>Ga0256839_1001523_pt1 | contig 27947 bp, 30 predicted proteins | sample 354166metaG_FD_185968 | JGI IMG/M metagenome (GOLD analysis project Ga0256839, IMG submission 185968) | Hydrothermal vent microbial communities from Mid Atlantic Ridge, Atlantic Ocean - 354-166 | ecosystem: Environmental > Aquatic > Marine > Hydrothermal vents | place: Atlantic Ocean: Mid... | reverse complement strand
AAGCGGAAGAATTTATTGGAGGCTTTGGAGATTCTTGCCTCATTGCCGGATGATTTTATGGAGGATGGCCGTGAGGATTTACCACCACAAGAGAGAAACTTTGATTTATGAGTTATATGTTGGATACGGATACGTGTATTTATATTAAGAATCGACAACCTCCTCAAGTGATTAAACGTTTTTCTCATTTGCAAAGTGGTGAGGTTGTGATGTCTTTGATTACTTTCGGAGAGCTGCTTAATGGTGCTTTGAAGAGTAACCAAGCCAATATTGCACTGAAAAAGATTAATCAACTTTCTACTATTTTGCCTGTACAAGCTATGTCGGCTGATGTGGCTAAACAATATGCCAGTATTCGGCGGAGTCTTGAAAAACAGGGCAATATTATTGGTGCGAATGATTTGTGGATTGCTGCTCATGCATTGGCTTTGGATTTGACGCTGGTGACTAACAATACGAGGGAGTTTAGCCGTGTTGATGGGCTGAAGATTGAGAATTGGATTTAAGGCTTTAGTCATTACAATTCCTCCGCTCCTGATTCTTTTTGAGGGAGTTTATTTATTACGGCGTGTTCTTCGCTGTGTTGTTTTACGCTTTCAAACATAAAATCCAAGTAAATATACATTGTAGGTTGGCGCTGAGGCACGAAGCCCAACATGACGGTGTTTGTTGGGCTTCGCAAGCTCAGCGCCAACCTACGATCTACCAGTGGCTTATTGTTTGGATTTACAAAACATCAAATTACTGGGGGTGACGATTTATTATCTTAATATTTGCCACCACTGTACTTTTTTGCCGTTTTGTAATTATGCACCCGCTACCGTCATGCCTTCGATTAATATAGAGCCTGTGCGCGTTCCACCACGTAAATCCACATCATTTCCTACGGCTACGATATTTTGTAGCATGTCTTTAAGGTTGCCTGCTACGGTGACTTCTTCTACGGGGTATTGTATCTCGCCATTTTCTACCCAAAAGCCTGCTGCACCGCGTGAATAATCACCGGTTATGCCGTTGACACTGTTGCCGATGAGTTCGGTGACATACAAGCCTGTGCCTAGCATTTTTAGTAGTTCGTCAAAGCTTTGCCCTGTTGTGTCTAGCGTTAGGTTGTGTGTTCCGCCTGAGTTTGCGGTACTTTTCAGCCCTAGCTGGCGCGCTGAGTAACTGCCCATGATGTAGTTTTGTACGATGCCATCGACGACTATATTGCGGTTATTGGTTGCTACACCTTCTTTGTCGAAGTAGCTACTGCCGAAGGCTTGCTTTAGGTGAGGTTGTTCGTGTAGGTGGATGAATTCTGGGAATACTTTTGTGTCTACACAATCAAGCAGATAGGTTGATTTTCGGTATTGTGATCCGCCACCTATGGCGCTGGTAAAGTGCCCGATAATGCTACGTGCTACTTCTGGCGAATATAAAATATTGGCTTTGCGTGTGCTGATCTGTTTGCCGTTTAGGCGCGCGAGTGTACGCTCAGCTGATTTTTTGCCGACGGTTTCTGCTGTGTCTAATTGATTGTGCAAACGGCTGGTGCTGTACCAATAGTCGCGTTGCATATCTTCACTGCCTTGCGTTTGCCCAATGACGGAACAACTTAGGCTATGACGACTTGAGGGCATGATGCCTGTGAAGCCATTGGTGTTGGCGATCATCCCTATTCCGCTGTAACTGCTAATGCTTGCGCCGTCTGAATTGATGATGCGCTTGTCAAAACCTAACGCAGCGGCTTCACATTCTTTGGCGATTTCGATGGCTTGCTCTGCGTTTAAATCCCACGGGTGGTATAGATCTAAATCATTATTATTAGCGTGATCCGCTAGCATCAGTTCGGCATCTGCCAATCCTGTATATTTGTCTTCGCCTGTGTATTTGGCGATGTTACAGGCGGCTTTTACGGTGTCTTCTATGGCCTGTGGGGATAAGTCTCCCGTGGTGGCTGAGCCTTGATGTTGACCGATGTAAACGGTTAGGTTTAAGCCTTGATCTCGATTATATTCGAGCTTATCGACTTGCCCTTTGTGTACTTCCACCGATAGCCCTGCGCCACGGTTGAGGCTTAATTCGGCATCTGTTGCGCCGTATTTTTTACTGAGTTTTAGTACGAGTTCTGAAACTTCGCGCATTTCGGTATCGGCTATTGTGATTTCTGATGCGTTCATGCTTCTGTCCCCCCTACGGTTAAGCCATCTATTTTTAAGGTGGGTTGCCCAACACCGACGGGCACGCTCTGCCCTGCTTTGCCACACACACCTACACCTGCATCGAGCTTTAAGTCGTTGCCGATCATGGATACGCGGGTTAATACGTCTGGGCCATTGCCGATGAGGGTTGCGCCTTTGACGGGTTGGGTTATTTTGCCGTTTTCGATGAGGTAAGCCTCTGATGCGGAGAATACGAACTTGCCTGATGTGATATCTACTTGTCCACCGCCAAAGTTTACGGCGTATAAGCCATTTTTTACCGATGCCAGAATTTCTTCTGGGTCATCATTGCCTGGGAGCATATAGGTGTTGGTCATGCGTGGCATGGGGAGATGCGCGTATGATTCGCGTCTGCCGTTGCCGGTTGATTGCTCGCCCATTAATTTGGCATTGAGTTTGTCTTGCATATAGCCTTTAAGTACGCCATTTTCGATAAGTGTGGTGCAATTGGTTTGCGTGCCTTCATCGTCAATACTTAATGAGCCACGGCGATTTTCAAGTGTACCGTCATCCACGACGGTCACACCTTTTGCGGCAACGGTTTCACCGACGCGACCACTAAAGGCTGATGTGCCTTTGCGGTTAAAGTCACCTTCTAAACCATGACCAATTGCCTCATGAAGCAAGATTCCGGGCCAACCAGAGCCTAAGACAACGGTTTGACTACCTGCAGGAGCTGGGACAGCATCAAGGTTAACGAGGGCTAATCTTACCGCTTCGTTTGCGTAGTCTCTTACGCGGTCTGCTTGGGTGAAATAATCAAAGCCGTATCTGCCACCTCCGCCTGTGCCTGCAGATTCTCGTTTGCCGTCTTTTTCTACAATCACGGTGATGTTCATGCGCACTAATGGACGAATATCCGCATTAAGATTGCCTTCAATATCAGCAATTAAAATATGCTCGTGTACGCCTGCAATATTTGCCATAACTTGGGTGACGTAGGGGCTTGCCGCGCGGGCCTCTTTGTCGGCAAGATTTAACAACGCGATTTTTTCATCTTCAGTCAGTGCCGCTAAAGGATTATCAACGCTGTAAAGTGGGTTGATTTTAGCAGGCGTATTGGCTTGCCATGCTTGCACACGCCCTGTCTGCCCTGCTTTACCAATACCTGCCGCGGCTTTGGCTGCTGTGGTGAGTGCATCAAAACTGATTTCATCTGAATAGGCAAACCCTGTTTGCTCACCCACAACCATACGAACACCAACGCCTTGCTCTATGCTGTAGGTGCCATTTTTGATAATACCTTCTTCCATGCCCCATGATTCAAAACGAGTGGACTGAAAATAAAGATCAGCTAAATCTGCGCCTTGTAGTTGAGAGAATACTTTATCAAGATGTGACTCTGTGATGCCAGAAGGCTCGAAGAGTTGTTGTTGTGCTTGCTGCAGTGGTGATTGGCTCATAAGTTTATTTCTTGGTTTGTTTGCTCCCTCTACCTAGCAGGGGGAGGGCTGGGGAGGGGTAGAGTGTTCGAAGTTTAGATTCGCTTCGAGATTTCTACCACCTCCCTAACCCTCCCCCCTGCTAGGGAGAGGGGACTTGTTTCGTTGTTTTTTAAAGTTTTGTGTGCTGTAAAACGGGAAAGCTTTTTCTAACTTTTTTCTGTGCCTTCAAGTCTATATTCATGGTGATGATGCCCGTGCCTTTCAAGCGCAAAGCATGAACTTGTCCTAAATAATCAACCATCATACTGTGCCCGTAAGTGTGACGACCATTTACATGATAACCACCTTGCGCTGGTGCTATCACATAGCATTGGTTTTCTATGGCACGGGCTTTGATGAGTGGCTCCCAGTGGATTTTCCCCGTGGTTTTGGTGAAGGCAGAAGGTATTAGAAATATTTCAGCGCCCTGCTTGACCATTTCACGATATAAAATGGGGAAACGTAGATCATAACAAATGGACATGCCAATTCTACCAAAAGGCGTGTCAACAACAACGATATCTTCACCTGCTTTAAAGGTATCACTTTCTTTATAGGTATCTGTGGTTTTTCTCTCACCCGCTTCGCAATCGATGATCACATCAAATAGGTGTATTTTATTGTAACGTGCGACAATTTCACCTTTGCCATTAAACATCAGTGATGCGGCACTAGCGCGATTAGCATTATCTGATTTAAGCGGTATAGAGCCTGCAACAATCCAAACTTTATTATCAATAGCGCATTGGCGAATCACATCTTGAATCTGCCCAGTGCCCTGCTCTTCTGCCATGTCGATATTTTCGGACTCATCCATCGCCATGAGTGCGAAATTTTCTGGCAACACCACCATGCCTGCGCCTTTTTGGGCAGCTTCATGGATTAGTCGTGAGGCTTCCATAAGGTTGGCTTTAATTTGTGGGCCTGATGCCATTTGAATGGCGGCTATTTCATTGTTCATAGGTTTTGGTGTTGTTTATTTTCTTTAATTTTTTCGCCCCCTCTCTCTAGCAAAGGGAGGGCTGGGGAGGGGGTAGAATGTTTGAAGTATTGATTTACTTCGAGATTTCTACCCTCTCCCTAACCCTCTCCCTGCTAGGGAGAGGGGACTAAAAGCGTATTAGCTTAAAAATTCAAGAATTTCCTTTTCAATGTCTTGCTTATCAATCACCACACTTTGTGTGATTTCTTTTTCAAACAAATCACTGATTGACTCAGGAATTTCTATATTCGCTTTACTGGCAATAGCTTTAAGTGCATCAATATCGCTACTGCCAGCCTCGCCTGTTAATGCTTCTGCAATTGTGGGCGAGAATTTTGTCCACTCTGCGGTTGAATAGACGATTGTTTTTAATGACTTATCATCACGACAGGTATCGTATGCTTTAAAACACGTTGCTGTGTGTGGGTCCATCAAATAGCCATCGTGATTAAAAGTGTCTTTGATGTATTGACTACCTTCTGAATCACTACAGTAATCAGCAGAAAATACGCTTTGAAGTTTGCTTAATTCATCTTCTGTTAACTGGTAGCGTTTGTCAGTATCTAGCTGCTGCATGAGCTCCTTGGTACGCGCTTCACCAAGCATATCAAATAGAATTCTTTCTACATTGGATGATTTTAAAATATCCATCGCAGGTGATGTAGTAGCGATAACCGATGAATCACTAATATCATAAAGCCCTTTATTGATAAGAGACGTTAAAACATTGTTTTCATTAGAGGCTATGAGGATTTTCTCTACGGGTAAGCCCATCTTCATGGCGTAATATCCGCCGAGTGCATTACCGAAGTTTCCGCTAGGTACGTCGAGATAAACCTTGTCACCTAATGTGATTTCATCTTGGCGTACTAACTCAAGATAACTGTGAATGTGGTACATGAGTTGGAAAATGATGCGCCCAAAATTTACTGAGTTTGCCGCTGATAGTGAGATGTTTTTTTCTTTTAGCTTGGCATTAAATGTTTCTGACTGGAGCAGTAACTTTAATGCACTTTGAGCATCATCAAAATCACCGTGAATGCCGATAACTTTTAAATTAGGGGCATCTTCCGTAACCATTTGCAGACGCTGAACATCGGATGTTCCACCATCAGGATATAAACAAACAACACGTACATTTTCACGGTTTTTAAAGGTTTCTAGCGCTGCAGGGCCGGTGTCGCCACTGGTTGCCGCCATGATGAGATATTCTTCATTATGGTCTTGCGCTAATGATGAAAGCACTTTACCAAACGGCTGTAAAGCCATGTCTTTGAAAGCGCGAGTTGGGCCATGCCATAGCTCGCTAACGAATAAATCGTCTTTGACTTTTACTAATGGCGCTGGGTTACAGCCCTCTGTGGTGCAATCATCAAAATGATCGTAGAGCGATAAGGCTTCGTCGATGACTGGATCATTAATATCAATATTAAACGCTGTAAGAATATTTTTTGCGAGTGCTTTGTAATCTTGATCTACATGACACTTTAAGAAATATTCACCTAAGTCAGGTAATGATTCTGGCGAATAAATCCCTCCAAACGATGACATTGGGCTAAGGATAGCCTCAGAAAAAGTTACTGATTTTGGGCTTGTGCCATCATTACCGCGTGTTTCTATAAATTTCATTTTTAAACCTTTAAAGATTTTTTGCCACGGAATCACACGGAAGAACACGGAAATGTAAAACAGAAGTAATAACCCTTCCGTGTCATTTCCGTGTGGTTCCGTGGATAATTATTTTTTAGCTAAGCTCTTCTACTCTGATACGCATGATTTCATCTTTAATAACGTCCAACGCTTCTATTTGTTTTAGCGCACTATTCATATCACCCTCATTTACACGATGTGTAAGTAGGATAATATTTACATCATCGCCTTCATTCTCGGGTTGTTTTTGAATGAATGCTTCGATGCTGATGTTTTGGTCACCCAAAATACGAGTTACTTCTGCCAATACGCCGGCTTCATCTTTCGCTGTCATGCGTAGGTAGAATGCAGTTTCAACTTCATCCATGCTCACAACAGGAATATCTGCTAGCTCATTTGGCTGGAATGCTAAATGAGGTACGCGATTTTCAGGATCCGTTGTTAGTGTACGCGCCACATCAATAATATCTGCAATGACTGCAGAGCCTGTCGCCTCATCACCCGCGCCAGCGCCGTAATAAAGTGTCGCACCTACCGCATCACCTTTTACTAATACTGCGTTCATTACGCCGTTTACGTTTGCAATTAAACGTGATTTTGGGATTAGTGTTGGATGCACGCGTTGCTCTACACCCGCTTCGGTACGTCTCGCTACACCTAAATGTTTGATGCGGTAGCCAAGCTCTTCGGCGTAGGCAACATCTTCTAAGGTGATTTTTGAGATGCCTTCTGTGTAGGTTTTATCAAACTGCAAAGGGATTCCAAAGGCGATTGATGACAATATAGTCAGCTTATGCGCTGCATCAATGCCTTCAACATCAAAAGTCGGGTCTGCTTCTGCATACCCTAGTGCTTGTGCTTCTGCTAATACATCGTCAAAGTTTCTGCCTTTATCGCGCATTTCTGTAAGAATAAAATTACCTGTGCCGTTTATGATGCCTGCAAGCCATTCAATACGGTTTGCCGCTAAGCCTTCACGTAAGGCTTTAATGATTGGAATTCCACCAGCAATTGCCGCCTCAAACGCAACCACTACGCCCTTTTCTTGAGCTTTAGCAAAAATTTCATCACCGTGAATGGCAATTAAGGCTTTGTTTGCTGTCACAACGTGCTTGCCGTTTTCTATTGCTTTTAGTACTAATTCTTTTGCGGGTGAATAACCACCGATAAGCTCAACAACCACATCAATATCTGGGTCATTTACGACTTCAAAAGCATCATCTGTTAAACGTACATTATCAATCCCTAAATTTGTTGCTGCACTGGCATCTAGCGTTGCGATGAAATCAACTTCGATGCCACGTCCTGCGCGCCTTGCAATCTCTTCTGCGTTTCTTTTTAGTATTACAGCAGTTCCGCCACCCACTGTTCCTAACCCCAACAAACCGACCTTAACAGGTTTCATTTTTTAAGCCTTAATATGTAAATTTTATAAGAGCGAGAACATTACCCATGTGCGCCTTGACTGTCAATCGGGATTCACTATGATAGACCTCTGTTTTCCTTATATAGCGCCAAAAACACATGAAATTTGCTGAAGACCATAACAACTCAAGATACAAAATTACTGGCTATGATTCTGAAGGTGTAGCTATCAATGGATTAATCCATAAACAGTCTTTTATTTTATCACCGATGGAGCTTGTTAATGACTGGCAACCACAAGATTTAGCTTCATTAAAGGTTGAGCATTTTGATGCGTTTTATAAGATGAAACCTGAGGTGATAATTATAGGGACAGGAGCAAAGCAGATTTTTCCTAATCATGAAATATTGAAATATCTGGTACAAAACCGTATCGGCTATGAAATCATGGATACGCAGGCGGCGTGCCGCACTTTTAATATCATAATGGCAGAAGGTCGTACTGTGGTTGCGGGGATGTTTATTTAAAGGAAGCTCTGAACAACCTAGCTGAGTTCTGACAACGCCAAGTTTTCAAGTTCGAGGCATTGATTTTAAGCATAGTTATTCTATGGTTAAAATCAATAACGAAGAAATTGGAAACTTGGCTCGCAGAATTCAACTAGGTTATTCAGAGATTCCTTAAGAAAGTAATAAAGCCCTTTCTAATATAATATTTATTGAATTAAGTTGCGAAACCCCCATACTGAATGCAACTTTAAAAACCAACCAAAAAAAGTGAGAATATCATGTCAGACGTAGATGTAATGGATAGAATTGATGATGCAGTTAAAAACAACGCTGTAGTTGTATTTATGAAAGGTACACCTCAGTTACCACAGTGTGGTTTTTCTAGTCGTACAGCACAAGCGCTTATGGGTTGTGGTGAAGAGTTTGCTTATGTAAACGTATTAACAGATCCTGAGATTTTTCAAAACCTGCCACGTTATGCTGATTGGCCAACTTTTCCACAGGTTTACGTTAACGGTGAGCTCATTGGCGGTTGTGATATTACGCTTGAGATGTTTGAAAAGGGTGAATTACAGACTATGGTGAAAGAAGCCTGTGCAAGTGAGAAAAAAGACGCCTAGTATTTATAATAAAGTTTATTGAAGACTAATTATTCCCTCTTTTATATTGATGTTTAACACAAATCATCGAAAAAGAGGGGGGGTGGTTAGTTAAATATGCCTTAAAATATGTTTTAAATACAATTAAAGCAACAGAATGATACTTCTATTATATAGTGGAGTGGCTACCAAGAATTTTCTTGATGGTTTCATCTTTAACTGAATAAAACACCCTGTTAGCATCCTTTCTTGATGCTACAACACCCTTATCTTTCAATAAACACAAGTGTTGCGAGACATTACTCTGCGTTGTCCCAACTGTTTTTAGAATGTCCTGCACACTCAATTCGCCCTTGCCTAATACACAAAGAATTTTTAGTCTTAATGGGTGGGATATTGCTTTTAATGAACGTGATGCATCTTCCATATTACTACCCGCAAGAATGCCATTCATAAAGACACAATTGTGCCTTGTTGTATCAGACGGTGTGCCATGCCCTGCACTTTCCGTCATCGTGTTTTCTATTGTCATGATACTAAGCCCGCTATGTATATTAGTATTATCTAATATGATAATCTATGTTTTTCGGTAAGTCACTATAAGATTAACTTTTTTTGATATTAGTAATTTTTAATCTTGTAGTTAAGTGTCTGAAATCATTAATTGAAATACTATCTGGGGTGATAATTATTCTATGGTTAGAGTGATTATTGTCAATAAAGTTCAAAATAATTATCCATGTACTTACAAAGCTTGAAGGGTGTAAATCGACAGAAAATAACCCTCCATTTTTATGCTTTTCAGATGAGGATATTTTCCAGTTGTTTTTAGAGTCTTGCCTGAGCTCTGTAACGGTATTGTTTACTATGCGTAAATAATAATTAACCGATACAATTATCAAAAATATCAGAAGCAACTTTAAACTTGGAGTAAAAATATCCATCCAGAGCACTAAAATTAATAAACATAAATGGGGTGCAATAATTAATATTTTCTTTTGGGCTGATGTTTTAATTTTTAAAACTAGTGGTGAGATAAATGGATTTTCTGACATAAAGTCCTGCAGAGTTTTCTATACTCTAATTATTCTTTAAAAGAATAGCTATCATTGAGTTTTAATGAGGCTAAGTTTATTTATTATAAAGTATTATAGCGCTAAGAATAATAGGCAAATAGCTTTCTTACATTGGAAAAAGATAGAAGCATAATGAAAAGTACCAATGCGCTCTTAGAGAATTACCAAAACTCAATTGAAATGGGTGAAATATCATTCGATGCAAATCAAAAGCTGATTATTCTTGAATTACAGACTGTATATAATGGTTTGTTGGAGCCAATAAGAACTGAAAAAGAACAATCAACGTTTGACCGTATCATTGCGCTTGGGATAAACCGCAAAGATAAAAATGAAATAACATCTCTTGTGAGGGGCCTTTATATATGGGGCGGTGTTGGTTTTGGTAAAACACACATCGTGGACTTCTTTTATAAGCACCTTCCAATTGATAATAAAATGCGATTGCATTTTCATCGTTTTATGCAGATTGTGCATGACGATTTAAAACAGCAGGCACATATAGAAAACCCACTTAAGGCTGTAGCCAAAACATTTGCTAAAAAAACACGTCTTTTGTGTCTTGATGAAATGCACGTTAATGATATTACGGATGCGATGATACTTGCTCAGTTGTTTTCACATCTCTTTGATTATGGAGTAACACTGGTTACTACATCTAATGTTCCGCCATCGGGTTTGTACAAAGGTGGATTACAACGTACTCGATTTCTTCCTACAATTGCTTTATTGGAAGAAAAAACTAAAGTGGTCAATATGGACAGTGGTATTGACTATCGTTTGCGTTTATTGGAGCAAGCTGACGTCTACCAAATTATTTCCAATGATGATAGTAAAATGAATTGCAAAGCAGCTGCTGATAAAAAAATGCAAAATTACTTCACCTCGCTAGTGGCAGTTAGCCATCACAAAAAGCTAAACCATGTCTTTATCAATGATCGAGAAATTCCTGTCATCAAATGGGCCGATGGTATCGCTTGGTTTACTTTTGAAGCACTCTGCGAAACAAATCGATCGACAGATGACTATATCCAGTTGGGTCGATTCTTTCATACTATTATGATTTCAGACATTCCTATTATGTCATCTATGCAAAATGACGCGGCACGACGCTTTGTGAATATGATTGATGAGTTTTATGATCGTCACGTAAATGTGATTGTGACTGCAGAAGCACTACCAACGGAGCTATACATCGGCACACGTTTAGCTTTTGAATTTGAACGCACTGCAAGTAGATTAATAGAGATGCAATCTAAGAAATATCTTGCTAAAAAACGTGGGGTAAATTAAATGAAAAATAATCAGAAAAAAAATGAAAAGCAGTCTATAAAAGGAGTCATCAATAAAGATGGCTTAAAACAGGATTTAAAACAAGGAACAGCACTAAATAAAGAGATTGGTGGCGCAAAAGGATTGGAGCCAACACGCTATGGTGATTGGGAAAAAAATGGTAGATGTATCGATTTTTAACGACGTGTAAAGACGTGTAAAAATGAAGTATAACGATATTTCTTTTTATTTGAATTACAGAATAATATGAGAAAAATATGAGCTGGAATGACAAGCGACCTATGTCGCCACATTTACAAATTTATAAACTGCCAATCACTGCAAAACTCTCTATTTTGCATAGAGGTACTGGGGCGGTTTTAACCATTGGCTTAATTTTATTAGCCATTGCATTAGCAGGTGCGGCAAGTGGTGAAAGCGCATGGGAAAGTATGCATCGATTGCTCTCTAGCTGGTTTGGTTATCTAGTCCTCTTTGGTTTCACAACGTCTCTTTATTATCATTTTTGTAATGGTGTTCGTCACTTGTTTTGGGATTCTGGAATGGGGCTTGATCTTAAAAGTGCTGAAAAATCAGCAATTATGGTTTTAATTGCAACAGTTGTATTGACCGTTTTTACTTGGGTTATCGCGCTTTCTTAGCGTAAATAGGATTATATGATGAGTAATTTACGCACCCCTCTTTCAAAAGCTAAAGGCTTAGGTTCTGCAAAAACAGGCACTGATCATTTTATCGTTCAACGTATTACGGCATTGGCATTGATGCCCTTAGTTGTTTGGCTTTGTATGAGTTTGGCTTTTTTACCTGATGCTAATTATATCTCTGTGCATTTATGGCTTAATTCTCCTTTTAATGCTGTATTGATGATTGTCACACTAATAGCTGGTTTTTATCATGGAGCATTAGGTATGCAGGTTATTTTTGAAGATTATATCTCTAGTCACAGTGCACGTATTATCGCAATTATCATTACCAACTTATTACTCTTTTTCTTCGCTGTATTGGGTGTTTTTTCAGTACTTAAAATTGCAATTTCAGGTTGACTGCAAACAAGCAAACATAACAAATATTATGTAAATGAGTTCACAAAAAGCTATATAGGAAGTTATAAAAAATGTCGATCAAAGACTATAAAATCATAGACCATGAATACGATGTAGTTATTGTGGGTGCTGGCGGAGCTGGCTTACGCGCCACATTAGGCATGGCAACGGCTGGATTAAGCACAGCGTGTATCACCAAAGTATTCCCCACGCGTAGTCATACCGTTGCGGCACAAGGTGGAATGTCTGCCGCTCTTGCTAATATGGGTGAAGATAACTGGAAATGGCATATGTACGACACGGTAAAAGGTTCGGACTGGTTAGGTGATCAAGATGCCATTGAATATATGTGCCGCGAAGCGATACCTGCAGTCATCGAACTTGAGCATTATGGTGTGCCTTTTTCTCGAACCGAAGAAGGAAAAATATATCAACGCCCTTTTGGTGGAATGACAACCAACTATGGCGAAGGCACGGCACAACGAACCTGTGCGGCCGCTGATCGTACAGGTCACGCAATCCTACACACACTTTATCAGCAATCACTCAAGCATAAAGCCGAGTTTTTTATTGAATACTTTGCCACAGATTTGATTATGGATGATGGCGTATGCCGTGGCGTAATGGCATGGGATTTAGCGACGGGAGACTTACATCGCTTTAGAGGTCACGAAGTGGTTTTGGCTACAGGCGGATCAGGCCGCACCTTCTTCTCTGCGACATCTGCTCATACTTGTACAGGCGATGGAAACGCAATGGTTTTACGTGCTGGTTTACCTTTGCAAGATATGGAATTTGTACAGTTTCACCCAACAGGTGTTTATGGTGCAGGTGTATTAATTACAGAAGGCGTGCGTGGCGAAGGTGGCTATCTTACTAACTCGGAAGGCGAGCGTTTTATGGAGCGCTATGCGCCAAATGCAAAAGATTTAGCATCTCGTGATGTGGTCTCACGCGCAATGACAAAAGAGATTAATGCAGGTCGCGGTGTGGGCGCAGATAAAGATCATCTTTATTTGAACTTACAGCACCTTGGCCCAGAAGTTATTAATGAACGCCTGCCAGGCATTGCAGAAAGTGCACGTATATTCTCGGGAGTTGATGTCTCGAAGGATCCTATTCCCGTACTACCGACTGTTCACTACAATATGGGCGGAATTCCAACTAACTATCGTGGTGAAGTTGTCACAATAAATGGCGGTGACCCTGATTCAGTCGTGCCAGGTTTAATGGCGATCGGTGAGGCCGCTTGCGTATCGGTACACGGCGCAAATCGCTTAGGCTCAAACTCATTACTCGATATTGTAGTCTTTGGTCGCGCTGCCGCTATTAGAGCAGCAGAAGTTATTGAACCTAATACATCACATAAATTATTAGATGAAGCCATTACCAGTAAGCTTTTAGAGCGCTTCGATAAAATTAGATATGCTGATGGTGGAACGCCTACTGCAGTTATCCGTGACAAGATGCAACGCACCATGCAAAAACATGCGGCTGTTTTTAGAACGGGTGAAACTTTGCAAGAAGGTGTCGATTTAATGAAAGATGTATTCACAAGTTTTGCAGATGTTGGAGTAACAGACCGCTCAATGCAGTGGAACACTGACCTTGTTGAAACATTAGAGCTCGATAATCTCCTCATTCAAGCGCAAACCATTATGGCGGGTGCAAATAACCGTGAAGAGAGTCGTGGGGGTCATGCTCGCGAGGATTTTACTGAACGAGATGATGAAAACTGGATGAAGCATACCCTTGCATGGGTAAATGATAAGGGTGAAGTAAATTTTGACTATCGTCCCGTACATATGTACACGCTCACCGATGACTGTGAAGTTATTCCACCCAAAAAACGCGTTTATTAGGAATTGTATTAGAATGGCTGAATTTAAACTACCTGCTAACTCTGTCCTCAAGATAGGTAAAACCTACCCTGCACCAGAAGGCGCCAGAAATATAAAAATATTTAAGGTTTACCGCTACGATCCTTCAAACGGTGAAAACCCATCTATTGACACATTTCATGTGGATATGGATAACTGCGGGCCTATGGTTCTTGATGCTTTATTAAAAATAAAAAGTGACACGGATGCTTCTGTTTCCTTACGTCGGTCTTGTCGTGAAGGTATTTGTGGCTCTTGCTCAATGAATATAGATGGACAAAACACTCTTGCCTGTACAAAGGCAATTGATGATATAAAGGGTGATGTAACGGTTTATCCATTGCCACATCAACCCGTTGTTAAAGATTTAGTATCTGATCTTACCAATTTCTACGCACAATATGCATCAGTTGAACCATGGTTGAAGTCAGACACCCCCGCTCCACCTGATCAAGAACGTTTGCAATCTGTCGATGATCGTAAGCAACTTGATGGCCTTTATGAGTGTATTATGTGCGCTTGTTGCTCGACAAGTTGCCCTAGTTACTGGTGGAATAGTGACCGTTTCTTAGGTCCTGCGGCTTTGCTAAATGCCTATCGTTGGATTAGTGACTCGCGTGATGATGCCACAGGCGAACGTTTAGATGAACTAGAAGATCCGTTCAAGCTGTATCGTTGCCATACTATTATGAATTGTACCAATGCTTGTCCTAAAGATTTAAATCCTGCAAAAGCTATCGCTAGTATTAAAAAATTAATGGTAGAGAGAAAAGGGTAGTGAATGTTTATGGAAAATATCACTCATGCTTTTTTTGATGAAGTGAAAGATATTTTTGATAGGCTATACTTTAACGACACGAATAAAGAAAATGACTAACAACACACGCATTTTTAACACACCTGCTGATGAAATACCTCGGCTTAAATGGCTATGTCGTCGTGGGGTCAAAGAACTTGATATTATTATGTCGCACTACCTAGAATATTCTTTCTTAGATGCGCCCGAATCAGAACAAAAAGCTTTTCGTGAATTACTACAAATTGAAGATCCTATTCTATTTCAGTTGATTGTAGGAAAAGAAAAATCCCCCGATACAGAACAAGATAAACTGTTAGCTTTGTTACGCACGGCAATTATTGATAGAAACAAAAAGTATTCTTAATACTCACTTGATCAGACACTTCTTAAAGACTAGTTAATAGTCTATTTTCACCCTCTACCCATATTGTATTTAAATATATAAGCAAAAAAAAGCCCCGTACTCACAAAGTACAGGGCTTTTTAGAAGCTAAGAAGAAATCTACTTTTTCTTCTTGGCTTCTTCTCTTTCTTTAACTTCTTTAATAACTTCTTCAGCTACATTCTTAGGACATGGTAGGTAGTGAGAGAATTCCATAGAGAATTGACCGCGACCTGAAGTCATTGTACGTAGATCACCAATGTAACCAAACATCTCAGATAGTGGAGCATCAACTTTAATCCGAACACCTGTTGGTCCGGCTTCTTGTGACTTGATCATTCCGCGACGACGGTTCATATCACCAATTACATCACCAACGTGATCTTCTGGAGTGAACACATCAACCTTCATGATAGGTTCGATTAGCTGTGCACCTGCCTTCGGCATAGTCTGGCGGAAAGCGCCACGTGCTGCTAATTCAAATGCCATTGCTGATGAATCAACTGCGTGATAAGCACCATCTAATAAAGTGATCTTAACGTCAAGAACAGGGAAACCCGCAAGAACACCTGTATCCATCATGCCTTTAAATGCTTTTTCAACAGCAGGCCAGTATTCACGTGGTACATTACCACCAGTTACTTTTGATTCAAACTCAAAACCAGCGCCAACTTCTGCAGGCTCCATGATGTAGTCAATCTTACCAAACTGACCAGAACCACCAGATTGCTTCTTGTGTGTGTAGCTATCTTCAACCTTTGATGTAATTGTTTCGCGGTATGCAACTTGCGGTTTACCAACTTCAACGTCTACACCGTGTGTACGTTTTAGAATATCAATTTTGATGTCGAGATGTAACTCGCCCATTCCACGTAGGATGGTCTCGCCACTGTCTTCGTCTGTTTCAACACGGAAAGAAGGATCTTCTGCAACCATTTTACCGATAGCAACACCCATCTTCTCAGAACCACCTTTATCTTTAGGGGATACAGCGATTGATATAACAGGCTCTGGGAATACCATAGGTTCAAGAATTGCAGGACTCTTTGGGTCACATAAAGTATGACCAGTTTGTACATTTTTCATGCCTAGTACAGCAACGATATCACCAGCCTGGGCAGAATCTAACTCAATTCGATCATCAGCTGACATTTCAACAATACGACCAATTCTTTCTGTTTTTCCTGTTACTGAGTTGAGTACAGTCATACCTTTTTCAAGTTTACCTGAGTAAACACGAATAAAGGTTAATGCACCATAGCGGTCATCCATGATTTTAAATGCAAGTGCACGTAAAGGTTTGTTCACATCTACGATTGCATATTCACCTGTTGGCTCACCCTCTTCATCTGTCTCAGGTTGTGGATCAACTTCTGTAGGACTTGGAAGATAATCAACAACAGCATCAAGAATAAGCTGGATACCTTTGTTTTTAAAAGCAGAGCCGGTATATGTAGGGAAGAATGTTAAATCTCTAGTACCTTTACGAATACACGCTTTGATGACACCCATAGAAGGTTCTTCGCCTTCTAGGTACATTTCCATCGCGTCATCATCAAGCTCTACAGCTGTTTCGATTAGCTTTTCACGCCATTCTTCAACTTGATCAACCATATCGGCTGGCACGTCTTGAATTTCATAATTCATTGGGTCATCAGAACCATCCCAAACCCATGCTTTACGAGTTAGTAGGTCTACAACACCTGTGAACTTATCTTCTGTTCCAATAGGTAGCACCATAACAAGTGGGTTAGCTCCCAGAACATCTTCAACCTGCTTTACAACACGGTAAAAATCAGCACCAATACGGTCTAATTTATTTACAAAGATAATACGAGCAACCTCAGATTCGTTCGCATAACGCCAGTTAGTTTCTGATTGAGGCTCAACACCACCTGAAGCACAAAATACACCAACACCACCATCAAGCACTTTAAGTGAACGATAAACCTCAACCGTAAAGTCAACGTGACCCGGTGTATCGATGATGTTCATACGATGATCTTTCCAGAAGGTACTTACAGCAGCTGACTGGATAGTGATACCACGTTCTGCTTCCTGTTCCATAAAGTCAGTTGTTGCTTCACCATCGTGAACTTCACCAATTTTGTGGATCTTACCTGTAAGGCTTAGAATGCGCTCTGTCGTGGTTGTTTTACCCGCATCAACATGTGCGAAGATGCCGATATTACGGTATTTGCTTAAATCTGTCATGACTGTGTACTCTGTGTTTATGCTTGTTACTGTTGAGTTAAAAAGTAAACCGCCTAGTTAAAATAAGCTAGGCGAAAAAACGCGGTATTATATAGTAATTAGCTTGTAAAGGTACAACTATTCTAGTTAAAACAAAGATACTTTTAAATAGCTTGTTCCGTGCAAAGAAGTCTCGGTCTATAATCCCTCGTTCAATCCTTAAATCTAAACTGGAAACCTTATGAAATACACGTTAAATTCTAATAATAATCCCAGCACTGATAATCAAGACTGCATTATAATCCCTGTTTTTTGTGATGATAAAAAAGCCGTATTAGATACTGCAGGCTTGCAGTTAGATAAAGTAAGTGGTGGTGAAATCACATCAATACTTAATAAAGGGGATTTTAAAGCAAGTGTTGCAGATACGATGATGCTATACGGCCTCAAGGGTGTGACTGCTTCTCGCATACTTTTAGTCGGTTGTGGTGATGCATCAGAATATGACGCTAAAACAGTTAACGAGGTGTCTCAAGCAGCAAGCAAAGCACTCCAGAATACATCAATAATAAATGCTAGTTGTTATCTGACTGATTCGGTTAACACGGATCAATCTGATACAGCTATTACACAAACTGTTATTGCATTTGCAGATAGTCTTTATCAGTTACAAGACTACAAAAGTAAAAAGAAGGATACACCGAGCCTAAAAGAAATTTTCATATCATCATCTACAGGTTTTAACGATAACGCTCAAACAGCGTTGAGCAATGGCATCTCTATTTCTCATGGAATGCATCTTACTAGGGATTTAGCGAATCACCCTGGCAATGTGTGTACCCCGACATACATTGCTGAAACAGCAACTCAATTAGCCAGTGAATATAAATCAATTGAAATTGATGTGCTTGAAGAAACTGATATGGAAAAGCTCGGCATGGGCTCTTTCCTTTCTGTTAGCAAAGGCAGTGATGAGCCCGGTAAAATGGTAATTCTCCAATATTTTGGTGCTGAAGACAAGAAGCAACAGCCTATTGCATTAGTCGGCAAAGGAGTAACCTTTGATACAGGTGGAATTTCATTAAAACCTGGTGCAAGCATGGATGAAATGAAGTTTGATATGGGAGGAGCTGCAGGTATGCTCGGAACACTAAAAGCTTGTGCTGAAATGCGGCTGAATATTAATGTGGTTGTAGTTTTAGCCGCGGCAGAAAATATGCCAAGTGCTCGTGCATCCAAGCCTGGTGATATTGTTACATCAATGAAAGGAATCACCATAGAAGTTTTAAACACAGACGCTGAAGGTCGTTTGGTTTTATGTGATGCACTTACCTATGTTGGCAAATACAATCCATCGATTGTGATAGATGCTGCAACACTCACAGGCGCTTGTATCATTGCACTTGGTCATCATATCAGTGCAGTGCTGTCAAATGACGATGAGTTAGCTAATGACTTAATGGATGCAGGCAATACAATTAACGATCGCGCATGGCGTCTACCAATGGGCGATGAATACAAAAAACAGCTTAAAAGCTCTTTTGCTGACTTGGGTAATATTGGCGGTCGTGCGGCAGGTACAATCACCGCAGCATGTTTTTTAGGTGAATTTACTAAAGACTATAAATGGGCGCATCTTGATATAGCAGGAACAGCATGGACTGGAAAAGATGCTACCGGTAGACCAGTACCATTATTATCCCAATTCTTGATTAATCAAGCGAATAAATAACTGTAAGCTCAATGACAGATATTAATTTTTATGTCAGCAAAAACGAGGGTTGGGATAACCGTTTAGCCATTGTTTTTAAATTAATTACAATGGCGTTAAAAAGAAACATGGCTATTCATATTCATACAAACAATGAAAATGAAAGTAAACTGCTTGATGAATACTTATGGAAATACCAAAGAACATCCTTTCTTCCTCATGCCCTTATATCGGACCCTGCTACTAACTCTAAATTAGAAATTAGTATTGGACATGATTATGAACCAATGAATCATTGTGATTATTTGATTAATCTTTCGATAGAACGCCCAGACTTTTTTTCAAGATACTTAAAATTTTCTGAAATATTAGATACTAGTGATGAAATACTAACCGCTGGTCGCAAACGATATGCCTTCTATCGAGACCGAGGATATACTCTTGAATATCATAAACTATAAATGATATCTCATATAACCATGTCAAAAAATTCCAATATCCCTGTCGCATCAGATTTAGTAGCTTTGGGCAATCCCCAATTAAAAGCACTTGCACAAAAAAATAATTCAATTCCTTCTCATATTGAGGAATTGAATATTCGTATAGATGAACTGGAAAGTGCAATAGGTCAAAATAATTCAGATCCTATAGGACGTGCATTTGCGATTAGAGCTGAAGCAACTCTTGATGATAATTCTGATGAAAATGGTGGATACTTATCCATAAAAGAAAAACTATTATAGATACAAACATTACTTTTTTTTAGGTGTAATTATTCTATCTGCCTATAGACTAGATAGATATCTTTGAGTTTGTTACTATACGCTTATGACCCCCACAGCAATACATGAGGCAATTCGTCTTTATAAATACCCAAAAGAAATGGCCTGGATTTGCCAATCCAGTTCTGTTTTACCTGATGGTATTACCGAATTATTACAACTTAGCTCCTCTCAAAAAAAAATATCAAATTTTGCTGAAAAAAATCATACAAACGCCACAATTTTACAAGAAATGTTGTTCAATTTTATTGAAAATGTATTACTTAATGAAAATAACTCAAATGAGAAATTGTTAGGCCTTGATAGTAGGTTCGATCCTGACTTACTAAAATTACATTATCAGTTATTGATTGGAATTTTTCACCCTGATCGAAATCATTCTCCTGATGCTGCTGCATATACAACAAAAATAACAAAGGCTTATACAAGAATCAAAAATCAAAAAAACACATCAAATGAATTTAAAAATATTCGTATATCACGCGTTCCTCCAAAAAGTTTTTATCTTGCAACATCTAAAGCAGAGCAAGAAATTTCTAATATAAAAGGTGCTTCTATAGCAGTTTTAACAGTCACTTTATTAACAGCAGTATGGATTGGAGGGTATTTTTACAAATCTAATAGCCCTGAGCTATTTTCTCAAAATACATTAGCCCCTAGCAAAACAATACAAAAAGAATCCTTTCAAGAAGAACAGGAAACACACTTTTTGATGGCTAAGCATGGAAATATAGTAACTACATTTTCAAAGCTAGACCAATTTCAAGAACTTTTGAGAGATATTGAAGTGGCTTATGAAGAAGGTGATGCACCAAAAATTCAAACTATTCTCAATAGCCCTGAAATAAAACAACAATCAGATAAAGAAGTTCTCGAAAAACTTAAAAAATTATTTCAAATAACCAGTGATAGAAAAATGTTACTGTACAATTTTGAGTGGAGTAATGTATCAGGGCAGATTGAAGGAAAAGGTAAATTTCTTTCTCGATACCACCTTAATGGCAATAATCAATGGTTAACACGAGAGGGTGTTGCTTCAATTTTAGCAATAGAATCAGATAATATTTTAAATATTAAAAGTTTAAAATTAAATAATAAAAATATAGATCAATAGCACGCATCAAGTTTTATATATGAGTAATATTCTTTCTGTCGTTGATTGCCAAATATGCGCGATTGAACTACTTCTTTCTCGGTATGATTTAAAGTTAGAACTTATATCTAAGCAAGAAGATATTCCTGGGAGTTACTGGGGAGAATCAGAGGCGGGTTTAATATCAAATACCATTTATGTTCGCAAAGATACACCCATACATTCCTTGTTGCATGAGACCTGTCATTATATTTGCATGGATAGTATACGTCGCCAAGTGATCAACACTAATGCAGAAGGTGATTATGAAGAAGAAAATGGCGTATGTTATTTGCAAATTTTACTTGCGGATAGTATCCCCGAAATGGGTCAAAAACGTATGATGGAAGATATGGATAGTTGGGGTTATACATTTCGATTAGGCTCTGCAGAAGCGTGGTTTAAACAGGATGCAGAGGATGCATTTTCTTGGCTAAAAGAGAAAAATATTATAAGTGCTAATGGAAATATACTTTATCAATTACGTGAGTGATTTTTACTCAAATGAATCAAGTAAAACGACCGCATAAACAGCTATTCCTTCTGATTTTCCCACAAATCCCAAGTTTTCGGTTGTAGTGGCTTTTACACTTACGGCATCTATATTTACATTTAAATCTATAGATAGATTATTTCTCATATCCTCAATATAGGATGCAAGTTTGGGGGATTGAGCAACTACAGTACAATCACAATTGTTAAGGTGATAGCCCTTGTTAGTAAGAATTTTATTTACATGTTGTAAAAGTATACGGCTATCTATATTTTTAAATTGCTTATCATTATCGGGAAAATGATGACCTATATCACCAAGTGCCATAGCGCCTAGTAATGCATCGCATAATGCATGAATTAACACATCACCATCTGAGTGAGCTTCAAGTCCTTTGTTGTGAGGAATTTTCACTCCACCTAAAGTAATGAAATTACCTTCACAAAAAGCATGAACATCATAGCCATTGCCAATTCTAATCATGACTCTTTTATCTCCTTGAAAAAACCAGGAGATGTTAATAAAAGTGTCGCAATCTCTAAATCATCTTTTTGAGTTACTTTTATATTATTGCTAGATCCCTCTATCAATACTACCGGCTTCCCTACTGCTTCTAAAGCAGATGCTTCATCAGTGACTTGTATCCCTTTTTCAAGGCAATGCACTAAGGCTTCTTTTAATTCTCCAATACGAAATAATTGTGGTGTTAACGCATGCCATAAGTTATCTCGTGATTCAGTTTCAGAAATATTGTTACTGTGTGGAGCTGCTCGTTTCATGGTGTCTCGAACGGGGCTTGCTAGAATACCACCAGCAGATGACTTGTTACGAATAGATAATAGTGCATCAATATCTTTCTTTAAAAGACAAGGGCGAGCGGCATCATGAACCATAATCCAACTATTGTTATTAATTCGTTCAACCATCAAAAGGTAATCTATTCCTTGCATGACAGAATCACTTCGTTCTGTGCCGCCTTCTACGGTATAGACAGGTTTTGACATTGACAGTAGATTATTTTGAATTGTTTTCCAGTAGTAATCATCAGAATTCAATACAACAATAATTCCAGAAATTTCTTCATGAGACTTAAAGCAATTTAAAGTATGTTCAAGAATTGTTTTATTATCTATTTTGAAATACTGCTTTGGAATAGATGACTGCATTCTCTTTCCAATACCCGCGGCAGGAATGATCACCCATACTTTTTGATCATTATTCATTTTTTTTTGTTTTCTCGATACTCTTCTTCACGGCATCATGATTGCTTTCATTGACAGTGCTTTTAATAGTGATGGATTTTTTGTCCTTATTTTCAGGTTGTAAGATAACTTTATAGAAAGTTTCACCTTTGCCTGTCATCCCTAGTTCACTGCGCGCACGTTCTTCAATAGCGGCGTTTCCAGAACTCGCATCATCTAACTCGGCTTCTATTTTTTCTATCTGTTCATTGCGCCTAGTGTTTGCAAGCTCTTGTTTTAAACTGCGCTCCTGAATACGCCATCTCTCTGGATAGCTTCCTGAGCCTACCCATAACCCTGCTAGAAGCAGAATTAAGAGCAGTGACAAAATTAGGAGCAATAATTTCATCGCTTTAGTTCAGGTTATTAAAGGCAGACTTACCTGCGTATACACCATTGCTACCTAGCATTTCTTCTATGCGAATCAATTGATTATATTTAGCGATACGGTCTGAGCGTGATAAAGAGCCTGTCTTTATTTGACCTGCGTTCGTAGCAACAGCAAGGTCGGCAATAGTTGTATCTTCTGTTTCGCCAGAGCGATGTGAAACTACAGCAGTATAATTTGAGTCATGAGCCATTTTGATTGATTCTAATGTCTCAGTAAGTGTTCCTATTTGGTTAAACTTAATAAGAATTGAATTAGCAATATCCTTCTCTATTCCTTCTCGGAAAATATTTGGATTAGTAACATAAAGATCATCACCGACTAACTGAATTTTATCTCCTAATCGCTCTGTTAGAAGCTTCCACCCATCCCAGTCTGCTTCGTCTAAGCCATCCTCAATTGTGATGATTGGGTATTTATTAACCCAGTCTTCTAAGTAATCAATCATCCCTGCGGCATCAAAGCTTTTACCTTCTGATGCCAACACGTATTTACCATCTTTATAATATTCTGATGCTGCGCAATCTAAACCTAAGTAAATATCTTTACCTGGTGTGTATCCTGCATTTTCAATTGCTTCTAAAATCACTTCTATGGCTTCTTCATTGGATGATAAGTCTGGTGCAAAACCACCCTCATCACCAACAGCGGTATTCATGCCACGCTTGCTTAAAACTGTTTTTAGATTATGAAAAACTTCCGTACCATAACGCACTGCTTCAGCAAGACTTGGCGCACCAACAGGTACGATCATAAATTCTTGCATATCAACGCTATTGTCTGCGTGTTCACCGCCGTTGATGATGTTCATCATTGGAACGGGTAATCTGAAGTTTGCATTAGTCCCGAATTTATCACCAAGGTATTGGTATAAAGGTAAACCTTTATCGTTTGCCGCCGCATGAGCAGCAGCAAGAGATGCCGCTAATAATGCATTTGCGCCTAAACGACCTTTATTATCTGTGCCATCTAATTCAATCATTGCATTATCAATACCAGCTTGATCTTCAGTATCCATGCCTACAATAAGTTTAGCAATCTCAGTATTTACATTTTCAACTGCTTTAAGAACGCCCTTACCCATAAAGCGTGACTTATCTTCGTCACGTAGTTCGATTGCCTCACGCGCCCCCGTTGAAGCGCCAGATGGTACGATTGCACGCCCTGTTGTTCCGTTATCTAGAGTAATGACAGCTTCTACAGTAGGGTTACCACGAGAGTCTATTACTTCACGTGCTTGAATATTGCTAATTTTAGACATTTAAGTCTCCGATATAATTAAATTCGTATTTAGAGGAGTATTTTGATTACCACCCCCCCCTGTTTTTCGATGATTTGTATTTTAAGGTCTCTTTTTTAGGAGATTTAAGCATCTATTTCTATAAAGATTCTTCCAAGAAAGGCCTCGACTTAACAACTTGGTCAATCTCCATTAATGTTTCTAAAAGTTCTCGCATACGGCCTGTTGGCCATGAATTTGGCCCATCACTTAGCGCTTCTTCAGGTACCGGGTGAGATTCCATAAAAATTCCCGCTATTCCAGCTGCCATTGCAGCTCTTGCAAGCACAGGAATATGCTGGCGCTCTCCACCAGAACAGGTTCCCTGACCGCCAGGTTGCTGTACCGAGTGAGTAGCATCAAAAACAATCGGCACATTGGACTCTCTCATTGATGCTAAACCGCGCATATCCGAGACGAGGGTATTATAACCAAAACTTGCACCACGCTCACAAAGCATAATCTGTTTATTGCCTGTTGCTTTAGCTTTATCAATTACGTTCTTCATATCACCAGGAGCAAGAAACTGTCCTTTTTTAATATTAACCGGAATTCCCTGCTTTGCAACATTTTGAATAAAGTTGGTTTGACGACATAAAAATGCGGGTGTTTGCATGACATCAACAACAGAGGCAACTTCATCGAGTGGTGTATATTCATGTACATCAGTAACAACGGGTAATCCTAGGTCATTTTTTACTTTTTCTAAAATGCGTAAGCCCTCTTCCATCCCAGGCCCACGAAAACTAGTATGAGAAGAGCGATTTGCTTTATCAAATGAAGCTTTGAATATATATGGGATACCTAGGTCATCTGTAATTTCTTTTAAGCTTTCTGCAATTTGCATCGTCAGCTTTTCTGATTCAACGACACATGGCCCTGATAATAAAAAAAAGGGTTTATCTTGCCCAGCTTCAAAATGACATAATTTCATTATTTTTCTCTATATAATTTGCAGTGATGACTTACAAAAACGTGCTAGGTGGATTTTTTGTTACTAGCACGATGGTAATCCAATGCTGCATTAATAAACCCTGTGAAAAAAGGATGACCTGTTCGTGGATGAGATGTAAATTCAGGGTGTGACTGACAACCCATAAACCAAGGGTGATTAGGTAGCTCTATAATTTCAACCAGAGTTTTATCATGTGAAACGCCTGAAATTACCATGCCATTATCAACGAGCGTCTCTCTGTAATTGTTATTGAATTCATAACGGTGACGATGACGCTCTACAATTTCGTCTGCATCGTAAGTTTTGTGTGCCAGAGTACCTTTGGCTAAACGTGCTTTCTGACCACCTAAACGCATAGTACCACCCATATCAGATTCCGCACTGCGCTTTTCAAGATCACCTTCTTCTGTCATCCATTCAGTGATTAAACCAATTACTGGGTGAGGTGTCTTAAGATTAAACTCCGTACTATTTGCATCATCAAGACCTGCACAATTTCGCGCATACTCAATAACCGCAAGTTGCATACCTAAACAAATACCCATATAAGGCACATTATTTTCACGCGCATATTGGATAGCTTGTATCTTACCTTCAACACCACGTTCACCAAAGCCTCCTGGGACAAGAATAGCATCAGCACTTTTTAATACTTCAATTCCATCCTGCTCAAGTTTTTCAGAATCAATGTATTCAATCCTGACTTTTGATTCAGTTTGAATGCCAGCATGGCTGAGTGCTTCGTTTAATGATTTGTAAGATTCTGTTAAATCAACATACTTACCGACCATGGCAATTTTAACTTCTGATTTTGGAAATGCCATACCATGAACAACCTTTTCCCAATCTGATAGATCAGCGGGTTTTAAGTTTTCAAGTTTTAATTTTTCTGCAACTATTTGATCGAGGTTCTGAGAATGTAGCCATAGTGGAATTTTGTAAATATTATCCATATCAATAGCGGGAATTACTGCCTCTTCTTTTACATTGGTAAATAATGCAATTTTCTTACGTTCTTTATCAGGTATTGGGCGTTCACTACGGCATAATAAAATATCAGGTTGAATACCAATAGAACGAAGCTCTTTAACAGAATGCTGGGTAGGTTTTGTTTTTAGCTCACCTGCTGCTGCGAGGTATGGCACTAAAGTTAGGTGCATGAATAAGGCATTACTACCCTCTTCCACTCCCATTTGGCGCAAAGCTTCCATAAAGGGGAGTGACTCAATATCACCAACGGTTCCACCCACTTCAACCATTGCAATATCAAACCCTTCTGCACCTGCGCGAACGCTGCGTTTGATTTCATCTGTAATATGCGGGATAACTTGTACGGTAGCGCCGAGGTAATCCCCTTGACGTTCCTTGCGAATCACTCGACTGTAGATACGACCTGTCGTAAAGTTATTTAATTGTGTTGCAGTAAAGTTTACGAATCGCTCGTAATGACCTAAATCTAGATCAGTCTCTGCTCCATCTTCGGTAACAAATACTTCACCATGCTGAAAAGGGCTCATAGTGCCAGGGTCAACATTGATATATGGATCAAGCTTCATCATTGTGACACTCAAGCCACGGGCCTCTAAAATTGTACCTAAAGAAGCGGCAGCGATGCCTTTACCTAAAGAGGAAACCACACCACCGGTGATGAAGATATATCGTGTCATATTCTGCTTGCCTGCATCTGATATTGAGGAGTTTTATCAGGGTGGAATCGTAACATACCCCTAATAAATGAAACAGTAGATAAGGAAACTATAATATCTTTTTTTCTTACCTGAATCCGTGGCTTCAATGTGGATAACAGGGCGAAAGTTATTGGTTTAGCACGATATTTTAAAAAAACTTAGCTTCAGCCATAGGTTAAGCGGATATTTCCTAAATTCGTGATGAATCAATAGTTTGCGACCTGTGACTTAGTGAAATCACTGATTCAGGTATTAATAAGAGATATTTGCGAGAGAGATATAACGGATTAAATTGATTATGGAAAATCTTTTAAGCAACATCTACCCGATGGGTTTCGACTTTCACAAGAACAAAAGTTATTTTTTGTTTGATTAATCACGTATTTTTTAAGACTAGAATCACTTTTAGCTTCTGCGAGGGTAATATCAAAACAATAACAAGCCATTGCATCGTCATTCTGTGGTTCTTTAATACCTACGAGAGTACGAAGATCAGTTTTTTTGATAATTGAATTATTTTCATCAAAATACACAACCTCGCAATCAGGATCGCTACAAAAGTAATGTTTTTTTTCGTTTGAAATTAAACTATCTTGATTCCAAGGCTTTTTAAGATGCTGAAGAACTGTTGAAAATGGAACTTGAAGGTATTCTTTGCCATTTTTTGGGCAAATGTAACGCTTAGGACTAGTATCTTCCTTAATTGTTACTTCAGTTGATGAACAGCAACTCATATTTACTCACACAAAACATCGAAAAAGAAGGGGGGTGGGTTACTTAGATTCACATTCCAAATGCATAACTTGCAACGAGTAGAAAAAGCGACCAGTTACTTGTAGCCTTCCGCTTTTTCTCCGCAAGAGATGTTAGCAATGAAA
>Ga0256839_1001522_pt1 | contig 27955 bp, 16 predicted proteins | sample 354166metaG_FD_185968 | JGI IMG/M metagenome (GOLD analysis project Ga0256839, IMG submission 185968) | Hydrothermal vent microbial communities from Mid Atlantic Ridge, Atlantic Ocean - 354-166 | ecosystem: Environmental > Aquatic > Marine > Hydrothermal vents | place: Atlantic Ocean: Mid... | reverse complement strand
GTGCAATGTGCAATGCGGCCTTTTGCTCACACTGCCTGCACCTGCCGCCCGAACTTCTGCACGATGTCATCGGCCAGCCGCCCGGAGACTTCCTGCAGGTGGTCAAAGCTCCAGGTGAAGCTGCCCACACCACCGGTGGCGGAGCGCAGCTCGTTGATGAGATTGCCCATTTCCATCTCCGGCATCAGCGCCTGCACCCTGTCCCAGCCGGGCCAGCCCTCGCGCGGCTCGAAGCCGAGGATCTGCCCGCGATGACCGGTGATGATGTGCACGATGCGCGAGGTGGCTTCCTGTGGCGTGCATACCTCCACCTTCACGATCGGCTCCAGCAGCACCGGCTCGGCATCCTTCATCGCCTCCGCCATCGCCAGCCGGGCAGCGAGCTTGAAGGCAAGCTCGGAGGAATCCACCGAGTGATAGCTGCCATCGGCCAGGTTGACGGCAATGTCCACCACCGGAAAACCCAGGGGGCCTGAGCGGTTGTATTCGATGACGCCGGCCTCGACGGCAGGGATGTATTGCTTCGGCACCACGCCGCCGTGAATGGTATCGCTGAAGCGGAAGCCCTCGCCCCGCGCCAGAGGCCTGATCTCCAGGATGACATCGCCATACTGGCCATGCCCGCCGGTCTGCTTCTTGTGGCGTCCGCGCGCCCTGGCCGGCTTGCGGATGGTTTCCCTGAAGGCGATGGAACGCGGACGCGCCTGCACCTTCACGCCGAACTTGCGTTGCAGCTTTTCCAGCGCCACGCGCAGGTGCATCTCTCCCTGCCCCCACAGCACCAGCTCGCCGGTGTCCTGATCATGCTCCACCGACAGCGAGGGATCCTCCTCCAGCAGCCGGCTCAGCGCATCGGAGAGTTTTACCTCGTCCCTGCTGTCCGGCACGGCAAGGGCCAGCCCATAGACGGGCTGTGGCGGCTGCGGCGTGGCGATATCCGGAATGGCACCGGCACTGCCGGCGAAAGTGGTGCCGGGCTTCAGCCCCTCCACGCGCGCCAGGGCGGCCACATCGCCCGCCGCCAGGCCGCCCGCGAGCTTGCCGGCCTCCTGTCCCATGAGTCGGAACAGCCCGCCGATGCGCACTTCCGCACCATCCGCGGTGTGGATGATCTGCCCTTCCTTCAGCGTGCCGGTGAACAGCCGCACCAATGACATGCGCCCCTGCTGCAGGAAGGTGGCAAGCATCACGCAACCGCTTGCCGTATCCTGCCGCGGGTCGATGCCCAGCCGCTCGCAGGTGGCGTGCACGCCGGCCACGTCATGACGCAGCGCCTTCATCAGCCGCAGGATGCCGTTGCCGTTGCGGGCGCTGCCCAGCAGCACCGGGGTGATCAGCCCCTGCTGCATCTCCGAGCGCAGATCCTCGAACACCTTTTCGGTGGGCGGCTCCATGTCCGAGAGCAGGGTCTCCAGCAGCTCGTCGTCATAATCGGCGAGCTTCTCCATCATGCCAAAGCGCGCTTCCTTCTCGCGCTCGGCTTCCTCCGGCGGGATGTCCACCACCTCGGCCTCGGCGTGCTCGCGATAGATGTAGGCGCGTTCCAGCGCCAGGTCGATGGTGCCGATGGCAATGCCATCCTTCCACAGCGGGATCTGACGCAGCACCAGCGGCTGGGTGGAAACCGGCTGGAAGAACTCCAGAAGCTCGCGGATGCTGCCCTGTGCGGTGTCGATCTTGTTGATGAACAGCAGGCGCGGAATGTTCAGCGCATCGAGCTGCCTGAGAATGGCCTGCAGGGCGGGAGCACGCTCCGCATCCGGCTCCACCACCACCACGGCGGCATCAACGCCGGGCAGCACGGTGGCGCATTGCCCGGCGAACTCGGCAGAGCCGGGGCAGTCGATGAAGGTGTAGGTGTCCCCAAGAAATTCGCAAGAGGCGACGTTCGGCTCCACGCCGCCGGAATATTCGCGGGCAACGGCAGAAGCATCCCCCACCGCCGAGCCTTCCTGTGCATCGCCCATGCGGGCAATGGCTCCGGTGCGGTGCAGAATGGCCTCCAGCAGCGTGGTCTTGCCGCTGCCCTGCGGCCCCAGCAATGCGATGCAGCGCGGCCCGCCCGTTCTGTCGCCTGCCCTTTCTGCCATGGTGCCATCCTCCCTTTCTGCAGCTGTTTTGAAACATTAAACCGCAGAGCGGGATGACACTCAAGCCAGCAACGCCATGAATGGCTGCCACGGGACAGGCAGAGCGGCCCGGCAACAGCGCGCGGGCGTGGCAATCGCGTGGTTACAGCGAAAACCCGGGCGGCAGCGGCAGGCCGCCGGTGGCCTCGCGCATCTTCTCTGCCACCATTTCCTCCATGCGCTCCTTGGCCTTGCCCAGCGCCGCCACCAGCAGGTCCTCGACGATCTCCTTCTCCTCCGGCTTCAGCAGCGATGCATCGATGCTGACGTTGCGCACCTCGCCCTTGCCGTTCATCACCACGCGCACCAGCCCGCCGCCGGCCTCGCCTTCCACTTCCGCCGTCTCCAGCTCCTGCTGCATGCGCTGCATGCGCTGCTGCACTTCCTGCATCTGCTGCATCAGCTCACCGAGATCCTTCATCGCCTTCAATGCTCCTTGCCGGGGACGTCGTCATCAGGGTTGTCGGGACCGGAGTTGCCAGAATGCATCATGCCGGCCGATGCATCGGCATCGGGCGCGCGCACGCCAAGGATGCGCGCCTGCGGAAAGTGCTTCAGCACCTCGCGCACCGCCGCGCTGTCCTGCGCCTGCTGCATCAGTGCATCACGCTGGCGGCGTTCCTGCTCCGCCAGCGTGGGGGTGGAGACATCATCCTCGCGCAGCACCACCCAGCGCTGTCCCGTCCACGCCTGCAGGCGTGCCGCCAGGGTGCGCGGCAGGTCGGCCGGGGCATCGTCGGCAAGACCGATGCGCAACCGCCCCGGCTCCAGCGACAGCGGCCGCACATGGTGGCGAATCTGCTCGGCCAGCGCCAGCTCCCGCCGCTGACGCGCCCACTGCACCAGCTCGGCAATGCTGGCCGGGGCCGCGACTACAGGCGCGGTTGCAGGATCTGGCTGCACGGAAGCAACCTCCCGCGCCACCTGCGATGTCGCGGCGGCCGATGCAGACATCCCCGCCCCGCTGCCAGCGGCAGAGGCCGAACTGCCAGCGGCAGAAGCCAAACCGCCAGCGGCAGAAACCCTGCCACCAACAGCAGAGGCATCTCCGCTGCCCATCCTGCCGGTACCCGCAGCAGCGCTGCCGGCAGCCTGCCCGGGGCTGGCGGCATCATCGCCGCCTTCCTGCAACCGGCGAATGATCTCCGCCGGCGGGGGCACATCGGCCACATGCGCCAGCCGCACCAGCACCATCTCCGCCGCCATCTGCGGCTGTGCCGCTGCCTGCACCTCTTCCATGCCCTTCAGCAGCATCTGCCACGCCCGTGCCAGCACCGGCAGCGGCACCTGGCCGGCCATGGCCAGCGCCTTTTCGCGCTCCTCCTCGCTGGCGGTGGCATCCACCCCTGCCTCGCCCAGCACCGCGGCCCTGGTCGCAAGGTGGGTGAAGGCGGCCAGATCTGCCAGCATCTGGTAAGGCGCGGCACCGATGGCAAACAGCTCCTCCGCCGCGCGCCAGGCAGCGGGCATGTCGCCGCGCATCAGCAGCTCGAACAACGCCACGATGCGCCCCTGATCAGCCAGCCCCAGCATCTCGCGCACGGCCTCGGCCCGCACCTCGCCGTTGCCGTAGGCAATGGCCTGATCCAGCAGCGACAAGGCATCGCGCACCGAACCTTCCGCCACCCGGGCAATGGCGCGCAGGGCGGCATCTTCCGCCTGCACCTGCTCGCGCGCGCAGATGTCGGCCAGGTGCTGCATCAGCCGCTCGGCCGGCACGCGCCTCAGGTCGAAGCGCTGGCAGCGCGAGAGGATGGTAACCGGCACCTTGCGGATCTCGGTGGTGGCAAAGATGAACTTCACATGCTCCGGCGGCTCTTCCAGCGTCTTCAACAGGGCGTTGAAGGCGCTCTTCGAGAGCATGTGCACCTCGTCGATGATATAGACCTTGTAGCGGGCAATGGCCGGGCGATAAGGCACCTGCTCGATGATCTCGCGGATGTTCTCCACCGAGGTGTGGGAGGCGGCGTCCATCTCCAGCACGTCGATGTGGCGGGAGGCGAGAATGTCCGCGCAGTGCTCGCCGAAGCGCGGCATGTGCACCGTGGGGCGGTCGCTGAGCGAATAGTTCAGGGCGCGGGCAATGAGGCGGGCGGTGGTGGTCTTGCCGATGCCACGCACGCCGGTGAGCATCCATGCCTGCGCGATGCGCCCCGATTCGAAGGCGTTGGAAAGGGTGCGCACCATCGCCTCCTGGCCGATGAGCGCATCGAACGTCTGGGGGCGATACTTGCGCGCCAGCACCCGGTAGCCACCGGCTGCATCGCTTTTCGTTGCATCGCCTTCCGACCCGCCGGCATCTGCCGCCGTGGCAGGAGAAGCAGCGTCAGCTGCCGGGGCGGAGCTCCCGGCAGTGGCGCTCGAGGCGGTGTCGGTGGCAGCGGCATCGATGTCCGCGCCAGCATCGGCACCACTGGCAGCTGCCGCCTGCGTGGCCTGTTCCTGCGCACGCAAGGAGGCTTCGGAGTCTTCCGCTCCGTTGGCAGGATTGCTGCTGTCCGATTGATCGGTCAATGCGCATCAGCCCCCGTCAGCGGGCGTTTGCCGCGCCAGCGCCACCCGGCACCACCTGTGGCCGCGCCACGAAACAGGTGGAAGACCGGACAGCGACCCGCAATGCGGCCTCGCCTGGGCTGCTTCCTTCCGGACCTGACCCGCTGGGCGGACCTTGCGTCCGCGCCGGCCTTCCGCCCTCCTATATCGGCGCAAATGCCCGCAGATGCAAGCGACCTTGCCGACCAGCCGCCACTTATCCACATGTTCCACTCCCGTTCTTGCGCTGCGCAGGGCATGGACTATCATGCAATTCGCGAGGGTGATGTGGAGGCAGGTGCGCGAGGGGTTCACACGGGCTGGCTTGCGGCAAGCGCACCGCAACCAGCGCATTGCGGGGGAGGAACACGGCATGGTGGCACGTGCCCTGACGGTGGCCTTCAACGGCGTGCAGGCGGAAATGGTGGAAGTGCAGGTGCTGATAGCACCCGGCATGGCCGCCTTCACCATCGTCGGCCTGCCGGACAAGGCGGTGGCGGAAAGCCGCGAGCGCATTCGCGCTGCGCTGCATGCCGCCGGGCTGGCATTGCCGCCAAAGCGCATCACCGTCAATCTCTCGCCGGCCGACCTGCCAAAGGAAGGATCGCATTACGACCTGCCCATTGCCGTGGCACTGCTGGCGGCCATGGGCGTGCTGCCGTCCGACTTTGCCCCGCGCTTCATCTGCATGGGAGAGCTGGCGCTGGATGGCGGCATCCGCCCGGTGCATGGCGTGTTGCCGGCGGCGATGACAGCGCTGGCAGACGAGCGCGGCATCATCTGCCCCGCCGCCAATGGTGGCGAGGCAGCCTGGGCAGGGGAAGGCCTGGACATCGTTGCCGCCGACACGCTGGTGCAGCTGGTCAATCATGCCAAGGGCACGCTGCGGCTGCCGCGCCCGCCATGCCGGGCAGATGACGGAGAACAGGCAGCCATGCCCGATCTGCGCGACGTGCGCGGGCAGGAGAGTGCCAAGCGCGCCCTGGAGGTGGCGGCAGCAGGCGGGCATCACATGCTGATGATGGGGCCGCCGGGGGCGGGCAAGTCCATGCTGGCGGCACGGCTGCCTTCCATTCTGCCGCCGATGACAGCGCGGGAAATGCTGGAGACTTCCGTCATCGCCTCGCTGGCCGGCATGCTGCCCAACGGCGTCATCTCGCGCCAGCGCCCGTTTCGTGCGCCACATCACACCGCCTCGCCGGTGGCGCTGGCAGGGGGCGGGCACGGGCGTGCGCGCCCCGGCGAAATGTCGCTGGCGCACAACGGCGTGCTGTTCCTGGACGAGCTGCCGGAGTTCGCCCCGCGCGTGCTGGAGGTATTGCGCCAGCCGCTGGAAAATGGCGAAGTGCTCATTGCGCGGGCCAACTACCGGGTCGTCTACCCGGCGCGATTCCAGCTATTGGCGGCGATGAACCCGTGCAAGTGCGGGCTGGCCTTCGAGCCGGGGCATTCCTGCCGCCGGGGCGAGCATTGCGCGCGCGACTACATGGGCCGCATCTCCGGCCCGTTGCTGGACCGGTTCGACCTGCGCATCCAGGTGCCGGCGGTGGACATTCGCGACCTGTCGTTGCCACCGGCAAGGGAAGGCTCTGCCGAAGTGGCCGAGCGCGTGGCGGCGGCGCGCACCCTGCAGCAGCAGCGCTATGCGGCGTTGGGGCTGGCGCACGTGCGCACCAATGCACAAGCACCGGCGGCGGTGCTGGAGGAGGTGGCGGCCATGCCGGCACAGGCACGCACGCTGCTGCAACAGGCGGCGGAGAAACTGCGGCTGTCGGCGCGTGGATACCACCGTGTTCTGCGGCTGGCCCGCACCATCGCCGACCTTGCCGGGGCGCAGTCCGTGCAGCGGGCGCACGTGGCCGAGGCCCTTGCCTATCGCGGCCATGTGCCCGGCATGGCTGCTGCGGCCTGAACTGTCTGAATCGTAAGGACGCACCGCCTGCTTGCCGCCTCCCCTTTGCGCTTCGCACATTCATGCAAGGCAGGCAAGGCGCGTGAAGATGGCAACACGAACTGCCCGGAAGGAGGTGCGCCATGAGCTTCGCCCTGCCCCAGCGCTCCGTGCTCGCCACGCCACTGGCAGCGCTGGAGCTGGTGGTGCTGGACACCGAAACCACCGGGCTGGACGTGGCGCGCGATGCCGTCATCGAGCTGGCCGGGGTGCGGGTGCGCGACGGACAGGTGCTGGAAGAGGACAGCTTCTCCAGCCTTGTCAATCCGCAGCGGGCCATTTCCCGGCAATCCATGAAGATCCATGGCATCAGCGATGCCGACGTGGCCGATGCGCCGCCATTTGCGGAAGTGATGCACGCCTTTGCCCGCTGGGCCGGCGCACAACCGATCGCGGGCTACATGGTGGGGTTCGACCTTGCCATCCTGCGGGCGGAGCATCATCGCCACGGGCTGCGCTGGCAGGTGCCGCTGGCGCTGGACGTGCAGGCGCTGGCGGCAGCGGTGGCACCACGCCTGCCGGAACTGTCGCTGGAAGCCATCGCCGCGTGGCTGGAAGTGGACACCGGACAGCGCCACCGGGCGCTGGCCGATGCATTGAGCGCCGCGCACATCCTCGTGCGGCTCGTTCCGCTGCTGAAGGAGCGCGGCATCATCACGCTGGCGCAGGCGCTGAAGGCATGTGGCGAGCGCCGGCAGGCACCTGTGGCTTCCGCCCCCGGTCTGCCCGCGGAATGGCAGCTGGAGCCACCCCCGCAATGGCAGGCGGGGCGCGCGGTGGAAAGCTACCCCTTCCGCCACCGGGTGCGCGACGTGATGAGCAGGGACCCGGCGATCATCGAGGCCGACGCAACGCTTGACGAAGCACTGCAACGCATGTTGCAGCGGCACATCAGCTCGCTGTTCGTGCCGCCGGAGGACAGCGACGGAGATCCGCTGCAGGCATCTCCCGAGAAGTGGGGCATCATCACCGAGCGCGACATCCTGCGCGCCATTGCCGCCGACGGCCCGGGCGTGTTGCGCCAGCCGGTGGTGCGCCATGCCAGTTTTCCGCTCATCACCGTGGCGGAGCACGAGTTTCTCTACCGGGCGCTGGCACGCATGCAGGCGCGCGGCCTGCGCCACCTGGGCGTGCGCAGCCGCCGCGAGGAAAAGCTCGTTGGGGCCCTGTCGCAGCGCGACCTGCTGCGCTACCGGGCCAGCGAATCGCTGGTATTGGTCGAGCGCCTGCGGCAGGCAACATCGGCAGAGGAGCTGGCGGCGCTGTGGCCGATGCTGATGGACGTGGCCCGCGCCATGATGGCCGACCATGCCCCGGCCAATGACATTGCCGCCGTCATCGCGCGCGAGGTGCGGGCGCTCACCAGCCGCGCCTGCCAGCTGGCGGCAGAAGAAATGGAGCAGGCGGGGCGCGGCGGGCCTCCCGTGCGCTGGGGGCTGCTGGTGCTGGGCTCGGCAGGGCGTGGCGAGAGCCTGCTGGCGATGGATCAGGACAATGCCATTGTCTTCGAACAGCCGCAGGACGCCGACGAAGGCGAGAGGCAGGCGCTGGATGCGTGGTTTGCCGAGTTCGGCGCAAGGGTGAACGCCATGCTGGACACGGCCGGCGTGCCACTGTGCAAGGGCGGCGTGATGGCGCGCAACGAACGCTGGCGCGGCAGCGAGCGGACATGGCTTGAACGCGTGCGCTCATGGCTTTCCCATGCCGGGCCGGAAGACCTGCTGCATGTGGACATCTTCTTCGACCTGCGCCGCGCCTGCGGCGAACGGCAACTCACCCGCCGCTTCCGCCAGCAGGTGCTGCAGATGGCGCAGGAGGCGCACACGCTGCACAAGTTCCTGGCCCTGCAGGCGGCGGACTTCGAAACGCCACTGGGCTGGTTCGGGCGCATCCGCAGCGATGAGCAGGGCCGCGTGGACCTGAAGAAGAGCGGGCTGCTGCCCATTGCCTCCGCCGCACGGGTGCTGGCGCTGAAGCTGGGCAGCACGGCGCGCGCCACGCCGGCGCGGCTCAAGGCAGCAGCAGATGCAGGCATCTGCCCGGCGGCGCTGGCGGAAAACATGATACAGGCGCACCGGGTTTTCCTCGGTGCCATCCTGCGCCAGCAGATGGCCGACATCGAGGCCGGCCTTGCCCCCTCCAACCGGGTGGCATTGAAGGAGCTGGATGCACACGCGCGCGAGGAACTGCGCTGGGCGCTGGAGCAGGTGGGCAACATCACCGGCCTGCTGGGCGTGCCCGACATGCGGATGGCGTAAGAGCACGAACATTGCATCGGCTGCGCAGTGCTGACATATAACGGGCTGAGTTGTAACAGGCCATGCCATGGAAATTGGCCAGCAATGGAAACGGCGATGAACAACGGTGCGCAGGCAGCAGTGGTGCCAGCAACAGCAGCGAAGACGACGCGGGCGCGGGAAGAGCAGGAGCTGAACGCCGCCCCGGCCCGGCGCAAGGTGTTCGTGAAGGCCTTCGGCTGCCAGATGAACGTCTATGACGGCGAGCGCATGATCGACGTGCTGCGTGCGCGTGGCTTCGAGCCTGCCGGCAGCCCGGAGGAGGCCGACCTCGTCATCCTCAACACCTGCCACATTCGCGAGAAGGCGGCGGAGAAGGTCTATTCCGAGCTGGGCAGGCTCAGGGTGCTGCGCGAGAAGCTCTCGCGCGATGCCGGGCGGCAGGTGCGCATTGCCGTGGCGGGTTGCGTGGCGCAGGCCGAGGGCGAGGCCATGCTGGCGCGCGCTCCGGTCATCGACTTCATCTTCGGTCCGCAGAGCATCCAGAAACTGCCATCGCTCATCGACAGGCTGGATGCCGGCGAACGCCACATGGTGGAGACGGACTTTCCGCCGGAGGACAAGTTCGCGAAGCTGGAAGAGCAGAGCGCCACGCCACCGGCGGTTCCGCCCTCGGCCTTTCTCGCGGTGCAGGAGGGCTGCGACAAGTTCTGCACCTTCTGCGTGGTGCCCTACACGCGCGGTGCCGAATATTCCCGCCCTGCCGCCGACATATTGCGCGAGGCGGAGCTGCTGCTGGACAAGGGCGCGAAGGAGATCACGCTGCTGGGGCAGAACGTCAATGCCTGGCATGGCGAGGGGCTGGACGGGCGCACGTGGAACCTGGCGCGGCTGCTGCAGGAGATGGCACAGCGGCTGGAGGGCCTGCACGGGCTGCGCTTCACCACCTCGCACCCCAACGACATGGATGATGACCTCATCGCCGCCTTCGGCAACAACGACAGGCTGATGCCCTACCTGCACCTGCCGGTGCAGGCAGGCTCCGACAAGGTGCTGAAGGCGATGAACCGCAAGCACACGGCAGCCGATTACCTGCGCATCATCGACAAGCTGCGCATGGTCAGGGAAGACATCGCCATTTCCGGCGACTTCATCGTCGGCTTTCCCGGCGAGACGGAAGAGGATTTCCAGGCGACGCTCGACCTGGTGGAGCAGGTGCAATACGCCCATGCCTATTCCTTCCGCTATTCGCCACGCCCCGGCACGCCAGCGGCAGAGCGGGAAGAGCAGGTGCCGGAAGAGGAGAAGGCGGAGCGCCTTGCCCGCCTGCAGGCGCTGCTGGGGCAGCAGCAGCAGGCCTTCAACCGGCGCTTCCTGGGGCGGCGCTTCCCGCTGCTGCTGACTGGCGAAGGGCGGCACGCGGGGCAGCTGGTGGGCCGCTCTCCGTGGCTGCAGGCGGTGCATGTGCCGGGCGATGGCCATGCCATCGGCGACATCGTGCAGGTGGAAGTCGTGGAGGTTGGCAGAAACGCACTGGGTGCCCATATCGTGTCATGACAGGCAGGGCGGGTGCGGTTGCAGGAACGAGGGCAGTGTTGCGCCGGCGCAACAGGGGTGTCCGATACATGGCAATGACGCACGCACCCTCTTTTCGCCACCTGCGAGTCGTTCTATCCTGCACCATGATGCAGGACGGCATCCGGCCGGCAGCCTCAGCCAATCTGCCTGCCGCCGGGCAATCACCGAAGACGGGAGTGGACATCACAGCGCATGACCTCCGTGCAACAGGCTTTTCAGCCCGCCGCCGAAGACAACGTGCAACTGCGTGAAAACGGCGACATCGTGCTGGCTTTCGACGACAACCGCATCGCCGGGCTGATGTTTGGCGAGCATGACCGGCACCTCACCCTCATCGAACATCGCATGGGCGTGGACATCATCGCGCGCGGCAATCACCTGACGCTGCGCGGCGGCAATGCACGTGCACGGGCCACGGCGGCGGACGTGTTGCGCGAGCTGTATCGCCGGGCAGAGCGCGGATACGACATCAACGATGCCGAGGTGGAGGGGGTCATCCGCCTGCACGAGGCACTGCCGCGCGAGCAGGCGCAGGCACCGATGCGCGAGATCCGCACCCGGCGCAAGGTGGTGCGCCCACGCTCCGCCGGGCAGAAGGCGTATCTGGAGGCGCTGGAGCGACACGAGCTGGTATTCGGCATCGGCCCTGCCGGCACCGGCAAGACCTACCTGGCGGTGGCGCATGGCGTCAGCCTGCTGCTGGCTGGCGAGGTGGAGCGCATCATCCTCTCGCGCCCGGCGGTGGAAGCGGGCGAGCAGCTGGGCTTTCTGCCCGGCGACATGAAGGAGAAGGTGGACCCCTACCTGCGCCCGCTGTATGATGCGCTGCATGACCTGATGTCTGCGCAGCGTGCGCAGCGGATGATGGCCGATGGCACCATCGAGATAGCGCCGCTGGCCTTCATGCGCGGACGCACGCTGGCCAATGCCTGCGTCATCCTGGACGAGGCCCAGAACACCACCGTGATGCAGATGAAGATGTTTCTCACCCGCATGGGCGAAGGCGGGCGCATGGTGATTACCGGCGACCTGTCGCAAACAGACCTGCCCGCCGGCACCCCCTCTGGCCTGAAGCACGCGGTGGACATTCTCGATGGCGTGGAGGGCATTGCCATCGTGCGCTTCCATGACGAGGATATCGTGCGCCACCCCCTGGTTGCGCGCATCGTCGCCGCCTATGATGCGCATGATGCCCGCGCCTCCGGCCACACCCATGCACGCAAGGCGGCGCGGACTTCAGGCCACCCGGTGCCATCACGCAAGCCGAAGCAGCAGCCATGAACGATCACCCGCCAGCCATGAACGCCACCGGCGAAGACGAGCCGCCACGAAGTAGCGGCGCTGATGACGTGCCTGCACCGCCGTTCGCCGTCATCGAGCTGGAGCTGGCCGCACCACAGGCATGGCCATTGCCCGAAGACGTGCTGCAGAAAGAGGTGGAGCGCGCAGCGGCCGCGGCGCTGGCACAGGCCGCGGCCGATGGCGCGGTGGTGGAGCGCAACGGCGTGCCACCACGCATCGAGGTGCTGCTGGGCGATGACGAGACGATCTGCCAGCTCAACGCACGCTGGCGCGGCAAGGATGCGCCGACCAACGTCTTGTCCTTCCCTGCACCGGCGGAAATGCCCTTCATCCCCGATGTGCCGTGGCCGCTGGGGTCGCTGGCGCTGGCTGGCGGCGTGATGCGGCAAGAGGCCGAAGCCCGCGGCGTTTCCCTGCAGGAGCACCTGTGCTGGATGGTGATTCACGGAATCTTGCATCTTCTGGGCCACGATCACGAGGAAGACGACGAAGCGGTGCGGATGGAGGCCCTGGAACGCCGCGCACTGGCGCAACTGGGCCTTGCCGACCCATACGCCGGCACCTGAAGCACCACGGACATGAACCCATGAGCAAGGACATGCTGAAATCCGTTGACGATGCCGCCGCCCGGACTGGGGCGGAAGATCCGGAACCTCCATCAGCCGGCCTGTGGCAGCGCCTGAAAGGCTGGCTGGGCCATGCTGCCCCCCGCCACAAGCAACCTGCCGAATGCCTGCAGGAACTGCTGCCGCAGGAGGCACTGCGCGAGAACGGCCAGCAGTTGCTGGAAGACCGCAAGAGCATGCAGATGCTGGGCCGGCTCATCACCTTCTCCGGCCTTTCGGTGGAGGACGTGCTGGTGCCGCGGGCCGACATCGTGGCCATTGCCGCGCAGGCCCCGCTGGCCGAGCTGATGGCGCTGTTCGCACAGGCCCTGCACTCGCGCCTGCCGGTGTATGACGAGACGCTGGATGACATCATCGGCATGGTGCACATCAAGGACCTGCTGCAGCACCTGCACCAGCAGGCGCAACCCGTTGACAGCGGCGATGCCGTGGCCACGCAGCCGGACCTGCTGCTGCCGGGGCAGGCGCTGGCCATGCCGGTGGGCTCATCTCCGCTGCTGCGGCCGGTGCTGTATGTGCCCGATTCCATGCCGGTGGCGGATCTGTTGCTGAAGATGCAGTCCACGCGCATGCACATGGCCATCGTCATCGACGAATATGGCGGCACCGAAGGACTGGTTACCATCGAGGACGTGGTGGAACAGATCGTTGGCGAGATTGCCGACGAGCACGATTCGGACGAGGATCATCAGCAGATCACGCCGGTGCCGGGGGGCTATGTGGTTTCCGCCCGGCTGGAGCTGGCGGAGCTTGAGCGGCTGCTGGGCGTTGACCTGCTGCCCGACGAGCAGGACGAGGAAGTGGATACCGTCGGCGGCATGCTGTTCACCCGCCTGGGGCGGGTGCCGGTAAAGGGGGAGGTGGTGCCGCTGGGGGACGAGCTGGAGGCGGAGGTGCTGGAGGCCGATCCGCGCCGCGTGCGCAAGGTGCGCTTCCGCCGCCTGCGCCGCCCGCAACATCTCCCGGAGCAGACGCGCAGACAGGGCTGAGCGCGTCCTTGTCCATTTGCCGGAACCGAAAACGATATCCTGCTGGTGCCGGGTCGTTCGCGTGGCAGCGGGATCCCTTGCGCTTCCCGAAGAATGGCAGCCTCAGGTGAAGCGCAATGCCGGGTGGTCGCGGAAATGCGCGAGCGCTTCCGGGTTGGCCAGCGCCGAGGTGTTGGACAGCGCCTCGCCGTGGATGGTGCGGCGCACGGCGATCTCGCTGACCTTGCCGGAGCGCGTGCGCGGAATGTCCGGCACCGCGGCAATCACCGCCGGCACGTGCCGTGGCGAGGCCCCGGCGCGGATGCACTGGCGGATGCGTGCTTGCAATTCCTCGTCCAGCACCACGCCCTCCTTCAGCACCACGAACAGCACCACCCGCTCATCCGAGCCATCGGGCAGCTTCTGCCCCACTGCCACGGCCTCCACCACCTCTTCCATGGCCTCCAGCTGCGCGTAGATCTCGGCGGTGCCGATGCGCACGCCGCCGGGGTTCAGCGTGGCGTCCGAACGCCCGTGGATGATGAAACCGCCATGCTCCGTGATCTCGGCATAGTCGCCATGTGTCCACACGTTCGGAAAACGGCTGAAATAGGCATCGCGATAGCGCGCATCGCCCGCATCGTTCCAGAAACACAACGGCATGGAAGGAAAGGGCTGCGTGCATACCAGCTCGCCCTTCTGCCCGCGCACCGGCTTGCCGTCTTCGTCAAACACCGCCACCGCCATGCCCGGCATCGGCCCCTGTATCTCTCCGCGCCACACCGGCGAGAGCGGATTGCCACCAACGAAGCAGCCGCAGATGTCGGTGCCGCCGGAAATGGAGGCAAGCTGCACGCTCTCCTTCACCGCGCCATAGACGAAATCGAAGCCCGCCGGTGAAAGGGGCGACCCGGTGGAATAGACAACGCGCATGGCAGAGAGGTCATGGTGCGTCTTCGGCACGTATCCCGCCTTGTGCACGGCGTCGATATACCTGGCCGAGACGCCGAAGTGGGTAACACTCTCTTCCTCCGCCAGTGCAAACAGGGCCTCCGGCCCGGGATGAAACGGCGAGCCGTCGAACAGCACCAGCCGCGCACCCGCCAGCAGGCCGGAGACCAGCCAGTTCCACATCATCCAGCCGCAGGTGGTGAAGTAGAACAGCACGTCGTGCTCGCGCAGGTCGCCAGCCAGCAGATGCTCGCTGATGTGCTTCAGCAGGATGCCGCCAGCGCGGTGCACGATGCACTTGGGCTTGCCGGTGGTGCCGGAGGAGAACAGGATGAACAGCGGATGGTCGAACGGCAGTGGCGTGAAGGTGAGCGCCGCGCCCGCGTGCGGCGCGATGAAATCCGCCCACGTGATGCCGCCGCGCACCTGTGCCGCCATGGCCGTCGCGTCGGCCCCGCTGCCGGCGAAGGGAAACACCACGCAATGCTCGGCGGAGGGCAGCTCGGCCAGCACCTGCTCCACCTTCTCTGCCAGCCCGAACAGCTTGCCGTTGTAGCGGTAGCTCTCTGCCGCCACGACGAGCTTCGGCTGCAACTGCCCGAAGCGATCCAGCAGCCCGCGCACGCCGAAATCCGGCGAGGCGGAAGACCATATGGCGCCGATGGCCGCACAGCCGAGAAAGGCGATGATGGCCTGCTCGCCATTGGGCACGATGCCGGCGACGCGATCCCCTGCCTCGATGCCCGCCGCCTTCAGCGCCGCCGCGAAGGCCGCCACCTGCGCGCGCAGCGCATCACGCGAGAGCACCACCCGCGCGCCCCACTCCCGCCGGGCGATCAGCGCTGGTTCATCACCGGTGTGGCGCAGCAGGTTTTCGGCGAAGTTCAGCGTCGCGCCGGGAAAGAAGCGCGCCCGCATCATCTCTTCGGCGGGCTCGAATGCCACCGCGCCCGGCGTGCCTATCACCTCGCCATAATCCCACACCGCCCGCCAGAAATCCGCTGGCTGCTCCGTGGAGAAGGCATGCAGGGCGGGGAAATCGGCCAGCGCAAGGCCATGGCGTTCGTTCAGCAGGCGCATGAAGCGCGCCATGTGGCTGTGCGTGAAGGCTTGCGTGGGTGGTGTCCACAGCGGAGCATCGGGCTTCGGCATGTTTTCCTCGCATCAATGACATGCTGTGCGCCATGTTGAGCAAGGGCGCGCGATGAACATGGATGGTCAATGAAGGCAGGGGCCTGCCGCGGCTGCTTTTGCCAAGCAGGCACCGATCATTCTACAATGCTTCGTGAAGCTTTTGAATCGCTTTCCGGGCCATGCCCGGCATCCTTTCCTGCTCCGCCCAGACCGGCACCGGGGGCAACAACACGGGAGAGCAGCACATGAGTCGCAGGAGCATGCGCGGCATCGTTCGGGTGCTCGTCTTCGTTGGCATGCTGGCCATACTCGCCATTGGCGGGTTGTTTGCCGTCAGCAAGCTGGCCTCGCCCACCTTCATCGTCGAGCAGCTGCAAAAGCAGGTGCGCGAGCAGACCGGCCGGGAGCTTGTCATCGGCGGCACGCCTTCCATCAGCGTCTTTCCGCAGATTGCCGTCAGCCTGCCGGATGTGCGGCTCTCCAACCCGCCGGGCATGGCGAAGGGCGATTTCCTGCGCATGCGGAAGCTGGATCTGCAGGTGGAGCTGTGGCCGCTGCTGCAGCGCGAGCTGATCATCAGGAAACTGCGCATGCAGGCTCCGGACATCCGCCTGCTGGTGGACGCGAAGGGCCGCGCCAACTGGGCGTTTCCGGCATCGGAGGGCGCTGATGGTGGTGATGGTGCTGGCGGCGGTGCAGCCAATGCAGGAGGCGTGCTGCGGCGCATCCGCCTGGCTCCGATTGTCATCGACAATGGCCGCATCACCTTCTCCGACGAACGCAGCGGCACGAGGCACACGGCAGAAAACCTTGACGTGGTGGTGAAACTGGCTTCTCCCACCAGCCCGCTCAGCGTGAAGGGCGGCGCGGTGTATCGCAGGCAGCGGGTGAAGTTCTCGTTGTTCGTGAAGGATATCAAGCGCCTCACCGGCAATGGCGCACCGGTGGAGGCCTTCATCGAAACGGCGGGGGCGAAGCTGGAATATGCAGGGCTGGCGGGCTTCGGCAGGGGGGTGAAGCTGGCGGGCAGGCTTTCCGCCTCCGGCCCCTCGCTGCGCGGCCTGCTGCGCTGGCTGGGCATGGACATGCCGGTGGAGGGGCGGGGGCTGGGGCGCTTTGCGCTCGACGCAGCACTGGACGCAACAGGTGATTCCTACACCCTGCAGAAGCTGCAACTGACGCTGGATGACAGCCGCGCGCAGGGTTCCGTGCGGCTGAGGATGGCCGGCAACACCACTGCCCTGACGGCAGCGCTGGGCGTTGACCGGCTCGTTACCGATACCTACCTCGGCCCCGCGCCGAAAGCGGAAGGCGGCAAGCGCATCGGCCAGGGTGGTGGCTGGTCGAATGCCCCCATCATTCCCACCTTGCCGCGGAATCTTCAGGCCGATGTGCGCATCACGGTGAACGACCTGCGCCACCGGCAGCTGAAGATGGGCCCGGGCAGCGCCCGCTTCGTGCTGAAGAATGGCGGCCTGAACGCCACGCTGGAGAAGATGCGCTTCTACGGCGGCGGGCTTTCCGGCAAGCTGAGCGTCAGCACCGGCGGCAGGAAACCGCGCATTGCCGCGGCGTTCAATGTTGATCAGGTCAATGCGCGGCCTTTCCTCGTGGATCTTGCCGGGTTCGACTATCTCTCAGGCCAGCTCACCGGCAAGGTGGACGTGAAATCCCTGGGCCGCAGCCAGCTTGAGATCATCGGCAACCTCACCGGGCTGGCCAACCTTGCCTTCCGCGAGGGCAAGGTGCACGGCATCGACCTGGTGAAGCTCATGGAACTGGTGCAGAAGGGCATCGTCAACGGCTGGAACTTCTCGAAGGATGCCACCACCGACTTCGTCGAACTGGTGGCAAACTTCGTCATCGTCGATGGCATCGCCAGCGTGCGCCGGCTCGACATGAAAGGCCCGCTGGTGCAGGTGGCCGGCAAGGGCGAGGTGGACCTGCTGCGCCAGCGGCTGGACCTGTCGCTTGACGGCGCGCTGGTAAAGCGCAAGCAGGGCAGGGAGAAGACGCTGCTGCGCATGCCGGTGCCGTTGCTGGTGAAGGGGCCGTGGCAGGGGCCGAAGATCTATCCCGATGTCGCCGGCATCCTGAAGGATCCGCAGGCCGCCCTGCAGCAGCTGCAGAAGCTGATGCGCGGCGTTGGTGCAAGGAAGCCTGCGGCGAAGATCGAGAAGGTGCAGCAGAAGGTGAAGGAGAAGGTCGAGGCCCAGCGTGAGAAGATCGAGCAGAAGGTGCAGAAGAAGGTAGAGAAACAGCTTGAGAAGGTGCTGGGCAAGGAGAAGGGCAGCGAGGCCGCGCAGCAGGTAACGAACGAGGCGCAGCAGCAGATGGAGAAGCTGCTGAAGGGCATCTTCGGCAGATAGGGCAACGCGCAGCCTGCGGAGGCTGTTGCCTTTGGGACCTGCTGATACATATCAGGAGATGGAGCGATCATGAACGCTGAAACGGGCAGGCATGGGGCCGGAACCGATGCAGCGGAGCGCATCATCATCCGCGTGCAGGAGCAGCCGTTTGACGTGGCAGCGGAATACGCCGCCTTTCGCAAGGGACTGTGCTGCGGGGCGGTGGTCAGCTTCACCGGCATCGTGCGTGAACACGGGGGCAAGGAAGCGCGAGAGCACGGCGGCGATGCTGCCGTCCGCGCCATGACGCTGGAGCATTATCCGGGCATGACCGAGCGCACCATGGCGGAGATTGCCGAAGAGGCTCTCCGCCGCTGGCCGCTGAAGAAGGTGCTGGTCATTCACCGTTACGGGCGGCTGCTGCCGGACGAGGACATCGTGCTGGTCATTACCGCTGCCGACCACCGCGCCGATGCCTTCGATGCCGCGCAGTTCCTCATGGACTGGCTGAAGACGAAGGCACCCTTCTGGAAGCTGGAAGAAACCACTGCCGGCAGCCGCTGGGTGGAGGCGAAAGCCAGCGACGATGCCGCCGCCGCCCGCTGGAAAGCCGAAGGCCGGGCAACAGACAGGCTCTTCAGCAAGACCAAGGCACGCGGTATCACCCGATGAAAATGCCGTGCGCCGCGCTTACCTTGAAGCCATTTTAAGTTTCCGCTGCAGCCCGTGCGCTGCTAATCTGGCATCATGAACAGGGATACCGACATTTCTTCTTCCGCCGCACGCAATGGGGCGGAAGCATCTGTTGCTGCAGGCAGCGCGCCTGCCGCGGCCACAGGTCGTGAACGCGCCACAGCCACCCTGCCCGCCCCTTCACGACGGCGGGTGGTGGTTCAACTGATGCTGGCGGTGCTGCTGCTGGTGGTGGGATTCGCCGGTTATCGCACCATCATGGCGCTGGCACCGGAGCCGAAAGTGCGCAAGGCGGCGGAGCGCCCGCTGCCGGTGCGGGTGATGCAGGCGCAGTCCACCAGCGTGCGCCCGGCGTGGACGTTCTACGGTGAAGTGGTGGCGGCGCGCAGCACGGCGCTGCAACTGCCCGTGAGCGGGCGCATCGTCTCGGTCTCGCCCAGCTGGCGCGAGGGCGCGCAAGTGAAGAAGGGCGAGGAGCTGCTGCGCATCGACGATCTCGCCTACCGCGCTGCCGTGGCCGAGGCGAAGGCAGCGCTTGAGGAAGCCACGTCGCGCCTTGAGGAGGCAAAGCTGAAGGTTGCTTCCGAAGAGCGCCTGCTGAAGGCTGCCGAGGCCAGCTTCGCCGTTGCCACGCGCGAGCTTGAGCGCATCCGCACGCTGGTGGCGCGCGGCACCCTGCCCCGCGCCCGGCTGGATCAGCAGCAGAGCGCGCATATCACCGCCCGCGAGAAGCTGGAGCAGCGCCGCCATGCGCTGGCTGCCGCCCGTGCCGCGCTGGCCCGCCAGCAGGTGGCGAGAGAGCGCGCCGAATGGACGCTGAAGAAGGCCGAGGACAACCTGAAGAACACCGTGTTGCGCGCCCCCTTTGATGGCCAGTTGGCAGGGGTCAGGGCCGAAGTGGGCCAGCAGGCGGGGCCATCCGCCCAACTGGCGCAGTTGCTGGGCGGCGGCGCGCCGGAGATCCGCTTCACCATGCCGGAAGACCGGCTGGCGGCTCTGAAGCGCGCCGGCGAGCCGGTGCAGGGGCGCGTGGTGCAGGTGGTGTTGCGTGAGCGCGATGGCGAGCAGGTGCTGGCTGCCCGCATCAGCCGCGAGGGTGCCCAGGTGAACCGGCAGCAGGGCGCGGTGGAGCTGTTTGCCGCCCTGCAGGAGGCCGAAAAGGCGACGTGGCTGAAGCCCGGCATGTTCGCCACCGTGCGCATGGAAGGGCCGCTGCTGAAGAACGTGGTGCTGCTGCCCGAGGCGGCATTGCACGAAGGGCGCAGCGTCTATGCCGTGCAGGACGGCAAGCTGCGGCGTTACACCGTGCAGGTGCTGGGCATGCAGGACGGGCGCATCATCGTCTCCGGCCTGCCGGCGGGGGTGCAGGTTGTCTCCCATCGCCTGGCCGAACCGAAGCCGGGGCGGGCGGTGAAGATCCTGCAGCAGGGCTGAGGGCATGAGCAACGGGCCTGACAACGCTTCCACGCCTCCTTCGGCATCCCCTTCCGCGCCACCACCCGGCGGGCCGGGTGGCACGCCACCTGCCGCCGATGACATGGGCGCGGCCTCCCATGCCTCGCCGCTGGCCGGGCTGGTGCGCTTCTTCGTGCATCACCGCACCGCCGCCAACCTGCTGATGATGGCGCTGATCATGGCCGGGTTGCTGGCCATCCAGCGGCTCAACACCCAGTTCTTCCCCACCATCGAGTTTCCGCAGGTGTCCGTAACAGCCACCTGGGAGGGTGCCACCCCGGCGGACATGGAGCGCATGGTCATCCGCAACCTGGAGCCGGCGCTGCGCAACGTGGCGGGGCTGGACAGCTACTACGGCGTGGCGCGCGAGGGCTGGGCCTACATCTCGCTCACCTTTGTGCCCGGCACCGACATGAACCTGGCGCTCAATGACGTGCAGAAGGCGGTGGATGGTGTTACCACCCTGCCCGAAGACATCGACCCGCCGCAGGTGAAGCGCGTGGTCAGGCGCGAGGTGGTGGGCAAGGTGATGCTCACCGGAGACGTGCCGGAAGCGGTGCTGAAGCGCCATGCCCGCCGCCTGCGCGATGCCATGCTTCAGGCCGGGGTGGCGCACGTTACCATGACCGGCTCAAGAAGGCAGGAGATCGTCGCCGAGATTCCCGAGCACGAGCTGCTGCGACTGGACCTGCAGCTTGCCGAGATCGCCCGCAAGGTGCGTGATGAAACGCGCGACATTCCCGCCGGCGATGTCTCCGGCGCGGTGGACAAGTCGGTGCACGGGGCGGGTCGCGCGCGCACGAAGGAGGGCATCGGCGAGATCATCATCAAGGGCGATGCGCAGGGCAACGTGGTGCGCCTTGCCGATGTCGCCACCATCCGCGATGACTTCGACCCTTCCGCCGAGCGCGGCTACGCGCAGGGGCGGCGCGCCATTCAGCTCATCATCTGGCGCACGCCGCAGGCCGACACGCTGAAGACCGACGCCATCTTCGAGGGCGTGGTGGAAAAGTTCCGCCAGCAGCTGCCCGCCGGCATAAAAATGCAGGTCTATGACGTGCGCGCCAAGTATCTGCGCGACCGCATCCGCATGCTGCTGACCAACGGCGCGCAGGGGCTTGCCCTGGTGCTCATCGTGCTGTTCCTGTTCCTGAACGGGCGCATTGCCTTCTGGGTGGCGGTGGGCATTCCCGTCTCGGTGCTGGCCACCATGGCCATCATGTGGGCCAGCGGGCAGACCATCAACATGATCTCGCTGTTCGCGCTCATCCTGGTGCTCGGCATCATCGTCGATGACGCCATCGTCGTGGCCGAACACACCGAGACGCTGCGCCGAACCGGCATGCGTCCGCTGCTGGCCGCCGAGCAGGGGGCGCTGCGCATGCTCTCGCCGGTGTTGGCCGCCTCGCTTACCACCATCGCCGCCTTCATGCCGCTGTTCTTCTTCCAGGGGCGGGTGGGGCAGATGATCATCGCCCTGCCGCTGGTGGTCATCTCCGTGCTCATCGCCTCGCTCATCGAGTGCTTCCTGGTGCTGCCCGCCCACCTGCGCCACTCGCTGCGCCATGCCCGCGGGCCTTCGCGCTTCCGCCAGCGGTTCGACGCCGCCTTCGAGCGCCTGCGCGAGGGGCCCTTCGCCCGCCTCGCCGCGCTGGCCTACGACTGGCGCTACGTAACCTGGGCGATTGCCATCGCCGCGCTGATGGTGATGCTGGCGCTGCCCTTCTCCGGCAACGTGCGGTTTCACTTCTTCCCCTCGCCGGAGAGCGAGTTCGTGCGCGCGCGCATCGTCATGGCCGCCGGCACGCCGGAGAAGGAGACATTGCAGGCGGTGAAGGTGGCGGAAGAGACGCTGCGCAAGGTGGCGCGCGAGATGGCGCAGCCCGGCGAGCAGGTCATCGAATCGGTGTTTGCCCGCGTGGGGCGCATGGGCTTTGCCCGCGGCGATCACCTGGCGCAGCTCGATGTGCAGCTCACGCCGTCGGAGGAGCGCAGCGTGCGCACCCGGCAACTGCTGCGGGCATGGAAGAAGGCCATGCCGCCCGTGCCGGGGCTGGAGCAGCTCTCCTTCGGGCGCCGCCACATGGCATCCGCCCCGCGCGACCTGGAGATAGAGCTGAAGGGGGATGATCCGTTCGTGCTGAAGCAGGCGGCTGGAGAGGTCATCGCCCTGCTGAAGCGGGTGGAAGGGCTGATCGACATCTCCGATGATCTGCCCTACGGCAAGCGCGACATTCGCCTGAAGCTCACCCCGCGGGCGGAGATGCTGGGCTTCACCCTGTCTGACGTCAGCAACCAGGTGCGCGCGGCGCTGCTGGGCACCACGGCGCGCAAGTTCGCCCGCGAGCAGGAGGAAGTGGCGCTGCGCATCCGCCGCGCTGACGAGATTACCGGTGCCGGCGCGCTGGCGGAGATGCAGGTGCGCAGCCGCAGCGGCGTGTGGCTGCCGCTTTCGGAGGTGGCGGAGATGGAAGAGGTGGGCGGCTTCACCACCATCTTCCGGCGTGATGGCAAGATATCCGTCTCCGTGCTGGCCGACATCGACGAGGACAGGCAGACGCTGGACGGCGCGATGAAGGCGATCAAGTCTGCTGGCTTCGATGCCATCCTGGCGAAATACGGCATCGAGGCCACCTTCGGCGGCGGTGCGGAGGAGCAGCGCAAGAACCTCTCCGACTTCCGCGTCGGTGTGGCGGTGGCGCTGATGCTCATCTACATCGTGCTGGCGCTGGTGTTCGGCAGCTACACCCGGCCCATCGTCATCATGGCCATCATCCCCTTCGGCGTGATCGGTGCCATCTTCGGCCACTGGCTGATGGGCTATGCGCTGACCATCCTCAGCCTCATCGCCCTGCTGGGACTGTCCGGCATCATCGTCAATGACTCCATCATCCTCGCCGCGCGCGCCGATGAGCGCCACCGCAACGGCGAGAGCATGCGCGAGGCGGCCATCGGCGCGGCCAAGGATCGCCTGCGGGCGGTGCTGCTGACCTCGCTCACCACCATGGGCGGCCTGCTGCCGCTGATGTTCGAGAAGTCGCTGCAGGCGCAGTTCCTGCTGCCGATGGCCATCACCATCGTCTTCGGCCTGATGGTAACGACGCTGCTGGTGCTGTTCCTGGTGCCGGCCACGCTGGGCATCTCGGAAGACCTGCGCAGGCTTCTGGGCGCGCTCTACCGCCGCCTGCTGCCCTCCCCCTCCCCGGCAGAGTGATGCCACTGCATCACGGTGCCGCTCCATGCCTGCCTGCCGCAGCCCGTTTCATGCTGCCTTGCGCACGGCGGCGGCGGCGAACTTGAACTCCGGGATGCGCCCGAAGGGATCAAGCGCCGGGTTGGTGAGAATATTGGCTGCCGCCTCCACGTAGGCGAAGGGCATGAACAGCACGCCCTCCGGCACCCGCGCATCGGCCCGTGCCGCTACCCGCACCGCGCCGCGCCGCGTGGCCACCTCCAGCATGTCGCCCTCGGCAATGCCAAGGCGCTCCATCTCCTGCGGGTTCATGGCCACGTAGGCTTGTGGTTGCAGGGCCTCCAGCACGCTGGCGCGGCGCGTCATGGCGCCGGTGTGCCAGTGCTCCAGTACCCGCCCGGTGGTGAGGATGAAGGGGAAGGCATTGTCCGGCAGCTCGTCCGGCGGCAGGATGTCGGCGGGCGAGAAGCGGCCCAGCCCGTCCTCCGTCGGGAAGGCATCGTCGAACACGATCTCCCGCCCCGGCTCGTCCGGCCCTGGGCAGGGGTAGGTAACGGCATCCTCGCGCTGCAGCCGCTCCCACGTGATGTTGGCCAGGCTCGGCATGGCCTGCTGCATCTCGGCGAACACCTCCGCCGGCCCTGCGTAATCCCACGCCAGCCCCAGCCGCTGCGCGATCTGCTGGATGATCCACCAGTCCGGCCTTGCATCCCCCGGCGGCGGCAGGGCGGGGCGGCCCATCTGCACCGTGCGGTTGGTGTTGGTAACCGTGCCCTCCTTCTCCAGCCACGTGGTGGCGGGCAGCACCACGTCGGCGAACATTGCCGTCTCGGTCAGGAAGATGTCCTGCACCACCAAGTGCTCCAGGCTGGCCAGCGCCTTGCGCGTGCGGGCAAGATCAGGGTCGGACATGGCCGGGTTCTCGCCCATGATGTACATGGCGCGGATGGTGCCGTCCTCGATGGCGTGCATGATCTCCACCACCGTCAGCCCCGGCGCATCGTCCAGCCGCTCCACGCCCCAGAGCGCCTCCAGCCGCGCCCGTGCGTCCATGTCGGAAACGGGCTGATAGTCCGGAAACACCATCGGGATCAGCCCGCAGTCGGAGGCTCCCTGCACGTTGTTCTGCCCGCGCAAGGGGTGCAGCCCTGCGCCCGGCTTGCCGATGTTGCCGGTCATCAGCGCCAGGTTGTTGATGCTGCGGGCATTGTCCGTGCCGTGCACGTGCTGGGAGATGCCCATGCCCCACAGGAACATCACCGCCCCGGCCTTGCCGATGAGCCGCGCCGCGCGCTCGATGTCCGCCGCCGGCACGCCGCACAGTGCTGCCATCTTCTGCGGCGGGAAGCGCTTGAGATGTGCCTTCATCTCTTCCCAGCCACGGGTGCGGCGGCGGATGAAATCCTCGTCCGTCAGCCCCTCGCGCAGGATCACGTGCATGATGCCGTTCAGCAACGCCACGTCGGAGCCGGGGCGGTGTTGCAGCATCAGGGCGGCATCGCGCGCCAGCACCTGCCCGCGCGGGTCGGCAACGATGAGCTTCGCGCCTGCGCGCGCCGCCTGCTTGATGTAGGTGGCGGCGACGGGGTGGTTTTCCACCGGGTTGGCGCCGATGAGGAAGATCACGTCCGATTGCAGCACGTGGGTGAATGGCGCGGTAACCGCGCCGGAGCCGATCTGCTCCATCAGCGCCGCCACCGAGGAGGCATGACACAGCCGCGTGCAGTGATCGACGTTGTTGTTGCCAAAGCCGCTGCGCACCAGCTTCTGGAACAGGTAGGCCTCCTCGTTCGAACCCTTGGCCGAGCCGAAGCCGGCCAGCGCGGCGGGGCCGTGCTGCTCCAGCGCCTTCTTCAGCCCGGCAGCAGCGGCATCCAGCGCCTCCTCCCAGCTCGCCTCGCGGAAGTGGGTGAAGGGGTTGGCCGGATCCACGCCCATCTCCTTCGGCGCGCCGGACTTGCGGATCAGCGGTTTCGTCAGCCGCTGCGGGTGATGCACGTAGTCGAGGCCGAAGCGCCCCTTCACGCACAGCCGGTTCTCGTTGGCCGGGCCGTTGCGCCCCTCTGCCCAGGCCACGCGCCCGTCCCGCACATGCACGCGGATCTGACAGCCAACGCCGCAGAAGGGGCAGACGGTGTCCGTTTCGCGCTCCTGCCTGCGCCAGCCCGGCGGCAGCGGCTGCTCGGCCAGCGTCTTCGGCAGCAGCGCGCCAGTGGGGCAGGCCTGCACGCATTCGCCACAGGCCACGCAGGAGCTGTCGGCCAGCGCATCGGCGCAGTCGAACACCACCTGCGTGCGTGCGCCGCGAAAGGCAAGGCCGATGACATCATTGCCCTGCACCTCCACGCAGCCCTGCCGGCACAGCCCGCAGTGGATGCAGGCATCGAGCCTGACGCTGAAGGCCGGGTGCGAGGCATCCGCCGGCGGCGGGCTGCTGGTGGCGGACATGGTGGCAAAACGCGAGCCGTCAACGCCCAACCGTGCCGCCTGTTGCAGCAGCGCGCTGTCCGGATCATGCGGGGCATCGGGCTGCTCCGCCAGCAGCAGCTCGAACACCAACTGCCGCGTCCGCACGGCCTTTTCGCTGTCGTTCAGCAGCACCTTCCAGCCCGGTTTCGGTTGCACGCGGCAGGCCGGCAGCAGCCGCCGCTCTCCCTCCACCGCCACCATGCAGGCGCGGCACACGCCCTTTGGCGCATAACCCGGTTCGGGCCTGTGGCACAGGTGGGGGATGAAGATGCCGGCGCGCCGCGCGGCGGCAAAGATGGTCTCGCCCGGCAGCGCCTCCACCTCCCGCCCGTCCAGCAGGAAGGTGAAGGGGGCAGCATCCGCTTGCGCGGCCTGAGCCGTTTTCGTCGCGCTCATGACAACACCTCCGGAAAATGCCGCAGCAGCGAAAGGAACACGTTGGGGGCGGCCTGCCCCAGCCCGCAGATGGAGCCTTCCTGCATCACCAGCGCCAGGTCTTCCAGCAGCGCCTTCTCCGGCAAGGGCGCATCCGGTGCCAGCAGGGCCTTCGCCTTCTCGCAGCCCAGCCGGCAGGGCGTGCACTGTCCGCACGATTCGTGCGCGAAGAAGGTCATGAGGTTGTGCGCCACGCGGCGCAGGTCATCCTGCCGGGAGAGCACGATGAGTGCATGCGAGCCAACGAACGCGCCATGCTCCTCCAGCGTGCTGAAGTTGAGCGGCACATCGGCCAGGCGCGCGGGCAGGATGCCGCCCGATGCACCACCGGGCAGGAAGGCGGCGAGCGTGTGCCCTTCAGCCATGCCGCCCGCCAGCTCGATCAGCTCGCGCACCGTGCTGCCGGCAGGCGCGGCGTAAACGCCGGGGCGGCGCACCCTGCCGGAGATGCTGAAGCGCCGCCCCCCCGCGTGCCCCGCCTTGCCGCGCGCGGCGAAGGCATCTGCGCCGTCGCGCAGGATGTCCACCACGTTGGTGATGGTCTCCACGTTGTGCATCAGGGTGGGTTGGCCGAACAGGCCGTCCTCGGAGAGGTAGGGCGGCTTCTGCCGCGGCCAGCCCTTCCTGCCCTCCAGCGATTCCACCAGCGCCGTTTCCTCGCCGCAGATGTAGGCCCCCGCACCGCGCCGCAGCCGCACGAACCCGGCGGGTACGACACCCGCCTGCTCCAGCGCGCCGATCAGCCCGGAAAGCCGCGCATGCAGGTGCGGATATTCATCGCGCAGGTATATCCACACCGCCTGGGCCTGCACGGCATGCGCGGCGATGAGCGCGCCTTCCAGCATCTGCAGCGGCACCTCCTCCATGATGACGCGATCCTTGAAGGTACCCGGCTCGCCCTCGTCGGCGTTGATCACCACATGCCGCGGCCCCGGCTGCTGCAGCGCCGCCCGCCACTTCAGATGCGCAGGGAACCCCGCGCCACCCAGCCCGCGCAGTTCGGCAGCCTCCAGCGCCTGCAGGATGGCATCGGTATCGGGGCTTTGCGTGCACGCCTGTTCCAGCACGGCAAGGCCGCCCTGCTGGCGGTATGCCTGCAGCTCCGCTTCGGGATCTGGCGGAGCATCGGCCTGCGGCGGGCCGTTCTCTGCCCATTGCAACAGCGTTTCCGCATTCGCATGGCCGACGCGCCGCTTGCCGATCATGGCGAAGGGGGCGGCATCGCAGCCGCCCTGGCATGGCGCGGCGATGATGCGCACCTGAGAGGCATCCGCCCGTTGCCGCAGGCGGGCCAGCAGCGCTTCTGCCCCGGCCAGCATGCAGGGCAGGGAGGTGCAGACGCGGATGGTGATGGGAGGTGGTGCGTCCTCGTCTTCGCGCACCACGTCGAAATGCGCGTAGAAGGTGGCGACCTCGAAGACATGCGCCAGCGGCAGGCGCATCTCCTCCGCCAGCGCCACCAGCAGGCGCAACGGCACGTGTCCGTGCGTATCCTGGATGGCGTGCAGGTTCTCGATCAGCCGCGAACGATCGGCCAGCACATTCGCTTCCGCCCCTGCCACCAGTCGCCGCACCTCCATGCGGTCTGCTGCCGTGGCCTGCCGCCCCATGGAGCGCCAGCGACGCTTTCTGCGTGGCGCACTCTGCATCGGCGTTTCCTCCCCATGCCCGGCCGCCCTGCCGTTTCTGTCTTGTGAAGGGGCCGGGACCAGTGGGAATGATAAGCTTTGCCACCGTGCCTTGCAATCGGTGCAGAAGCGTGCTCAAGGCCATCGGCTTCTTGTCATGTGCCGGTTCGCCATGCGCGCCGCGGGCACAGTTGCCACCCTGCTCAGGACGCCTCGCGCAGGCGCTCGGCGGTCTGCAGGTCAACGGAGACAAGGCGGGAGACGCCCGGCTCCATCATGGTAACGCCATAGAGGCGGTGCATGCGCGCCATCGTCAGCGGGTGGTG
>Ga0256839_1001521_pt1 | contig 27979 bp, 20 predicted proteins | sample 354166metaG_FD_185968 | JGI IMG/M metagenome (GOLD analysis project Ga0256839, IMG submission 185968) | Hydrothermal vent microbial communities from Mid Atlantic Ridge, Atlantic Ocean - 354-166 | ecosystem: Environmental > Aquatic > Marine > Hydrothermal vents | place: Atlantic Ocean: Mid... | reverse complement strand
TCAACGCCAAGTACTTCGTGATCGCTGCCGTCAGCGTCGTCTTCCCATGATCCACGTGCCCTATCGTCCCTATGTTTACATGCGGCTTTACTCTCTCAAATTTTGCCTTCGCCATCTCTGCCTCCTGTGTTTTTTCATCCTGGAGCCCATGACCGGGATTGAACCGGTGACCTCATCCTTACCAAGGATGTGCTCTGCCGACTGAGCTACATGGGCGATATCTCACAGCTTTCAGCCCCCGGCGTTGAACCGGCGGTGTCTCTCCCAAAGTCGCGGACTGCCTGCCTGCTGCTGTTTCTGGAGCGGGAAACGGGATTCGAACCCGCGACCCTCAGCTTGGAAGGCTGACGCTCTACCACTGAGCTACTCCCGCATTTCCACGTTGTTGCAGGCGGCCATCATCCGCCTTACTGGTGGAGAGGGGAGGATTCGAACCTCCGAAGGCTGAGCCAACGGGTTTACAGCCCGTCCCCTTTGGCCACTCGGGAACCTCTCCTTTTATAATTATGTAAGGGATCGGCAATTGACTCTTCCCATGTTCGAGACTGTTTTTTTCTTCCGCAAGCCCCTGACTCCCGGCAGCCAATTGCCTGCTGATGTCTTTCTGGAGCCGATGAGAGGATTCGAACCCCCGACCCGCTGATTACAAATCAGCTGCTCTACCAACTGAGCTACATCGGCGCCCCGTCATCTGTTTAAACCCTGCAGTTGCATAAAATACCGGCGGCGGAGCAGGGAAGTCCGCCGCGAAAGCATCATCCCGCCGGCTGCATCCAAAGTTCTTTTGATAGAATAGCTAATATAAAAAATTATTACTGTTTTGGTCAACCAATAATCATAACATTATTTTTTTTTCTTTTACAACCCCCGTGGCAACCCTGTTTCATCAACTCTTACTTCCCGAACGGCATAAAAACATACACCTTGCAACGGCATAAAAACACTGCCCGCGGGCAGGGGAGTCCGGCGGAAAAGCTTTATCCGCGATATCTTCAGGACATATTCCGCACGGCATATCGACATCCCGTGATTCGTGACTGTAAAAGACAAAGACCGGAGACGGACACGGTCAACCGACACGGAAGACGTCCTTTTTTCCGTATTAAGTCCTGCAACAGGGACATATCCCATCGCCTGAGCCTCTTGCAAAAGTGTGAAAATGCCCGTATATGTCATTTCGACCGGAGGGAGAAATCTCTCGGTATCGATGCAGGTATAAGACCTCTCTCTCCGTTCGAGGTGACGGACGGAGGACTTTTGCAAGGGCCCCGCTTTATACTTTTATAAAGGTTTTACACCGGACTCTCCTGCCGGCTTATGCAACATTAAAGTTAAATCCGCCAGGAAGCCCGGAGGCGCCGGATCCTTCCTGTCCACGAGGTGGCAGCGCACCATGTGGCCGCCGGAGACTTCCACGGGCTCCGGCCGTTTAACCCGGCACACATCCTCCGCCACGGGACAACGGGTGTGGAAACGGCATCCCGGCGGAGGGTCAAGCGGCGACGGCACATCCCCCCTGAGGATCACCGGCCTCCTTTTCCGTCCCGGCTCAGGGAGGAGATTGGCGGACAGCAGGGCAATGGTATAAGGATGCAGGGGCCTCGAGTAGAATTCCCCGGCGCCGGCGATCTCCGTAATCTCCCCCATGTACATGGTTGCTATCCTGTCGGATACATGTTCGACCACTGCAAGGTCGTGGGATATGAACAGATACGAAAGATTAAAGTCTCTCTTCAGTTCCCCCAGAAGGTTCAGTATCTGGGCCTGTATCGAGACATCGAGGGCGGATACCGGCTCATCGCAGACAATGAGTTTCGGATTCAGGGACAATGCCCTTGCAATGGCTATGCGCTGCCGCTGCCCCCCCGAGAACTCATGCGGATACCGGTTGTAATAACCGGCCGAAAGGCCCACCCTTTCCAGCAGGCCTTCAACGATCTCCCTCTTTTTCCCGCCCCGGGCAATCCCGTGGGCGCCGATTCCCTCCGCAATTATGCTGCCTATGGAAAGCCTGGGGTTCAGGGATGAATAGGGGTCCTGGAAAACAATCTGCACATTCTTGCGGAACCGCCGGAGCCTGTCGCCCCTCAGCCTGAACACATCCTCCCCCTCGAAATACACCTCCCCGCCGCTCGGTTCCGCAAGGCGCAGTATCACCCTGCTGAGAGTGGTCTTGCCGCATCCGGATTCGCCGACCAGCCCGAGGGTCTCGCCCGGTTTTATATGGAACGACACATTATCGACAGCCTTCACCGAGCTGATCACCCTGGAGAATATTCCACTCGTGACAGGGAAATATTTCCTGAGATTCCTGACTTCCAGAAGAATGTTATCCGTGCTGTTCATCCGATATCAAAAATGAAGCGGTTTTTGTCTTTTCTTTCCAGACATATTTATCTATGGTTTGACTGAAATGACACGCGGCCCTGTGGCCGTGCCGGATTTCCCTCAGCGGAGGCTTCTGTGTCATGCACTGCTCCGCGGCAAACAGACACCGGGGCCGGAACCTGCACCCCCGGGGGAAAGAGACGGGATCAGGCACATTGCCGGGTATCACGTACAGGGCCCGTCCTCTTTTGCCTATGACGGGGATTGACGTGAAGAGGCCGAGGGTATAGGGATGCCTTGGGTTGCCGAATATGTCTTCCACGGAACCGTACTCGACTATGCTCGATGCATACATGATGGCCACGTGTGAGGCCATACTCGCCACCACCCCCAGATCGTGCGTTACAAGCAGGATGGACATGCCGTATTCATCCTGCAGCGACTGCATGAGCTCCAGTATCTGCGCCTGTATGGTGACATCCAGCGCAGTGGTGGGTTCATCGGCTATCAGTATCTCCGGGTTGCAGGACAGGGCCATGGCGATCATAACGCGCTGTTTCATCCCGCCGGACATCTGGTGCGGATAGGACTTCAGGCGAATCGCCGGCGAGGGTATGCCCACTTTATCCAGAATCCGCACGGCAAGCTCTCCGGCCTCCGCGGATGTCTTATGCTGATGAAGCATGATGACCTCCTTGATCTGCTCCCCTATGGTGAATACAGGGTTGAGCGAGGTCATCGGCTCCTGAAAGATCATGCTTATGTCATTGCCGCGGATACGCTCCATGTCCTTCTCGGGCAGTGCCAGCAGGTTCCTCCCTTTATACAGGATTTCTCCGCCGGTTATCCTGCCGGGGGGCGAAGGGATCAGCCTCAGGACGGACAGGCATGTGACGCTCTTGCCGCATCCGGATTCGCCGACCAGCCCGAGGGTGGTCCCCTTCATTATTTCAAGGTCCACCCCGTCAACCGCCATGGCCGGGCCGTCGTCCGTATCGAAACAGACCTTCAGGTTGCTGATCTTCAGTAATGTTTCCATTCTTTACCTTACAGTGGCATAAAAATGCCGCCCGCGTGCAGGGGAGTACGGCGGTTTTACGGCGGACTCCCCTGCACGTTTATGCAACATTACGGTTTACTATAGGGTCCATAATCCCTATCTCTTTCTTAATTTAGGGTTCATGGCGTCTCTCAGACCTTCACCGAACAGGTTGAACGACAGCACCACTGTCAGGATGGAGAAGCCCGGTATGTACATGAGCCAGGGGGCATCGAAAATGAACCTCTCCCCCCCGGCCAGGATATTGCCCCACGTGGCATGCGGCGGGGGAACGCCGAATCCGAGGAAGCTCAGACCGGCCTCCGTGAGTATGGCCGTGGCTATTCCGATGGTGGCTGACACAAGCACGGGCGCGATTGCATTCGGCATCATATGCCGGAAGATGATGCTTATATCGGAAAGCCCCAGGGCCTTTGCCGCGGATACAAAGTCCTGCTCGCGCAGTGACAAGAACTCCGCCCTGACAAACCTCGTTGTACCCATCCAACTGGTAAGGCCGATTACGATCATTATATTGTAAATGTTCGGCGGCAGGAGCGCCACTATGGTCAGGATGAGGAAAAAGCTCGGGAAACAGAGCATGATATCCACAAACCTCATGATAAGGGTATCCACGGAGAACGTGTCGAAAAACAGGAAATCCAGTGGTCTCGGACCGGCTCCGCCTCTTGCGGCAAGGTAATGGTATACGGCTGAAACGGTTGCAAGCAAAAGGGAGGTCACAAACAAATCCAGCGCCGGTTCTTTCCGGCCCGAGGCGAGGAGTATCATGGAGGCGAAGAATGCAATGAAACACAGCACGTGCATGAATTTGATCCTGGCCCTGCCGTAGTAGCCCGCCACGCCTCCGAGGATGATGCCTATCACCACCGAGATGCCGACCGCCACGAACCCGACCGTTAAAGAGACCCATGCCCCCTGCATCATCCGCGCGAACACGTCCCTGCCCAGGTCGTCCGTGCCGAGCAGGTATATGCCGAACACCGGCCTGTCCCCGGGTTCGACCATGTCGGTGTTGACAGGGCTCAACGGTCTCAACAGCTTCTCGGACAGGCGCACCTTCGCGGGGTCAAGGACCGGGGTCTCGCCGGTGGTGAGGAACCAGCCGGCGACCGCCACTATGAAAAAGGCAATAAAAATCACAAGCCCCCACACGGCCGGGGTGTTCTTTTTAAACACCCTCCACGCCTCCGCAAAGCGCGAGACCTCTTCCGGCAGGTCCCGGCTCGTTTCTCCTGTACTGAGATTGTTCCGCATAGCCCGATATCAACCTTGCGTCATAAAAAATACCTGCGGCGGTCTCTCCGCCTGTTCACCTTACAGCGGCATGAAAACACCGCCCGCGGGACAGAAGAGCCCGTGGAGGTTTTCCGGCAGACTCCCCTGCACGTTCATGCAACATCAAGGCGATTACAACCGTATCCTCGGGTCCGCCACCATGTACAGCAGATCCGAAATAAACGTGCCTGCCAGCACCAGCACCGCGGATATGAAGTTTATTGTCAGGATTACGGGATAGTCACGGGCCAGGATGGCCTCAAAGGCCATACGTCCTATGCCGGGCCAGGCGAATATGGACTCTATGATAACCGACCCCCCGATCAGTCCCGGCAGTATCAGCCCGAACATGGTGATAAACGGAAGCAGGGCATTCCTGAATCCGTGCTTGTAATAGACAGCGTCCGCGGACAGCCCTTTCGCCCTGGCGGTCCGGATGTAATCCTGGTGGATGATCTCAAGCATCTGCGCCCGGACATACCTGGACAATAACGCTATGCCGCCCAGCGCCATCAGTATGGAAGGCAGCACCATGTGCCATATCCTGTCCATCACCCGGTAAATAATGTCCGCCTGTGCCATGCCGAAGGTATACATGCCGATGACCGGAACGTTGAACACCTTGACAACCAACTGGATAAGGATATACGCAAAGAAGAAACCAGGTATGGAAATCAGCACATACGCAAGGAACGTCGAGAAGCGGTCGAAAAAAGCCCCCCGCCTCAGGGCCGCGCTGATCCCCACCGGGAACGAAAGGGACCATGTAATCAGTGTCCCCACTATGAACAGCCACAGGCTGTTCATCACCCTTTCCCTTATCTTGCCCATTACGGGCCGGTTGTCTTTCCAGGACTTCAACTGCCCGGTAAAAAGATTTTTGTAGTACAGATAATACTGGACATGCAGCGGCTTATCGAGATTGAACTCCTTCCTGTACCTGACCAGGTCTTCCGGTGTGAACCTGGGGTTCAGGGGGTCTATCTGGCTCGGCTTGCCCGGCGCCAGGTAGACCACAAGAAAGGAGATAATCGATATGAAAAACAGCGTAACCGCTTTCTGAAAAAAACTTCTTACCGTAAATGAAAACATAACCTTAAAGCGGCATGAAACATCGCCGCCGGCGCAGAGGAGTCCGCCGGGAAATCTTTATCTGCGATACCTTCAGGAAATATTCCGCACAGCGTATCGACGTTTTTTTGAACTTCACCTTCCGTTATTTCCTGCAACAACAACATATTTCCGATATCCCATCGCTTTATAAAGGTTTGCCGGCGGACTCCTCTGCATGTTTACGCCACATAAAACATAACCTTACAGCGGCATGAAAACACCGCCCGCCGGACTCTCCTGCCGGCTTATGCGGCCCCGGGCACTATCCCGCATCAAACACCGGTTCAAACGGCAGTTTAATCCATTTATTGAAGTAAAACATGTAATTGCCCGTTTTCGTAGGGGTTATCCTCTCAATCCTCTTTTCACCCGAGGGCAGGCGTTCCATTATAACGATCTTTTTATCCAGGACAGCGGTCCACTTTGTGACATAGAGGAATGTATAGGGCTGCTCATCGGCTATGATCCTGTGAAGCTGATGACAGTACCGCACCTGTTTATCGTGGTCATACTCCTGCCTGATCCTGATAATCAGGTCATCGGCCTCTTTATTTTTGAACCCCACAAAATTAAGCTGGTTATTGCCGGTCTGGCTCGAATGCCATATCTGGTAAAGATCAGGGTCTATTCCCATGGACCAGCCCAGTATGAGGGCGTCGAAATTGCCGGTGTTCACATGTTTGCCTAAAAAGACCGTCCACTCCACGAGGTCCGTCTTGACATCTATACCGATCTTCTTCCATGAATCCTGTGCAATGGTCAGGATGCTCTTTCTCAATTCATTGCCGCTGTTGGTGATCAGCGTGAATGCAAACACCTTGCCGTCCTTCTCCAGCCGGCCGTCGCTGTTCTTCCTCCACCCCGCCTCCTCCAGAAGCCTCAGGGCCCCTTCGGGGTCATAAGGCAGCGGCTTTACGCTTTTGTCATAATAATCCGTCTGTTTCACAAATGGCCCGGTGATCCTCTCCGCCTGGTCATACATCACATAGCGGATGATCTTGTCCGTATCAATTGCCATTCCCAGCGCCCTTCTCACCCTTTTGTCCCTGAACAATTCCCTGCGCATGTTGTAGCCTATGTACGTATACCCGAAAGACAGGCCGGAGAAGCTCTGGTACCTCGGGTCCTTCTTCAGGCGCGCGACCTCATGCGGCTGCGCAGCGTAGTTGTCTATCGCCCCGCCGTAGAATTCAAAGGCCTGGTTGAGCGGCTTGGGGATCACGCGGTATGTATAGCTCCTGTAATTAGGGGCGCCTTCCCAGTAGTCCTCATTCCTGTCCAGTGCGATATACTGGTCGGATTTCCACTCCCTGAACACAAAGGGGCCCGTACCAACCGGGCGCCGGTTGAAATCACTGTCCCTGAGGGTGAATTCACCGGGGTCCATGCCCCTTGATTCAGCCTCTCTTCTCAGGGCGTCCGCATTCAGCAGGTGCTCGGGGAGCATGCCCATGCTCCACGTGCCGAACGCCGGGGAGTATAATCTCTTGTATACTATCCTTACAGTGTATTTATCCGGTGTCTCCAGGCTCTTGACAGGCTCGTAATCCGATGTCCTGGGAGACAGGTTTTCCGGGTTCATTATCGCCTCGTAGGTGAACTTCACGTCGCCGGCGTCGAACTCGTGGCCGTCGTGGAATTTCACCCCCCTTCTGAGGTGAAAGACGATTACCGGGTTGTGCTCGACGGGGGGGACCGCCCTCCGGGCGATATCCGGGAGCCTGTCTTCATGCCCCGGGGTAAGCATCACGACATAATCCGCGGACGGAAAGGACTCAAAGTAGCCCTTTCCGAGGATGGATTCCATGTTTCCGAAAAAATCCTGGTCCACCTTCTTCAGGGTAACCTTCAACCTCGAGGGGGTGTTAAATCTCACCCTTACTTTCACGGTGTCGGGGAAGCCGTCGGTGTCGGGGCCCGGTATGCGGATATCCGTCTCCCCCTTTTGCGGGGGGATGATCTCTATGTCCCTTATGTTGTTCAGTGTCTCCGCCAACGGTGTGTTTCCCTTTCCGGCAATGTTCCCGTCCCTGTAAGAGAGGATGAGGTCCCTGACGGCCCCCGCATCCGGCGCCTTTCCGCCGCTGACCGGGGCCCGGGGGTTGACATAAAAGTAGGCCTCTTCATATATGTCCCACCTTTCGGCCAGGCGGCCCCGGAACCGCAGGTTCTCATCCCTGTCGATCAGGCCGTCGAACACGAGAGAGGTTATCTCCGAACTGGCGGAGTCCGCATGCAGTATGGGATTCAGTATCTTCGCATCCCCGGTCGATGCGGTGATGAATTCCTCGAGCCGCCGCGGATTCCCCCTGACCTGCTCATCGTAGGTCGGGACCCAGAAAAAGGACTGCAAGAGTATGATGAATATTGTCAGGGGAAGCAGTATCAGGATTTTCTTTATCAGCATCCGGTCTTTCTCCGTATCTATTATATCAATAAGCCCACCGAGGTCAAGCCGCCGGGTCAATGGTTTGAAGCTTAAAGGCAAAGCCGGGCGCTGCATAAACGGGCAGGAGCATCCGGCCTGCCCCCCCCGGACGGGATGGTGACAATATACGTTCCGCTGTAATATAATGCTATTATAAAATGTTATTATACCCTGTCGGATAAGAAATCCGGACGGGTGTCCGGGCGCTGATTGACAAAAAATGTCAATCAGGACAAATTATATATATAACTCCACTGTCAATCCGGGAAGCGGTTAATTGCTATCCCCATGACAAATAAAGATTTTTTCATTCAAGACTTGCTGGCATAAAATCTGCTTGCATAAGGTGTAAATTTGGTTGACAACCAAACGGATTCTGAAAACAAGGAGGTGATGGGGGAATTAAGGGGGAGAGTTGAGAGAAGCTCTGATAATCAAGGCCAGACGGCTGGCCGGAAAACAATAAAAAAGGAGGAAAACATGTACAAGGCAATCAACAACATCCGGGAGCAGAAGGGTTTCACCCTGATCGAGCTCCTCATAGTCGTCGCCATCATCGGCATACTGGCGGCCATCGCGGTCCCCGCATACCTGGGCCAGAGGGAAAAGGCAAGGGTGAGGGCAGTCGAGGCTGGCGCAAAGGGGGCCACCTCCGAGATACTGGCGGTTCTTGACTCCTACGTATCAGGGGACCCGTTCATCCTGCTGGATGCGAACGCTACCGAGACATGCTACGAGGCAAGCGATGCGTCAATCACGGGCAAATCCTGCCAGGCGCTCTATAACCAGACTGCCGGAACCACTTATACCGCCTTCCCGGGAGGCATGACTGCAATCATCAACGCTATCCTGGCTCACCATGCAGGAAAAGGGGAGCAGAGTCCCTTCGGCACTGGCTCGTTGTTTGTAGGCTCCACCGGAACGGCGGGGACGGTTGTGGTGACGGCGAACGGAAGCCGTTCAATCATTATACAGGCGTATGGGAACTCAACTACAACTCCCATATTCAGCACGGCGGTTTATGCCAGGTAAGAAGAGTCCTTCTTCAGCTTAACGCAGCGGACACAGGCGGGCGGGATGGCATCCCGCCGCCTGTTTCAGACCAGCCATGCTCAGACAAGACAAGATTACAGCCATATTCCTGACCGCGGTCATCGCCCTCGCCTCGTTTCTTATTTACAGCCCTGCCCTTTACAATGAGTTCGTATGGGATGATTTTCACTTCACCACGAATCCCGTCCGCATCGGCGCTGAGCCGTATTCCTTCTTTCTGGGCGGAGGACTGTACTACCGTCCGGTTCTGCACCTGTCTGTGGTCACCGATTACAGTTTCTGGCAGTTGAACCCGCTGGGCTATCATCTCACCAATATTATCCTGCACGCCCTCTGCTCGGCGCTCGTATTCCTCGTTGCCCTGTATCTGACCGGTAACGCCCGGCTGTCCGCCGGCCCTGAATACAGCGAGCGCAACACGTCCGGGAAAAGCCTCATCCCGGCATTTATCGCCGCGATGCTGTTCGCCCTTCATCCAATTCACACGGAGTCGGTGGCCTGGATCAACGGAAGGACGGACGTGCTCGCCGCGCTTTTTTTGCTCCTGGGTTTTCTTTCATACATCCTTTACGTGAAAGAAGGGAAAAACACGGCCCTCGTCCTGCTTGCCGTCTTCTTCCTTTTTTCGCTTTTCAGCAAGGAAAACGGTGTGGCGCTGATAGGGATCGTGCCGGTTTACGGCCTTATTGCGGGGCTGCCCCGGAGGAAAATTCTGCTGTCCTGGCTGGCCCTTTCCGCCGGATTTATTGTGTACCTTCTTTTAAGGTTCGGAGGGGGTGTAAAAGAATTCGCGGCAACACCCGGCTCCAGGGAGGCCTTCTTCGCGCCGGGGATAACCCCGGGCAGGTTCCTCGAAATCCTCTCGATGGGCACGGGTTACTACTTTGAAAAACTGGTTGCCCCGTTCAATTTAAATGTCCTTCCGCGGTTGCCCGAACATCCCGTATATTATCTGATCTTCATTGCCCCGTTTATCACGGGAGCGGTTTTGTATCTGAAAGGGAAAAAACTGCATGCCTTCCTCGTGGCATGGATCGTTATCACCCTGCTGCCCTCGCTGTCAATCATGTTCTCGCAGGTTGCCGCCCCTGTCGCCGAGCGGTACCTGTACCTTCCTTCAGTTGGTTTTGTCATACTGGCGGGACTGCTCGCCGGAAGCATAAGGAACGTGAAAATCGCGATGATAACCGTTTTTTCCGTGTTTGTCATCTACGGCGTCACGACACTCGACAGGCTGGGGGACTGGAGGAACGACCTGGCGCTGTGGGAGGACACGGTCCGGAAAAATCCCGATTCAGCCAATGCCCGCATGAACTATGCCGCGGCACTGATAAGGACGGGGATGCCCGGCAGGGCGAAGGAGGAACTCCTCGTCGCCCTTGGAAAAAAGATAAGTTTCCAGCAGACCTCGAAGATTCTGGAACTCCTTGGTGTCGTTGAGACGGAATACGGCAACTACGGGGAGGCTGAAAAACACCTGGTCGAATCCATAAAAGCAAATAACAGGAACCCCACCGCTTACAACAACCTGGGGTTTCTCTACGCATCCATGGCCGGGTCGCCCGGCTACGGGACACGGAAAAAAGACCTCCTCATGAAGTCGATAAAAAAATACGGGGAGGCCCTGAGGTTGTCGCCGGGTTTTTTACAGCCCAAGTTCAACATGGGTCTCAGTTATCTGAAAATGGGCGACTTTGAGAAGGCATGGCAATATTTTGATTCTGTGATCAAATCCGCTCCGGAAGGTGAGATGTCCGCAAAGGCGCTCAATTTTATGCTTTTAATAAAATTGTCGGAAGGGGGAAATAAAGATATTCAATTAATCAGCCGATAACCATTTATAAAACATGTGTTTTTCAGCATAGAAAAACAGGATGTCATGGAGTCGCCGGACTTCGAGACCAGCCATTCAACCTTCAATGTTGCATGAAGAGGTCAGGCGAATCCCCATGCAACCGGCAACTAAACCTCAACGTTGCCCGAACGTGCTGAGGAGTCCGCCCCGCGGGCGGTATTTAATGCAACCGCGAGGTGAATTCCGCAAATAAGGAGGATATCATGGGAAGACTGTTTCCGAATAAAAAAAACGGCGGCTTTACGCTGCCGGAGCTTCTGATTACAATGGCCATTATCGCCATCCTGGCGGGCATAGCGGTGCCCATCTTCCTGGGCCAGAGGGAAAAGGCGGCACATTCAGAGGCCAAGGCGAACCTCGAGGCAATCAGGCTTCTTGAAGAACAGTATTTCGCTGAAAACGGTAATTACGGCCCGGACGGCCAGTACAACTACAAGAAAGGCGACACTTCATTGCAGGCGCTTCTGCCCGGGTTCACTCCCGGCAACCCGGCGACGCTGAAATTCGACTACGAGCTTGCGATATGGGGGAACGGAGCCGCATTCACTGCCACGGCAACAGGCAAAACAGGATCGTTTGTTGAAGGCGCAACATTTTCTATCGACCAGGACAACAACAGGTCCGGCTTTTAAGCCCCGTTTTCCAGTCGGAAAAAATCCCCTTGTTGCATAAGCGGGCAGGAGAGTCCGGCGGGAAACCTTATATAATCTGTTGCAGGACTTAACGGAGAGTGAAATTCCAGAAGACGTCAATATGCCCGTGAACAACCTCTGCAAGGAAAACTTATGATGCAGGAACCGATTGAGTACCGGAACACGGAACCCTCCCCGGCGGCCGTCGCATCCCGGGGGAGGGTCCGTTCCCAAATCACCGCACACATAAAAATACTGCGGATCAGGCACTGGATCAAAAACCTCCTGCTCTTTGCGGCCCCCTTTTTCGGCGGAAAGCTGTTCCTTGACAAAACAGCTCTCCTGGCCGTTCCGGTGTTCCTGGCGTTTTCATGCTGTGCGAGCGCCGCATACATATTCAATGACATAAAAGACTGCAAGAAAGACAGGCTTCATCCGCTGAAGAAGAACAGGCCGGTTGCATCAAACGGCATCAGCATACCGCAGGCATCGTTCTTTGCGGTTTCCCTGCTCATACCTTCGCTTGCCCTGTCATATTTCATTCAGCCTGTCTTTTTCTATCTCCTGTTGTCGTACATTGCCATCCAGGCCGCCTATTCACTGCGCCTCAAAGACATCGCGGTTGTGGACATATTCTGCATCGCCTCGGGCTTTGTAATCAGGGTGCTTGCAGGAGGGGCGGCCTTCAGCGTGGTGGTCTCACCGTGGCTTTTACTGTCAATGTTCATGATATCGCTTGTGCTCGGAGCAGGGAAGAGGCTGAGCGAAACAGGCCTGCTGCATGAACACGCCGTCACTCACAGGAAAAGCCTTGAGGTCTCTTATGTCTCATCGCTTCAAGAAATCCTGTTGATATCTTCGGCCGCCTCACTGATCGCCTACGCCCTGTACACGGTTGAAATGTATCCGAGCCTTGTTTATACGATTCCGGTGGCCACATTCGGGCTTTTCAGGTATTTAATTCTTTCAAAACAGGGTCTGGGCGACCCCACAGAAGCCCTGACAAAGGATAAATGGCTTGCGATGACAGTGGCGATGTGGCTTCTGCTCGTAGGGTTTATCAGGTATAATTAGAACGCAGCTTATACATCATGATGTGAAATTGTGAAAAATGAAAATATGTTTTTTCAGGCACTCCCTGTTAAGCCGGGGGGGTGATAAAATGGTGGTAGAGTATGCGAACCACCTTGCATCCCGGGGACATGATGTTGTCATTGAGACTAATGTTGTTGACACCGTCTTTGAGGTTCGCACGAGGATTGAAAAAATTTCCGGCAACACAACCAAGGCAGGAACCATCATTAACGCTGTTTTCAGGAAAAGGAGATATGATGTCATTATTGCCGATATTATCATGATGAATTTCTTCCTGTCTTTCAGGAACAAAAAAAGGCTGTTGTGTTTTGCGCAGGATTATGATGAATCATACTATAAAGGATTTTTCATGAAGATGCTCATCCGGGCAGTGTATTTTTACTGCCTGAGAATCCTGAAAATTCCCGTAACCGCAGTTTCAGATGAACTTGGACGGCTTTTAAGAAAGAGATTCAATGCCGATGTGTCGGTGGTGAGAAACGGTGTTGATACCGATGTGTTTTATCCTGACAGGGATGAGAAATATCTCTCACTGAAAAGTGACGGCAAGGTCATCCTTGTCTTTGCGAGAAGCGATTACAGGAAGGGCTTTGATATAGCCGTCAGGGTATTGACGAATTTCAGGAAGGAGATCGAGAATGGAGATATCTCGGTATGGGCCGTCGGAGAGGATATTGACGTGCCTTTCAGGATAAGAAATTTCGGATTTGTCCCTGCGGATGAACTCCGGAAAATACTTTCCTGCTCCGATGTGCTGCTTTATCCCTCGAGGCACGAAGGGCTTCCGTTGTTCGTCCTCGAAGCCATGGCATGCGGATGTCCGGTGGTGACGACTGAGGCGGTGACCATAGTCCGGGATGAAGGAGATGCCTTGGTGTGCAAGACAGGAGATGCTGATGCATGCTCAAGAGCTTTAAAAAAAATAATAACGGATAACGGTGTCAGAGGGAAGATAATATCGGGGGCTTTCAATAAAATAGAAAGCTATTCAATATTGTCTTCAAAAAAGAAGTTTGAAAATATTATCCAGGATAAAAAATCCACTTTTTAATTCCTATCCTTGTCCGGATATGAACAGTATAACCTTGATGTTGCATAAGCCGGCAGGGGGGTCCGGCGGACTCCCCTGCCCATAGGTGGTATTTTTTATGCCGCCGTGAGGCAAAAATACTGGGAAACATCCATGCATGAGAAAAATCATGGAGAACAACTGTCCCGGCGTGTACTACGAAGCGGGGCGTGGGTATTTGCGCTCAGGATACTCGATCAAGGAATTGCTTTAATAAGGCTTGTAATCCTTGCCCGCATTCTTGCCCCAGGCGACTTTGGCTTAATGGGCATTGCCCTGCTGGCAATGGCGACCCTGGAGACATTTTCACAAACAGGCTTTCAAGCAGCCTTAATTCAGAAAAAAGAAGATGTGGAATCTTATCTGAACTCAGCATGGACGATAACAGTTATCAGGGGAATAGTTCTTTTCGTGCTTTTATGTTTAAGTGCGCCTTATGTAGCGATTTTCTTTAAGTCGCCTGAGGCTGAGCCTGTTATTCAGGTCTTCGGATTTTCAATCCTTTTTCAAACATTTGCCAATATAGGCATTATTTATTTCGAGAAGGAATTGGAATTTAACAAACAGTTCATCTATCAGTTAAGCGGCACCCTGGCGGATTTTACCGTAGCAGTCTCCGCTGCTTTAATATTGAAAACAGTATGGGCGTTAGTATTCGGTTTGCTTGCAGGAAGTTTTGTCAGATGTATTGTAAGTTATCTAATACATCCTTACAGGCCGCATTTAAGTTCTGATTTGGGGAAGGCAAAAGAACTTTTTGGTTTTGGCAAATGGATTCTCGGCTCAAGCATATTGGTATTCCTGATTACCCAAGGCGACGACATTTTTGTTGGAAAAGTTCTGGGTGCCGCTGCATTAGGTTTCTATCAGATGGCTTACAGGATATCAAATATGCCAGCGACTGAAATCACCCATGTAATCTCTCAGGTGATTTTTCCTGCCTATTCAAAACTGCAGGGTGATATTCCAAAGTTGCGAGAAGCTTATTTGAGGGTTTTGCAACTTACAGCATTTTTGTCATTTCCAATAGCAGGATTAATATTTGTATTGGCACCGGACTTTACGATGATATTTTTGGGAGAGAAATGGATGGCGATGGTGCCAGCGATGCAGGTATTGGTTTTTGCAGGGTTGGTACGGTCAATTGCAGCGACAGCCGGACCGGTATTTCATTCTGTTGGAAAACCCAAAATAGACACGAAATTGCAAATAGTTCGTCTGTCTGTGTTAGCCATCCTGATATACCCATTTACCAGCAAATGGGGCATAACCGGTACTTCACTGGTGGTGTTTTTGAGCATTTTCATTTCTAATATAGGATTCAGCCTTATGGCTATAAAAATCACAAAATGCGGCATAGGTGATTTTGCAAGGACAATAATGTTTCCTTTGGTGAACGGGACAGTAATAATATTATTGTTACTGCCGTTAAAGGCTGCAATCGGCATCGGTATACTTGAATTTGTTTTATTTATTCTCATAGGGATTCTGACATATCTTTTCATTGCATATTTAGCAGATAAATTCTTCAATTATAAAATCCATGCGCTCATAAAAGGCAGCATACAGTCGTTCCGGGGTATTTGAAAGGATTTGGAAATATTTTTCTGAAAAAAAGGAAATACTTTATCGAGAGGAAATGATACGGACAAGTCCATATTTTTATTTTGACCCATCCTATGATTCAAAAGGACGCTTCTGCAGCTATTGGCATCAAATTAATGAAATAATCAGTTTGAATCCCAAAGCAGTTCTTGAAATCGGGATCGGGAGTGGTTTTGTCTTTAAATACTTAAAGGAGAGGAAAATAAATATAATTGCTTTAGACATTGATAAAAAATTAAATCCGGACATAGTTGGAAATATCATGAGTCTGCCATTTGGAGACAATGTTTTTGATGTGGTAGCTGCTTATGAAGTGTTAGAACATCAACCTTATGAAAACTTTTATAAATCTCTTCATGAAATATTCCGGGTTTCCAGTGCGTATGCCATTTTATCTTTACCCGATGTTGACAGGGTATATCGTTTCAATATGCAAATCCCCTTATTAGGGGAAATTAAAAAACTTATTCCGCTGCCAAGATTAAAGAAACCAGTTCACCAATTTGATGGCGAGCATTACTGGGAGATAGGCAAGAAGGGATACTTATTGAGTAGAATTACGGATGATATTCAAAAAACAGGATTTAAAATTGAATCCACATACAGGGTTCTTGAAAACCCTTATCACTTGTTTTTTGTGTTGAAAAAGCTGAAGTAAACGTTATGGGGAAAAAGTCAGTGGCAAGTGTAATATGCCGGCGTTAATAAAGCACACACTTGCCGACAATTGCCGCAAGAGAAAAAAGATGAAACCAACCGTTAGTGTTATTGTACCTACATTTAATCGTGCCGAACTGATAAAAACATCCGTTCGGAGCGTTTTGAATCAGACATACCAGGATTTTGAAATCATCATTATTGATGACGGATCAACTGATGATACCGAAAAGGTTGTGAAAAACCTTAATGACGACAGAATCAGGTATATACGACATGAACGGAACAAGGGCGCTCCTGCAGCAAGGAATACAGGAATAAGAAGCGCTCGCGGGAAATACCTGGCATTTCAGGATAGTGATGATGAGTGGATGCCGGAAAAACTTGAGCGGCAGATGGCCATCTTTCGCGGAGCGGTATCAGATGTAGGCGTTGTTTATTCGGGATTCTGGAAGGTAAAAGATAATAAAAGACTTTATTTCCCCCCTCCTCAGATTAGAAAGAAAGAAGGCAATGTCTATAAAAATCTGCTTGAGGAAAATTTTGTGGCAATGCCCTCAGCAGTGATAAAATCAGAGTGTTTCAAAAAAGCCGGCATGTTTGATGAAGAACTGCCTCGTTATCAGGACTGGGAATTATTCATCAGGATTTCAAAACATTACAATTTTGCATTTGTCAGCAAACCGTTGTTAGTCGCATATCACCAGCATAACGGTATATCCTCAGACAAAGACGCACTTCTCAGGGCACGTAAAATGATTTTAAAAAAACATTTCAGAGGATTTGAAAAAGGAGGCAGAAAACTGCTGTCAAAACAATACTATCTGTTAGGACTTTCATTTTCCGAAAAAGATGATCTGAAAACCTGCCGTAAATATTTCGGAAAGGCCCTCATGGTTTATCCCTTAAACGTAAAGTGCTTTTTTGCAATTTTACTTTCCGTTGCTGGTTCCAATATCCTGAATAAACTCATGGAATATAAAATGAGACTTTACAAGTAAAATCAAATTTAATTACAACGGAAATGATATCAAAATCTCTTGCAATCTATTAAAATATATTTTTCATAATGAAGACCGCGTCAAACCTTGAAGCTCCCGTTGTATTTATCATACTTACCAACTGGAATAACCCTTCCGATACCATTGAATGTCTTGACTCTCTCATCAAAATACAATACAAAAACACCAAGATTGTAATCATTGATAATGGCTCAGAAGACGACTCCATGGAAAAATTCAAACAATGGGGCGCGAACAACAAAATTGACTTTGAAGTGGTCCTTGATACAGATCTCTGCTCACCTTCACAAAAAAACAATTTTCTGACTATAATTTCTTTAAAAGAAAACATCGGTTTTGGCGGCGCTAATAATGTCGGGATACAGAATGCACTAAAAAAAGGAGCAGATTTTGTTCTTCTATTAAATAATGATACCGTGGTGACTGAAGATTTTCTTTCAAGTCTGGTAAAAACAGCTTTAAATACAAGGAAAACCGGCATTACCGGGGCGAAAATAAAATATTTCGATGACAAGGATAAAATCTGGTTCAGCGGGGGCTATATCGATTTTCTCAAGGGGGCTTTTTATCACCGGGAAGATGATTGCAGTGGTCAAAGGGAATCTGATTTCATAACAGGTTGTCTAATGTTAATACCGTCTGAAGTAATTAAAAAGGTCGGGTGTTTTGATGAAAGGTATTTTTTGAATGTTGAAGACGTTGACCTATCATGCAGGATAAAAGATGCCGGATATAATCTCACGGTGGATTGTAATGCCGTTGTGTTTCACAAGGTAAGCGCCTCTATCGGCGGGTTGTTTTCCTCAAGGAATCAATATTATTTCCATAGAAACAGGATGTTGTTTTTCAGTACGCGGTTCAGAGGCGTTAAAAAACTATTGTTTTATTACTTCCAGTTTTTTATCGCGACTCCCGTATGGATTATTATGCAATTGTTTAAGAAAAGAGGTACGGCAATTAAGGGAACATTAGTCGGATATTTTGATTATTTGAAAGGGCGCTTCGGAAGATGCAAGTATTTCTGAGCAAGTAGAAAGACCACTTGATGTCTTTAGCGGATCAGCAAGAATTTCTGGGAAAATCTCTTTATTCAGGAAAACAATCGGGCGGATCTGTAACCTGTCGAAACGAAATGAATGCCGGAGTCACAAAGCACAACAAGTCTTACTATCAGGCAAACAAGCAGGCCGAAGACAGAATAGCCCTGGGCTTTTACTACAGGTTGGCAACCTCGTATGTCAAGAGCGGGAAAGTTCTGGACTTCGGCTGCGGCACCGGTCATTTCATCAAACGGTTCGGTGGCGGATACGAAACATGGGCTTACGATATTTCGCCTTACGCGCTTGGGGAGGTCAAGACCGTGGCGCCGCATACAAACATCTGTTCCTCTCCTGAATCACTGAATGAGCTTGACCTCGTTGTGTCCGTTCATGTTATGGAACACCTGAAGGACCCGTTCGCGGCCATGCTGCTGTTTCATAAGATTCTGCATGATAAAGGCGTGCTGTTATACATAGTTCCCGACATCTCGGGACTGGGGCATAAAATAAAGAAGCGGCGATGGTTCGGTTACGGCGATCCATCCCACGTCTCTCTACACCCGGCAAGTCAGTGGCTGTCCTGGACGGAAGCCGCCGGTTTCAAGATTTTAAAAACAGGGACGGACGGATTATGGGACGTGCCGTATTTGCCGTTAATTCCCAAATGGATACAAAAGCTGATTTTCTATCCGCTGCCGGCAATCCAGGTCGTCACCGGCCATCTCTTTTTACCGGCGCGGTGGGGCGAGTCTTTGGTTGTGGTGGCTCAAAAAAACAAACGGAAATGAGACCGTCATCTGCTGTATGAATAAAATAAATAAAATAAAACTCCTGAAACTTATAGACCGTGTTGTCGGCGCACCCCTCATATCCGTACTTCCCGCAATAAAAAGGACATTCAACACTGCAAAAAAGCAAGACAGAATTCTCATTATCCGTCCCGGCGGCATCGGTGACGCGGTTCTTCTTTTACCGGCGATACGCGCTTTGAAAACGGAATTTCGCGATTCGGAAATCGATGTCCTCTGCGAGAAAAGAAATGCAGGTATAATCAGTCTCTCTGAAGATATCGACAGGATTTATCTCTACGATAAAGGAGACGGCCTCATCAGATGCCTGCGGAACGGATATGATGCCGTCATTGACACCGAGCAGTGGCACAGGCTGTCGGCTGTCGCCGCCTATATCAGCTCCGCCCCCCTGAGAATCGGGTTTGACACGAATGAAAGGGCGAATCTGTTTACGCACGGAGTTCCATACAGCCATGAAGATTACGAGGTGTTCAGCTTTTTCCACCTGATCGAACCATTAATCCACAGCGCTCCGGAATTCGATCCCGACAAGCCGTTTCTTGGCGTGCCTGCTGAACCGCCATCCGCTCTCTCTGCCGTCCGGGAAGAAGACGGGATAATCTCGATCTTCCCCGGCGCGTCCGTAAATGAACGAAGGTGGGGAGGTGAGAAATTCGGTAAGGCGGCCGGAATACTGCGTGATAAAGGCTATAAGATCGCGGTACTCGGATCGCGCGCGGAAATGGCGGACGCCGCGATCATCAAAAAAAACGTCGAATGTATCGACCTTGTCGGCAGGACAAATCTCCGTGACACGGCGCTGGCGCTTAAAATGAGCAGGTTGCTGCTTACGGCGGATTCCGGCCTCATGCATATAGCGTATGCCGTCGGAACCCCGACGGTTTCCCTTTTCGGCGCGGGCATGGAAAAAAAGTGGGCGCCGAGGGGACAACGGCATGTGGTTTTAAACAGGCGGCTTCCATGCAGTCCATGCACAAAATTCGGTTATACGCCGCGATGCAGGAGAAAAGTGGAATGTCTCTCTTCCATCAGTGTTGATGAAGTAATAACCGCAATAGAGGATATTCTGGACAAGCCGCGCGCATAGCGCCGGTGTTCGGAGGGTGCGGCTGTCCGGGTGCGGAAAAATTGCAACTGCTCAGTTCACGTCACGTCAGGGAGTTACCTTGATGTCGCCATAAGCAGGCAGGGGAGTGCGGCGGAAAAGCCTCTAAAACATCTCTATCTGCACTTCTTTATCCTCGGGCAGAAACAGCGGATAGTTGTCGTCAAAGCAGGCGGTGCAGTATTCCTCGGGATTCGGCACGACCTTGCGCAGGCCGTCGAGGCTGAGGTACTGCAGGGTGTCCGAGGTGATGTATTTCCTTATCTCTTCAAGCCTGTGGGTCGAGGCTATGAGCTCTTTTCTCGTTGGAGTGTCAATGCCGTAAAAGCACGGCCCTATGGTCGGCGGGGAGCTTATCCTCATGTGCACCTCTTTCGCCCCTCCGCCTTCCCTTATCATCTTGATGATCTTCTTGCTTGTCGTTCCTCTCACGATGGAGTCGTCCACGACAAGCACCCTCTTGCCCCGCAGCAGGTGGCGGACGGGATTGAGTTTTATCTTCACCCCGAAGTGCCTTATCGACTGCCTCGGCTCTATGAATGTCCTGCCCACGTAATGGTTGCGTATCAGTCCGAAATCAAAGGGTATCCCGCTCTCGTCCGCATAACCAAGGGCGGCCGGCACCCCTGAATCCGGCACGGGGATGACTATGTCCGCGTCAATCGGGTTTTCCCTTGCAAGCTGGCGCCCGAACTCCTTTCTTACGGCATCAACGTTGAGATTACCGAAGATGTTGCTGTCAGGCCTTGCAAAGTATATGAATTCAAAGATGCAGAAGGCGTGTCGCTGCGAGGGGACGGTCTTGATGGATTTCATCCCGGACCTGTTCATTATCACGATCTCGCCGGGCTCGACGTCCCTCTCGTAAACAGCGCCTATGAGGTCAAGGGCGCACGTCTCGGACGCCACCACATACGAGCCGTCATACCTGCCTATGCTCAGGGGCCTGAAGCCGTACGGGTCCCTTGTCGCAATGAGCTCCTTTTCACTCATGAGAAGGAGGCTGAATGCGCCGGATATCTTCTTCATGGTATCGATAAGGCGCTCGTAAAGCCCGCCGGCGCGCGAATTCGCTATCAGGTGGACTATCACCTCGCTGTCGGACGTCGACTGGAATATCGCGCCCTTTGACTCCAGCTCATCCTTCAGTTCAAGTGCGTTTACAAGATTGCCGTTATGGGCTATTGCAAACGGCCCCAGGGAAAAATTGACCACGATGGGCTGGACGTTCTTCAGTGAGCTTGCGCCCGCCGTGGAATAACGGTTGTGGCCTATGGCTATATCACCGGGCAGACGCTTCAGCCTTTTCTCGGAAAATATATCCGCCACGAGGCCCATGGACTTCTCAATATGAATCTGTCTGCCGTCGGACGAGCATATGCCGGCACCCTCCTGCCCCCTGTGCTGGAGCGCATGGAGACCAAGATAGGTAAGGTTCGCCGCCTCGGGATGGCCGTAGACGCCGAACACCCCGCATTCATCATGAAACTTGTCTGAAGACAACGCTGCGTATGGTATTTCCGATGAATTATCCATGGACATCTTCGGTCTTAGTATAACATTTCAGGGCAATGATTTATTTTCCGCACCACTTCCGGGCGTTCTGGAACATCCTGAGCCATGGAGACGCCCTGAGGTTTTTTTTCCACTCCCCGGGCATCCAGGGCCACTGCCATTTCAGGAAGGTACGTTCTGGATGCGGCATGACGGCAAGGTGCCTGCCGTCCGGGGAGCACAGCCCGGCGATCCCGGCGACGGAACCGTTCGGATTGAATGGGTATCTCATGGTGATTTCGCCATTGTCATCCACATAGCGTATCTGGGCAAGGCCGTCTTCCTCCACTTTTTCAAGCACACCCTTATCTGGGAAATATGCCCTGCCCTCGCCGTGGGCGACCCATATGCCCAGGACGGAACCCTCCATGCCTTTCAGCATAATCGAAGGACCGGGCAGGATCCCGACCGATGAAAAACGCGACTCGAACCTCCCCGATGTATTGCGGATGAACCGGGGCCGGGCGGTATCCTCCAGACCCCGCCACGGCACCCATCCGAGCAGCGCCATAAGCTGGCAGCCGTTGCATACGCCGAGGCTGAATGTATCATCCCTGTCATAGAATTCCTGAAACTCATCCCATATCCTGCTGTTGAATCTTATGACCCCCGCCCAGCCCTTTGCCGAATCAAGGACATCCGCATAGCTGAATCCGCCGACAAATACCAGGCCCCTGAAATCCGAAAGCCCGGCTCTCCCCTCGAGCAGGTCCGTCATGGTTATATCCCACGGCTCGAATCCCGCCTGGAAAAAGGCCGAGGCCATTTCCCTGTCGCTGTTGCTGCCTTCTTCACGTATGACGGCAACCTTCGGCCCGGAGCCGCTTTCAAGCAGAACGGCCGGCGTGTCCGCGGGATCAAAGCTTAATCTGAAATCAGGCCCCGGCCTGTCAAAACATGCCTGCCTTTCCTCATCCGCACACACGGGATTTGCCTGGAGCCTCTCGATCCGGTAAGCCGTCTCTTCCCACATGCTCCTCAGAACCCTCATGTCTTCGTTTAAAAGCGTTCCGGGTTCCGGGCTCCGGGCTCTGGGTTTTATTTGTATGATTTTTTCATGTACGGTCTTACCGATGATTTCATAAGGAACCGGGGATGCTTCAAAAACAGAGATTATTTCTTTCTCATTTTCGGGAAGATACTCTATCACCAGACCAAGCTCCTCTGCAAACAGCAGGGACAAGGCGCGCCTTGCCCCTGCGGATGAAATATTCACATCAATTCCGCAGTTGCCGGCAAATGCCATCTCAAGGAGAGTTGTGATCAGGCCGCCGTCGCTCCTGTCATGGCCCGCGAGGATGAGGTCGCGCGCGATCAGTTCCTGCACGGCATTAAATGCGCGTTTCAACAGGTCTGGGTCATCCACATCCGGGGATTCATCGCCGATCTGGCCGTAGACCTGCGCGAGGGCGCTTCCGCCCAGCCGGTTCTTCCCGTTGCCGAGGTCGATATACATGAGCCTGCTCCGGCCGGGTAGTTTGATGTCCGGGGTGATCACCTTTGTAATATCAGGGCATGTGGCATAAGCGGATATGACCAGCGTGCCGGGGGATTTGACCGTCGCGGTATTGCCTGAGGAATCCCGGACCTGCGCGGCCATCGAGAGGCTGTCCTTGCCCCCGTCAACGGCTATGCCGAGCCTGATCAGGATATCCCTGAGCGCAACCGCCGCATCATACAGTCTTGCGCCCTCTCCGGGCAGTTTTGCGGCCCACATCCAGTTGCCGGAGCACTTGATATCCTGCAGGGCGCTGATCTTCGCCCAGACAATGTTTGTCAATGCCTCGCCCACGCACAGGCGCGCCATGGCCGCGGGATCCAGCAGGGTCTTCAACGGCTGCTCGCCGATTGATATTGCGGCGCCCGTCAGGCCGAAATGGCTCTGGGCCGCCACAGCCACATCGGAAACGGTAAGCTGCAAGGGGCCGGCGCACTGTTGCCGCGCTATCAGGCCCGTGACGCTCCGGTCGACCTTGTTGGTAAGGAATCTCTTTGAACCTACGGAGAGCAGCCGCAGCACCCTTTCGAGCGCATCCCTCACGGTAATGCCTTCAGGCAATGAAAGCGGCCGTGTCTTAAGTGACGCACGTTCGAGGCGGAATGTCTTGCGGGGCATCTCTCCGAGGATTTTCCCGAGGTTCAGGTTGACGGGCGTGCTGCCGTCGGTCTCATCATGGAGAACAACATAGCCGTCGCCCGTAATCCGGCCGATTACGGAATAAGGCACCTTTTCCCGCAGACACAGTTCACGGAATATGCCGATATGCTCCGGCCTCAGAAGCAGGGCGTTCTGCTCCTGGTATTCGGCCCCCCATATCTCGAGCACGGAAAGCGAGCTGTCGCCGACCTGGATATTTCTCACCTCAATCCTTGCCCCCGCCGGATAAATAATCTCCTTGACCACATTGCAGTTGCCCCCCGCGCCCTGGTCGTGTATGCTGACAACCGGGTTCGACCCGCCCATCTCTATGCACGCGCGAAGGACCCTGTTCATCTTCTGCTCCATCTCCGCATCCCCGCGCTGGACCGCGTTGAAATCCAGCTCGGCGATATTCTCGCCCTGTATCATGCTGGAAGCGGCCCCGCCGCCGATGCCTATCCTGTATGCGGGTCCTCCCACCTTGACGACCATCATCCCCTCCTCAGGGGCGCCTTTTTCGATATGGCGGGCATCCATCTGTCCTATGCCGCCTGTAAACATAATCGGCTTGATCCATTCCCAGCGCTCGCCGTCCGGCAGTCTCATGCCGAATGAACGGGTATAGCCCTGGATGACGGGTTCGCCGAACTTGTTCCCGTAATCCGATGCGCCGTTGCTCGCCTGTATCTCGATCTCAAGCGGAGAGGCCAGGCCGGCGGGATAATTGAAGGATTTATCTTCCCACGGCAGGTCGTATCCGGGTATCAGGAGATTGCCCACGCAGTAGGCGGCCGTGCCGGCAATAACCAGTCCGCCCCTGCCGGTGGCCTGAATGTCCCTTATTCTTCCTCCGGTGCCTGTTTCGGCTCCCGGAAACGGGGCGACACCGCTGGGGAAGTTGTGTGTCTCGGCGGTGAAGATGGGATCATATCGAAGCCGTGCCTTTCTGAAACGCGAAGGGCCCCGGGGATTTCCGGGAATTATCGTCTGGATATCGTACCCCCTGATCGAGCTCGAGTTGTCTTTAAAGGCTATGACGCTGTTGGCGGGATTGGCCCTGAGTGGCTGCCGGATTATATCGATGAGGCTCTGCGGCGCCTCCCTGCCGTCGATAATAAGCCTTCCCCTGAAAAACCAGTGCCTCGAGTGCTCGCTGTTTGACTGGCTCAGGTCAAAGCATTCCACATTTGTCGGGTTCCTGCCGATGTCGTTTACAAAGAGGTTATAGTAATATTCAATATCCCAGTCATCCAGGCCGAGCCCCATCTCCCTGTTGATTCTCTCAAGGGCCGGTTTGCCCTCTTCCATGAGGGGCACCTCGAACACCGGCGCGGGCGCCGTGCCTGTCTCAAAGGTGGTGAGAGTCCCGGGGTACGGGCATTCCGTCATGCGGTCGAAAAGCAGCGAAGAGTGGTCATTGACAAGAGACAGGCGGAATCTCTCCAGGTCGTTACCGCCTGGTGCGGCGTCACTTCCGAATATGAACTTATACCTGCGGGAACGTTCCATCCGTGTGACCTTGTCGATACCGCATGCGCGGCAGATCGAGACGGCATTGGCGGACCAGGCCGTTGTGAAGTTCATGCGCGGCCCCACCTCCAGAATCAAATGGGGCGCTTCATTATCCGGGTTGCGGGTCAGGAAACTCGTATCGGAGAAGTTTCCGGGTTCGAAAGTCTCCGACAGCAGCCACCTCAGCGTCTGCATTTCCCCCGGAGTCAATATCCCGGCGATCTCCACATTGAAGCAGTATTCGGTCGTTATATCCGCTGTTTTGCACGAGATTTTCTCCCGGACAGCGGATAAAAGCCCGTCTTTCTCCGGCCCGGACAGGGCGGGTGTGCGGTAAAAATGTATCAATTTCATCAAGGCGTTCTCCGGCAAATAACCTCTGAATCTGCGGTTGCATTAAAACGGCGGCAACGGCCGGCAGGGCCGGGGATTTTCCCGCAGGCCCTCCCGGCCGTTTACTTACAGTGGCATAAAAACACCGCCTGCGGGACACGGCCGTCTCCGGCAGATGCTATTTTAGCATTTCGGGAAGACTCTGTCATCAGAAATTATATCCGGTTTCACCATGCTGGCTGAGATCGAGTCCTGCAACCTCATCCTTTTCCCCGACCCTGAGACCGACCGTCCGGTCAACTATCTTGAGGATGGCAAGGGTGACGACCCCACTGTATGCAATCGTGCCGAGGCTTGCAACAAGCTGGCTCAGGAACAGGGACGGATTGCCGTGGAACAGGCCGTCGGCCCCGCCGGGATTAACGGCGGTCGATGCAAAGAGGCCCGTGGCCAGCGCGCCCCACAGTCCGCCCGCTCCGTGGATGCCGAGGACGTCGAGGGAATCGTCGTAACCGATCCGGGGCCTGAGGTTCACGGCCATGTAGCAGAGAACACCGGCTCCCAAACCTATGAGAATGGCTGCAAGGGGGCTTACAAACCCGGCTGCCGGCGTAATGCCGACAAGACCAGCCACGGCTCCGCTCACCGCTCCGAAGGCTGTGGGCTTGCCCCTGTGGGCCCACTCCGTGAACGCCCAGCTCAATGCCGCTGCAGCCGCCGCTGTATTGGTCGTCACAAAGGCCAGGGATGCCAGCCCGTCCGAGGCCAGGGCGCTGCCTGCATTGAAACCGAACCAGCCGAACCAGAGAAGGGCCGCTCCCAAAATGGTCATGGGCAGGTTATGGGGCATTATGGTCTCCTCCAGGTAGCCCTTCCTCTTTCCGATGATCAGGGCCGCGACAATGGCTGCAACAGCGGAGTTGATGTGCACCACCGTGCCGCCTGCAAAATCAAGGGCACCGAGCTTTGAACCTATCCATCCGCCGCCCCAGACCCAGTGGCATATGGGTGAGTAAACAAACGTCGCCCAGAGGACTGTAAATAATATCAGGGCGGAGAACTTCATCCTCTCCGCAAAGGCTCCCGTGATAAGGGCCGGCGTGATTATGGCGAACATGCCCTGAAACATCATGAACACGAGATGGGGGACCGTGGAAGCCAGGGGCGCAGGCCCCTGGCCGACGCCGTTGAGACCCAGAAACTCGAGCCCGCCCACAAAGCCGCCTATATCGGTGCCGAAGGCGAGCGTGTATCCCCACAGGACCCATACGATGCTCATGACGCAGAGGATTATAAAACTGTGCATGATCGTGCCCAGCACATTTTTGTTTCTCACCATGCCCCCGTAGAAAAAGGCAAGACCCGGTGTCATAAGCATGACAAGGGCCGTGGACATAAGCAACCAGGCCGTATCCCCGCTGTCTATGCCTCCCTGCCCCCCGGCGAAAGCGGCGGCCGGCAACACGAGCAGAGACAACGTTAATATCGGAACTTGTTTTTTCAGTTTCATCTCTCTTGTGCTCTCCTTTCCTGTTTTTTTTGTATTTTCCAGTGCCGTGATTGGATGTCCGTTGTGGAAAGCAAAAAGCTTGCCGCCTGTAACTTCTTGAATTAAAAGAGAAGGGAACACGCCCCGGCTACAAAATTGTAGCCGGGAGCTACAATTTTGTAGCCGGGGCGCCGGCCGGGGGATGGAACCGGGGAAATTACCGGCAGTGCGGGAGGATATCAGGTCTTGTCACCGGATATCGTCGTCGGTTCTTTCCCTTCTGAAGAGTTCGTTCAGGACGATTTCTATCTGCTGGGCGGTCAGGCCGCCGTTTTCGAGCAGGATCCTGCCCAGCAGCCTGTGGGGCCTGTTTGAAAGGTCGTCATCCAGTTGTTCGGCCATGGCCGCCTTGACCTTTTCCGCGCTTATAAATCCCATTTCCACGGCGATCATGCCGAAACGCCGGCAATATTTGGCTGAAAGTTCGCGGTCGATATCTTTCGACATTTCCTTCATTTCCTCCCGGTATAAAAAACCATTCTGCACACTTATGCAACCTGAATCAATACCTGATTATTAATCGGCAGAAAACACAAAAAAAATAAACCCTGACAAGCGCCCCCGCGAACTTCGAACTTCTTCATCCTGTTCCCCGCTTTATGCGACATTAAGGTTTACCTTACAGTTGCATAAAAACACCGCCTGCGGGCAGGAGAGTCCGGAGGAAAAGCTTTATCTGCGATACATCCAGGACATATCCCGCAGGGCATATCAACGTCTTTTGGAATTTCACTCTCCG
>Ga0256839_1001520_pt1 | contig 27994 bp, 27 predicted proteins | sample 354166metaG_FD_185968 | JGI IMG/M metagenome (GOLD analysis project Ga0256839, IMG submission 185968) | Hydrothermal vent microbial communities from Mid Atlantic Ridge, Atlantic Ocean - 354-166 | ecosystem: Environmental > Aquatic > Marine > Hydrothermal vents | place: Atlantic Ocean: Mid... | reverse complement strand
CCTGGCTGCGACCGGATTTGGAGAGTATCGGCCGATTGCGACAGGCGATACTCCAGAGGCCCTCGCGTTGAACCGCAGAATTGAACTGAAACTCACCGAGCGCTAGGCCGGCGCCACGATGTGGCGCGCCCGTCTGCCGGATGCCCGGGATAGAGGCCCGGAATTCTGCTCCGGGCCTTTCTTTTCCTGACCCCTGGACTAATCGGCTGTGAGCAGGGGAGGTCGCTTGCGGGTCGAAATCCTGCGCGACTGTATTTCCTCAAGGCGAAGGTCGATTTTGCCATCCTTGACACCGACAAGGATGACCCCGCCCTTGACGAGTTTTCCGAACAGCAATTCTTCCGCCAATGGCTTCTTGATGTGCTCCTGGATGACCCGGCCCAAGGGGCGGGCCCCCATTTTGTCATCATAGCCCTTTTCGGCAAGCCACGCTGCTGCCGCCGGGGTCAGTTCGATCTGGACATTCCGGTCCATCAGTTGGGCCTCGAGCTGCAGAACGAACTTGTCAACGACCTGCAGGATCACCTCTTTCGACAGCGGGGCAAAGCTGATGACGGCATCCAGCCTGTTGCGGAACTCCGGGCTGAAGGTCCGTTCGACCGCAGCCGTGTCTTCGCCCTCGCGCCGATCACGGCCAAAGCCGATCGCGGCTTTGGCCTGTTCCGAGGCGCCGGCGTTTGACGTCATGATCAGGATCACATTGCGGAAATCGACCTGACGCCCGTTGTGGTCTGTCAACTTCCCGTGGTCCATGATCTGCAGCAGGATATTGTAGACATCCGGGTGCGCCTTTTCGATTTCGTCGAGCAAGAGCACGCAATGCGGATGCTGGTCTATGCTGTCGGTCAGCATGCCGCCCTGATCAAACCCCACATAACCCGGCGGAGCGCCGATCAGGCGGGATACAGCGTGTTTTTCCATATACTCGGACATGTCGAAGCGGATGAGCTCAACACCTAGAGTGTCTGCCAACTGCTTGGCAACTTCCGTTTTTCCGACGCCGGTCGGCCCGGTAAAGAGATAGTTGCCAATCGGCTTCTCCGGCTCTCGCAGTCCGGCCCGGGACAATTTGATTGCTGACGCCAGTGCCGTTATCGCGGGGTCCTGCCCGAATACGACGCGTTTCAGAGACTTCTCGAGATCGCGCAACACCTCTGCATCGCCTTTGCTGACGTTCTTGGGCGGGATACGCGCAATCTTTGCGACAACCGCTTCGATCTCTTTGGTGCCGATGGTTTTCCGGCGCTTGCTTTCGGCCACAAGATGCTGGGCCGCTCCGGCCTCGTCGATCATGTCGATTGCCTTGTCCGGCAGTTTCCGGTCATGAATATAGCGTGCCGAAAGTTCCACCGCCGAACGGATCGCGTCGGCCGTGTATTTGATCTCATGATGCTTTTCGAAATAGGGTTTGAGCCCCTTGAGGATCTTCACCGTATCATCGACAGACGGTTCGTTGATGTCGATCTTCTGGAACCGACGGCTCAGTGCGCGATCCTTTTCGAAATGCTGGCGGAATTCCTTGTAGGTCGTCGAACCCATGCAGCGCAGCTTGCCGCCTTGCAATGCCGGCTTCAGCAGGTTTGACGCGTCCATGGCGCCGCCCGATGTGGCACCGGCACCAATGACCGTATGGATTTCATCAATGAACAGGATCGCGTCGGGGTGGTCTTCAAGTTCCTTGACGACCGCTTTCAGGCGTTCTTCAAAGTCTCCCCGGTAGCGCGTGCCCGCCAGAAGCGCACCCATATCAAGCGAATAGATGGTCGCGCCGGCAAGCACTTCGGGCGTTTCGCCAGAAACGATCTTGCGCGCCAGACCCTCTGCTATTGCGGTCTTGCCGACGCCGGGATCACCGACGAGCAGGGGGTTGTTCTTGCGCCGGCGGCACAGAACCTGGATGCAACGTTCAACCTCGTGGGCGCGCCCGATCAGGGGATCAACCTCGCCATCGCGTGCCTTGGAATTCAGATCGACGCAATACTTGGCCAGCGCGCTTTCCTTCTTTTCATCACCCTCGCCGCCGGAAATCTCGGCGTCCAGGTCTTCTGCGCCCGAAACTGGCCGCGCTTCGCCAAAAGACGGATCTTTTGCAACACCGTGGGCAATATAGTTGACCGCGTCATAGCGGGTCATGTCCTGTTCCTGCAGGAAATAGGCGGCATTCGATTCGCGTTCGGCGAAGATGGCAACCAGTACATTGGCGCCGGTCACTTCGGACCGACCCGACGATTGCACATGGATCGCTGCCCGTTGGATGACACGCTGAAACGCGGCGGTTGGAACGGCTTCCGAGCCTTCGACATCGGTCACAAGCGTTGACAGATCATCGTCGATGAAATCGACCAGCGTCTGACGCAATTCTTCCAGATCAACGTTGCAGGCTTGCATGACGCGTGCGGCATCCGGTTCGTCAATCAGGGCGAGAAGCAGGTGTTCGAGCGTCGCCAGTTCGTGGCGACGTGCATTGGCAAGCGCCAACGCAGAATGAATGGCCTGTTCCAGAGTGTTCGAAAATGATGGCACGGCGCAGTGCTCCTTGTTCTTGAGCCGGATTGAGCGTGACTCGGGTCCGACGATAGCCTCACACTCTTAAAGTTCGGTTTTATTGGACAACCTTCAAGTGTTATCTCAACAAAAATCGCACACTTTATTTTTATGCCTGCCAATCTTGCCGGAAATTCAGCCAATTTATGGCCGTTTTCAAAACGAATCCTTCCGGCGGCGAATCTCGGCAAACACGTCTACATCCGATGAGTCTTCCATACCCAAAGCGCTTTTGACACTGGGCAATTTGGCACGCAGGAATGGATTTGTCGCCAATTCCAGCTTCAGCAGGGACGGGACGGTCGGGTTTCCGGCGGCACGCGCGGCTTCTGTTTGTCGCGCACGCGATTGAAGGTCCGGGTTGTCGGGTTCGATCGTCAAGGCAAATCGAGCGTTCGTCTTTGTGTATTCATGCCCTGAATATACGGTTGTCTCGGTCGGAAGGGCGGCCAGCCTGGACAGGCTGCCCCACATTTGTTCGGGACTGCCTTCCATGAGCCGCCCACAACCAAGCGCCATCAGGCTGTCGCCGGTAAAGACCGCCTTGCTTTGTGGAAGGTGGAAAGCGATGTGGCCCACGGTATGGCCGGGGACATCCAGAACCACTACGTCTTCATTTGCAAAGCGATAGTTCTGCCCCGCGCGCAATCGAGTGTTCAGAGGCGGCAGGCGGTGTGCATCCGCCGCCGCTCCGACAACCTTGGCGCCAGTGGCATCCTGGATCTCGCCACAGGCATCCACATGATCCCAGTGGTGGTGTGTCAACCAGATTTCGCTGAGGTGCCAGTCATGTCTTGAAAGCTCATCCAGAATGGGCCCTGCTTCGGGCGCGTCGATCAGCGCGGTTTCTCCGGTTGTGGAGGAATGAACCAGAAATGCGTAATTGTCCGCAAGGCAGGGGACGGTGACTATTTCAAGAGGCATGGCATTTTGCATCCGGTCGGCTATGGTCGGCGCAAGGATTGCCGAAAACGGGTTGGACCGCAATGCACCTTGATGTGGTCGATTTGAGAAACTTCTACTACCGCACCCAACTTGGGCGCGCGGCGCAGCGGGCGATCCGGGATCAGGTTCTGAAGCTCTGGCCCGAGGCCAAAGGGCAGACGGTGTTGGGATTTGGCTTTGCGGTTCCATTGCTTCGCCCATACTTGGAACAGTCGCGCCGGGTCATTGGCCTGATGCCTGGACAGCAGGGTGTGATGCATTGGCCAGTCGGGGCGGAAAATGTAGCGGTGCTCTGCGAAGAGACCGCCTGGCCGATCGAAACCGGGCACGCGGACAAGCTCATTGTCATGCACGGCCTGGAGACCAGCGAAAACCCAAGTGCCGTCCTGGATGAGTGCTGGCGTGTTCTGGGCCCCGGCGGGCAGGCGATCGTGATCGTGCCGAACCGGGCCGGGATGTGGGCCAGACGCGATGCGACGCCGTTCGGTGTCGGCAGCCCCTACAGTCTGACCCAGTTGGAAACCCAGATGAAGCGTCATCTGTTCATTCCCGAGCGCCATCGGGCGGCGCTGTATCAGCCGCCATCCGAAAAGCGCTTCTGGCTCAAGACCGGCCCGTTCTGGGAAAAATACGGATCACGTATTTCGGCGCGCATTGCCGGGGGGGTGTTGATTGCGGAGTTTTCCAAACGCACCCATGCACCGGTTCAGCCGGGGCTGCCGGACGTGGTAAAACACCCGCTGCGGGTGCTGGACGGTATTGTCAAACCCGACGCCAAGCCTGTCTGAGCCGAGCGTAGAATCGGGCGGTCAGGCGGTTTTGGCGCCGATTGCGGGCATGAAACTCCCGAGCATTCGGTCGCACCCCGGCCAAACCCCTTGAAACATTGGTCGCGCGCCGTGAAAAAACACGGGCTAGGCAGTTGCTAGGTGGGAAGGCCTCTGTTACACCCACGCCGATTTTGATGCCCAGCCGACCGGCTGCGGTGAACATGGCCGCGAGGCGCCCGGGTGGGGGCCGTCGTGGCAAAGATATCGGAAGGGTGGACGTGTCAGAACCAGCTTTGATTTCGAACGCCATCGCTGCGCGCTATGCCAAGGCAGTGTTCGAGTTGGCGAAGGAAACCAAATCGATCAAGGCGCTTGAGGCCGATCTGGCAGCCTTGGAAGCGGCACTGGGTGACAGCGAGGAACTGGTTTCGCTTATTTCGTCGCCGCTGCACACGCGCGAACAGCAACGCGTCGCTGTCGCCGTTTTGGCCGAGCGCATGGCGCTAAGCGACATCATGAAGAAAACCCTGGCACTGAAGGCGGAAAAACGCCGCCTGCATATCTTGCCGCAGTTCATCCAGAACCTGCGCAATCTGATTGCCGCGGAAAAGGGGGAAGTGACGGCTGAGGTCACCGCGGCAAAAACACTCTCGAAGACGCAGCAGGACAAGCTTGCCAAGACGTTGAAGGCAACGATTGGCAAAACCGTGAAACTGAGCGTGTCCGTCGATGAAAATCTCATCGGGGGCATGGTCGTCAAGGTGGGCTCGAAGATGGTCGATACGTCGATCTCCTCCAAGCTCTCAAACCTACAGAATGCAATGAAAGAGGTCGGATAATGGGAATCCAGGCAGCCGAAATATCTGCGATCCTGAAGGAGCAGATCAAGAACTTTGGCGAGGATGCTGAAGTCGCCGAAGTGGGTCGTGTGCTTTCCGTCGGCGACGGCATCGCCCGTGTCTACGGGCTGGACAACGTGCAGGCCGGCGAGATGGTCGAATTTCCGGGCGGGATCGTCGGGATGGCTCTGAACCTGGAAAGCGACAATGTTGGTGTCGTGATCTTCGGCTCGGACCGCGACATCAAGGAAGGTGACATCGTCAAGCGCACCAACTCCATCGTGGACGTTCCGGTTGGCGACGAACTGCTTGGGCGCGTCGTGGACGGGCTGGGCAACCCGATCGACGGCAAGGGGCCGATCAAGACCAAGAAACGCGCGGTGGCCGACCAGAAGGCGCCGGGCATCATCCCGCGCAAGTCGGTGCATGAACCGATGGCCACCGGCCTGAAATCGGTCGACGCGATGATCCCGATTGGCCGTGGTCAGCGCGAATTGATCATCGGTGACCGTCAGACCGGCAAATCCGCCGTGGCTCTTGATGCGATCCTGAACCAGAAGATCTACAACGAGGCCGCCGGCGACGACGAAAGCAAGAAACTCTATTGCATCTATGTGGCCGTCGGGCAGAAGCGTTCGACGGTTGCCCAACTGGTCAAGAAGCTCGAAGAGCACGGGGCGATGGAATATTCCATCGTCGTGGCCGCGACGGCATCCGAACCTGCACCGCTGCAGTTCCTTGCGCCCTATGGCGCCACGGCAATGGCCGAACATTTCCGTGACAACGGGCGCCACGCGCTGATCGTATATGATGACCTGTCCAAACAGGCCGTGGCCTACCGCCAGATGTCGTTGCTGCTTCGCCGTCCGCCGGGCCGTGAGGCCTATCCGGGTGACGTGTTCTACCTGCACTCTCGTCTGCTGGAGCGTTCGGCCAAGCTGAACGAAGATTTTGGCGCCGGCTCGCTCACCGCGCTGCCGATCATCGAAACACAGGGTGGCGACGTTTCCGCGTTCATTCCGACAAACGTGATCTCGATCACCGACGGTCAGATCTTTCTGGAAACCGAGCTGTTCTACCAGGGTATCCGCCCGGCGGTGAACACCGGTCTTTCGGTGTCACGGGTTGGTTCGTCGGCCCAGACCGACGCCATGAAATCCGTCGCCGGTCCGGTCAAGCTGGAGCTGGCGCAGTATCGCGAAATGGCCGCCTTTGCCCAGTTCGGTTCCGACCTGGACGCCGCGACCCAGCGCCTGCTGAACCGTGGTGCACGCCTGACCGAACTGATGAAGCAGCCACAGTATTCGCCCTTGACCAACGCCGAGATCGTGATCGTGATCTATGCCGGAACGCACGGCTATCTCGATGGGATCGAGGTGAATCAGGTCGGGCGCTTCGAAGAAGGTCTGCTGAACCACCTGCGCTCCAAGCACCAGGATCTTCTTGACGACATCACCAACAATGACCGCAAGGTCAAAGGTGAGCTGGAAGAAAAAATCAAGGCCGCGATTGACGAATTCGCCGCAGATTTCGCCTGATTGGACCTGAAAGGACAGGGATATGCCTAACCTGAAGGACCTGAAAAACCGGATCGAGAGCGTCAAGTCGACGCGCAAGATCACCAAGGCCATGCAGATGGTTGCCGCGGCGAAACTTCGCCGCGCGCAAGAGGCAGCCGAGGCCGGCCGGCCCTATGCCGAGCGGTTCAACGCCGTCATGGCCGGTCTGTCGGCTGCGGCGGCCGGGTCGGACAGTGCGCCGAAACTGCTTTCGGGCACCGGGGCGGACCAGGTGCATCTTTTGGTTGTCATGACCTCGGAGCGTGGCCTGTGTGGCGGCTTCAACTCAACCATTGTTCGGTTGGCGCGCGCCACGGCCCAAGAGCTGCTTTCGGCAGGAAAGACCGTCAAGATTCTGACGGTTGGCAAGAAGGGCCGCGAGCAATTGAAACGCGAGTTTGGCGATCACATGATCGACCATGTTGACATGGGTGCGGTCAAGCGGCTTGGATATGGCGAGGCGCAGGGCATCGCTGCAAATGTCCTTGAGCGCTACGAGGGTGGCGAATTCGACATCGCGACGATCTTCTACAATCAGTTCGAATCGGTGATCAGCCAGATTCCAACCGCGCAGCAGATCATTCCGGCGAAGTTCGAAGCGGACGAAGCCGGCGGGTCCGGCTCTGTGTTTTACGACTATGAGCCTGATGAGAACGAGATTCTTGCTGAACTTCTACCGCGTGGCGTGGCGACACAACTGTTCTCGGCATTGTTGGAAAATGCCGCTTCCGAGCAGGGCGCACGGATGTCCGCAATGGACAATGCAACGCGCAACGCCGGCGAAATGATCGACAAGCTGACGATCCAGTACAACCGGTCCCGTCAGGCCGTCATCACCAACGAACTCATCGAAATCATTTCGGGCGCCGAGGCGCTCTAGGAACAATCGGAGAAACAACATGGCAAAATCGAAGGCCAAAGCCACGGGCAAGGTTACCCAGGTTATCGGCGCCGTTGTGGACGTTCAGTTCGAGGGTGATCTGCCCGAGATCCTGAACGCGCTTCATGCGGAAAACCAGGGAAAAACGCTGATTCTCGAGGTCGCGCAGCATTTGGGTGAAGGCACCGTGCGCACCATCGCGATGGACGGCACGGAAGGTCTGGTGCGCGGCTCAGACGTAACTGATACGGGTGAGCCCATTTCCGTGCCCGTCGGCAAGGAGACCCTGGGGCGTATCCTGAATGTGGTCGGTGAGCCGGTTGACGAAAAAGGCCCGGTCAAGACCAAGGAGCGACGCTCGATCCACCAGGAAGCCCCTGCGTTTTCAGAGCAGTCCACGGAATCGGAAATCCTTGTGACCGGCATCAAGGTCATCGACCTTCTGGCACCCTACACCAAGGGCGGCAAGATCGGCCTCTTTGGCGGTGCCGGCGTGGGCAAGACGGTTCTGATCATGGAACTGATCAACAACATCGCCAAGGTGCACTCGGGCGTGTCGGTGTTTGCCGGTGTCGGCGAGCGGACGCGCGAAGGTAACGATCTGTATCACGAGATGATCGAAAGCGGCGTTATCGTTCCCGACAACCTGGAAGACTCGAAAATCGCCCTGGTCTACGGCCAGATGAACGAGCCGCCGGGGGCCCGCATGCGTGTTGCCCTGTCCGGCCTGACACTGGCCGAGCAGTTCCGCGACGAAACCGGCGCCGACGTGCTGTTCTTCGTCGACAACATCTTCCGCTTCACCCAGGCCGGTTCCGAGGTTTCGGCGCTTCTGGGCCGTATCCCTTCGGCCGTGGGCTACCAGCCGACGCTGGCCACCGACATGGGCGCGCTGCAGGAACGCATCACCTCGACGAAATCCGGCTCGATCACCTCGGTGCAGGCGATCTATGTGCCCGCTGACGACCTTACCGACCCGGCGCCAGCCACATCGTTCGCCCACCTTGACGCAACCACGGTGCTGTCGCGTGCGATCTCGGAGCTGGGCATCTACCCGGCTGTTGATCCGCTTGACTCGACCTCGCGCCTGATGGACCCGGCGGTGATTGGCGAAGAGCACTATGAGGTGGCGCGTGAGGTCCAGGGGATCTTGCAACGCTACAAGAGCCTTCAGGACATCATCGCAATTCTCGGCATGGACGAACTCAGCGAAGAGGACAAACTGGTTGTGGCCCGCGCCCGGAAAATCCAGCGTTTCCTCAGCCAGCCGTTCGACGTGGCCAAGGTGTTCACCGGTTCGGACGGTGTCCAGGTGCCGCTCGATGTGACGATCGCATCGTTCAAGGCGGTTGTTGCCGGTGAGTATGACCACCTGCCGGAAGCAGCCTTCTACATGGTTGGCGGCATCGAGGATGTTGTCGCCAAGGCCGAGAAAATGGCTGCGGAAGCGGCCTGACAATAGAGGTGCCGCATGGCTGATACTCTGCAATTCGATCTCGTTTCCCCCGAACGCATGCTTGCATCGTTCGAGGCGAGCGAAGTTCTGCTTCCCGGGTCCGAGGGCGACATGACGGCGATGCCCGACCACGCACCGACGATCACCACATTACGCCCCGGGTTCCTGCGTGTCGTCGGTGCTGACGGCACGAAGGAATTCCTGGTCACCGGCGGTTTTGCCGAGATCACCGCAAGTAGTGCTTCCGTGCTTGCGGAGCAGGCAGTGCCGCGCGACGAAGTCACCCGCGAGATGCTCGAGGAGATGCATGCTCAGGCGACCAAGGCCCACGAAGAAGCAACACCGGAAAAGGTGGACATGGCCGCCAAGATCGTTGCCGATTTTGCGGCAGCGATTGAAACCTGGGTCTGAAGGCAATTCCGCGACGCAAGGTTCGGGGCCTCACGGCCCGACAGGCATCAAACTGACAATCGGAAAACCCCGTGCCGGCGCGCTCGGGGTTTTCTTTTTCGACCTCGGCGTCGGGGAATTTTGCTTCCGGGGATGGTGGGCCAGACCACCCGGTCTGGGTTGCAGGGATCAGCCCTGCCGACCAACAGGCCCGAACCCGCAAAGGCCCTCGGTCCACAAACGCTGTTTTTTTGATCCCAGAGCGATGATTGCCGTCGAGGCAATCATGGTGGCGCCCCATCATGCCATCAATTTCGAAACGGGGGTAAGCTCACCCTTTGGAAGCTCTGGCTGTCGACCGGAGGCCCGCCCGTCAGCCCTTGGGGAACTGCCCATCATAGATTGGCCCGAGTGTGCTGTGGTCAAAAAGCGATGAAACGCTGGTCCCGCGCGAGATGTTGAGCAGGGCCTGCGCCAGAAGGGGGGCCATTGGAACGACCCGGATATTCTTGGCCTTCTTGACGGTTTCGTTCGGCTCGATCGTGTCAGTAAGAACCAATGTCTTCATCACAGACTTTGTCACGCGTTCGACAGCCGGTCCGGACATCACGCCATGGGTAATGTAGGCATGGACTTCCCTTGCGCCGTTTTCGACCAGAACCTCCGCGGCCTTGCAAAGCGTGCCCGCACTGTCGACGATGTCATCAATGATGATGCAGGTCTTGCCGGTTACATTTCCGATGACGGTCATTTCCGCGACCTCGCCCGGTTTTTCGCGCCGCTTGTCTACAATGGCCAGCGGCACGTTGATCCGCTTGGCCAATTCGCGCGCCCGCGCCACGCCGCCGACATCGGGTGAGACGATCATCAGATCCTTTTTCCGGGTCTTGAAGTGATACTCGATATCTAGCGCAAAAACCGGTGAGGCATAGAGATTATCTACCGGAATATCGAAGAAGCCCTGTATCTGTGCCGCGTGCAGATCAACCGTCAGAACGCGATCGACACCGGCCTGGGTGATCAGATTTGCCACAAGTTTCGCCGAAATCGGCGTGCGCGCCTTGGTGCGTCTGTCCTGTCGGGCGTAGCCGAAATAGGGGATAACAGCAGTGATGGAATGGGCCGACGAGCGGCGCAGCGCATCGGTGATGACCAGCAGTTCCATCAGGTTGTCATTGGCCGGGTTCGAGGTGGGCTGGATGATGAACATGTCTTCACCGCGCACATTGTCGTATACCTCGACGAATATTTCCTGATCGGCGAACTGTTCGACGCGGGCATCCACAAGCTTGATCTCGTGGCCTGTATAGATCGACATCCGCCGTGCCATCGCCTCGGCCAAGGATCTGTTCGCATTGCCGGAAATGAGTTTGGGTTCGGTGATCTTGGGCATGGCAGCTCCCTGGTCCCGCAGGTGTCGGATTCGATTTGTTGACACCGCTTACCACCCCGTTACGGTCTTGCAAACCGAAGTCAGCCAGAGAGCAGTAAATGGCCCATATTGACTATTATTTTGCAACAATTTCGCCTTTCACATACCTTGCCGGCCAGCGGTTGGAAGAGATTGCGCAAAAGCACGGCGCAAGTATCACCTACAAGCCGCTTGATCTGCTGGCCCTTTTCGCCCGCACCGGAGGAACGCCGCCTTTGGAACGCCATCCCAGCCGGCAGGCCTATCGCCTGCAGGAACTGCGTCGCCGTGCGAAGCGGGCGGGGCTTGCGTTGAATCCCAGGCCGACAATTTTCCCGGTCAACCCGGCGCCATCGTCCTATGCCCTGATCGCCGCGCAAAATACCGGCGATGGCGACGTTGGCGCATTGGCCCGTGGCTTCCTGAAGGCGTATTGGGCCGACGATCGCAACATTGCTGAAGATGATGTCATCCGCGACTGTCTGGTGCAGGCCGGATTTGACCCCGCTCTGGCGGACAGCGGCTTGCTGAGCGGGGCCGAGACCTATGGGGCCAATCTGGAGGAAGCGGTTGCAAAAGGCGTTTTCGGCGCGCCGTTTTACATTACCGATGATGACGAACGGTTCTGGGGTCATGACCGGCTGGATGATCTTGACTGGCATCTGGCTGGTGAGCCGTGATGCCTTCCGGTCTGCGGGGGGGCGTCGAGACATGCTGGACAGAATACGGATCGGGTGCGCGCGACGCATTGCTGCTGCACTGTTCGCTGGCCCATCACGGGGCCTGGCAGCGGGTTGCGTCGGCGCTTGGCGATATGTTCCGTTTCACGGCATTCGACTTTCCGGGTCACGGTCAAAGCGCGCACTGGGACGGAGCGCAGGACTATCATGCAACCGCAACCGCGGTGGCGCGCGACTTTCTGCGGGAGGTTCCGATCGATCTGATCGGCCATTCTTTCGGCGCGACTGTGGCGTTGCGTCTGGCACTGGAAAACCCGGGTAAGGTGCGCAGTCTGGTTCTTGTCGAGCCGGTTCTGTTTTGCGCCGCGCGTGACAGCGCGCCGTATGCCGGGTTGCTTGCAGACTCCGAGCGCCTGGCGGTTTGTCTGGAGCAGGGCGATGCAGACGGCGCGGCCCGCCGGTTCTTTGACGAGTGGGGCACGGGCCAGGAGTGGGCCGAGCAGCCCTTGGCGAAAAGGGCTTATGCGTCACAGCGCATGCACCTGATTGAGGCGAGCTCCCCGGCGCTCTATCATGATACAGCCGGCCTGTTGCAGGCTGGAAAACTCGAGCAGCTCGCCATTCCGGTCCTCTTGCTGGAGGGCGCGCTGTCGCCGCCGATCATTGGTATCATACTGGATCGGCTTGCAGAGCGATTGCCGAATGCGCGCAGGGCGAGTGTTCCCGGTGCGCGGCACATGCTGCCGGTCACACATTCAAACGAGACCGCGGCGGAAATCAGGGGGTTTTACACAGCCGGCATGTCAGCCCGAAATGAGGTCTAGGAACCTGTCGATATCTTCATCGCCTGTGCACCAACTGCAGACCAGCCGGGCCGATATCATTTCTTCATCGGGGCCGTCGAGCGTTGCGTTCATGTCGGGCCAGAAATAATAGGCGGCGCCGGCTTGCTGCGCCCGCCGATGGCCGCCGCGTGGCCAACTGGCGAAAACCGCGTTGGCCTGGGTGGGATGCACCAGGCTTGCACCCGGAATGGTCAGTATCCCCTTGCTCAGCCGCCCGGCCGCCCGGTTCGCCGCCCGCGCCATCTCAAGCCACAGATCGCCGTCCAGATAGGCCTCCATCTGCGCCGACAGATAGCGATGCTTGGAAAACAGGTGCCCGCCACGCTTGCGCCGCAACTCGAATTCCCAGGCGCGGTTGGGGTCGAACAGCACCACCGCCTCGACCCCGATCAACCCGTTCTTGGTGCCCCCGAATGACAAGACATCGACGCCCGCCTTCCACGTCATCTCGGCCGGGCTGGCGCCGCTGGCCACCAGCGCATTGGCAAATCGCGCACCATCCATGTGCAGCGGCAGGTCGAAGGCCTTGGCCACCTCGCTGATCGCCGCCACCTCTGCCGGCGAATAGACCGCGCCCGCCTCGCTGGCATTGGTCAGCGATACCGCCCCGCGCTGCACCGAATGCACAAAGCCCTGAGGCGTGGTCTCGATCGCGCGGCGCAAGGTGTCCGGGGTGAATTTTGCATCGTCCCCGTCGAGCAGAACCAGCTTGGCGCCCCCGGTGTAAAACTCCGGCGCGCCGCATTCGTCCATCTGGATATGGGCGGCCTCGTGGCAATAGATCGTCTGCCACGGTTCGACCAGGCAGGCCAGCGACAGCACATTCGCCGTGGTGCCGGTGGCCACCAGGTAGACGGCGGCCTCGGGTGCCTCGAATATCTCGCGGATGCGTGCGGTCACGTTTTCCATGATCGGATCCGCGCCATAGGGCATGGCGAAACCTTCGTTGGCACGCTGCATTGCCTCCATCACGCGGGGATGGGCGGGCGAGGCGTTGTCGGATGTGAAAATCATCAGGCGGGGTCCTCTATGATGTAATCTTCCCAGTCGTCCTCGTGTATTTCAAACTCAGGCACCGTCCAACCCTGAACGGAAATACCGGCCTCGTGCACGGTCTCGGCACTGCCGGAGATCAGCGGATGCCAGTCGTTCAGTGGTTTGCCTTCCCACAACAGCCGATAGGCGCAGGTGGTCGGCAGCCAATAGGCGTGTTCCCGGATGGTGCCGGGCGTCATCACGATGCATTCGGGCACGATCTGGTGGCGGATGTCATACTGGCCACAACGGCAGGTTTCGTTGTCGAGAAGACGGCATGCCACGCGGGTCAGGGCCACTTCCCCCGTGTCCGGGTCCTCCAGCTTGTTCAGGCAACACCTGCCGCAGCCATCGCAAAGCGCTTCCCATTCGGGGGGCGACATGTCGGCAAGCGCCACGCGTTCCCAGAACCGATGGCGCAGCCCGGATCGATTCACCGGGTCGGTCACGAACAGTCGATCGCGGCAAGGATGGTCCGCGCTTTCAGGCAATCCTGATCCATTTGCGCCACCAGATCGTCGAGGTTGTCGAATTTCTTTTCCGGGCGCAGGTAATCGATGAGGGCCACGGACAGGTGGTCGCCATACAGATCGCCCGAAAAATCAAAAATGAAAACCTCCAGGTTCGGGTCATTGCGGCCGAATGTCGGGCGAACGCCGATGGATGCCGCACCATCGTAGCACCCCTTGTGAGGGCCGGTCAGAACCTCGACCTTTACGGCGTAGATACCAAATTTCGGGGGGTGCAGCCGGTGGATCGACATGTTTGCGGTGGGGTAGCCCAACTCGCGGCCGCGGCGGTCGCCGCCAAACACCTCGCCGTCAATCCGGTGCCAATGTCCCAGCATGGCGGCCGCATCTCGCGGACGGCCTTCGCTGAGCGCCTTGCGGATTGCCGTTGACGAAACCTCAAGCCCGTCGACGTGCAGGAGATCAGCGATCGTCACGTCAAAACCCATGGATTCGCCGAATGATTTCAGCCTGTTGACGTCCCCGTCGCGCCCCTTCCCGAACTGGAAGTCTGCCCCGACGACGACGTTGCGCACGCCAAGGCCCTCATGCAGAACATCGCGGGCAAATGCCTTGGCTGGCAGTGACGACAGGCGTGCATCGAAGGGTAGCTCATACAGAAGATCAACGCCAAGTTTCTCGAAACGGTGCGCGCGGGTTTCAGCATTCATGAGTCTGAATGGCGGGGCATCGGGGTTGAAATATTCGCGCGGGTGCGGTTCGAACGTGACAATCCCCAACGGTGCGCCGATGTCGGAGGCCCTGTTCCGGGCGATGTCGATCACGTGCCGATGGCCAAGGTGAACACCGTCGAAATTGCCGATCGCGACGCTGGCGCCACGGTCATCGTTCTTCAGCCCGGTCCAGAACCTGATTGTGCGCATGCATCCCCTTGCGGGCATGTCCCGCCGGTCAGTCGAACTTGCGGCTTGGCGCCATGACGATCGCCTCACCCTTCAAGACCACGGTATCCCCCACCGCGCAGTGACAATCAAGGGTCACGCGGCGGCGCGAATGGTCAATTTCGCGCACCACGACCTCGGCGTAAACCATGTCGCCGGGGCGCACGGGGGCCATGAATTTCAGCGTCTGACCCAGGTAGACCGTGCCGTGGCCGGGCAACTGCTCGCCGATCACCGCGGAAATCAGCCCGGCGGTCAACATGCCGTGGGCGATCCGACCCTCGAAAATCGTGTCGCGCGCATAGTCATCGTCCAGGTGCACCGGGTTGTGATCGGTCGAGATTTCCGCAAAAAGCTCGATATCCCGGTCACTTACCTCCTTGCGAAGGTGCCGTGTCATGCCGATCTCAAGGTCTTCAATACAGATGGTGCCGCGTGGCATATTGTCGAGCATCGCTTTCGAATCCCGCTGGGTCATGTTGCAGTGCAGCATAGTGCGTTGCCCTAGTCAGAGCAATGCAAAGATCAGTATATTTCGCGAAAACACCGTTTCCAGCAACTATATTGCTTGTGGAATTCTCGATTCCGGGGGTTCGACCGGAAAAAAGGGGGCCCGAAGGCCCCCTCGATCAGCGATTTGCAGAGCTCAATACACGTCGGAACGGGTGTTGTAGACGTTGAACTTGCCCGTGGGCGTGACTAGGCGTTCATCCTTGATCACGCGCTTGAGCGTCAGCGTCTTGTCATCGACAACCACGATTGCCGACTCCTTGTCCTTGCCATTCCAGACAGAGTACCAGATCTCGGTGCCTTCCCGGTTGAATTCACCCTGGACCACGCGGGGCTGGCCATCCTTGACCGCAGCCCACTCGGCAATTGGCAAGATCGTGAACTCCGGGTTCTCGGTGCCCAATTCCGAAACCGTAAACACCGCGACCGAGCCGGAAAGCTCGGGGTCCGGGTTCAGCGGCGCGTCAACATACAGGTGATCCGAATTCGGATGCGTCTTGACGAAGAGCGAGCCGCCGCCCAACCCTTCCAGCGTCTGAACGACGGTCCAGGCCTGATCGGGGTGGCCTTCCGGATCGGTGCCGATCAGCGAAAGCGTCTCGTCACCCAGGTGCGAGGTCACCCAGACCGGCCCGTAGACCGGGTGTTCGATATTGGCACCGCGCCCCGGGTGCGGTTTCACGCCGCCGGTCTCGATCACCGCCACCAGCTTGTCTTCCTTGGTGTCGATCACCGCCACCTTGTCACGCGCGTTCGCCGCCACCAGGAAATAGCGCCCGGTGCTGTCGAACCCGCCGTCATGCAGGAAGCGTTCGGCCTCGATCTCGGTCACCTTCAGGTTCTTGATGTCGGAATAGTCGATCATCAGAACCTTGCCGGTTTCCTTGACGGTGACCACGAATTCCGGCGCGAAATGCGACGCCACGATCGAGGCGACCCGCGGTTCCGGGTGGTATTCCTGGGTGTCGTAGGTCATGCCGCGGGTGCTTTTCACCTTCAGCGGCTCCAGCGTGTCGCCGTCCATGATCACGTATTGCGGCGGCCAATAAGCGCCGGCAATGGCGAACTTGTCCTCGTAACCCTCGAATTTCGAGGTCTCGACCGAGCGTGCTTCCGAGCCGACCTTGACTTCGGCCACCGGCGCCGGCGGGTCCATCCACAGGTCGATCATCGTCACCTTGGCATCGCGCCCGATCACATAGAGATACCGGCCGGATGCGGAAATGCGTGAAATATGCACGGCATAGCCGGTGTCGATAACCGCCTGAATTTCATAGGTTCCCCCGTCGATCAGCGCCACCTGGCCGGTGTCGCGCAGTGTCACCGAGAACAGGTTGTCGATGTCGATATCGTTGGCCTTGGCCGTGGGGCGCGCCTCTGGCGGGACGATCAGGTTCCAGCTTTCGCGGATTTCGGGCATGCCGAATTCCGGCGGCTGGGGCGGGTCGATCAGCAGGTATTTTGCCATCAGCGCAATGTCTTCATCACTCATCTCGCCTGAGGTGCCCCAGTTGGGCATGCCGGCCGGAGAGCCGTAGGTGATGAAGCTGTGCAGGTAGTCATAGCCCAAGTCGCGGGTCAGGTCCGTGGTCAGGGCCTTGCCGGTGGCGCCCTTGCGCAGCACCCCGTGACAGCCGGCGCAACGCTCAAAGAATATCTCCTTGCCGCGCTCGAATTCCTCGGCGCTCAGGAGCGGATCATCGGCGGCGAGGCCGGGAACCTCGACCCCCAGTTGGCCCACGGTATTGTTGGCCGGGTTGTAGTCCTGCGCAAATGCACCGGAAAATGCCATGGCGGAAAATGTCGCCACTGTCAGTAACAGGTTTTTCTTTCGATTTCGTGAACGCTCCATGGAACGAACCTCCAGGGTCTGCGCGCGTTTCCATTCCTGAAAGATGTCGAGATTCTAGCGCGTTCCGGCGGCTTGGGCTTTGATGCTTGTCAAGAAAGACGGGTCGCCGGCTGAAAAATCGGATTTCAGCGCAGTCTGGGTGAAATATAGGTCGGGCTGACCTGGTGGGCTGCGAAAAACCGTTGCAATGCAGCCGGGTCTGGGTTTTCCGGGTCGTTTCCGAATTCTTCTGCCGCGATGCCGGCAGTGATGAAAAGCGTGTCGAAACCTTCGCTGAGCCCGCCCTGGATGTCGGTGGCAATGCCGTCGCCCAGGCACAGGATGCGGTCATCGGGCACGTCGCGCACCGGCGCGATACGATTGCGCGCAAGGTCGTAAATCGGTGGGTGCGGCTTGCCGAAATACAGGCTTTCGCCGCCCATTTCCTCATAGAGTTTCGCAATCGCCCCGGCGCAGTAAATCCGCTTGTCGCCATAGTCGACCTGGATGTCCGGGTTGGTGCACAGCAGCTTCATGCCCTTGGTCTTGGCGTAGAGCAGGGTGGCGCGGTAATCTTCCGGCGTTTCGGTCTGATCGTCAAAAAGCCCCGTGCAAACAATGCCTTCTGCTTCTTCGAGCGGCACGCGTTGAATGTGCGAAACGTCGATGCCGTCGTCCAGATCGTCAAAAAACGGCTCATCTCGTTTGGGCCCGAGATGGTAGACCCTGGTGCCGACAAGCCCGGCCGCCAGACCGGCGTGCGATGCGTCGCCCGAGGAGGTGATGTCGTCGTAGCAATCTCGCGCAACGCCAATGCCGTCAAGCTGAGCCTGCACCGCGGGACGCGGGCGAGGCGAGTTGGTGAGCAGCATGACATAGCCGCCGGAAGCGCGGTAGCCTTGCAGCGCGGCAACCGCTTCGGGGAAGGGGTTGAAGCCGTCGTGCAGGCAGCCCCAAAGGTCGACCAGAAGGGCGTCATAGCGCACCGGAAGCTCGGAAATCCTGGCGATGAACTGGGGCATTGATCAACAACTTTCCGCGATATGAATTCCATATGAATCGCATATGAATTCCATATGACTTTTTTCAGACTTTCAGGTTCGGGACGATCTGCTTCTTGCGGCTCATGATGCCGGGCAGGACAACGCTGTCACCCTCGACGCCGGCGCCGAAGGATTTTTCGGCAATCTGTCTGACGGTGTCGTTCGGGATCAGCAGGGTGGCTTCTTCGTTCAGAATGTCCACGACAAACAGCAGAACCTGATCGACGTTATCGCCGGCGGCCACATCCTGCATGGCCGCGATCAGCCCGGCCTTGCGCTTCAAGATGACGCCGGGGGCGGTGGTTTCGAGCACCGAAATGCGCAGCTTCTTGCCGCCGATCTCGAAAATCTTGCTGTCCATGGTCAGGAGCTCGGCGTCGGAAAAGTTCGACACGTCGGACTTGGCGGCAAACATCTCGGCGGCGTAATCCGCGATCTCGATGCCCAGGTCGGCGGCCAGTTTTTCGGCCAGCGCCCGGTCGGTCGGCGTGGTCGTGGGCGAGCGGAATTCCAGCGTGTCAGACAGCACGCAAGACAGCATCAGCCCCTTGACCCAATCCGGCGCGCCGTCAAGGTCGCGCCCGATCAGCCAGCTCATCACCGTGGCGGTGGCGGCGACCGGGCGAATGGTGACCTTGATCGGGCCGCGGGTCTTCAGCCCGCCGCTCAGCAGGTGGTGGTCGATCACCTCGGCGATATTGGCGTCGTTCACGCCCTCGGGCAGCTCGGCGGGGTTGTTGGTATCGACGATCACCACCTCGTCCTCGGCGCTCAGCGTGCCGAGGGTTTCGGGCATGTCGACGCCCCAGCGGGTCAGCACGAACTGCGCCTCGGTATTGGGGGGGGCAAGCACGTAGGCACGGGCATCCTTGCCCTGCACGTCGCTCAGATACCACTGCCAGATCAGGGCAGAACAGGTGGCGTCGGTATCGGGGGCCAGGTGGCCGAAAATCTTGATCGTCATGGGGTATGCGGTCCGCTGAAAGTTGCTGGGCAGGATTTGCGCGCCTTATAGGCGGGGCGCGCGGGGAAGTTAAGAGCAAGTTGGCGGGCTGCGTTGCAACGGTTGACGGCGGCGCGCTTGTGCTGTTGGCTTTCGCAGGTGAATGACCCCGGCCGGTGGCGTCGGGGCGCAAGGCCGGGGGGCACATATCATGGCGTTCATCGAAGTCAACGGGACAAGATTGCATTATTCCGACACCGGCGGTGCGGGTGAGGTGATGCTGTTTTCGCACGGGTTGCTGATGTGCGGCGAGATGTATGCCGCCCAGATCGCCCATTTCAGGGATCGCTACCGCTGCATCGCCTATGACCACCGTGGTCAGGGCCAGAGCGACATTGCCGACAGCGGTTACGACATCGACAACTTGGCCGAGGATGCTGCTGCGCTGATCCGTGCGCTGGGTGTGGCGCCGGTCCATTTCGTCGGGCTGTCGATGGGCGGTTTCGTTGGTATGCGGCTGGCCAGCCGGCACCCCGACCTGCTGCGCACGCTGACGCTGCTGGACACGTCGGCCGATACAGAGCCGCACGCGAAAGCCTATCGCAAGCTGGTGTTCTTTACCCGCTGGCTGGGCCCCCGGGCGGTGGTCGACAAGGTGATGCCGATCCTGTTTGGCAAGAGTTTCATGTCCGACCCGGCGCGCGCCGGTGAAAAGCGTCTGTGGCGCGACCGCATCAAGGGCAACAGGCGCATCGGCATGGTGCGCGCGGCCATCGGCGTGATCGAGCGCGCGGCGGTGAATGATGAGCTGGGCGCGATCACCACGCCGACGCTGGTGGCGGTGGGCGATGAGGATGTCGCCACCGTGCCCGAGAAATCCAGGCGCCTCGCCGCAGCGATCAGGGGCGCGCGGCTGGAGATCATTGCCGGGGCGGGCCATTCCTCAACCATCGAGAACCCGCGGGCGGTGAACGCCCTGCTCGATGCGTTTCTGGCGCATCCCGCTTGAAACCGGGACCAAAGGCGCCGATGGACAAACTGCGGGAAACCGATCTCTACCCCCCGATAAAAGCCTTTCTCGAGGGGCAGGGATACGAGGTCAAGGCCGAGATCGGTGCGGTGGACGTGATGGCGCTGCGCGCCGGCGAAGAGCCGGTGATCGTCGAGTTGAAACTCGCCTTTTCGCTGTCGCTGTTCCATCAGGCGGTGGCGCGACAGGCGGTCAGCGACGCGGTCTATATCTGCGTGCCGCGCGGCAGCGGGCGCCGGTTTGCGGGGGCGCTGAAACAGAACATCGCGCTTTGCCGGCGGCTGGGCATCGGGCTGTTGACGGTGCGCCTGCGCGACGGGCTGGTCGAAGCCCATTGCGACCCGGCGCCCTACCGGCCGGTCAAGTCGAAAATGCGGCAGGGGCGGCTGTTGCGGGAATTCCAGCGCCGCGTCGGAGACCCGAACGCGGGCGGCCAGACCCGCGTCGGCCTGGTCACTGCCTATCGCCAGGACGCGCTGACCTGTGCGGCGCATCTGGCGGCGCATGGTGCGTGCAAGGGCGCGCATGTGGCGCGCGCAACCGGGGTAGAAACCGCGACCCGGATCATGGCCGCCGATCACTATGGCTGGTTCGAGCGGGTGAAAACCGGTGTTTACCGCCTGACGCCCAGAGGGCATGAGGGATTGTTGGCCTATCGCGCCGCCACCCGGGCCTGAGCCGGGCTTGCGGTGAAACCGCACCGGGCAAAACCGCCGCGCCAGCGTCAGTTTGCGGCGAACGCGCCTTCGATCAGCATGAGACCGCCGTTCAGCGTGCCTTCGGCCCAATAGGTTCCACCGGCGCTGGCCGCGTTCACGCCATAGAAGTTGCCGGACAGCCCGGTCTGTCCGATCGTGACGGCAGAGCCGGGCACCGGTGCAAAGGCGATCGCCAGGTCGGTCGAGAAGCGGTTGCCCGAGATATTCTGCGTGCCACCCGGATTGATCGTGATCGTCGCATCGGGGATTGCGATGGTGCCGCCCGCGGCCGCGTCGTCGGTTGTCGACATCGTGCCATTGAGCACGCCGGTTGCGAAATTGGCCGTCAATGTGGTGGAGCCGCGCGAAAACCCGTTGCCGGTCATGGTGCGCACGCTCAATCTGGTCTGCCCGTTATAGGTGGCGCTGCCGCCGCGTGTCGCGGGCGACATCTGGGCCGGATTTGTCTTGTAGCCGACGACAAGGTGCCCGCCATTATAGTAGCCGCTGCCGACGCTGTCCTGGAAGAACATCGTGTGCACGTCATCCGAAAGGGTGATTTCATCGATCAGGTCAGCGTTGCCGGCATTGAATTCACCCGGGGCGACCAGCGGCAGGGTGTATTTCTTGTGGTTCTGTTCGACATAGGCGGTTTGCCCATCAGCGGAAAACGAGACCTTGATGGTCTGATCCTTCAGGCTGCGGGTGCCATTGACCAGAACAAAGCGCTTGACGGCTTGCGTCGGGAATTCGGATCCGGGGCCCACTTTGGTGCCAGAGGTTGCGAAGACCGGTTGCGCCCGTGATGTGACATTGCCGCATGCCGACAGCACAGCCAGCCCGAGCAGGGCCGCCAAACGGGATGCAGTTTTCATGATCTGTCTCCGGACAGTTGAGTAGTTGACGATTCGTTAAATCAGAATTCTGACAAAAGGAAGGCCCGTGCCCGGCATTGCCCAACTTTCTGGGACCAACACTGTTGACAGGCTTGGGCGGCATCCCTAAATCCGATCTGTTAGCACTCGGACCAAGTGAGTGCTAATACTCAAATGAAACCTCGAACGAAGGAGCGTTCAGAGATGGCATTCAAACCGTTGCATGATCGTGTTGTGGTTCGCCGCATCGAGAGCGAAGAAAAAACTGCGGGCGGCCTGATCATACCGGACACCGCCAAGGAAAAGCCTGCCGAGGGCATTGTTGTAGCAGTCGGAGAAGGCGCGCGTGACGAAGACGGAGAGCGCATCCCGATGGACGTCAAGGAAGGCGACAAGATCCTGTTCGGCAAATGGTCGGGCACCGAGGTGATCCTTGATGGCGAAGAACTGCTGATCATGAAGGAAAGCGACATCATGGGCATCATTGCCTGATCGTCGACTGTTCCCGAGACCTAATTTCAATTCAGACGACAAGGAGCAAGCACAATGGCTGCCAAAGACGTCAAATTCGATACAGATGCCCGCAATCGCATGCTGGCAGGTGTCAACACACTGGCCAACGCCGTCAAAGTCACACTGGGCCCGAAAGGCCGCAACGTGGTTCTCGACAAATCCTTCGGCGCACCGCGCATCACCAAGGACGGTGTAACGGTTGCCAAGGAAATCGAGCTTGAGGACAAGTTCGAGAACATGGGCGCGCAGATGGTGAAAGAAGTCGCCAGCCGCACCAATGACGAAGCCGGCGATGGCACCACCACCGCCACGGTTCTAGCCCAGGCCATCGTTCGCGAGGGCATGAAGGCGGTTGCCGCCGGCATGAACCCGATGGACCTCAAGCGCGGCATCGACATGGCGACCTCGAAAGTGGTCGAGTCGATCAAGAAGGCTGCGCGCGAAGTCAAGGACAGCGACGAGGTCGCGCAGGTCGGCACCATCTCGGCCAACGGCGAGGAAGAGATCGGTCGCCAGATTGCCGATGCGATGCAGAAGGTCGGCAACGAGGGTGTGATCACCGTCGAAGAGAACAAGGGCCTTGAGACCGAGACCGAAGTGGTCGAAGGCATGCAGTTCGATCGCGGCTACCTGTCGCCCTACTTCGTGACCAACCCGGACAAGATGATCGCCGATCTGGAAGATCCGCTGATCCTGCTGCACGAGAAGAAGCTGTCGTCGTTGCAGCCGATGGTGCCGCTTCTGGAAACCGTGATCCAGTCGGGCAAGCCGCTGCTGATCATCGCCGAAGACGTCGAGGGCGAGGCCCTGGCGACGCTGGTGGTCAACAAGCTGCGCGGTGGCCTGAAGGTTGCTGCCGTCAAGGCGCCGGGCTTTGGTGATCGTCGCAAGGCGATGCTGCAGGACATCGGTATCCTGACCGGTGGCCAGGTGATCAGCGAAGAGCTGGGCATGAAGCTGGAAAACGTGACCATCGACATGCTGGGCACGGCCAAGAAGGTGACCATCACCAAGGACGAGACCACCATCGTCGACGGTGCCGGCGACAAGGCCGAGATCGAGGCGCGCGTTGCCCAGATCCGTCAGCAGATCGAGGACACCACCAGCGACTACGACCGCGAAAAGCTGCAGGAACGCGTGGCGAAGCTCGCCGGCGGTGTTGCCGTGATCCGCGTCGGTGGCATGACCGAAGTGGAAGTGAAAGAGCGCAAGGACCGTGTTGACGACGCGCTGAACGCGACCCGTGCGGCCGTTCAGGAAGGCGTGGTTGTTGGCGGCGGCGTGGCCCTGGTTCAGGGCGCCAAGGCGCTTGAAAAGCTGAAGGGTGCCAACTCGGATCAGGAAGCGGGGATCAACATCGTGCGCAAGGCGCTCGAAGCTCCGCTGCGCCAGATTGCCGAGAACGCAGGCGTCGACGGCGCCGTGGTTGCCGGCAAGATCCGCGAAAGCAACGACGATGCCTTCGGGTTCAACGCGCAGACCGAAGAATATGGCGACATGTTCAAGTTCGGCGTGATCGACCCGGCCAAGGTTGTCCGCACCGCTCTGGAAGACGCAGCCTCGGTTGCCGGCCTTCTGGTGACGACGGAAGCCATGGTTGCCGACAAGCCGGCCAAAGAAGGCGCGGGCGCCGCAGCCGGTGGCATGCCCGACATGGGCGGCATGGGCGGCATGATGTAAGCCGACTGTTGCTCTCACCAATTCGGATCGGGCCGCCTTCGGGCGGCCCTTTTCATTCGCTGCGTTTGCGGATCACGTAAAGCCCGTATCCCGGCCGATGGGTTTCCACCCCGCTCAGGTCGCGCAGGTATGAATTCTCGCTGACCTCCAGAAATGTCAGCCCGTCGGCCGGGGCGGGCCGTTGGCGCAGGAAGAGCTGCCCGTCCACCGGCCCGGCGGTATACAGGAAGCCACCATCGTAATCGGTGCGAAGGCGAACCCTGAATTCATCGCCGTCGGCAAGAACCCGGAAATAGCCGATGCCCTGCCAACTGCTCGGGATCATGGGAATGCAATAGTAGAGGTAGGGCCAGGTCGTGAATGTCTCGTACTGGTAATGCACCAGCTCGATCCGGTTCGCACCATCGGCCGTGTTGGGGAGCAGCGGCATGCTTTCGTAGGCCGGGTTGTCAAGCATTGCCACGAAGGTATCGCGCCGCACCGGGACGGTCTCCAGAACCTGCCCTTCGGCGGACAGGGTGATCCGGTGAAACTCGGAATAGACCTCGTCCTCATGGTCGAGCAGCACGACGATCACCACGTATTGGTCGCGCTCGCGGTCGTATAACAGCTCGACGGTGCGCCCGTAGTAGAGCCGCGCGATTTCATGGGTTTCGCCCCACGCGCCCTGGTCCAGCGGCGTATAGGTGGTCAGTTCGGAGCCTGGCGCCGGGCGGGTCCAGTATTTCAACACCGGGATATGCAGGAAATAGGCGCCGGCCAACGAAGCGGCGGCGCCACCGAGAAACAGGAAAAATCGTAACATGCCGGCACGTTAGAAATATCGGCTCGGGGACGCAAACCATCTGCGCAAGACGCTGGAAGCCCCGCTGCGCCAGATCGCCGGGAATGCAGGCGTCGATGGCGCCGTGATTGCCGGCAATCCGGCCAAAGCGGGCGCGCGGGTTCGGCAGCTGGCGGCATGCCCGACATGCTTGACATCGGGCGTTGATCCGAAACAGACTGTTTACATATTGAGAATACATTTTTGAAGGAATTTTGCCGTGTACCAGTCTGGCCCCAATCCCGATTTGGGAGAACGAATTGACTCTGCTTATCAATGTCCCGAAATCGCTGCACACCGGAAACACCTGCTGGAAATCCTGTCGCCAGATGTCGGAGAAACAGTGCTGGATATCGGCAGTGGACCGGGATTTCTGGCGTCTGATATTGGCCGGTGCGTCGGTGCGCTTGGCGAGGTCATCGGCGTTGACATATCCGAGCAGATGGTCGCCTTTGCGACCGCGAACAACGCAGACGCCTGGGTGAGCTTTTGCCAGGGCGACGCAGAGGCGCTGCCGTTCAATCGCGAGAGTTTCGATGTCGTGGTCAGCACGCAGGTGGCGGAATATGTCGCGGACGCCGATCGGTTCTGCACCGAAGTGGCACGCGTCCTGCGACCGGGCGGGCGGGCGTTGATTTCGGTCACGGATTGGCGGGGCGTGACTTGGCACGCGAAAAACGAAGCCCGGATGAATACGGTGATGAACGCCTTTTCGCTGCATTGTGCGCAACAGGATCTGCCCCGGACCTTGGCTCCGAGGCTGAGAAATGCCGGTCTGGACATTGATCGGGTGGTGTGCTTCCCGATCGTAAGCCTGGGTGAGCATGACGGCTCCTATTGCCATGTCCTGGCGGCGTTCGTTCTGCAATTCATGCTGGCGTCCGGGCTGGCCGACCGCAAAAAGATGGATGGCTGGCTGGACGATCTGCGCCAGTTGAAAAAGTCGAAAGAGTGCTTTTTCTCGGTCAATCGTTACGATTTCGTTGCTCGGAAAGGGCTGAGCGCCGACGGGTGGTCGGCGAAGGGACGGATCATCCATTGACGGTTCGACGCCGACATGTTAAATCGATTAACATTCAATTTTCAGGTGATCAAATGACACGCGTTCTACTGCTTTTTCTGGCCGCGCTATTGGCCGGCCCCGTGCTGGCGCAATCCGGCTCGCAAGGCGCTTCGTTCACAATCGGTACTGATACTTTTGCCAGTGGCCGGGCGGTTTCACATGCTGAACCGGGAACTGATGATCTTTTCGTGGCCGGTGGCTCGACCACGCTGAGCGCGCCGATCACCGGCACGTTTCATGGCGTGGGCCGGCATGTGCAGATCGACGCAAATGTCGGTGCCGATGTCTATGCCGGCGGCATGAACGTGATGGTCTCCGCCCCGGTCGCGGGCGACGCGACGATGATGGGCGAAACTGTCACCGTCGATGGCCCGATCGGTGGCGATTTGCGCGCTGCGGCGGCGACACTATGGGTCAATGCGCCGGTTACCGGTTATGGCTGGCTGTCCGGCGAAAAGGTGATTTTGAACAGCCGGATCGACGGAGACGTGAATCTGCAGGCCGCAGACATCGAATTTGGGCCAGACGCCCGGATCGGCGGTCAGTTGACGCTTTATGAAAGCGAAGACAATGCGCTTGAGGTGCCGCCTTCGGTGATCGATGCGGCGCGCATCACGCGCAAGCCGCTCGAGGACTGGGATGGCATCGATGGCGGTAGAATTGGCGCGTTGTCCTGGGGTGCCATGGTGCGCAGTTTTCTGACCGGAGTGCTGGTGATTGCAGCCGTTGCCGGGCTGATCGCGGCCGTGGCGCCCGAGCACCTGGCACGCATGCGCAACCGCCTGCTGGCGGCACCGTTCCGCACGCTCTGGTTCGGGTTTCTCACGCAGTCGGTTCTGGCCGGCTCGGCCATTTTGTTTGCCGTGACGGTTGTCGGTTTGCTGGTTGCGCCGGCGTCGATCGTGATCGCGCTTGCGCTTGGGTTCTTCGGTTATGTGATCGGGGCCTATTCGCTGGGGGTCGGGCTGATCGTGATGTTCGGCCGCCAAGAGCCCGACGGGCTGGTTGAGCGTGTCGTGGCCGCCTTCATTGGCGCGCTGGTGGCCGGTATCATCGGGCTGATCCCGTTCCTGGGCTGGATTTTCGTGCTGGCACTGACGCTGGCCGGTGTCGGGGCGATCTCGATCCGGCTGCTGCGACCCGCATTTTTCGTCGAGACCTAGGTCGCGGTCTCGGCGTTGGCGACAAGGGCCCCTCGCTTTCAGGGGGCGATTGCGGCGCAGGGTTGCGCCATGCGTCTGCCTGTTCTTGCCGCCATCGTCATGATCGCCTTTTCTGCCAATTCGCTGTTGAACCGCATGGCTGTCGTGGGCGACGAACGGATGGCCTGGCTGACCCTTCACCGGTTGCTTGGCGGGGCGGTCACATCCGAGGCTGGGCAAGCGGTCCGGTATCGGGCCCTGCAACAGCTTCCGGCCGCGCCGGCGGCGATTGCCCAACTGGCGGTTCCGGTGAACGCGGCAGCCGGCGGCACGATCTTTCTGGGTGAAGAGATTTCGCTGCGACTGGTGCCGTCTGTGGCCGTCGTTCTGACCGGGATCGGGCTTTCACCGCTGCGGTGATCTGGCCTGTGACGCAGCGTCTTGCCGGGCCGGGGTCGCATATTTGCGCCCAGATGGCTATGTTGGCGAAATGCGAATTCGGATTTTCATCATACTGCTGTTCGGCCTGTTGCCCAACCTTGCACGCGCCGACTGCGTGGTGCTGCTGCATGGGCTGGCGCGCACAGAGAAATCCATGCTGATCATGGCCAAGGCGTTGCAGAATGAGGGCTATCGCGTTGTAAACGTGCGTTATCCGTCGACCGAAAAGCCGATCGACGAGCTGGTGAAACTGACGATCCCTCCGGCGGTTGAGGCCTGCGGCGATCAGAAAGTGCATTTCGTGACCCACTCGATGGGTGGCATTCTGGTGCGTGCCTGGCTGGAAGAACACCGCCCCCGCGACATGGGGCGCGTGGTGATGTTGGGGCCGCCCAACCATGGGACCGAACTGGTCGATGCCTTTGGTGATCTCGGACCGTTCCAGTGGATCAACGGGCCCGCCGGGCTGCAACTGGGAACAGATCCGAATTCGCTGCCCAACAAGCTGGGGTTTGCCCGGTTCGAGCTGGGTGTCATCGCCGGCAGCCGGTCATTGAACCCGATTTATTCGGCGCTGATCGAAGGCCCGGACGACGGCAAGGTTTCGGTCGACAGCACGCGCATAATCGGCATGGAC
>Ga0256839_1001519_pt1 | contig 27995 bp, 20 predicted proteins | sample 354166metaG_FD_185968 | JGI IMG/M metagenome (GOLD analysis project Ga0256839, IMG submission 185968) | Hydrothermal vent microbial communities from Mid Atlantic Ridge, Atlantic Ocean - 354-166 | ecosystem: Environmental > Aquatic > Marine > Hydrothermal vents | place: Atlantic Ocean: Mid... | reverse complement strand
ACTGAAAGCCTCGTTTCGCCGCATCGCAACCCGGTACGAAAAAACATCACAAAACTTCATGGCAATGATAAAACTCGCCGCAGTCAGACTATGGTGCCAATTTTATGAGTCCGCTGCCTAGTCCTGACCCTAAATCAGCCGAATTTTCTGGAGGCTTTAAACGCCAAGCTTTTTCTGCAGTTTGGTCGATGATGTTGTGTACTGGAAAATAATTCGTTCGTCGGGCGCAATATATTTTTTTGCAGCCTGTGCCATCAAAGCAGCTTCGTGGAAGCCGGAAAGTATGAGCTTCAGCTTGCCTGGATAGGTATTGATGTCGCCAATGGCGTAAATACCCTTCTCGGAGGTTTCGAATTTTTCTGTATCGACAGCAATGAGGTTCTCATTCAAATTAAGCCCCCATTCGGCAACCGGGCCAAGTTTCATGGTCAATCCAAAGAATGGCAGCAGGCGGTCAACACTCACATTTGTCAGTTCGCCCTCTTTGGATTTTATTGTGACATTGTTCAAAATACCGTTGTCGCCAGCAAGTTCGGTAATTTGCCCAATGCAAAATTTCATCTTGCCCGCATCAACCAGCGCATGCATTTTCTTTACGCTATCGGGTGCAGCACGAAATTCCGGTCGCCGATGAACCAAAGTCACAGATTTTGCCAAAGGTTGAAGATTTAATGTCCAATCCAACGCACTATCGCCGCCACCGACAATCAGCAGATCGAGATCACGAAACTCTTCCATTCGGCGAACAGAATAAAATACCGAGTTTTCCTCAAATTCTTCAATTCCAGGGACCGGTGGTCGTTTTGGCTGGAAAGAGCCACCACCTGCAGCAATTACAACGACCTTGGAGTGAAACCGCTCATTTTCATCTGTTTCGACGATAAATGAACCATCATCCTGTTTTTCAAGGCTGGTCACCATCCGGTTATAATGAAACTCTGGCGCAAATGGTGCAATTTGCTCCAGCAATCTTTCAGTCAAATCGTTCCCAGATATGACTGGCCATGCGGGAATATCATAAATGGGTTTTTCAGGATAAAGTTCTGCACACTGGCCGCCCGGTCGATCGAGAATATCAATCAGGTGACATTTGAGATCGAGAAGCCCCAATTCGAACACCGCGAACAGGCCAACCGGCCCTGCTCCGATAATTACAACATCAGTTTCTATCGCGCTATTTTGTGCATTTGCATTCATAGAAAATACCTTGAATTCAGCCGTTACAAGCAACACCAAGATAGTCGATACGGCAAATTAAACCTAATGGAAATAACGATGTGATGCTCGGTTGGAAAACCTATGCTTGGCGTTCCGGGACACGCACGATCAACCCATCTAATTCTTCCGAAACCTTTATCTGGCACGAAAGTCTGGACGTTGGCTGCACATCGTATGCAAAGTCGAGCATATCTTCTTCCATAACCTCAGGTTCGCCGGTCTTTTCTTTCCATGCGTCATCAATATAGACATGGCAGGTTGCGCAGGCACAGGCTCCGCCGCACTCGGCTTCGATACCTGGAACTGAATTTTTTACGGCATTTTCCATGACGGTGGAGCCGACTTCTGCGTCGACTTCGAAACTCTTACCGTCAAACGTGATAAAACTAATCTTTGGCATAAGCAGATTGCCTCGATGCTAATTTCGTGAGGTTTGAATGGATTAGGGTTACACCCTAAATAATCGGCAAATCACTTACTGCCAATTACCAAAACGGGTTTAGTGTTCCTGCATCGAGAGTCAAGCCCTGACTGATTGCTTACGCAATTTGGTCACATCCAGCGGTGGGCAGCGGTGGGCAACAATGGGCGAATATTCGGTTTCTGCTAAATAATCTGAAAATGCCAGAGAATCAGTTCATAATCTCGCGAATATAGGCGTTGGCGTCGTCAACCGCGTTGGCAAGGCCCTTGCAATCGGTAACATTGCTGTAATGTTCTTCAATTTTTGCGGCTTCTTCAGCAACCCGCCAGGCGCCCAAACCGCGTGCGGACCCCAAAATAGTATGAGCGACATTCTTGCGTTCTTTGGCCGACTTTGCCGCCATTAACCGCTTCAAATACAATGTGGATTGATTGACGAACAGGCCCAACACTTCCCGCTCCAATTCTCTATCACCAAGTGTCTGCCTGGATAAATGAACCAAATCAATAGGATAGACAGGATCAGCGAGAACATTCGCATGTGCTGACACGGTATGATTTCCTTGATTACTCATAATCTTTCCTAGTCCACTAAATATCGTTCTTGAATATTGGTGCAAATTCCATGATATAAGGTTAATAACGCATCGAAATCAGGGACATGGTGAACACAGGTTTAAACTTACAATTTTAAATTTGAACAGTTTAATTATTGTGTTAACTTTATTTTAATAATTTTGAGGAGAGCGGGTGAAATCGGTTTCTTTATAGCGTCAGAACCGCTACGATGCGGTGCGGTAAAAACAAATTTTGAATATGATATGGGGCAAACTACCAATTTTGCCTGTTGACAGGGAAAAAGCAAACTGGGTGCACAAACCTCCAATCGCTGATTAATTTGATCGGCTGAGTCGGAATTTGTAACCAGCGAGCGCTAAGTAACGAGGATTTCCGACTATGGCCAAACGCGCCACCAAAAAGACAAATTCAGCCGAAGAAGCATTGAATGCGGTTGAAGAAGCGTTGAAAGTTGATTTTGGGATTTCTGATGGCAACAGTTCATCAGCCAAAGCAAATTCCGGCAGTTCTGCAGACGAATTTGAACAAAGACTTGCCACGGCCACAACCGATCTAAAAACCAGACCTCCAAGCAGATTGACCTCCCCTGCGAATGCGCCGATATCCACCGTTAATTCCGCGAAAAACTCAAAACAAAGAACACCATCAACCAAAACCAGAGCGGCCGCGTTACCGAAAAACCGTGCTGCCAATGATGACGGTTCAAGCGGTACATCCCGCTTCATCTACAGCCTGCAAAGGAAACCTTCCCGCGCGATTTATTGGGTAGCAGCGCTGTTAAGTGCGATTTGGGTTGCCGGTGGCATGTTTGCCGGATACCAATATTTTGGTGGCAGTGTTTCCACCGGGTCTGCCTGGCAAAATATCGTCAAAAACCCCAGCCTGATTTATTTTGTTGGTTCAATATTCATTCCCGTATTACTGATTTGGGCATTTGCCGTAATGGCGCGACGGGCTCAGGAAATGCGCATTGCAGCGCGTTCGATGACAGAAGCCGCTTATCGTTTGATTGAGCCGGAAACGTCTGCGCGCGAGTCGGTGACAACCGTTGGACAGGCGGTTCACCGCGAAGTATCCGCCATGACGGATGGTATTGAAAAAGCCATGGCCCGAGCGGGTGAGCTCGAATCACTTGTGCACAGCGAAGTCGCTTCTCTTGAGCGTTCCTATTCAGACAATGAAGCTAAAATGCGGGCTTTGGTTGAGGAATTATCAGGCGAACGACAGGCAATTGTAACCCACTCGGAAAGAGTGCGCTCTTCAATCTCAGGTGCCCATGAGGCGCTGAAAGAAGATCTCGATATAACGGCGAACCAAATTGCGACCACGGTCGCCGGTGCGTCAAAACAGCTGACTTCTGCCATCGGTGAACGCGGCGATGAAATTTCTGCGTCCCTTGGTTTTGCAGGCGAAAATCTCTTATCGATGCTGGGTTCAAAATCGGACGACCTGGTCGAACGTTTCAACATGTCAGGCACCGAACTTATTACCAAAATCAGTGAGAGCAGCACTGCAACTGGTGATAATTTTGCTATTCAAACCGGTGAACTTGCTGACCGTTTGGAAATATTATCGGAAAACCTGCAGACAACAATCGATGATAAGTTTCGGCATATTGGCACAGAGCTTTCGATGCGCGGCAACGCCCTGATGGAAGATTTGAGTTCTAAAACGGAAAACCTTGATCATGTTCTGACTTCACAGATTTCTACCATCAGTGATAGCTTGGGCGAGCATTTGTCTACATTCGGGCTGACCGTATCGACCAAGATTGACGGCGTGGTTGATCAAATTCAGGAACGGTCTGCAGCGTTGGAAAAAAATGCAGGGCTTATTGATGCGGCCCTTGAGGGGCGCACAAGGCAGATCAATGAAAGTCTGGTTGAGCGGACCCGCGAGATTGCCGATGCATTCAGCCTCGGCCAAAACAACATTCTCTCCACCCTTGGTGAGCAAATCGATGCGACAACCGCCACTCTTGACGGCAAAGCACAGGAACTTGGTCTGATTGTCGGAACTCGGGTTGACGAAATCACCGAAAACCTGAGCGCTAAAGTTAATGAGTTTTCCGAAACATTTGACCATCGCTCTGAAGCTCTCAATACCGTTATCGGCAGCCGGCTTAACGAGATCAACTCGACATTTGGTGAAAAAGCTATTCAGGTTCAATCATTGCTCGGTGGAACAGTAGAGCAGATCAACCAATCGCTGGATGAAAAGCTCAATGCGGTTAATGCTGTTTTCGATGACCGTACAAGCATGTTCGATTCGACCTATGAACATCACCTTGAAACACTCGATAGCACTATTGGTCGGACCGTTAAAAAACTGGACCTGACGCTCGATGAGAAACTGAACAATGTTGGCGCATTGTTCGACCAGCGCGCCAGTGATATTGGCGCGTCATTTGGCAGTCATATTGATAATATCAATTCGACAATCGGTGCAAATGTTGGACAGGTTGAAAATACACTTGGATCAAAAGTAGAGCAGCTGAATGCAAGCCTGAAAGAAACAGCCGCCTCAATTGATTCGACAATTGGCGACAAGATTGAACAGGTTGAAAGTTCACTTGGCTCCAAAGTTGACCAGTTGAATTCAACATTGAGCGATACGGCTGCAACCATTGATTTGACGATTGGCGGGCGCATTGACCAAATCGAAGAAACACTGGGCAGCCAGGTTAAACAAATCAACTCCACACTTAATGGGACCGTGGAAGCGATTGAATCAACATTTGGGACCAGTGTTGATGTCTTGCACCAAACACTTGAAAATCGTGTGGACGCAATTAATTCCTCTTTCACTGAGCGGTCAGCTTCAGTTGTTGAAGCGCTGGAAGGCAGAACAGCCGCCATCAGCGGGGCGCTGGAAAAAGGCGTTGGATACATCAACGAAACGCTTGGTGCGCGGGCAAAAGAAATTTCGACCAATCTGTCAGCCAATTTGACCGGTATTACCAAAGTCATGACGGATGAAACTGAAACCGCGCAGGGAAGATTGACCTCTTCCGTATCTAAGCTTGAAGAACAGATTAAATCGACAATCGAGAATGCAGAAAATGCACTGGTCTTGCGCGGTGAAAGTGTGACGACCACATTGGCGGAGCGAACTGCCGAGCTTAACACCATGTTGGCCTTACGGTCTCGAGAATTGACCAATCTGCTCAATAATGAAGCAAAACCAATGGTCGAAAATTTTGCTCAACACGGTGAAAAAGTTGCGCAGCAGCTGGCCCAGTCAACACAGTCAATTACCAGCGGGTTGTTGGAGAAATCCCACGCAACGATTTCCGAACTTAGCAATGCCGGAGATTCAATTGCCAAAAAACTGGACGAGGCCACGGACGCAATCAAAGTGAATTTTGTGGAAGCTGCCCAGGGCCTCGAGGGCACACTTGGCAATGCTACAGAAAATATTGGCGTGATGCTGCAGGAGCGCCATGGCGTTCTTGAAAAGACCAGTCAGGACATGATCAGCCGGATTGCCAATGCGGGCGATAAAACAACGAGCGCTATGGAAGAAACGGCCGCCAAATTGGACGAGGCATTATCTCAACAGCAATCCATGCTGGAAAATACCGGCAATCAACTGGCTAATCAGATTGCGGGTTTGAATGAGGCCACCAATTTGAGAATGGCTGAAACCACTGCAACACTTGAAACCGCAATTTCAGAACAAAATAATACACTGGAAAATGCTGGCAATAATCTGGTTAGCAAGATTGTTAATGTAAACAATATCACCAACAACAAGTTGAGTGAGACGACAGACCGACTTGAAGAAGTGTTGGCCGACCAAAAACATTCATTGGAAAACACCGGCATCAAGATTGCAACCCGATTGGCTGATGCATCACGTGCTATAAACCAGACTGTTGACGAAAAAGCCGCCGAAATACTCAACAATGGCGAGTCTCTTGCCAGCAAGATTGAATCGGCAACCCAGGCAGTTTCTGAAAAACTGAAAACTGAAAATGATGCGATGGTTTCTGCGATTGCAGAAAGAACCAGTGAGACAATCAAATCTCTAACCAGCACCAATCAGCTGTTAAGAGCTGAAGTTGGTGATCTGCTATCGCGACTTTCCCAATCCAACGATGTGCTCAATTCTCTAATATCGAGCGCCGGGGAAAATCTGTCAGGCATTCAAGTTGCGCTCGGGGAGCAAACAAGCTCATTTAAAGGCGCCGTAGAACAGGCCTCCGAAGACCTTAAATTGTCAAATCGTTTGATTGAAAATAATTACGTCAATCTAAAGGATGTTTCCTCCAATATTCTGGGCGAAATTTCATCGATTGCCAACAAGTTCGAGGATCAATCCCGCTCCCTGTCTGATGTCACACGTCTGATAGATGCTACGCAAGCCAACTTTGCTGGAAATCTTGATGAACGTCGTGTCGTTATGGAAGAAATGACCAGTGGGCTGGTTGCCCGCTCCAACGAGATTGAACAATTGATGGGGTCATTTACTGACGTCGTCAACAAGTCTGTATCCATGGCTGAAGATCGTGCCAGAGATTTGGGGTCAACTCTCGCCGAGAATGTTTCGGAAGCGGCCAAAGAGGCAACCGAGCGCTTTACTGTTGCGACCAAGGCAATGAGTGATGCGGCAAATTCGGTTAAAAACGAACTTGCTTCAACGCGCTTTGAACTGCAAAAAGGCGTTGTCGGATTACCGGAAGAAACCAAAGAAAGCACCGCTGCTATGCGCCGGGTTGTATCTGAGCAGATTGGCGCTTTGAAGGAACTCACAGAGCTGGTGGCCAAATCCGGAAAATCAATGGAAGCAACGCCTGCTGCTGTAAGATCACGGCCAGCAGCAGTTGCCTCTGTGGCAGCAGCGGCCCCTGTGGCAGCAGTTGCCCCTGTGGCAGCAGCAGCGGCTCAACAATCTGCGGTAGCCGCGCAGCCAATTGCCCAACCGGCGGCACAGGCCGTTGCACAGGCGGCGGGTTCTTTGCGCGGCTCACTCGATTTTGACATTGACAATACACCAGCGGTCAGTGGCGATGATGGCTGGGTCTCCAACCTGCTGCGCCGTGCTTCTCAAGAAGAAAACACAGCACCTGAGCCAGAATTCAGACAGCCGCAACCGGATGCAAGAACACCGGGTCATATGGTTGAATCACTCAATTCATTGTCGGTTGACATCGTCAAGGCCATTGATCACGAGGCGTCTGTTGATCTTTGGTCCAGATATCAACGTGGAGAGCGCGATGTGTTTACCCGCAGGCTTTATACCATTAAGGGCCAGCAGACCTTTGAAGACATCAAGTTCAAATATTCAAGAGAACCCGATTTCAAGAAATCGGTTGATCGGTATATTGCCGACTTTGAGCGTTTGATCACCGATGTATCGAGAAATAACAATGATGTTCAGGCAACCCAGAATTACCTGACTTCAGATACGGGTAAGGTTTATACCATGCTCGCCCACGCTTCCGGGCGTTTCGACGGTTAGTAAATTACCAAGTCAAGAAATTCATGCCGTTTGGGATGATAAAGCACCCAACAATATTTGTCGGGTGCTTTTTTGTTTTAAATATATGTCAGGTAATCAAATTCGCGGAGACAATTCGGCCGCGTCGAGCAATCTGAGTTGAACCTTTTTTTGCCCCTGCCAATGGTTGATGTCCAACTGACCGGCAAAGTGCATGGTTTTGCCCCGGCTGTTTAGGATCGCTTGCCCCAATGGCTGATCAGCAGTTCGAAACGATATTCCCTGCAATTGCGCCCCATCAACAGAGCCAATTGTAAATCGCACATGGTTGGCACCCACCGTATCGGCGTAGCGGATTGTATGGGCTGGAAAGGCAAATACAGGTTGGGAGTGCCCTGCCCCATAGGGCCCGGCACTTTCAAGCAGATCGCTTAATTTAAGGTCTGCACCGCGGGCACTCAATGCGCCATCGACCTTTAATACGCTAACATCGCGCTGCCTGGCCACATCGTTGGCGAGCGCTTTTTCCAAATAGGAGCGCAAAGCCCCAAGGTTGCTGCGCTGCACGGTAATGCCCGCTGCCATCGCGTGGCCGCCACCTTTTTCCAATATACCTTCATCAACAGCAGCGCGAACAACTGCCCCCAGATCAACGCCTGGAATAGAGCGGCCGGAGCCTGCCCCCTTGCCATTGCCGTCAAAGGCAATTGCAAAAGTCGGGCGGCGATAGCGGTCTTTCAACCGCGATGCCAAAAGCCCGACTACGCCGGGATGCCAATTCTCACTTTGGGTTACCAGCACGGCTGGCCCCTCACCTTCGCCGATTTCGGCTTTCGCTTCTGCGTCCGCCTGCGCCAGCATATCAACTTCCATTCGTTGACGTTCTGTATTCAGCATATCCAGCTGCTCGGCAATGTCGCGGGCCTCGGCGGCATCTTCGCAGGTGAGCAGCCGTGCCCCCAGTGCCGCATCGCCAATACGACCGCCGGCATTAATGCGCGGGCCGATGAGAAATCCCAAATGGCTGGAAATAGCCGGTCCATTCATCCGGGATACGCTGGCAAGGGCGGCAAGCCCGACATTGGAGCGCTGGTGATAGATAGACAATCCCCGGCGGACAAAGGCGCGGTTAAGCCCCTTCAACGGCACCACATCGCAGATGGTGCCGGTGGCAACCAGATCAAGCCATTGCAGCAGATCAGGTTCGCTGTATTTTGTGCCGTACCAACCACGTTTTCGAAGCGCACGGTTGATCGCCACCACGCCGAGATAAACCACGCCTGCCGCGCATAGATGCCCCTGTCCGGAAAGATCATCGTCACGATTTGGGTTGACCAGCGCTACAGATACAGGAAGATCGGTGCCGACCTGATGGTGATCAAAAACCACCACATCAACACCGAGTTTTGCCGCTTCCTCAAAGGCTTCAAAACTGGTGGAACCGCAATCAACCGCAATAATAAGCTTCACACCTCTTGACGAGAGCTCACGAATTGCCGCCGGGTTGGGGCCGTAACCTTCAAAAATGCGGTCTGGAATATATATCTCAGGTGTCAAACCATTATGGGCAAGAAAACGGTACATGATGGCAGATGATGTGGCGCCATCCACATCATAATCGCCAAATATTGCAATGTGTTCGCGGTTTTCAATAGCGCCTGCAATTCGTTCAGCTGCATCATCCATAGCGGTTAAAGTGGATGGGTCAGGCATAAGATCGCGAATTGACGGGGTTAAAAAGCCTTCGGCCTCCTCAAGACTAATCCCGCGCCCGGCCAGCACCCTTGCAACAATATCGGGAATTTCAAATTGCTGCGAAATCGCCAGCGCCACATTGGATGTGCGTTGATCCAGCCGCTCCTGCCAACGCTGGCCGGTAACGGAGTCCGAGACTTCCAAAAATGCACGAGAATTATTATTGCTGGTCATAACGGCAAGATAGACACAACGGGATGGCGAATAAACTTAAAAATAAACCGCCCCCTGAATAAGGCGTTCAATATGAGAACGCCATCAGATAGTGGCGCCAAATTTTCACTTATATCCCCAATACTTTAATCAAATTTTTCAATATTTTGATGCCGGGCCTTGATTTCCCGCACAGTTCTGGACGACGAACGCATGACAATGGTTTCGGTGGTGATCTCGTTCTTGCCGAATTTTACGCCAGCCAACATATTTCCATCTGTCACACCGGTTGCAGCAAACAGAACATCACCCTTGGCCATGTCTTCAGCGGTGTACACCTTGTCAGGATCTTCAACGCCCATTTTGGCCGCGCGGGCGCGCTTTTCTGCGGTATCAAGCAACAGCTTTCCCTGCATTTGCCCACCGATACAACGAAGGGCAGCGGCGGCCAACACCCCTTCAGGAGCGCCACCCGAACCCAGATAAATATCAATGCCAGTCTCGGCCGGATCAGTGGTGTGGATAATACCGGCCACATCGCCATCGCCAATCAAGCGGATCGCAGCACCGGTATTGCGTACATCTTCAATCAATTTTGCATGGCGCGGACGATCAAGAATGCAGGTGGTCACCTGAGAAATATCAACGCCTTTGGCTTTGGCGACTGCCTCGAGGTTTTCTTTCACCGTTGCTTCAATATTAATCGTGCCTTCAGGATAGCCCGGCCCAATGGCAATTTTTTCCATATAAACATCCGGCGCATAGAGCAGGTTTCCACGCTCGGCGATGGCGATTACCGCCAGCGAGTTTGGCAGGTTCTTGGCGCAAATTGTGGTGCCTTCCAGCGGATCGAGGGCGATGTCCACTTCCGGGCCGTTACGGGTGCCAACCTCCTCACCAATATACAACATTGGTGCTTCGTCGCGCTCACCTTCACCAATGACTACCCGGCCCCTGATGTCGAGCTTGTTCAATTCGGTGCGCATTGCATCCACGGCAACCTGATCAGCTGCCATTTCATCGCCCTTGCCACGCAGGCGCGCGGCAGCAACCGCTGCACTTTCAGCCACCCGTACAAGTTCAAGGGTGAAAATACGATCGAGAATGCTCTCAACTGCGGTACTGTCGTTTCCTGGCATAGTGGCTCCTGAATATTTGTTTGCCGAACTTCTCACAAAGATATTGCAGAATTGCAAAGGAAAGCTCAAAATATTATGACCTGTACACGGTTTAATCGATTTTATTTTGAAGACGGATGATACATATTCACCCCTTCCCTTAATTGAACTTTCCAATCTGCAAATTGCGCTCATGGAAACGGTCAACGGGAATGAATACTGAAGCCTTTTGAAGGGCGGCTTTATCGCCTATACTTGCTTACAATTTACCGGGAGCCTGAATTGTTCATACAGATACACTTGATTACGTGGGTGATTGCGCTGGCGTTATTTTTATCCGTTCAAAGCGCTAATGCAGCTCAAGTTTCTCCAAACCTGCCTATTCCTACCAGTCGGCCAACTGAGATTTACAAGCCGAATACTGAGGTAAAAACACCTGCGAAATCTAATCGCGATACAGCTTCATCGAGCCCTTCCACCGCGACCAATGCCTGCCTTGCAGAATTGCAAAAGATCAGTAATTCTAAATCCATTATCCAACCAACACCAAAGGATACGGAATGCACAATTCCCAACCCGGTTTCGATACTGTCAATTAAATTGCAAAATGGTCAGATTGCCCTGCCGGCCGATATGCTCAATGATTGCAAGTTTGCGCTGGAATTTTCCCGCTGGTTGGCAGATGTGGCCAATCCCCTAGCTGAGCAGCATCTAGGGAGCTCCATAAAAAAGTTAAACTCCGGCACTGGCTTTACCTGCCGGCGACGCAACAATCTGCCGACCGGAAAGCTTTCGGAACATGCGTTTGGCAACGCCATCGATATTGTCGGACTAACATTGAGTAATGGCGACCGGTTTTTAGTTAATGATCCTGCCACAATGGAACCATCCTATGCCCGTTTTTTTAGTGCTCTTCGCAAAACCGCCTGCGGATATTTCACCACCGTGCTTGGCCCCGGCAGCAATGCAGCGCACGCAACCCATTTGCACCTTGACCTTGGCATTCATGGAAGAACCGGCAATTACCGCATATGCGAATAGATTTGGACCTGGCCAAACAGGCTGCAACGGCATTCAGAGCGAGCATGAATTGTTCGCTCTAAAGTGAGATGTTAAGGGGTGAAAATCAGAACGGCATGACGCTGTTCATCATTCCCAATGGGCGCGAGATGCTGCGATTCATTATTGCCATATCCTGACGCATGTAATTCACGTTGCCGCCCATAACATTCATGATCTGGTTCATCTTTTTCAATTCAACATCCATAGATCTCATATATTGAACGGACTGCATCAGTTTTGCCATATCCTTGGTCGATGCAGTCATTTCTTTGGTATTGGTTGCCATTGAACGTGTGTCGTTGGACATTGCCTCAACCCGATTGGTCATGACCTTGATGTTGTTGGATAGAGAATGCATAGCATTAGACATTGAATTCAGGTTTGAAACAATTTGCGGGTCGTCAAACCGGGCAACCATAGTGCGCATGTCGTTGGTTATATTGTAAATCAGATAAAACCCATAGGCCATGAACATCACAACAAGGATCATGCCGGGATAGATTATCATTTCCCAACGACGGGCACTCTTCTCAAATCTGTTGAAAAAACGTTCGGCCGCAACCGAAGGAATATTCAGCGGCATATCTTTTTTGCTATCCGGCGAATTTGTCATAGTCCCTCCATTACGCTCAACCAAAAGACTTAAGAAAATGCTCCCGGATTTTCCTGGTCAGTCAAATTATAGTTGTGTCTAACATATACAGCTTTCACTATACAACATCCTTGCGCATACTGAATTGCCGCATGGTTTATATTAGTTGGCCACGCGCAGTTTGAATGCAACACGATTAGTGACATTTTTCTGGACTGGTGACATAATCGTATAGGTGAAATGAAATTTAAAGGCCAAAACTCAATGTTGAATGGTGAGCTTCTGGACTATGTATTATTTCATCAAATAGCCCATGATAAGTTCGCTGAATATTTAATATCCATCAATATCCCGATGAAAGTCAGCCATAGAGATGGTGTGTTTGAAACCAGCATTCCTGCGGATATCGACGATGTTTTGGCCGATGAGATTGAAAATCGATATGACGAGTTTTTGGATTTGAGTCGCGAGTTGTTGGCGGAGGAAACCCCTCAGGGAAAAGGCAATTTCAGCATTGCCACGATCATCGTCAATTTGAAATCCGGTAAAGCATCAAACGCGCATATCAGGCCCGATTTGCTCTACCGGATAATGAGCGTAATTGATGAAAAAGAGCTTGAGGAATTCACCCGGGCAATTGTTGAGGCTGTGGAAAACCCGGACGATCGCAGCTTTTGCCAAAAGGTTCGTGAAGGCGAGATAGAATTTGAAAATAAAGATTAGGTCATAGACCAATTTATTCCACCCGGGCACGCTGTCCTAAAACAATCACCACTAAAACAACCAATGCGAAGCCAATGGTTTCCATGGAAACTTCTTCCCCCAACAGCAATGATGCGATTGCCAACGTTACAAATGTTTGCAGCAATTGAAGCTGGCCGACCCGCGACACGCCTCCCATTTGCAACCCGGTATTCCAGGCAAAAAATCCCAGATACATCGAAAACAGCCCTAAATATACAAAGGCCCAAAACTCAAGGTTTGATGCCTCAAAATACCGATTGTTCCAGGTAAGCAGCGAGCCGACGATTGATATTGGGATGGTGACGACCAATGCCCATGATATGGCTTCCCAGCCGCTCATATGACGACTTAGTTTGGCTAGAATAACATATCCACACGAAGCACAAATTGCCGCCAATAATAGCCAGAAATCCCCAAGCGCAAAGCCAAGCCCACCTAGCCCTTCTGACGCATTGGCGCCGCCACTATTGCGAAGGGCAAATATGCAAACCAGAATTGTACCCAGAACGCCCCAAAACCAAAACATAGGGGATGGCCGTTCACCAGCAATCAATGCGGCAAAAATCGCAGTTGCCAATGGCAGAATGCCCAGCACAACGCCGCCGTGAGCTGACGGCAATGTGAGCATCGCAAGGCCCATAAAACCCGGAAATCCAACGACTACAAATAACCCGGCGATCGCCAGCATAATGCCATGTTCGCGAGGAAAACGGCGTTTTAACACCAGCAGGAACAAAATCGCCACCAGCGAGGCAAGCAACGCCCGGCCAAATGTTACGAACCACGGATCAAAAATACCCACTGCAATGCGGGTCGCCGGTAAAGTTCCGCCAAAAATAATAACGCCGATCAGGCCATATATCAGGCCTAATTTACGATTGGAAACACCAGGGTCAGAATTTTTTAAACTCAATTCGTCAATCCTAACCATTTGAAACAACAACAATACAGTGTAATTTCATCTGGAGACAAGCAAAGAGAATTGATTTTGCTATCAAATATAGTGATGCAAATTTAAAATCCTGGCCGTTTTTCAATACCCCCGAGCGTTGATACTATTTCTTTCGCCTTTGTTTGGGGTGCAATGTGCTACCCAAAATGTGATTGCTGTTGCCAATTACATCTGCACCGGAGCCAACGATCAATGGATCCGGCAAAGAGACAACATCGAGGTTTTTATCCGGATAGGGAAGCGACGACAAAAAATGTCGCATCGTATTGAGGCGCGCGCGTTTCTTGTCGTTTGATTTAACAATCGTCCAGGGCGCATCAGCGGTGTTGGTATAAAAAAACATTGCCTCTTTGGCTTCGGTATAATCGTCCCATTTGTCCAGCGATGCACGATCAATTGGCGAGAGCTTCCATTGCTTCAGCGGGTCAATTTCCCGCGACTTAAATCGCTTGAACTGTTCGTCTCTGGTCACCGAAAACCAATATTTATATAACCTGATGCCGCTGCGGGTGATCATCCGCTCAAACTCCGGGCATGAGCGCATAAATTCCAAATATTCGTTTGGCGAACAAAAATTCATCACCCGCTCAACGCCGGCGCGATTATACCAGGAGCGGTCAAACAGGACCATCTCACCCGCAGAGGGCAAATGCGAAATGTAGCGCTGAAAAAACCACTGAGTGCGCTCACGTTCGCTTGGTTTTTCCAAGGCAACTACCCTTGCACTACGCGGATTAAGGTGTTCGGTAAACCGTTTGATCGTACCGCCCTTGCCGGCTGCATCACGGCCTTCAAAAATCATCACGATCTTTTGGCCAGATGCCTTAATCCACTCCTGGGCCTTTAACAATTCCACCTGCAGATTGGCCTTGTCGTTCTCATAGGCTTTGCTGGATAGCTTTTTGGTATAGGGGTATTCGCCATTTTCAAATGCCCGACGTATCGCCTCCGGGTCTTGACGCATTTGCGCCAAACGCTCTTCAGCTTCCACATCTATACCGGTTGCATCATCAAGCGCGCCAATAATATTGTTAACCGGTAAATCTGGCCGTTCTACATCTGCCTTCTGCGATGCGACAGCCGGTTTGGCGGTGTTGGCTGCAGCTCCAGAATTTACTATTTGAGATGCTGTGCGTGATGATGGTGCTCTTGGTGTACGGGCCATATTTACTCCCTCATGTAATTGGCATGGTTTCTGGCCTGTTTATACGCATCCGCATCAGGCGCATTAAACTAGCTCCCCCAAGGTAACCCAGCCTTGATGCAGGTCAAGAGTTGCATTTTTCTCAATTGGAATGTCAATCAATATTACGCGTGCCACTCATGTCCATTTGCATAAAACGGGTGGCGGCGGCTTGTTGTTCCTATACCGTCGCGCAATATCAATTTGCGGAACCCTCCATGCCAGCACCTTTAAAACACATGACCCCGCATATTTGGGGGCTTCTCGCCCTATTAGCTTTTATCTGGGGCGGGTCGTTTTTCTTTGTGCGTATTGCAGTATTGGAAATTCCGCCGCTGACGCTGGTTCTGGCGCGGGTATTGATTGCAGCCATTGTTCTCAACCTGTTTTTAATCGCCCGCCCCACGGGCATGCAGCACAGGCCAAAACTTTGGTTACAATTTGCCATTATGGGCATGTTGAACAATATCATTCCGTTCTCGCTGTTATTTTACGGACAACAGGAACTGGGCGCTGGCCTTGCCTCGATTATTAATGCCCTCACCCCGATCTGGTCGCTACTCATCGCCCATGTTGCAACAAGGGACGAGCGGCTTTCAGCGTCGAAACTGTTCGGTGTTGCCGTCGGCTTTGCCGGTGTTGGAATTATGATCGGCGGCGCGGTATTTGCCGGGCTTAATGGCATTGTGCTGGCCTTGCTGGCCGTGGTTGGCACCACCATTTCATATGGATTTGCCAGTGTATATGGTCGCATATTTTCAGATGTTCCACCGCTTGAAACAGCCCGCGGGCAATTAACCACCTCAACCATTTTCATGCTGCCAATCGCATTACTGCTCGACAAGCCGTGGCTGTTGCCAATGCCTTCAACAATCGCCATCGGCTCGATCATTTTACTGGCAACCGTTTGCACGGCCTATGCTTATATTTTGTATTTCAAGATTTTGGCAAGTGCGGGTGCAGTGAATATCTCGCTGGTAACCCTGCTGGTACCGGTTTCAGCCATCGCACTTGGGATGGTCTTTCTGGGCGAGGTATTGCTACCACGTCACATTGTCGGGCTTGGGTTTATTCTCATTGGGCTGGCCGCCATCGACGGGCGACCACTGTCCTATTTGCGACACCGGCTGTTTCACAAACTGACATAAGCCAGCCAAATACTAATCGCGTAAATTACCAATACTGAAATTGAATCAATTCCGGCACCGAATAATCGTGGTGTCCGGCGAATGAGGATTCCCGCCACATAAATTGCGGTTACCAGCATACCAATTGAAATGCTCAGCCGTGCATTGTTATCAATTTCCAGCAGAATTGGGCCGTTACGATAGGCCATATCAGCCGGTAAAATCAGCGCAATCATAATCAGATTACTACCAAAAATATTAGATATTGCCATTGTGTATGCACCCATACGCACGGCAGCGATGGTTGTGCTCAATTCCGGAGTAGAGGTCGCTGCCGCCAAAAGGGTCAGCCCAATAAAGGAAGATCCGAGGCCGGATTGCTCCGCAATTAATGACGCGCGATCGGCAGTAAAATACCCGGCAAAAAGTATCAACAAGCTGGCAATAATTGCCGGCACAATGATATTGCGCGTCGCAACATCCTGCAGACGATTTACCCCCAACATTGGCCCTTCTTCGCCATCACTTTCCTCTGGAACATCAATTGGAACCCAAGTGCCGCGCTCATCAAATCCACGCAACATTGAGACCGCAAGCGGATATGATAGCGACAATATCAATGCTCCCAGACCGATGCTCCAAAACAGCTGGACTTCTCCGACAAAGGAAACAATCAAAAGAAAATTCAGCATAACCACAAGAATGATTGCTTCGAGGGCATGGGTTGGTTTGCGCGGCCAACTGGTAAGTGCATAACGCACAAAAAACACATCGGCCACACCCAGCAAGGCGGTTTGAAAAGTTATGCCGCCAAAAAGATTGCCCAAGACCAGCGCCGCATCACCGGCTGCCGATGCGGTAAAGGTGGTCACAATTTCCGGCAATGATGTAACTGTTGCGAGTAATATAAACCCAACAAATTGTCGGGTTAAACCAAACCGTTCAGCAAGTTCGTCGGCGTAAACAACCAATTGAGTTCCGGCCAGCCAGACAATTGCAGCAGCAAGAATAAACAATAGAATATTCGTCCATAAAGGTAGGTCAGTGAGGTATTCTATGTTCATTTCACTGCTCCTTTGGTTGAAATTGCCAAACTCATATGAAAATCAATGACCCAAATAAAAGCAAAATGCAGCATAGGGCACCTACCACCGGTATAATCAGGGGTACGGTAAATACATTGTCAGGCGCCGCATCACCTCTCCATTTTACGACAATCAAAGAAATGTTGACCAGCGTAAATACCGATAAAATTATTTGCGAAGTGAGTTCAGCCAATGCTTCCAGCGGCATAAACAGGGCTAAAACAATAATTGATATAGTAACGAGAATCGTAGCATTTAACGGTGTCCCGGTCGCCTTGTTTACTTTGGTGAGTATCGCTGGCAGTTTGATTTTTCTTTTAAGACCATAGATCACCCGCGCGGCAACAATGATTTGAATAACCACGCCGTTAAGGGTTGCGACAATCCCGATCAATGTGACACTCACCGGCGACAGGCCGGTCAACCGCTCAAACAATAGCCCGATCGGCGCTTTTGATGCGGCCAGATCATCGGGGCTGACGGTTCGAACTGCAACCAGAACCACAAGAAAATATACAAGTGTGACGATGACCAGCGATACAATTATCGCCCAAGGCATAACTTTGGATGGATTACGGGTTTCTTCCACCAGATTGACCACGTCGTTAAAGCCGATAAATGCGAAAAAGGCGATCAAGCTGGCGGCAAATATACCTATCAAGGCCGTTCGATCATCAAGTGCGGGAAACACCTCTGGCAGGTTTGAGAATATCTGCGGATTATGTTGAAATCCTGCATAGACTATAACCAGCAGTCCCAGTAGTTCTATCACTGTAAGAATGCCGGCAAACATCACCGATTCAGCGACACCCCAGGCTGCCAAAAGCCCCATTAACCCAATAATTACAACAACAATAACCGGTTGGGGCAAGTCTACTAATGCTCCCACATATCCTGCACTACCGAGACTGATGGCAGCGGCGGCAATAGTCGCGGATAAAATTATCGAACCGCCGACTGCGAGGGTTAGCCAACTTTGCCCAAAGCCGGCATGGACATAAACAGCCTCTCCGGCGCTTTGCGGTATCCGGGTTGAAAATTCGGCAAAACTACCGGCGTTAAATGCCATTACAAATGCTGCCAGCAAAAACGCAACAGGGGCGTAAATGCCGGCACGGGCCGCGGTCGTTCCAATCAACACATATATACCGGCCCCAATGGTGACACCCAGCGCATATAAAACCAACAAGGGGAAACCAATCACCCGCTTCAGTTGTGGCTCATCTGAATGCTCATTCATAATTCAGGACTACCTCAAATATTGAGGCTATATCAAGACAAATCTAAGCCGCCTTGGCGTTGTTATTGTCAGCGCTTACCGGTTCGCCATTGTCGCCACCGGCGCGCACGCCCAACATATGACAAATCGCGTAAACCAGATCGGCCCGGTTCATCGTATAGAAATGAAAGTCGGAAAAACCACGATCAACCAGATCGAGCACCTGTTCTGCGCCAACCGCTGCGGCCACCAGTTCTTCAGTGCCCGGCTCGTTTTCAAGGCCCTCAAAGCGCTGCTCCAACCAGGTTGGAATATGAGTGCCGCATTTGGATGCAAACGCCGACAGGCTTTTGAAATTATGGATCGGTGCAATGCCCGGCACAATCGGAATATAAATTCCCGCCTTGCGTACCCGCTCCACATAGGCCTCAAACACGTCATTATCAAAGCAAAACTGGGTGATAGCCCGCGTTGCGCCATTATCGACCTTGCGTTTCAGCATATCCATATCGGTGGCAAAATCCGGGCTTTCCGGGTGTTTTTCCGGGTAGGCTGCAACGGTGATCTCAAAATCGGCAAATGCCTTCATTCCAGCCACAAGCTCGGCAGCATTCTGGTAGCCATCCGGGTGCGGTTGATAACGCGCACCAACACCATCCTTTGGATCACCGCGCAGTGCAACAAAATGGCGAACCCCGGCATTCCAATATTCACGAATAACCTCATCCACCTCTTCGCGGCTTGCATCGACGCAAGTCAAATGGGCTGCGGGTGAAATATCTGTTTCACGCGCAATATAGGATACCGTGTCATGGGTCCTCTTGCGGGTAGACCCACCTGCCCCGTAAGTGACCGATACAAATGATGGATTAAGCGGCGCCAGCCGTTCGATAGAATTCCACAGGGTTTTTTCCATCTTCTCGTTTTTCGGCGGGAAAAACTCAAATGAAACATTAATATCGACATCGCGCATGGCACGGCGTGAAAGACTGGAAACACTCATACAACCAACTCCTGGTTATTTCTGGCGGTATTCTCCGCCATTAAAATTCTTGGATCCCTGGCAAGCCAAAGGGTTACGGTTAAATTATTCTGATCACTAACCTGAGGTGCTACATCGCGCACTTCCAGGATTTCAAGATCGGCAAGTTCAAGCCATTCCTTCATTTGATCATGGGAAAAACCAAGGCGCAGATGCGCATGCTGCTCCCGCAAAAAATCAAGATCATGGGAGGCAAAATCGACAATCAGCATGACACCAGAAGGTGCCAGCGCGCGGGCCGCCTCTTTAATCGCAAGTGCCGGATCATCAAGATAATGCAACACCTGATGAATGCTGACAAAATCATATGAATTGCGCGGTGTTGGCAGTTGATAAATTTCGCCGTGGCGAACCTGCGCATTGCCAATACCGGCATTTTCCAGATTAACCCGCGCATAGGAAAGCATGTCGTGGCTACCATCCAACCCGATGGCCCGCTGGCAAATTGGCGCAAATATTTCAAGCACCCGGCCGGTGCCGGTTCCAAGGTCGAGCATCTGGCCAAATTGACGATCGCCGATCATCTCAAGCATGGCGGCCTCCACCCGCTTTTCAGACGCATGCAGGCTTCGCAAACTATCCCAATCGGAGGCATTCTTGTCGAAATATAGCGCGGCTTTTTCCGCCCGTTTGCGTTTCACCCCGTCCAGCCGTTCCGCATCACGGGCAATCAGCGGATCATCAATATCAATGTGATCAATCATAAAGCGGTTAAATGCCGAAGAAACGCCCTGATCTGAACTGCGGAAATAAGCCCAGGCGCCTTCCTGATAGCGTTCGGCTAATCCGGCCTCGACCAGCAGGCGCAAATGCCTGGAAATGCGCGGCTGAGATTGGCCTAAAATCTCGGTCAGGTCACTCACCGTTAAATCAGATTTGCACAAAAGCGCAATCAAACGCAGTCTTGTCTGCTCTCCGGCGGCGCGCAAAAAGGCAACGCTTTCATCGAGCGACAGGTTTTGCTTATTGTTGACTTGCTTTAACATTGGTACCTTCGAAATGACATAAAGATATGTTTATATCATTTTCGGCGGGAAATCAAGGCTGGGTTTGGGATAACTCACCGATTTATTTAAACGCACGCATTAGAGCGTGCCCGTCTTTGACGGAATCGCTCATTTTTTTCGCTCCCGGCCATTTGGTGCTTTTCTAGTGGCTCAAGTTTTGCGCTTTGCGTTGCTCAACGTGCAACTTGAGCTGCGCACCAGCCCAACTCGAGGGCGGGATGGTACTAATCCCCCCTCACCCCATTTCCTCGATGCGGATCATTTGTGGTTCGGCGGCGAGATAGCCGTCCTTGGAGATTGCCTCCAGCGCCGCACGAATGGCGGATTCATGCGTCTCGTGGGTAATCAGGATAAGCGTTTGTGCGTCCAAATCTGTATTTTTAACCTCAGAACGCGGGGTATCGCGGCGTTGCACGATGGATTCAAGCGAAATATCCTGCTCTGACATGCGGGTGGCGATTGCCGCCATCGCGCCGGAGCGATCAAATACCGACATGCGGATGAAATAGCCGCCCTCGTGCTGGCGCATTTTGGCGCGCACATAGGGTTCCAACCGTTCTGCCGGGCGACCAAGCGCCGGGCCATGCTGATAGCCGGGGCGGCTTTTGGCAATATCGGCAATATCGCCAAGGGCAGCCGATGCGGTTGCACCTCCGCCGGCACCGGGGCCAGACATCATGAGGCTGCCCACCACATCGGCCTCGATCGCCACCGCATTGGTGACGCCGGAAATTTGCGCAATCGGTGATGCCAGTGGCACCATTGTCGGGTGGACGCGTGATTCAATGCCGCTATCGGTACGGCAGGCAACGCCGAGCAATTTGATCCGGTAGCCCAAATCTTTGGCAGCGCGAATATCCTCGGTGGTAATTTTGGTAATGCCCTCAACATAGATTTCATCGGCGGCAATTCTGGTGCCAAAAGAAAGCGAGGTGAGTATGGCCAGCTTGTGGGCCGTATCATCGCCCTCGATATCAAAGGCCGGATCGGCCTCTGCATAGCCAAGGCGCTGGGCATCGGCCAGACATTCCTCAAACGACAAGCCATCGTCTTCCATCCGGGTGAGGATGTAATTGCAGGTGCCGTTCATTATGCCGTAAACGCGGGTGACATCATTGCCGGTGAGCGATTCCCGCATCACTTTGATAATCGGAATCCCGCCAGCAACGGCCGCTTCATAGTTCAGCAACACACCGGAATTTTCAGCCAGTTCTGCAAGCTCTACCCCGTGTTTGGCCAGCAGCGCCTTATTGGCAGTGACAACATGAATGCCTGCCTTGAGTGCCGCACGCACTGATTCCAGTGCCGGGCCTGCATCGCCGCCCATCAGTTCCACATAGACATCAATATCAGAGGTGGCGAGTGCAACCGCGTCGTCAAACCATTCTACTGAATTAGGGTTGATGCCGCGATCTTTTGTGCGATCGCGCACGCATACCCCGGTGAGCGTTAATGCGCGGCCACATCGTTCGGCCAACATATTGGATTTTGAATTGATAATGCGGGCCAGCTCTGCACCAACTGTGCCAAGGCCGGCAATGCCAATTTTGAGAGGTTTATCCATAGGTCTATCCGGTGTTGATTATGATGCACCGGAAGATTGGGAGGGCTTACCGGCGCGCTGAAAATTGAACGACGTTGTGCCGTGATTCATCTTCACTTGCAAGGAACTTGCGCAGATTTCGTGCGGCCTGGCGAATTCTTTGCTGATTTTCCACCAGCGCAATACGAACATAGTCATCACCATATTCGCCAAAGCCAATGCCTGGGGCAACGGCGATCTCGGTTTTCTCGATCATAAGCTTGGAAAACTCCAGCGAACCAAGATGTTTGAATTTTTCAGGAATGGGTGCCCAGGCAAACATTGTCGCCGGTGGAGACGGTACATCCCAACCCGCATTGGCAAAGGTTTCGACCATCACATCGCGGCGGCGGCGATAGGTTTCGCGCGCAGCAGTAATGCATTCATCAGAGCCATTAAGCGCTGCGGCCGTTGCCACCTGAATAGGGGTAAATGCGCCATAGTCCAAATAGGATTTAACCCTTGTGAGCGCCGCGATCAGCCGCTCATTGCCCACGGCAAAGCCCATGCGCCAGCCGGGCATGGAAAAGGTTTTCGACATGGAGGTAAATTCAACCGCAATATCAATGGCGCCCGGCACCTGCAAAATAGAAGGCGGCGGCGTATCATCAAAATAAATCTCTGCATAGGCCAGATCAGACAGAATAATGATGTTGTGCTTTTTGGCGTAGGCAACGACTTCCTTGTAGAAATCAAGCGTCGCCAGTTGCGCCGTCGGGTTGGATGGATAATTGAGAATTAGAGCTGTTGGCTTGGGCGTGGAATGCTGCACCGCGCGGTCGAGATGCTCAAAGAAATTGTCATCCGGGTCAGCGGTGATTGAACGCACCACCCCACCCGACATAATAAAGCCAAATGAGTGAATGGGATAGGTTGGGTTCGGCACCAGCACCACATCGCCCGGTGCGGTGATTGCCTGCGCCATATTGGCAAAGCCTTCTTTGGAACCAAGCGTTGCCACAACCTGACTATCGGGATCAAGCTTAACGCCAAAACGGCGTTCATAATAGGCGGCTTGCGCCCGGCGCAGACCCGGAATGCCCTTGGATGAGGAATAGCGATGGGTGCGCGGGTCTTGCACCGCCTCGCATAATTTATCGACGATTATTTGTGGCGTCGGCAAATCAGGATTGCCCATGCCAAGATCGATAATGTCGCTGCCTCTGGCCCGCGCGCTGGCTTTCAAGCGGTTTACCTGCTCAAAAACATAAGGCGGCAACCGACGAATCTTGTGAAATTCCTGCATCATTATTTCCTGCGTTTTGCTCCATATTGCAATAATAATTCGAAAAATACGGCTTTTTAGAGAATTATTGCAAAAACACGCCCTGCAATTATCTGTATTGCACGAAATAGCACACAAACACACATTCATAAAGCTTTAAATGATGCGGTTCCTGCGGTAAATTACGCAGGGCGCACGAAAATAATTTTTATATTTTGGCAAAATAAAACCGACCCGGACTATGGCAATCCGGGCCGACCTATATTGTAAAGCGTTTTACGCGGGCCTGGTTTACTTACTGGCCAGAACGCGCTGGGCAAATTTCTCGCGGAGTGATTTTATTTGCGCTAATGCTGCATTAACCTTTAGTTGCACCATATCCGCGCCAATTTTTGCGCTGGCCTTGCCCGCATTACCATCAAAACCCGCATCATCCCTGCCCTTTGGCAATTGCCAACTTCTGAACTTCACCATTTCTGGTGCAATAAAAAGCATCTCGGAAGTATCGCGAATGCCCGCATGACCACCGATATCCTGCTTCGAATATCCCTTGTTCAACAGATGGTCGAATTGTCCATTTGCCGCATAATAGTCGGTTATATTGGCGACTTCCACGCCTTCTGCGCGCCAGATTGCTGATAATTGTTTGGCCACCTTGTTTTGCGCTGGTTGGTTGCCGCCGCTATCACCGAGGAAGTAGATGTGTTTGAAACCGTGTTGTTTCATGCTGGCAGCCGCCGCAATTAGCACCCCTTCAAATACCGGATCAGGCACGGAAATGGTGCCGGGCCAAGGCATGTGAATGGTCGGCTTTGGTGAAATTTCGCCCTCAGGCACATAGTCGATAACCGGGGCAATCAACGCATTGCCAAGGCTCCGGGCGATCATTTGGCTGGTTTTGGTCACCACCATATGGTGCTTGCCCAGTGGCACGAACGGGCCGTTTTGTTCAGTTCCTGCGGTTGGAATAATAATCGTGTCATAACCGTTATCCAGTGCGGCCTGCACCTCAAACCAGTTCATATTTAGCAGCGCCACATGTTCCAGAGTGAACCCCGGTTTGGTGCCCTTGTAATTTTGATAAAACCATGAATAACCAAACCCGATCATTGCGACCGAAGCCACCACGATGCCAATCCGCGGGGCACTATTTAGCACCGGCCTGATCTGATTCCATGACCATGAAAATGGCAATAAATACATTTGGGTGACCGAGCGAAATGGATTGGGTTGCGCATCATTAATGCCAAATCTGAGTTTCTCAAAACCTTTTGGTACATAAAGCGTGTTCAGCAATCTGTCCCAGAAAGCAAAGATCAACCCCATATTCTTGTCATAATGCTTTGGATCGCGGCTGTGATGAATTTGGTGCTGGGCGGGTGAAATCAATATCTTGCTCAGCCATTGGGGATAGCTCAACCATATATGCGAATGGCGCAAATTGTAGCCACCGATATAAAACAGGAACACGACAATATTGATACCCAGAATACTGACCTGCTGCGGCTCTTCACCGGTTAAATAAAACAGCACGCCAATGGCGGCACCGGTTACCAGCGAAACAGTCAGGCTCATCAGGATCAGATCTATCGGATGCAGGCGAAACAGCGTCATCGGAGACAGCTGGTCGGCTGAATGGTGCACCTGATGGAAATTCCACAGAATTGGTATCCTGTGCTGCAGATAATGAATTGTAAAGACGCACAGATCCATGATCAGCACGGATATGATGGTGAAGATCGCCAAATGGGTAAAAGATGTCACCAAAGGCTGCTGATTTTCGCCGAAAACCGAAACAACGCCGGAAAAAGCAAAATTTGAAAACTCGTGCACGGTAAACAGGAATTGCAGAATGATGCCGTAAAACAGCACTGCATTGACGAAGAAATAGACCACGTCCTGCTTGAAGGTTTCGCCCTTATATATTTTGCCAGAAAACATGTATTTGAAAAACCAAAGCAGCGAACGCTGGTCTTTTGGGCCATATTCCTCGTGATCATCGCGGGCCAGCATGTAGGTTAGCACCGCAAGCACCAGCGCGCTCAACAAATAAAGCACGTAAATGCGCTCGGTCGGCAAAAACGGCCCGATCATCTTGTTAAATGCGTTGAGTTTCAGTTCTTCAACAAACATGGTTTCCGCCTTGCGCAATTATAGTTGCAGGCGGTGTACCATAATGAGTTTAAGGTTGGTTTAACGGAAGCGAGGTTAAAACCCTTGCCCTCACCCTTTCTTTTCATAGGCGAGGATTTCCACAAGACCGGTGTTACCGCCGCTGCTGGTGGCTGCATCAATGCGCAGGGTTTTTGTGCTGGCGTTCAGCTCAAAACGATAGGATTTGCTTGCATCCGGCAAGGTAAACGGCCCATGGACCTTGCCCGCATCATCGGTTGCGGTGAAGGTGGAGATTTGCGCGGTGCCATCGCTCATGGAGCGGGTCCAGATATCAATTGCACCAATTTTGGCCTTCTTGCCAAAATCCAACACCAGAAAAGCGTCTGATCCATCGCCAGATGATGACCATGCGGTGGAAGGATCACCATCGAGAGCACTGTTTGCGCCCCAGGACTGATCGTTTGCAGCACCTCCATAATTGCTGCTGACCATCATGACGCTGGCTGAAAGCGCCGTTAGACCTGCCGGGCCTTTTGCCTTGGCTGCTGTGGTAAATTCGCGAATTTTTCCTGCAAATAATTTGCCATTGGCGGCAATCCCCTGCACCCGGAAATAATATTTGGTTTCAGGCTCCAACCCGCCCAAAACCGGATTGTGATCAATTGTGGTGAGCGATCCCATATTCGGATCATTGGCGATTTTGCCGAACTCTTTTGTCGTGCCGTACACAACCGTGCAAGCCAACGGCACGCTGGAAACAAAGGTTAGCCCGGCGCTCTTTGCCCCCACATCAACCAGCTTTGGTGGCGTACCGTTGGTGGCGTCCGACAGCGGTAACACCTGCAATGATTGGGCACTTGCCGGTATGGCGTTAACGGTGGCTCCAAGGATAATAATCATAGGTAAAATATAGCGCATCAGGTGCTCCACTTAGAGATGTTTGGCCACCTGATAGCCTGAAAATTGCCTGGCGCGTAAACCACAATATTTCAATTTTCTGTGAGACGTGCTTGTTGATTTCACACTATTCACCAGTTTTTGAATTTTCCGCTTGAAGCTCATGTTGCTAGAGGTCCTATAAGGGTTGAAATTGCCAAAATCACGTCAGGAAATTTCATGCCAAACACCAACACACTGCTTATTGACGGAATGGATTGCCCAAGCTGCACCAGCAAAATTGAAGGTGCCGTTTGCAAATTACCTGGCGTGGAAAATGTCAAACTCAACTACACCACCCAAAAGCTGAAATTTGATATGCCCAATGCAAAGCATGATGCGGCCATTGTCACCCGCACCATTGAAAAACTCGGCTATAAGGTAAAAAGCGGCAAAACCCCAAAAGTTGAGCAGGCCTGGTGGCAGACGGGCAAAGGTCGGCTGGTTATTTTCGCCGGCCTGCTATTGGCTTTTGCCACCGTCCTTTCCTATTGGCAGCCTCAATATGCATCCTATGTATTTGCGGTAGCAGGGCTTGCAGCGCTCTTTCCCCTCGCCCGCAAAGCCTGGTTGAGCGCGCTTGCGGGCCAGCCTTTCACCATTGAAACGCTCGTAACAATCGCCGTAATAGGCGCGATATTTATCGGCGAGCAGGCAGAAGCGGCGGTGGTCGTATTTCTGTTTCTCATCGGTGAATTGCTGGAAATGGTCGCGGCTGCCAAGGCGCGGCGCTCGGTGCAGGCTTTGGCTGATCTGGTGCCAAAATCTGCCCTGCTGGTGGTTGAGGGCGGGGTGCGCGAGGTGGATGCGGCAAGTCTTGCAATTGGCGATATAATCGAAATCCGCCCCGGCGATCGCATTGCTGCTGATGGCGCTATCATCGAAGGGCAAAGTTCGATTGATGAGGCGGCGATCACGGGCGAGTCCATGCCGATCAGTAAAAATGTTGGCGACGGTGTATTTGCCGGTTCGATCAATGCGGATGGATTAATCCGATTGAGAATAGAAAAGACTTCTGAAAACAATATGATCTCCCGCATTCTTCAATTGGTGGAAGAAGCAGAGGCCAGTAAGGCCCCGACTGCCCGCTTTATAGATGATTTCAGTCGCTATTATACCCCGGGGGTTATTGTGGTCTCGGCCCTGATCGCCTTTATCCCGCCGCTGTTTTTTGACGCGGACATGATGACCTGGGTCTATAAGGGCCTCGCCATACTGCTGATCGGTTGCCCCTGCGCGCTGGTGCTTTCTACCCCTGCGGCCATTACCTCGGGCATATCGGCAGGTGCCAAGCACGGGCTGTTAATGAAAGGCGGCGCAGTGCTTGAAGCGATTGGCAAGGTCACGCAGATCGCATTTGATAAAACCGGCACACTGACTGAAGGTGCGCCCAAGGTCACGGATATTCACGTGATTTCCGGCACAGAAGATGAATT
>Ga0256839_1001518_pt1 | contig 28027 bp, 23 predicted proteins | sample 354166metaG_FD_185968 | JGI IMG/M metagenome (GOLD analysis project Ga0256839, IMG submission 185968) | Hydrothermal vent microbial communities from Mid Atlantic Ridge, Atlantic Ocean - 354-166 | ecosystem: Environmental > Aquatic > Marine > Hydrothermal vents | place: Atlantic Ocean: Mid... | reverse complement strand
TTTTACCCTCAAATTTGGGTCATGCTTAATCTTTGGCTCATCCTGTATTTTGTATATAACATGTTGTTTTACACTATTTTGCAGTTCATCAGCCCTGCGGGCGAAAAATTCTTATGAATTTTTCGGGCTAAAGCCCTGTTTGGCTATGGCCGCACAATAGCTTATCTTGCCATTGTTAAACTTAATTATCTTGCGCAGGCTTTTTGTCTTACTGTCATTTTTGTTTACCGCCAGCTATTGCTTTGCGCAACACCCGTCCGGTCATGCGTTTATCTTAACAGGCTGGGTATTTGACCAACAGGGGAACCCCATACCCTATGCCAGCGTAGGCCTGCTCGAGCGCCATTTGGGTACCAGTACAAATATGGCCGGGGGCTTTATGGTGCGTGTCAAAGGCGACTCCCTGATATATACAGACACTTTGGTTATCAGTTGTCTTGGTTATAAGTCGTTTAAAAAAGCCCTTAACCAGGTGCGTGATACCCTGGTGGTAACCCTGAGGAAGCATACGTATGAACTGGATGAAGTAATCATAACCAATCGTACAGCGGCCGAGGTGGTGGCTGAAATGTTCAAGATGAAAAAGAAGAACTATCCGCGGAGGAAGTTTGCCGTATCGGCATTTTACCGGGGACTTATCCGGAACGACAGCACCTATGTAATGATGACCGAGGCGGTGCTTAACATTACCGACAAGGGCTACCATAAGCTGGGCGACACTAAATTTTATCTGAATGAACTCAAGTATCTTGATGAAAGGGAATTTGATAGCCTTGATGTGCACTATGATTCACTTATTGAGATGAATGAGGCCTATCGTCTTTGGCGGTTGGACTATATGAACTGGTCATTTGACCGGACCGCTATTTTTGGGAGGTTAGCTTCGCTGGAATATCGGCTTGACAGCATAACTTATTTTGACAACCAGCCGGTTTATTGCATTTCCGTGCTCAATGGTTCTTCGTGGTTTTACAACCAGTTATTTATTCGCATGGATAATTTTGCTTTGCTTGAAGCCCGCAGGGGAGTCTACCTTGAGTCCTATGTCAAAAAGAATAAGCGCCTGTTTTCTCCGGGACACGCAGTTGATGACCGTCACAGCATGGTGGAAGTCGTACAGTATAAACCCTATCAGGGCAAATGGTATTTGTCTTATGCCAGCCTGACAGAGAGTCTGGTTGGTGGTGACAAACAAAAATCCAAACGGCTGGCCAATGAAATAGCGAGGGAGAAAGGCAGTACCGAACTAAATTATACCGGGATAAAATATAACGGACGAATTCTGGACCCTGCGAAAAACAATTATTTCCGGCAAATCGAATTGTTAATCACACATATTTTTTCAAAGTCGGCCAAAATTAAAAAAGGACAGTTAATGGATAAAAAACAATACATTTACCGCTATCCGGTCCCTTACCATAATCAATTTTGGCTAAATTACCGGCAGTTGCAACTGAACCCCAACCTAAAACGTGCCAAACAACATTTACAAGTAGCTGAAATTTTAAATAGAACAGGAAATTAACCTATTTATTTGCTCAGATAATTGCCAAATAAAAAATATGTGCTTTCTTTGCACAGCAAAATAGTTCTTTAACAAATTTTCTTATCAAGAAAGGTGGAGGGACCGGCCCTGTGAAACCTTAGCAACCCTGAAGTAATTCAGAAGGTGCTAAATCCTGCTTACATTAAGCGAGATAAGTCAGAAGACATACAACCTCTTTTGGCCACTACTTAGCCGACAGAGGTTTTTTTATGCCCCGCAGCCATTCTTGATGGGAAACCAAAACAAACAAGAATGGAACCACACAAATTTGACACCCTCGCCATCAGGACCCAGGCAGCCCGCTCCCAACATAAGGAGCATGCGGTGCCCCTCTACCTTACCTCCAGCTTTACCTTCGACAGTGCCGAAGAAGCCGCGGCCGTATTTAGTGGCGAGCAGGAAGGCTATCAGTATTCGCGGTTTGGCAATCCCAACAGCGATGAGTTTACCGCCAAATTACGCTTGCTGGAAAACACCGAAGCCGGTACCGCCACGGCTACCGGCATGGCAGCCGTATTTGTGTCCCTCGCTGCGCTACTTAAAGCAGGCGATCATATTGTGGCCTCGTCAGCCATCTTTGGCAACTCAAAGCATATTATCGATACTATCTTGCCGGATTATGGCATCGATTACAGCTTTGCCGAAGTAGATAACAACGAGAGCTGGCAGCAAGCCCTCCGCCCCAACACCCGGCTGCTGTTTGTAGAAACGCCCTCTAACCCAACCCTCAAAATAGCCGATCTCGCCTTTCTGGGGCAATTGTGCCGGCAGCATAATATTATTTTTGTGGTGGACAACTGCTTTGCCACCCCCTACCTGCAGCAACCGGCCGCCTTTGGTGCTGATCTCATCGTCCATTCGGCTACCAAGTATATTGACGGCCAGGGCCGGGTGCTGGGTGGGGCTATCCTGGGCAAGGAGGTGTATGTCAGCCAATGTTATGATTATATCCGCAGGACCGGGGCCAGCCTCTCGCCCTTTAACGCCTGGGTGCTGTCGAAAAGCCTCGAGACCCTGGCCGTACGCATGGAGCGGCACTGCCGCAATGCGGAAGCCCTTTATCACTACCTGGCACAACACCCGGATGTTGCTACCGTAATTTACCCGCATGCCCCTTCGCACCCGCAGTATGCGCTGGCCAAAAAGCAACTGCGGCAGGGGGGCGGCCTGGTAGGCTGTGAGCTTCAGGGCGGCAAGGAGCGGGGCGCCCGCTTCCTTAATGCGTTAACGTTGCATTCGCTTACCGCCAACCTGGGCGATACCCGCAGTATTGCCACCCACCCGGCCTCTACCACCCATGCCAAACTAACCGCTGCCGAGCAGCAAGCCGTGGGCATTACGCCCGGGTTCATCCGCTTCTCGGTGGGGCTGGAACATATAGAGGATATACTTCATGATATTGAACAAGCTTTAACCGCATCACAATGAGTCCGGAAATATTTTATTACGACCAACCCTTTGTCCTCGAGTCGGGCGCAACCCTGCCGGGCCTGCAGATTGCCTACCATACCTATGGGCAGCTTAATGCTGAGATTACCAACGTGGTATGGGCTTTTCACGCCCTGACGGCAAATTCGGAAGTCATGGACTGGTGGCCGGGCTTATTCGGGGAAGATGCTTTTTTTAACCCCAAAGATAACTTCATCATCTGCGCCAATGTAATCGGCTCGCCCTATGGCAGCACGGCCCCGCAAAACCCGGATTTCCCCGTCTTTACCGTACGCGATGTGGTGAAAGCCCACTTGCTGCTGGCCGAAGCGTTGGCGATCAGCAACATCAAGGTAGTAATTGGCGGCTCTTTTGGGGGCAGTCAGGCGCTGGAGTTTGCCTATTCTTTCCCGGGAAAGATTGAAAACATGGTGCTGGTAGCTTCGGCTGCCCTGGAGTCGGCCTGGGGGATAGCCATCCATGAGGCGCAGCGGCTGGCGCTACAGGCCGATGCCAGCTTTGGCCAACCGGGGGGCGGAGGCCAGGGGTTGCAGGCCGCCCGGGCTATCGGCATGCTTACCTACCGCACGGCCGATGCTTTTATGGCCACGCAAACCGATGCAGACGAACGCATGGATGACTTTAAGGCCGCCTCCTACATCCGGTACCAGGGGGAGAAACTGGTCCGCAGGTTCAATGCCCTGTCTTATTACTACCTGAGTAAATGCCTGGACAGCCATAATATCGGCCGTGGCCGCGGGGGGCTGGAGCAGGCGCTGCAGGCTATAGACACCCGCACATTGGTGATTGGTATTGATACCGACCAACTGTTACCCACCCGGTTGCAAAAGTTTATGGCCCGGCACCTGCCCAACGCCACCTATAAGGAAATTAATTCTGCTTATGGCCACGATGGCTTTCTGATAGAGACCGAGAAGCTGTCCCGGTTGATCAGGAAATTTATTGTTGAACGGCAGGCGAAGCAGATAACCGTGGCAGAATTAGAGGCCCTGATGGCCAGCCATGAAGATTTTCAACTGATTGATGTGCGCGAGCCGTTTGAGGTGGTCATCGCTTCTATTGGCGGCATCAACATTCCGCTGAAGGACATTCCCGGCCGCCTGACCAGCATTGCCCGGGATAAAAAGGTAGTGGTTTATTGCCGCAGTGGCAAGCGCAGCGCTTCAGCCATAGAGTACATTGAGGAAGCCATTGACCACGACCAATTGTTTAACCTGGAAGGCGGTATCCTGGCCTGGGCCGAAAAAATTGATCAAAGTGTAGAGGTATATTGAATAGCGGCACTCATCGGCTTTAACCCGCTTAGTTGTTTGCCGCTTTGCTGCGGTAGGAATAATCCGGGTTAAACAAACAAGAAAACGTAGTTAATCGATAATAACAAGACAAATGAACGTATTAAAATTTGGGGGCAAATCTTTGGCAAATGGCAAACCGTTGGCCAGTGCCATAGAAATTATTAAAGCGGAGCAACAACAAGGCAATATTGCCGTGGTGGTCTCGGCCCGGGGCCAAAGCACCGACAACCTGCTGGAGATCTATACGCTGGCAGCAGCAGGGCAGGATTTTACCGCCCAGCTTGCAACGTTTATCGCTTATCAGGACCTGGCGGCCCATGGGTTGCAATTACCGGAGGTACTGGCTGAGCTCACCGAAATCCTGCAGGCCCTGCAAAAACTGAAAGCACCTTCACAAAAAACAAAAGACCGGGTAGTGTCGTTTGGCGAAATACTCAGCGCCAAGCTGGTGGCCCACGTACTGCAGAACGAAGGCCTGAGTGCCGAATTTGTGGATGCCCGCAACCTCATCAAAGTTAAAAACGACTTGTCCGGGGCCGATATCGATTGCTTTCTGTCTGAAAAGCTTACCCTGGCCTATTTTAAGTCGCTCAGGCCCGGCCAGGTGCCGGTAATCACCGGCTTTATTGCTTCCGATGAAAACAACGAAACCGTTACCCTGGGACGTAATGGCTCTAATCTAACCACCTCTTTAGTTGCCAATTTTATTGCGGCTAAAGAAGTGCAAAACTGGACGGATGTCAGCGGGGTTTATACGGCCAGCCCCAAATACGTGCCCCATGCCCGGGTGATCGACCGGCTCAGCTATAAGGAAGCCTACGAACTGGCCAACTTTGGCGCCAATATCCTGCACCCCAAAACCATTAACCCATTGATGGCCAAGGGCATCCCGCTTAAAATCCATAATAGCCTGGAAAAGAACGGCACCGGCACGATCATCGACAAAGAAGGCTCACGCAGGGGGATAAAGGCGGTATCGGTATTGGAAGACGTGGCCCTGGTTACCCTGGAGAGCACCGAAATAGCCGGTAAAATTGGCATTGACGGCCGTATTTTCAGCGCCCTCGGCAGCTATGACATCAGCGTCAGGCTGATATCGCAGGCATCATCGGAACAAGGTATTGGCTTTGTGGTAGATGCCGGGAATGCCCCCCTGGCCAAAAAGGTGCTGGCGAAAGAATTTAAAGCGGAGTTAGCTGCAGGCAGCATTGCCGGGATTAAGGTAAATGACCGGATGGCCATTATTGCCGTGCTGGGACGCCATAACTATGCCCTGGAAAAAGCTATTTATGGTTTACGCAGGAACAAAATCTGGTTGCATTTGATCAGCAACAGTATCTCGGGGGCGCATATTTCACTGGTGATTGATAACCGTAACCTTAAAAAAGCAGTGAATGTGGTACACAGCCAGGTGTTTGGTGCCATTAAAACCCTTAACTTATTTGCCTTTGGCAAAGGCACGGTAGGCGGCAAACTACTGGACCAGATCGTGGCCACTTCGGAAGAAATAACGGCCCGGAGAAATTTACAGATCAATATAATTGGCGTGGCCGACTCACAGCGGGCGGTTATCAACCCTGCCGGCCTGGGCAGCAATTGGCGTGCCGAACTGGCCGAAAGTAAGCTGGCTAACCACCCGGATGAAATTATGGCACAACTTGCAGACCTGGCGCTGGAAAATATTGTCATTGCCGACAACACCTCCTCCCAGACCCTGGCCGACAACTATGTAACTATGCTGACCCATGGTTTTGATATTGTGGCCTCCAACAAAAAAGCCAATTCGGGCAGCTATGCCGGTTACAAAGCTATTCGTGACACGCTGCAGCGCAAGGGGCGCCTGTTTTTGTATGAAACCAACGTGGGGGCCGGCCTGCCCCTGATCGATACCATCCGCCACCTGCAGGATTCGGCCGATAAGGTGGAGCGCATCCGGGGTGTTTTCAGTGGCTCGCTGAGTTATATTTTCAATAATTTTTCTGTCGGGGAGGTGCCGTTTTCGCAGGTGTTGGCCGCAGCCAGGGAGCAGGGGCTTACCGAGCCCGACCCGCGGGAAGACCTGAACGGCCTCGATGTGGCGCGCAAGCTGATTATCCTCGCCCGGGAGCTGGGCCTGGCGGTAGAGCTGGCCGAAGTAGAAGTAGAAAACCTCATCCCGGAAGAATTGCATGCTGAGGCTGATTTTACCGCCTTTATGGATAAGCGGGATACACTGGATAACCACTATGCCCAGATAAAAGCTTCCCTGAAAGCAGAGGAAGTGCTGCGGTATGTGGGTGACTTGGATATCCCTGGTAAAAACTTAACGGTATCGTTGGTAAAAGTGCCGGCCGAATCACCCCTGGGCGGGGTAAAAAATGCCGATACCCTGTTTGAAATTTATACTACCGGCTATGGCGGCCAGCCCATCGTTATCCAGGGGGCCGGGGCCGGAGGTGAAGTAACCGCCCGGGGTGTTTACTCCGATTTGCTGCGGATAGGGGAAAAGTTCTGACACAGCATAAACCCTGCGGTATGGCCTGTGAAAGGTATGCTGAACCGTATGCGTTAACCCGGTTTATTCACGACTTTCGTGAATAATGACGTAAATTAGGGTTAACCCCGATGAATGCAAAATGTTTTAGCCCCAAACTCGGGTCATTATTAATTGTTGCCTTACGGTATATTTTGTATTTAACATATTGTATTACAGCATTTTGCAGTTCATCGGCCCTGTGGGCGAAAAATTCTTGTGAATTTTTCGGGTTAAAGGCTTTTCATTACCACAGGGGGAAAGCTTATGGTCAGTTCCGGGCCAGGGCTTCTACGATATGCGGGAATGAAAATGTCAGTTCCGGCTGTGTCTTAAATATCCCATACACGGCTGAGCCGCTGCCGCTCATGCTGGCATATACGGCCCCGGCCTGATAAAGCTGCTGTTTAAGCTGCCGCACCTCACGGGGGGCGTTTTTTTCAAAAGCATTACCAATTTTATCCCGCCATGCGGTTACCGGCACTGATTCCAACGTTTCCTTAAGGTTAAGTTGAGGCTTTGCCGGCACCAGGTTTTGATAAGCCTGTGGGGTGCTGACCGGCACTTGCGGATAGACAACGACAAGGTAAAAACCTTGCAGGTCAAGGGTTATATCGGCAAAAACATCACCGGTACCTTTAACGAATACCGGTTTATTGCGGATAAAAAAGGGGCAATCACTACCCAGCTTACCGGCATATTCGGTTAGTTTGCTGCCCGTGAGCTGTAAATCAAACTTGTCGTTCAATAATTTAAGCATAAAAGCCCCGTCAGCCGAACCGCCACCCAGGCCGGCCCCTATGGGGATGTTTTTGTGCAGGTGAATGTGAACGGGTGGCAGGCCAAAATCGGCTTGTAGCAGCGCATAAGCCTGTACACAACTATTGGTTTCGCCCGGAATATCGATTCCGGTGCTGGTAAAGTTGAAACTATCTGCTTCTATTACTTCCAGGGCATCATACCAGGGCACCGGATAAAAACAAGATTCGATAGTATGATAGCCGTCAGGGCGTTTGGCCACTACGTTGAGGCCGATATTAATCTTGGCGTTGGGAAAGACAATCATGGTTTTTGCCCGCTAAACCCGGGGGTTACCCTTTCGGCATCAGGTCATCCACGATGGCCTGGGTAATGCCCGAAGTAGAGAAACCGCCATCGTGCATCAGGTTTTGCATGGTAACCTTGCGGGTGTAGTCGGAAAACATAATCACAATGTAGTCGGCACATTCCTCTGCCGTGGCATTGCCGAGGGGCGACATCTTCTCGGCAAAATCGAGGAAGACATCAAAGCCGCCAACCCCACTGCCGGCTGTGGTGGGCGTAGGCGATTGCGAAATGGTATTCACCCTGACCTTTTTCTGGTGCCCCAGCCGGGCGCCATAGCTGCGGGCGATAGATTCCAGCACCGCTTTGGCCTGGGCCATATCCGAATAACCGGGGTAGGTACGCTGGGCGGCAATATAGCTCAACGCCATAATAGAGCCCCATTCGTTCAGGGCATCCTGTTTTTCGGCTACCTGCATTACCTTGTGAAAAGAAACCCCCGACACATCCAGGGTCTTCATCATCCATTCGTAGTTAAGGTCACCATAATCACGGCCTTTGCGCACATTGGGGCTCATACCAATAGAGTGCAGGATAAAATCGAGCTTACCGCCTAATATTTCCACCGCTCTGCTCACCAGGTGTTCAAGATCGGTTACCGAAGTGGCATCGGCCGGGATGATCTCGGCTTCACATTTTTTTGCCAGCTCGTTGATTTTTCCCATGCGCATGGCAATAGGGGCGTTGGTAAGCACAAAACGACCTCCTTCCTGGTAAACTTTTTCGGCTGTCTTCCAGGCAATTGAGTTTTCATCCAGGGCACCAAAAATTATGCCCCGTTTCCCTTTTAGTAGATTATGACCCATGTTGATTTCTTTCTAAATACAGGTTGTTATAAAAATTTCGCGCTGCAAAATTAGTGTAAATATCTCTGACCTGTATAAATATTCCGCGTGCTGGCCGCAGGGCAATAGCTAAAGCCACGCAGAAAATAGGCTTAACCTGCCATCAGGCATGTTTTCAGGCAAAGCCGCGGCCTATGTTTTTATGGCGGACAATCACCCAAATCACCACCGGCCCCCCGATGATGGCAGTTACGGCATTGATGGGCAGCACGTGGGCCGAGCCCGGCAACTGGGCGATAAAATCGGTAACGATCATCAGCAGGGCCCCGGTAAGGCCTACGGCCGGGATAAGCACTTTATGATTGGCCGTGGTAAACACCACGCGGGTAAGGTGGGGTACGGCCAGGCCAATAAAAGCAATGGGGCCGCAGTAAGCGGTAATAGCCCCGGCCAGGATACTGGTGGCCACCAGGATAAACACCCTTGTTTGACGGACATTAACCCCCACACTTTTGGCCTGTTTTTCACCAAGGATAAAAGCATTCAGGGGTTTGTGGACCAAAAAGGCCAACACCAGCCCCAGCATCACCAAGGAAAAGAAAAGGGGCATGTCATCCCAGCGCACATTGCTGAGGCTGCCGAAAGTCCAGACCACAAATGACTGCAACACCTCTGCCTGGCTGTAAAATTGCAACACACTTACTATGGCCCCGGTAATACTGCCAAACATCAGGCCTAATATCAGCAGGGTGGTGCTGTCGGCAATGTTTCTGGCCAGCACCAGCACGGCCAATAGCACCAATGCGGCCCCCAGGGCAGCCGCCAGCAGGATACTTACTTTACCCACCAAAAACCCCAGCGGCACCATACTGCCGGCCATCACCAACAAGGCTACCCCCAGGCTGGCACCGGAACTGATGCCCAGGACAAAAGGGCCGACCAACGGGTTACGAAAGAGGGTTTGCATGAGCAGGCCACTTACCGACAACCCGGCCCCTACAGCCAGGGCCGTAAGTACCCGGGGCAGGCGAAAGAGCAGGATGATTTGTTCCCAGGCCTGGTGTTCCCCTGTTTTACCGGTTAGAATGGCCAGGGTGTCGGCAAAGGGGATGGTAACGCTGCCGAAACTGAGGTCCAGCAAAAAAAACAGGCCGGTGGCAGCCAGCAAAACCAGCCAGGAAAGGGTAAAGGGGTGTCCGGGTTTCATTTACCGGCTAAGGTAATTGAAAATGAAAGAACAATTTATGTTCGGGCAGCAGATTTGGGTGGGCGATTTTGATTAAATCCTTAAGGATAATGTCGGGGCGCAGGTAGCCCAGTTCCAGAAACTCGCTGCCCCCTTGTGCCCCTATACGCTTATTGTAGGAATACACGGTATGTTGCCGGTATGGCCTGAAGGCCGTATAACGGCTGTCGGCAGCCGCCAGTTCGGCCAGGGTACGAAAGGAGCCAACGCCTATCCAAAAATCAGCCTCATGGGCCCGGTTAAAAACGCTTTCGAAGCTCAGCGGTAAAAATGCAGCCGTGGTATCTTGCTGCCAGAGGTAGGTAAAGCCGGCATCGCCCAGCATTCTGGCAGCATAATTCCTGCCCCCCGGCACAAACCACGAACCTCCATAAACAATGCCCGACATCACCGTTGGTTTTTCCCCGGCTGTTTTTGCCAGGGCCAAAGCCTGCAAATATTCGTTTTGGATGTAGTTAAATACCGAGTCTGCCATTGTTTCTTTGTTGAAGAGGATACCGGCCAGTTTCAGCCACTCGGCCCGGCCCAGGGGGTGTTGTTCCAGGTATTCGGCATTTAAGAGCACCGGGATACCCGCCTCCTGGATACGGTTGAACTGGCCGAAATCCCCGGTAAGGCTGTAACCCATCACTACCTCCGGTTGCAGGCTTACCAGTTTTTCAATGTTAAGGGCTTCGTCAACACCTAATTCGGCTACCTGGCCGGCCTCTATACGGGTGCGTACCGAGGCGGTGCTGATATAATCGAGGGAGGGAAAGCCGGTAAGGGCCGCGCTTTCCCCCAGATAATCGAGCAGGGGGATGTGGGTGGTGGAGGTGCAAACTATGGATTTGACGGGAGTGGCGATATAGGCATCTGCCTGCACGGCCGGCTTTTGCCCCTGCCGGTCGTAGAGAACATAGGTTAACGGTGCGGTTGCCCCTTTAAAGGGCGTAATCACCTTCACCCGGTAGTGGTTGTTGGCTTTCTCGAGGGTAAAGCCGGTAGCATAAGTAAGGGCAATTGGCTGATAAACAACATCTGTGGCTGCTGGTTTTTTTGCCGGATTGCAGGCCATAAAAAACCACAGGGCAAGAAATATCCGGTTAACTTTATTCATCCGCCTAAATTAAGGCAGATACCTGTGGGATAAAAGGAAGCTTACCGGAGACTACTCCAAATATTTTATACTAACATTCTCGTTGATGATGCGCGACAGCTCTTCCAGACCGCCTTCGGAAAAATAAGTGTCGTATTCATCAATGCTTACCGACAGGTCTTTGGGCTTATAGTTGATATAGTCCACTACCCGCCAGCCATTCACCTCGCGTGGGTTGATGGCTACCCGGAAGCGCTTGCCGCCACCACTGGTGCTGTAGGAATAGGCGAAATAATCAATATAAAAAGTATCTTTATTAAGCCAATAAACATAGCGGTCGTCAAAATCATCGCCACCCCCTTCTTCCGTAAAAGAAACCTCTACTTTATAGTATTCTTTGCCGCCAATTGTTGAGGTGCCCAGCAATTTTTTTATCACGGCCGGGTCTTTCAGCACAAAGGGTATCCTGACAAAATAAATTACCGAATTGACCGAATTGGCATAGCGGCTGGTCCATTTTTCATCTAAGGCAACCACCGAATCGTTTACCGTGCGGGTAAAGCCATCGTTGGTCAGCACGTCCACTACATGGCCGGTAGAGTCATCAAAAATACGCTTCAGCTCGTAGCGATAGTTATGGTATTTGGCCACATAATGCTTTTTACGGAAATCAAACTCGATGATGCTGTTATACACCTTGTCGCCTCCGTAGGCGGCAATGGTCTGTTCAATAATTTCTTCGGCCGTAAACTCTTGGGTACAACTGCCCAAAGCAAAAAGCAAAACAATAATTAAAACCTGGTTGCGCATGATCTTGTTATTTGGTGCAATGATAACGTATTCATCGCTAAATTAATTCGCTAAGATGATAAACGGGCGAGGGCGTTCACGTAGCGGTCGGGGATTTCGCCATTATTGGCGGTGGTGAAATCGGTGTAGGCACAAGGCACCAGGGTGTTGCGGCCAAAATGGGCGGCTTTTTTGCCGGAGGGAACCTCCAGCCACCATTTTTCGCTCAGTTTGCTTTTATAAAACACAATGGTGGCCGGCTGGGTGCCGGGCATATCCACTACATATTTCAAATAGTCGTTAGAGGTGAAGTCGCCTTCGTGCTTACGGTGGTAAAAGCCTTCAATAAAATACCAGATCATAGTAGCCGCCACCGAGGCGGTTTTCATGCTCTCATCATCCAGCTCGGGGTTATATTCATAAAACCCGGCACTGCTTAGTTTATCGTTAAGGCCGGCATACCAGCAAATCTGGCAGGCCTCTTCCCCGGTAAGGCCAAAAGGCTGGGCATTTTGATTGCCGGGCGCATCGGAAGAGCGGATGGCCGTAAGGTCAAACGACAACATATCGGCCTCGCGGATTACCGGTTCCATATCTTCCAGTACCTGCCGCAACAGGCCAATCCGGTAGGTTTCAAAATACAGCCTTTCCAGCACCTCAATGCTGCTGGTTTCTATCAGGTACGACTGGTAGGCCAGGTGGCTGTAATTGAACAGGAAGTTTGGCTCATGCACCAGCATTTTATGGATATGCGACAGGTTGGCCGGGCCGCTTTCATCAAGGTCGAGCAGGGCATCAACATTGAGTACACTGATAAGTTTTTCCAGCCCCTGGTAGGCAAAAAACTGTCCTAAGCTGATATCGTGGGAGCCACCGAAAATAACGGGCAATATTCCCTGGCCGATCAGGTATTCGCCTACTTCCTGCAAACGGCCATAGGTTTCTTCCAGGTCAACGCCATTGTTGAGGTTGCCGAGGTCGAGGATATGATAGTTGCCGCTGCCGCGTTTCAGGCGGTAAAGTTTTTTGCGGATTTCATCGGCAGCCCCGGCCACGCCCGTATTGGCCCCGCTGCCCCGGTTTTCGGTAATGCCGATCAGGGCCATGTCATGGCCTTTTAGTTCGGGGATTTTGCTGGTATTGATGTTGAGGCTCTTGCACACCGCGCTGACAGAGGAAATATCATCCACAAGGGCTTCGTCAACAGGAGAAAAAAACAGGTTAAGGTCCATCGTAAACTATTTCAGCCTGTAATTTAAAGCAGAAATCATTGGGCGCAAAAAAACAGCACGGTTTAGCTGTTGGAAAGGGCCATGCGGGCGTATTTTTTAGCCGCCAAAGTCATCAAACGCCACGTTTTCGGGCGGGATGCCCCAGTCTTCGGTCATTTTTATTACGGCTGCATTCATCAGGGGCGGGCCGCAGAAATAAAATTCGATATCTTCGGGCGAAGGGTGCTTTTTGAGTTGGTGTTCGATAACCGCATTGTGCACAAAGCCGAGGAAACCATCGCCTTCAGGGTCGTCCATGCTTTTCTTTTCTACCCAATTGTCTTCCGGCAAGGGGTCTGACAACACCACAAAGAATTTAAAATTAGGGAATTCCCGTTCAATCGCCCGGAAATCTTCAATAAAGAACAGTTCGCGTTTTGAGCGGCCACCATACCAATAGGTAACCTTGCGGGTGGTTTTCAGGGTATGAAACAGGTGGAACAGGTGCGAGCGCATGGGTGCCATACCGGCACCACCACCGATATAAATCATTTCGGCATCGGTATCCTTAATAAAAAACTCGCCATACGGGCCGGAAATGGTTACCTTATCACCGGGTTTACGGGAGAAGATATAAGAAGAACAAATGCCGGGGTTCACATCCATCCAGCGGTTTTTCTCGCGGTCCCACGGAGGGGTGGCAATGCGGATGGTAAGCATAATGATGTTGCCTTCGGCCGGGTGGTTGGCCATAGAGTAGGCGCGGAAGATCGGCTCATCGTTCTTCATCTTCAAATCCCAGAGGCCAAACTTATCCCAGTCTTCCTTGAATTTATCCGGCCCGTCCGGGTCACCGGGTTCAGGCTCAATGTTGATGTCTTTGTAATCTACTTCAATAGGCGGCACATCAATCTGGATATAGCCTCCGGCCTGGAAATCGAGGTTTTCACCTTCCGGCAGTTTTACGGTAAAGGCTTTAATAAAGGTGGCCACATTATAATTGGAGATGACCTCACACTCCCATTTCTTAATCCCGAAGATTTCTTCCGGTATCTTTATTTCCATATCCTCCTTCACTTTCACCTGGCAGGCCAGCCGCACGTGCGACTTCTGCTCCTCGCGGCTCAGGTGGCCAACCTCGGTAGGCAACACACTGCCGCCACCCGACTCTACCGTACATTTACACATGGCACAGGTACCCCCCCCGCCACAGGCTGAAGGCAGAAAAATTTTCTGGGCCGACAAGGTGTTTAGTAATGTTCCTCCTGCCGGGGTAACTACCGGGTTCTCGGTGTCACCGTTGATAACAATCTTTACATCCCCGGACTGGACCAGTTTCGATTGCGCATAAAGAAGGACAAAAACCAATAAAAGGATAATAGCGGTAAATGCTATGATGGAGGAAATTACGACTACACTCATGCGTGAAAGGGCATTGTTTTAAAGCGCTACAAATATATTCATTAAAGCCTGAATAACCCCAAGGATTTGCCGAATGAAATACCTTTATGAACGTTTTTTATTCCCGGGTATGGGAGGGCCAATTGTGCCGGCTTCCGCAACAGGTAGTCGGCAAAGTACGTGGCGTGGTGGTTTGCCCACTGTGCAGGTTTGCCCCGAACCCGGGATAGCAAAACCGGCCCGAAGAAAACCAGGGGTATTTATTATCGTTTAACGGGTTAAAACAACTGCTTCCAGGTGCCTTTCATGCGGTTGTACTTAAGGGTACTGGGCAGCGCCTGCCAGAAATACCGGTTGATCTCTACAGCAAAAGAGGGCTGCATATAGCAGTTGATGGTACAGCCTTCACATTCAGGGAGACGGCCTTCCTTCGCCAGGGCTTGCCGGGTTTGGGGGTGGCGGTACACTTCGGCCAGGTTATTATCTATGGGAAAAGCTTCTTTTTGCACATGATAGCAGGGGGTAATAAGCTGGTTGTCGGGTGAAATAACCACGGTTGATGAGCCGGCCTTGCACACCGGCCGGGCCGTATGGTTGCCCCCATCGGCCAGCAACGTAATAAAGGCTTCGTTTAAATATACCCGGGGCTTTTTCGCCCAGGTGCGCAAAGCCGCCAGTTGTTCCGGGGCAAATGCCTGGCCGGTATCCACCTCATGGTAATCAAAGGCCGGGTTAAGGATAAGCACCAGGTTGTTGGGCAAGGTGATATTTTCATATACCGGGGCTATCTGGTCGAGGTTATGGGTAAAGGCGGTAAATAAAATATCAGGCCTTTCGCCCAGCTCCAGGGCCACATCAATGGATTGCAATACGGCATCATAGCATTTTACCCCCCGTAGGGTGTCGTGCTGTTCCCGGTCATAGGCATCGAGCGAGAAGTGCAACATATCAACTAAGCCGGCCAGCGCGGCTGCGCGCCTGGGGTACAGGAGGCCGTTGGTGGTTACGGTAGTAATAAACCCCTGCTCCCTGGCCAGGGCCAGTATTTCCGGCAACTGCCGGTGCAGCAAGGGCTCACCCCCGGTAAAGTCAATCACCTTAACCCCCAGTTTTTTCAGGTCGCGCAGGTTGGCGGCAACATTTTCCAGGGTTACATAGGGGGAAGGTTGTTGCCAGATATCGCAAAAGCCACATTTGGCATTACACTTATAGGTAAGGTAATAATTACATAGTACCGGATGGTTCAGCAGCCGCATAGGGTAAAAATACGCTTTTGGCCGGTTATGCCGGGCGCCCGGCTATTTTTTTCTGAGCATATTCAGCAAGGTAGTGAGGCGGGCCTTCAGGTCCCTGCGGTCAACAATAAAATCGAGGAACCCGTGGTCGAGCACAAATTCGGCACTTTGAAACCCCTTGGGCAGGTCTTTGCCAATCGTTTCGCGGATCACCCGGGGCCCGGCAAACCCGATTAAGGCCCCCGGTTCGGCAATATTAAAATCGCCCAGCATGGCGTATGAGGCGGTTACGCCCCCGGTGGTGGGGTCGGTAAGCAGGGAGATGTACGGTATTTTGGCCTCCGACAGCAGGGCCAGTTTGGCTGAGGTTTTGGCCATCTGCATCAGCGACAGGCTCGATTCCATCATCCGCGCCCCGCCTGATTTTGAGATCATCAGAAACGGTGTTTTATGTTTCAGGCAGTAATCGATAGCGCGGGCAATTTTTTCGCCTACCACCGAGCCCATAGAACCGCCAATGAAGGCGAAATCCATACAGGAAACGGTCAGGTCGAGGCCATTCATTTTGCCGGTAGCCGTACGCACGGCATCGGTGAGGCCGGTTTTCTTTTGCGAGGCGGCAATGCGTTCGGTATAAGGCTTGCTGTCCACAAACCCATAGGGGTCGGCCGAACTGAGGTTGGCATCCAGTTCGGTGAACTCGTTGTTATCAAAGAGGATTTCGAAATACTCTTTCGAGCCAATACGCACATGATAGCCGTCTTCGGGGCTCACATAGCGGTTGTTTTTCAGCTCCCGGGTATGGATAATCTTGCCGGAGGGCGTTTTATACCATAAGCCATCGGGGGCTTCTTTCTTTGCTTCGGTAGGGGTTTGAATCCCCTTGTCTTTTCTGGTAAACCAAGCCATATCGGTTGAGGCTGTTTGTGGGTGACAAAGATAAGAGAAAACCGCCATGAATCAAGGCATTGGCCCAACTCCTGCCGCGGCCCGGATTTGCCCCGGCCTTTCTGCCTGACGGTCAACAAAAAACCAACCCCGGTAAACAGCGTTGGTTTTTTGAAAATTATGTTTATGTTATGAAAAAGAATGTAAATATATAAAAATTATTTCTTTTCCCTGATACGGGCAGCTTTTCCCTGGCGGCCGCGCAAATAAAACAGGCGGGCCCTTCTTACTTTTCCTTTGCGGATCACCTCTACTTTATCAATATTGGGCGACAACAAAGGGAAGATACGCTCAATGCCTATACCGTTGGAAACCTTACGCACGGTAAATGTTTCGCCATTGGTATTGGGGTTCCTGCGCTGTAGTACAGTGCCCTGAAACTGCTGGATACGCTCTTTATTGCCCTCCTTGATTTTATAGTAAACGGCAATGGTGTCGCCTGCCTTAAAGTCAGGCATTTTGGCCCTTGCCGCGTTGGCTTCTTCTTCTACCAGTTTGATTAAATCACTCATGATTTTATCGCTTAGATGTTGATCAAAAATTCTCTCCCGAAATTTCGGACTGCAAATATACAAGAAAAATTGGCTAACAGAATAAATTCAACTAATATTTATCCTGAAAGAAGGGCCTGCATCTTATAAAAGCCTGTGCAAGCAATGCTTGGTTTCAAAAAGAGGGTTAACCCGGATTATTCATGAAAATCATGAATAATGATGTAAATTAACCGCCAAACGATTGTTTGTCCGTTAATTACATCAGGGTTAACCCCGATGAATGCAAAATGCAATAGCCCCAAATTTGGGTTATGCTTAAATTTGGGTTTATGTTGTATTTTGTGTTTAACATATTGTATTACAGTATTTTGCAGTTCATCGGCCCTGCGGGCGAAAAATTCATATGAATTTTTCGGGTTAACACAGTAGAAAACAACAAAAAACAGTTCCACCAGTATCCCGAAACTTCCTGAAGAAACACGGTTGCCCCTGTCGGCAGTTTACGATAACAGCCCCCTGGCCGGTTCGCCATACTTTACCGCCATTACGGCCGGCCGGAAGGAGGCCAGCAGGGTGATGATGATAATGGTAAGGCTGGTGGCGGCAAAATCCTGCCAGGCCATTTCCACGGGGTAGTAGTCCACTACCGAGGTTTGCAGGCCCATGCCCACCAGGCCTACCGTTTGCTGCAACCAGCATAACACATAGCCCAGCACCAGGCCAAAAAAGGCCCCCGAAAAAGAAATGATGGCCCCTTCGGCCAGAAAAACAGCCCGTACCTGGCCGGCCGTGGCCCCCATGGCGAAGAACATGCTGAGGTCGCGTTTCTTGTCAATCGCCAGCATCGACAAGGCAAAAAAGATGTTTATCGAGCTCACCCCGATAATAAAGGCAAAGGTGATAAACACAAACAGCTTCTCAATTTTTACGGTGCGCAGCATCACAGCATGCTGTTCATCGGCACTAAGCACCTTATAACCGGGGCCCAGGGCTTTTTTCAGGGCGGCAATCACGGCTGTTGCCTGGCCGGGCTGCACGGTTACTTCCAGCGAAGTAACCTTATTGCCGTAGTTGAGTAGTTCACGGGCAAATTCAATGGGTACCAGGATATATTTTTCGTCAAAGTTACGCTCAATGGCAAACACCCCGGCTACCTGCAGGCCTTTGCGGGTAAGGGCGCTGTTGGGGTTGAGGCTGCGGGAGCGCAGGTTTTTGGGATAATAAACCTGCAAGGTTAAAAAATCACTGGCAGCAGAAATGGCCAGGCTGTATTGCACCCCCTGGCCCACCACCGCCATGGGAATGCTACCGTTCCAGAGCTTCAGCTCGCCTTCGGTAATTTTATTGGTAAGTTTGTTTACCTGCAGGTAATTATCGCTGACCCCCTTGATTACACCTACCATTTCGGCATTGTCGTATTTGAGGTAGGCATTATCTTCAATTACCTGCACCACGGCTACTACCCCGTTTTGCTTTTCTACCCTGGCCAGCAGGCTGTCGGTAAGCGCAAACGACTTGCCGTTGGCTGCTACTATTTTTATATCCGGATCAAAAGAGCCGTATAAATCACGCAGCAAGCCTTCCAGGCCATTAAAAACCGACAAAATCACCACCAACGCCATGGTGGCCATGCCCACCACCAGCATAGAGATGATGGAGATAATATTGATGAAGTTTTTCTTTTCTTTCGACCAGAAATACTTGCGCGCTATGAGCAGGGGGAAGTTCAAGGGTTATTCTCTGCTTGTCCCTTCCTCAGCCGGGGGGATATCCAACCCCTTGAACAATTCCTCTATTTGCTCGGCCTGTTCCTGGGTTTCGTCAAGGAAAAACCGCAGTTCCGGCACTATGCGTACCTGCTTGCCAATGCGCTTGCCCAATGCGCCCCGGATATGGCTTTTCTTTTGTTCGATCGCCTCGATAACCCGCTGTTTTTCCTGGCTGGGCAGTACACTTACATAAACCGAGGCAACGCTTAAATCGGGGGAAATCTCTACCCCGGTAAGGGTAACAAAGGCCGGGGTGAAGCTGTCGCGAAAATCATGTTGAAAAATATCGGCCAGATCGCGCAAGATAAGCCGCGAGAATTTATGTTGTCTTTTTGTTTCCATGGGATGTGGTTTTTGGCGGATTAAATTTACTCATAAATACACAATTGTAACGGTTAAAACAACTGCTTGTTTTATATCTACCGGTATTCAACAAGTTTTACGATGTTTGTGTTAATTAAGCTGCAGCAAATTGTTCCGATTTTTTAAAATAAACGACCCCTACCGCCTGATCGTCATCTTCGTTCTGGCGCTGCTGATAAAACTGCCGTTTTTCATTAACAACAGCGCCTATTTTGCTATGCACCATTGGCTGACGGTGGGCGAAGCCATGCAATCGGGGCGCCTGTACCTGCATATTTTCGATTCGCTGGCGCCACTGGCTTCTTTTGCTTACCGGCTGGTGGTGCTGTTGTTTGGCAAATCGGTGCTGGCTTTGCACATTTCAGGTACTTTGCTGATGGTCATCCAGGCTGTCATTTTCAACAACCTGACCATCAACAACAAGGTGTATGCGCAAAACACCTATTTGCCGGCTTTTGTTTACCTGATTTTTTCTTCGGTACATTACAGCCTGAGCGTATTTTCCCCGGCCCAACTGGGCATGACATTTATCCTGCTGGCCTTTGGCCGCCTTTTGGCGCATGTAGAGTTCCGGGCCAAACGCGATGAGCAAATTATGGGTATCGGCCTGCTTATCGGGGTGGCCGCTTTGTTCTTCCTGCCTTATATTTTCTTTTTACCCATTGTGTGGCTTATCCTGCTGCTGTTTACCAATACCCTGAGGCGCAGGTATTTTATCCTGATGATCACGGCCGTATTACCGCTTTTGGTTTCCCTGACATACCACTGGCTGGTACTCGACAGCATCGGCTATTATATCCGCAATTTTCTCATTCCTTCACTGGCGGTGGCGCTGCCGGCTGGCGGTCAGCTATGGCAACATTTCGGGTTGTTTTTGCCGTTGCTGCTTGGCTGGCTTTTGGGTTTGCTCACTATGCCCAAACAACGGAGGTTGAATAATTATCAATACCGGCTGGTACAATTGTTTTTTGTTACCGGTGTTTTGTCGCTGTTTATCTTAACTTTTACAGTTGCCGATGTGGCAACCGGGCTAACCTTGCTGGTGCCGGTGGCCGCTTTTTTTGCCACCCATTTGTTTTACCTGCTTAAGCGCCCGCTCACCGATCTGGTTGTTTCGTTTCTGTTTGTGGCCCTCTGTTTGCTGATAAGTTATGACAGTGCGTTTGTTGTTGCCGGCTGGGCGAACAAGATCGCCAGCAAAACAAAGGTGGCCCCGGAGCTTGTTGCCCTGATAAAAGACAAAAGAATAATGGTGTTGGGCGATAAGCCGCAGTTATATCAATACGGTACTTTGGCGACCCCTTTTTATAATTGGGCCCTGGCCAGGCCGGTGGTTGACAACCTCACGTATTACGACAACCTGGTTTTTATCAAGGAGTCAATTGACCGCTACCAGCCCGAAGTGATTATAGATTATGACTTTACGTGGCGCAGGTTTGTGTATCACCTGCCGGAACTGGCGGGACAGTATGAGCAAGTACGGCCTTTTGTGTGGGTAAGCAAAAAATAACCGCAGGCAACGTATCTTTACCGTAAATTTTACTTATGGCACTTTTTTATCAGGATTTTAAATTAGGTGTTATCGGTGGCGGGCAGTTGGGCCGCATGCTTATTCAGGAAGCAATTAATTATAACCTGCACGTAGCGGTGCTGGACCCCGATGAAAACGCCCCTTGCAAACATCTGGCGCACAGTTTCACTTGTGGCAGCCTTACCGATTATGACACGGTGCTGGCCTTTGGCCGGCAATGCCAACTGGTGACAATAGAAATTGAGAATGTAAATACCGAGGCCCTGCAACAATTGGTGGCGGCCGGTATTACCGTTTACCCGCAACCGGAAATCATTGCCCTGATTAAAAACAAAGTTGAGCAAAAGACTTTTTACCAACAACATGATATTCCTACGGCCGCTTTTACGGTGACAGCCAACAAAGAAGAAGTAAAACAAGCGGCCAGGCCCCTGCCGTTTGTCAACAAACTGGCCACAGCAGGGTATGACGGCCGTGGGGTACAGATAATCCGTACCCCGAAGGATTTAGACAAAGCTTTTGATGCCCCGGGCCTGGTAGAGGAGCTGGTTGATTTCAGCAAAGAGATTTCGGTGATTGTGGCACGGAATAAATTCGGGGAGATAAGGGCTTTTCCTACGGTAGAACTGGAGTTCCACCCGGAGCACAATCTGGTGGAATACCTGCACACCCCCGCCATCATTGACCCGGAAATTGACAATAAAGCCAAGCTGATTGCCATTGACATCGTTAAAAAGCTTGACTTTATCGGCCTGCTGGCTATTGAAATGTTTGTAACCAAAGATGGCCGCGTGCTGGTCAACGAAATAGCCCCGCGCACCCATAACAGCGGCCACCATACCATTGAATCGTGCACTACTTCGCAGTTTAACCAGCATTTGCGGGCTATTTTAGGCCTGCCGTTGGGCAATACAGCTTTAAAAACCCCGGCTACCATGGTTAATTTGCTGGGCGAAGAGGGCTATACCGGCCCAGCCCGCTATGAAGGGCTGGAAGAGGTGCTGGCATTAAAAGGGGTTTATGTGCACCTTTACGGTAAGGCGATAACCAAACCCTACCGCAAAATGGGCCACATAACCATTACCGGCAAGCGCAAGAAAAAACTGCTGGCAAAAGCAAAATTTGTTAAAGAAACCTTAAAAGTAAAAGCATGAGCGAGGTACACGTTAGCATTATCATGGGCAGCAAGTCCGATTTACCGGTTATGCAGGCTGCGGCCGATAGCCTGACAGAACTGGGCGTAATGTATGAAATAACCATTGTTTCGGCCCACCGCACCCCGCACCGGATGGTGGAATTTGCCGAACAGGCCCGTAGCCGGGGCATAAAAGTAATTATTGCCGGGGCCGGTGGGGCGGCCCATCTGCCGGGGATGGTGGCCTCGTTAACCACCTTGCCGGTAATCGGGGTGCCGGTGAAATCGCGTAATTCAATTGACGGCTGGGATTCTGTGTTGTCAATCCTGCAAATGCCGGCTGGGATTCCGGTAGCTACGATGGCACTGGACGGGGCCAAAAATGCCGGGCTCCTGGCGGCCGGGATAATCGGGGCCTTTGATGAGCGGGTCGCCCATAACCTGGCCAACTATAAACAGGAGCTTAAAGAAAAGGTAGAGGCCGCGGCCCGGGAAATGGAGGGGCGGTAGCTGTAACCCGAGACAATTACCCGTTCCGGCAAAACTCGAGCTTAACGGCTTAACCCGGATTATTCACGAAATTCGTGAATAATCCGGGTTAAACAGTAACGAGGTATAACTATGGGCTTCCTCAAGCCAAGTCATTACCTCTTTTTTATTCATCTTTTTATTTAGAACAACTGTCGTTTGAAAAATAAAAATATCTTCTTGTTTACGGTTTTTACCACTTGAAAAATTAACGTTTACCCGCCCTGTTTTGTTGAGTTCGAACGACTGGTTAAACTGAAAAGCAACCAGTTTTCCCCGTGAATCAAACCTATTCTCAAACCCAAAATTGATGGACAACCTGATAGTTGAGCATTTGATGTGGAAGTTCGGCAGGAAACTATTCTGTTCTGTAGGGAAAATCTGTTTTGAGGGCAGCCTGAAACTTACCCAGCGCCATCTCGTATTCGCGGTCCATAAGCTGCCGGCCTGATTCATCGGGCTGCAACGGCCAGCGTACTTCAAAAATAACTTCCTGTAAAGGCGCGTTGGATAGTTTGCTCATAGATCGTTGTCAAATTTATAACTCTAAAATACAAAAGCGACATAATAGCACTGTGTACTATCCCCTTCTTTTCATTGGCAATACCACAGGGCGAAAAATCCGTATAAATTTTTCGGGCCAGGAAAAAGGGTTGGCCACATTTTCGCATCTTAGGTTGACGTTAGTGTTTGCGCAGAAAGATAAAATCGCCTCCTTCATCATCGGCCTGCGAAATAACCCCATACTGGGGTACCTGACCATTCGGACTATTATTAATCACATTATATTTAAACGAAGCAAACAGTTGGTCGGCCGAAATTAACGGCTGGTCATTACGTTGCAGGGCTTTAATCAGATATTCAATAAACACACTTTTATCAGGTACGGTTTTCAGGGCCCCGCTGGTCATGGCTTTGCGGCTGGGTAGTTTATACATCTCCAGCATGGCCCTGGAGGCGGTAAAGGCTTCCCGTGTCTTCAGGATACCCCCTCCAAAACAGGCATCGGTTATCAGCAGGGTATGTTTTGAGTCAATGGCCCGGATATAATCACGGATAGTGCCATTGGAAAGCCAGGCGGCTTTGGAGTTTTTGCGGGCATCACTGGGCAACCAATATCCTTGCTCTATGCGGTCATCCCAGATGCCGTGGCCGGCATAAAACACGATAAGGTTGTCGGTGGGTTCTACGGTGGTAGTCAGCCTGTCGAAAGTTTCAATTATTGTCGTGCGGTCGGGGTTTTGCAGGAAGGTGATGTTTTGCGGCTTAAAGGCATAGTCTTTTACCAACTCGTCCCGTAAAGCGCGGGCATCGGCCACCGGCTGGTCGAGGTCAACAATAGCCGGGTCGCGGTAATCCTGCACGGCAATAATCAAAGCATAATATTTACGCCTTTGCAGTTCTGCCCGCAAGGCTTTTCCCTGGCGGTCGTCTGTGGCAATGGTAACGGGGCTGCGCGCTTCACTTGCCTGTACCACCAACGGCCTTGGCGCAGGGGTTTTATTGGTAGAGGATTTTTGCAGTTTTATTTTACCTATACCCGCCAGCAGGCAGCCGTTTTTGGTAGCGGTATTGGCCTTCCATTTCCCCGTAAGCTTCTCCCCGGTACCTTCGTCATAGGCCAGGGACATCCCGGGCAAACACCAAAGGCCTTTCTTGTCGATATAGTGGGTAGCCATGAGCACGGCCTTACCGTTAAGTACGGTGCCGGTGAGTTCATAGTTAGCCCAATTTTTTTTATTTAACGTTTGGGTATAAACGGTGGCCTTCAAGTCATTCCCCTGTTGCTGAATAGCAATGGTCAGGGTATAATTCTGCATGCCCCAATTGGCCGTGCCCGTCCAGCTACCGTCAAAACCTGCCCTACTCCCCTGGGCTATGGACATCAACCCCGGCACAAAGACCAGCATTGATGCCATGAGATATTTGCTAATTTTTTGCATACGGTTGCCCCTAAGGGTAAAGATAGTAAGTAAACCTTATATACCCTAAGCCAAGATAATGTAACCCATTGAAAAACAGGGATTTTTTTTGTTTTAACCCATTGTTTTTCCGGCCTGACTAAAATTAACCGGGATTTATACTTTCTACATAATTAGGGTCGCCCCGCAATACGCGGAAACGCTTGCGCACATCCGTGGTGTAGATGCTGCCCGGGTATTTTCTGAGAAAATCATTATATAACTCCAGCGCTTTTTCTTTATCCCCGATATTTTCTTCATAGAGCCTGCCCAGTTCATAATAAGCTTTTGCCCCCAACAGGCCTTCGGCATACTTATCCACAATTTGCTGCAATAAGGTAGCCGCAGCGGCAAAATTACCGGCACGTTTTTCAATCCCGGCCTTTAAATACAGAAGGTCATCGGTAAGCTCATGACCGGCAAAGGCAACCAACATGCTGTCGATGGCGGTTAGGGCCTCGGCAGCCCGGTGCTGATAGAGCAAGAGTTCGATACCAGCGTATTTTTTTAAGGCGGTTGTACTGGTATCCAGGGCAGTATTGCTTTGAATAAATATACTCAGGTCGAGGGCATCGTTGGCAATCTCCCGGCTGGTTGCCAACTTGAGGATATCCAGGTATTCCTGGGCCAGTTGAAAATCACCACGGTAATAGGCCAGCCGGGCATTACGTAATTTGGCTTCATAGCCCAACGGGGTTTCTTTCATGGTTTTGTCCACCTGGGCATAGAGCAGGGCCGATTCCCAGGGTTTACCCGCCAGCAAATAAATATCGGCCAGGTCGAGTTTAGCCTGTGCTACCAGGTCTAACCTTACCCGCGGTTGTTTAATCAATTGCTCAATGATTTGAATAGCGGAGTCTTTCTCGTTTAAATAATATGCAAAGAGCCGGGCCTGGTTGAGCCGGGCCTGGTTGGCAAAATTGCTTTGCGGAAAGGAAGCTACAAAGCGGTCATATTCCGTAACCAGGGTTCGCACTTCGGCCAAATCAACCGGGTAGGTTGTTTTCACTAAGTTCTCACGCGCTTTAATGCGGTAGAGCCGGGCCTGAATAGCCGTATTCGATTGCGGATAGGTGGAGGCGAGATAATCAAAAATAGCAATAGCGTTGGTATAGTCTTTATTGTTCAAGGCAATTACGCCTACATTAAGCACCTTGCTTCCCCCGAGTTGCAAGCGTTTATCCACTGCCCGCGCCTGAATAAATGCCCCGTAAAAATTCTTTTGCTGTAAGTTCACCCAAATCAGTATTTCGGCATAAACATCGTTATCGGGATTTTGCTGCACCAAATCATATAGCATCATTTCCAGGCTTTCCAGGTCTTCGGGTTCTGTGAGCAACACCTGAAAAGTATTTTTAATGTATTGCAGGTTTCGTGGGTTCTGGATGGCGAAGTTCATATACTCCAGGACCATTTTTTGCTTATCGTTCTGCAGACGGTAAATATTCGCGAGGTCAATGGCAAACAGCATAGGGTCCTTGGCCTTCACCCGGGCTGTTTCGAGGGCCCGGATTGCATAGCCGGTGAGTTGGTTACGCAACATGTGTTGTACGGCCCGCCTGGTTTGGTAGCGGTCAACACTTATTTGTTCAATAAGCCGGTTAATGTACTCGTTGGCTTGTTTCTCTTTGCCTTCCCGTAAAAGCACCAGGCCTTTATCAACCTGATAGTTGACATTTTTCGGAAACCATTTAATAACCTTATCAAGATATTTGGTGGCCGTTTTATAATCTTCAAGCTCCAGTAAAACGGTTAAATAGTTTTGATGGATAGCTGCAATATTGCGATTATGTTTCGCCAGGTCGGCATAAAGGGCCAGGGCTTTGTCCACTTCACCAAGACGATAATATTCATTGGCCAACTGAACTGATTGCTGCTGGCTATAGCCTATCGTTGTTGATAAACTGATAACAACGAATATAAAAATGTTTTTCAGGGTTATGAACATAATGCAACCACTATATTATTATAATAAGTTATTAATTAAAAACTATTATAAACTACTAACGCTGTGGATATGTGGATAATTAACTTCGTTGAATTTGCTATTTACGTTTGTTTATAAAGTCTTTGGTTATATGCTTTACCGCACAGGGTTGTTCACATTTATTATGCTGTATTTCAAAGGCTTATCTTTTATTATATTATTTTGTGGATAAACTGCCTGTGGAAAAATAAAGTTGATTGTGCCGGTGTATAGCAGGCGGATAATTTTTTCTTTTGTCTATAATATTTCATGTTATTGCTATTCGGTGGTTATGTGTGTTTGCCTGGACTACCCTTGTGAATAACTAAATGTTTATCCACAAGGCTATGCACAGCTATTCGGCATGCCAACAAGCTGCTTAGATTAGAAGGAAAGGTCCACATTCACTTCCCAGTTAGCGCGGATGGCTGTTTTACTATTCCCTTCTTCATCGTGGTACACAATTACTTTTTCCGGAGGGATATTTTGGCGGATATCCCCGGGCTCCCATTTCCCGTTTTCATTTTCATCAACCAGGATACGCAGGTAATATTCACCCGGGGCGATTTCCCGGAAGGCATAACGGGTAATATTTTTTTGTTCATCCACCACGTTGAATTCGCCATCCAGCAGTTGTATAACATAAGATTTGTAATGCGTGGTTATTTTACCGGTTAACAAACCGGTCTGCGAGGCATCGGTAAAGGTTATTTGTTTGTTCAGGGCGTTTGCCGTATCATTTTCAACACTTATTAGTGCTCCTGCGGGTAGAAAGAGCACATAATTTTTCTTGCCGGTGGCCGCAGGTGCCGCGCTGTTGCGGGCCGTACCCCGGCTAAACCCTCCGGATAAAGCGGCCCGCGCCTGTGCTTTATCTATAGGCTTCCTGGTCAACGAATCTAAGAGTGGTTGCGGCAGGTCAATGGTATAAGTAAAGAGGTTTTCCAGGGTGTCGTACGTATAGGTGATGTTGTCGGCTACCGGATAGTATTCAAGGCTATCTCTTTTAATGGCCAGGCTGTCCATAATAAATTGCTTTAAGGGCTTGGTAAACTTTAGGGTACCGGATAGTTTTTTTCGTGTTTTGGAAGCTTTTGGTTGGCTCATGTTAAGTTTAAATTTATCGGGTTTACGGGTTGTTTCCGGAAATTTGAGGTAAAAAGTATCCTGGGCGGACATACCGAGGGAATCGTAAATGGTGGCATATACCGGCAGGCTGTCTTGAATGGCAAAAGTTTGGTAAATCTTCAGGCCCTGGTGGCCATCATCAAATTTATAAACCAGGGTGCTGTCGTTAGCGGCCTGTAGCTTAGCTCGGGTAATATACTTGTTTGCCGAAAGCAGAAAATACCTCCCTGATACGCGTGTACGGATTATTTTCAGGGTATCGATATTCAGGTTGTAGAGTTCCAGCGTATCGGCTATCAGCGCGGTATCGAGGTTGATGCTGTGGGTAAGGTAGGCATAGGCTTCCCGGTCTGATTGACAAACCAGGTCTTTGTTATCATCTTTGAAGGCATAGAGTTTGTATTCACCCTCTTTGAGGTTGCGGAAGGTATAGGCCCCGGCCTTGTTGGTTTTGGTAAAGTAATAGGGGGGTCCGCTAAATATGTCCAGGGTATCGGCAATGGGATATAACCCCACCGTGGTATTATCTGCCGGTTTTTTGGTCATCAGGTTA
>Ga0256839_1001517_pt1 | contig 28032 bp, 18 predicted proteins | sample 354166metaG_FD_185968 | JGI IMG/M metagenome (GOLD analysis project Ga0256839, IMG submission 185968) | Hydrothermal vent microbial communities from Mid Atlantic Ridge, Atlantic Ocean - 354-166 | ecosystem: Environmental > Aquatic > Marine > Hydrothermal vents | place: Atlantic Ocean: Mid... | reverse complement strand
GATACGACAAAGTTAGTGCCCGAGGTTTTGCGTTTGGCTACATTGGCAGTGTGATTCTCCTCGTTTTTAGCTTGTTGATGATTAGTAAGTACACTTTTTTTGGCTTTGCCGACAAAGGCGTGGCTGTTCGTTTTTCTTTTGTGTTGGTGGCCTTGTGGTGGTTGGGCTTTTCCATGATTCCCTTTCGGCGCTTACCACCGGATTCGCGAGAGAAAGCAGAAGACGATATTTTGCGTCGGGGCTGGCAAGAGCTAAAGAAAGTGTGGCACATCGTGAAGGGGGCCAAAAACATCAAGCGTTTTTTGATTGCTTTTTTTGCCTACAGTGCCGGTGTGCAAACGGTTTTGATTCTGGCAGCTACCTTTGCAGAAAAGGAACTTTCTTTTGGGGCTTCCGAGCTGGTACTGATTATTCTGGTTTTGCAATTGGTTGCCATTGCAGGGGCCTATCTGTTTGCCGGCCTTTCGGCCAAACGAGGCAACAAATTTTCTCTCATGGTTTTGCTCGTGTTGTGGATGTTGATTTGCACGGCGGCTTACTTTGTGCAAACCAAAGAGGTCTTTTATCTCATAGCAGGTGGCGTGGGTATGGTGATGGGAGGCGTGCAATCTATGTCGCGCTCAACTTTTTCCAAATTACTTCCGGAAAATACCGAAGACAATACTTCCTTTTTCAGCTTTTACGATGTCTTGGAAAAACTGTCTATCGTAACCGGCACTTTCGCTTTTGGTTTGGCAGAGCACCTGACCGGAGGTATTCGCAACAGCCTTTTGCCCTTGATCGCTTTTTTCCTAATCGGGCTTTTTTTCCTCCTGCGAACAAGGGTGCAAGCTGTAGGGGTGGAGGAGAATCTTTAGTAGTAACGAGAATTTCACAACCTTCTGTGGCTTCAGGCTGAGAGGACTTTGTACAAGGGCCTTTCATAGGTAGAGGTAGTCCTGCGTCTATGCCGCTTCAACTCCTGTGGCGAGGGTATTATTTCTTGGGAAGTGCTTGCGAGCTAAAAAAGCTCTTTTTAAGTCAACATTCCGCTACTTTTTTGCGTTTCTTCGTCTAAAAAGAGCGTGATAAGTTGAGTTTATCACTGATTTTTTTGAATTGTATTGCTCCTTTTTGCTATGCATACTTGTTTGGGAGTCAAAGGATTGCGCGATTTTTTTTCTCCCGAGTTCTTTTTTTTTTGTTTTTTGGCATGGAGGCTTGCAGGAATTTATTTTTATGCTTAACTTTCGGGAGCAAGCAGCGCATTCCCCGTAGAGTTCAAACAAACGACCAGATGGTGCGTCTATCTCTTTTACCGATTATTGCTTTAAGTCTTCTCAGTAGCAGGTATTTTAACGATCAAAGGCCGTCTTCGGAAGCTAATAAGGTGCTTGAAGGGTATCAGCTTATCGAAGAGCCGGGTATGGAGTTGATCGCCAATCAATCTCGCATAGATGAAGATGGCTGGGTTCATTTTCTGGATGTAGAGCACAATGCTTTGTTGCTCTCTGTTAATACCTATGGACAAAATATCGGTCAGTTGAATGAAGGCCTTGAAGTGCGCTCCGGTGTTTTGGGGAATTACGGCCATGCTGCCAACGATTTGTCAGGTGCAGATTACATTGAACGCAGCGTCTGGTTTACCATGAATCGCTATTGGCGCATGCAGAGTACGCGCAAAATTGTACATCCCGTTAAAGTGCGTTTTTACTACACCCGACAAGACTTTTTGGACATTCAGCAGGGAATAAGTGGTTTGGGTTATACGCTGTTGGATCCTGAAAATATGTGGTTCTATGTGGTTGAAGGGGCGGCCATTCACCCATTTGATTTGCATGCACGCGCTAATAAGGCTCAGGTAGTCATTTATGACAAGGAAGGCAGAGAAATTAAATTCGGGACTTTTAAAAATTATTACTATGCCGAGTTTGTCATAGAAGACCTCAATGCAGGAGGGAGCGCCGGCATTCAAATTCAAGTTCAAGATGAAGGCCTTACTGCTTCGGGAAAGATTTTATCGCCAAAAGGCAAGCCGGTTTCCGGTGTGTTTGTCGATTCGCCTTTGGGCGATGCAGCTGTTTGTACGACCGAAGACGGCATGTATAAAATCACCCACCTGAACAAAGGAAAAAACTACGAGTTGCGCCCCTTTGTGCGTTATGGCCCTGCAGCTGGAGTAACGGTACTGGATTTGATTGCCTTGGATTGGCACTTGGCGAAGAAGAAAAAAATCACAGACCCCTACATGCTCTTTGCCGCCGATGCCGACCAATCGATGAATGTAGATCGAGCAGACCTGAAGTTCATGCGCTCGCTCATTTTGGGCGATCCGGTTACTTTCCCGGAGCAAAACTATTGGCGATTCTTTCCAAAAGATTACAAGTTTTCCATACCGGATTATCCCTTCGTGCCTCGACCACCTCAGGTGATCGTTTTGGAAGACCTGAAGCAACACGTAGATCATGCGGATTTTATTGGGGTGAAATCCGGAGACCTGTGGCAGGAAGAAGACTTCCCTAACGAGCCACCTTCTTATCTGGACCCCTCTTTCTCTATGGGAGATTTTCAGACCTGTACGGGCCAGGAAATCAAGGTGGACTTAAAGGTCTCAAACTTCAAAGATATTCGAGGATTTCAGTTTACCATCTCTTGGGATCCCGAAGTGTTGGAATTTGAAAAAGTCCGCGACTTCTCTCTGCCTGATTTTGACATAACCTCTGTGCGCACCAAAGATGCAGGGAAGGGATACCTTACTTTTGCCTGGTATGCGGGAGCTTCTACGCCGGAGATTCGACCTACTGATGGCACGGCTATCTGCCGTTTGCAGTTCAGGGTTGTAGGCCCAGACAATGCATTTACCACCTTGAATTTTGTTAAAGAGCCCACGCCTATCCAGGTTATTCGAGGCAACTTGAGCCCAGCCAATGTGCTTTTTACCTTGGGCAGCGTGCGTATCAACAACCAAAGCCCCATTTACCTGGGCGCCATCGATAAGCAGGATCCCGAGTGCTTTGGCGATACCAATGGGGCCATTAAAATCAGGGCTTTGGGTGGCTCCCCGCCCTATTACTACGAGTGGAGTACCGGTGCCACGACCGAAACGCTGGAGAACTTGCCTGCAGGCGAATACACGGTTACGGTTTACGATGGAGACAACTGCCCTTATGTGTCGGAGCCCATCGTCATTGAAGAACCTTCGGTCTTGTTCTTGGAACAGAAAAACATTAGACCACCGCGTTGCCCGGGTAGTCAAAACGGTGCCATTTCCTTCCGGGTGAAGGGCGGCCATCCGCCTTATACCTATCAGTGGAGCACCGGTTCCACGGCATCCTGGCTGGCACAAATCGGAGCAGGCACCTACAAGGTCTCTGTAACGGATAGCCGGGGCTGTAGCCTGGAAGAAACTTTTGAAATGCCCGATTCGGAGCCTGTAAAAATACGCTATTCCGTTACGGATGAAAGCGCTCCGGGGAAACGAGATGGAGCTATAAAAATCCTGGATCTGCCCGGTGCCAAGCCGCCGTTCAAATACCAGTGGGAGATGGGTAAAAAAGGTGCCCACCTCACTCGCCTTCCGGCAGCTGTGTACTTCGTCAATGCCATAGATGCCAACGGCTGTTCCTACACTTTCCCCATTGAAGTGGGGCAGGGAAAAGCTCCGGGAGAAATGGTCATTGCCTTGCCCTCGGAAAAGATTCACAAAAATACCTGGGTTTATCTATCGGTGGAAAATCCGGAACTACAAAGCATCACCTTTAAGATGTTTGATGAAAACAGCCAGTTGGTGGATCAAAAGACCTATGAGCTGCTCCCCGGGCGTGCCCATATGGAATTTAAGACTCCTCCTTTTACGGGTAAGTTCCTCATTCAGGTACTCCCTGCTAATGGCTTGGTCCGCAGCTTGCGCTTTGAAGTCGTGGACTAAAATGGGGCTCTTTTCATCGCTTGGCTATGATGCGTAGCCAAAAAAGCGGGTTGAGCAGCTTCTTGCGAACAGACAGGTCGGTGTACATGGCTGTCATAAAATCGATCAAAGGGCGATTGCCGTGGATGATGTTGGCCATTTGCACGGCAATCCATTTTCGGCTGAGCAATTTTTGCAATTGACGGCTGATGCCAAATTCAGAACCGAGAACGCGATCTATCCGCTTGTCGTAAGCTCGCATCATTTCAGCGGAAAAATCATTTGCCGCAAGGCAGTCGGCGGCTTGATCCGCTGCGATAAAACCACTGTACATGGCATTGCCTATGCCTTCTCCACTCAGCGGGTCGATCAAGTGCCCTGCATCTCCTGCCAGCATGTAATGTGCTCCGGAAATGTTGCGTCCCCGAAGGCCGAGGGGCAGGCCGTAGCCCTCAATGTTACTTATTCTCTTTGCTTGAGCAAAGCGCTCTTTAATGCCGGCTTTGGTGTGGATGATTTCTTCCATCTTCTTGCGCAGATTTAGCTTTTTACTTGCGACAAAATCGCTGCGCATGCCTAAACCTACGTTGGCCTCTCCATTGGGTAGAGGAAAAATCCAAAAATAACCGGGGAGGATGTCATCGATAAAATGCAACTCGATAAATCCGTGCTCATGAAAACCACTGATGCCGCGGTAATAAGTCCGCACGGCTGCTGCGTGATGAGAGAGCTCTTTTTTCATTCCGGCCTGTTTTCTGGAAAACCGGCTGTGCGCTCCGTTAGCGACGATGAGCAAGGGCGTTTCCAGTAAAAGGGAGCCGGCCTTATCCCTGATGATATAGCCCTTTGCGCTGCGCTGCATCTGCCCGATTTCCACTCCCTCCAAAAAACGGATGTTGCTTCGTCTTTTCACCTCTTTGATGAGAAAGTGGTCAAAGTTCATGCGTTTGGAAACGAAACCCGGGGCTGGTTCATCGGTATGTGGGTCGTAATCCGTTCTAAAGGGCAGGTCAATCAGTTTGCCGTGAGGAGCTACAAAGCGTATGCCCCAGACCGGTTGTTGCGGAATTTGCAGAAAGCGATCTAATATGGCGGGGTCCAAGCGGCCGAGCAGCAATTTAACTTTGCCGCTCAAGGCGTCTCCGCAGACCTTGTCGCGTGGAAAGACGGCCTTGTCTATAAGCGTGCAAGGAATGCCCAGATAGCTGAGCTTTAAGGCGGCGGAGGCTCCTGCAGGGCCGGCCCCTACGATGCAGACATTGCTCATGGGGTCAAAGATAAACCGACTTTCGCCAAAAAGGATACTTGTCGCTCTATCAATTTCCGACTATGTGGGGGGAGGCCCTCTTTTGTCCAAGGGTGTCGCCCACCGAAGACGTGGTCGGCTCCTTCGATGATGGCCAGTTCGGCAGCAGGATGGCAATTTTGGAGTTCGTGAGCTGCTTCGACCGGTACTGCAGGGTCTTTGCTGCCGTGTACAATCAGATGGGGGATGCGCAGAGAAGAGGCTGCTCTGCACAGATCGTAGGCCTTTTGATGGGCTTGAAAGTCGAGATACAAATCGAAGTACAAGGGCATCTGCTGCTTGGTTCGGCTGTTGAAAGCGTATAAAACCCCCTCTTCTTCCCAGCGCCGAATGCGCTCGGGATCTTGCCAGGAGTAGTCGAGACGAGCCACGGAAGCCCAAGTCGCTAGGGCCTTGATCCGGGGATCGCGAGCAGCCTGCAGAAGAGCAATGCCGCCGCCTCTGCTGTGACCGCTCAGACAAAGCCGGGCCGGATTGGCCTCTTCGGTCTCTCGGATGAGTCGGCCCGAATACAAATGGTCGAGAACGACCCGCAGGTCGTACAACTCCTTGCTGTAGGTATTGTGGCCAAAGGCTTCTAAATCGGAAAAATCCAGGGGCGTTTCCGGCTTGGTGCCGTTGTGGGAAAAGTTGAACTTGACAAAGACATAACCCCGTTTGGCGAAAGCCAAAGCTACGGCCTGCCAATGCCCCCAGTCTTTGAAACCCTTGAAACCGTGGCAAAATACGATAACGGGCTTGGGCCGGCCATCTGCCAAAAGGGTGTAATCCAGAGAAAAGGAGCGCTCCTCGGCACCTTTTAACTGAAGTTCTCGTCGAACGAAAGGTGTTTGCATGCTTTTGCGCTTTTGCTGCGTGAAGATAGTTTTTTCCCTACATTTGTCGTGTCGGGAGGCTTGGTTATCCTGAAAAATAGTGTTTTATGTTTGAACCTGCCGTTTACCAAAAGCGAAGAGCTGAACTGATGGAGCGAGTGGGCTCCGGCTTGATTCTGTTGTATGGCAATGGAGAGCTTCCCATCAACTTTAAAGCCAATACCTACCCATTCCGGCAAGACAGTACGCTGCTCTATTACGCAGGCCTGAAACGCCCGAACCTGGCTTTGCTCCTGGATGTGGATGCAGGCAAGACTTATCTCTGTGGTCAGGAACACAGCTTGGAAGATGTCATCTGGATGGGCCCGCAAGCCGGACTGGAAGAGCTGGCCCGCTGCAGTGCCATCGATGGCGTGCTTTCCCTATCCGCTATGGCCAATCGTTTGGCGAAAGCCGGAAATCGCCTGCATTTCCTGCCGCCTTATCGCTGTGAGCAGGAAGCCCGGTTGAGCGACTGGCTAGGCATTCCTGTAGAAAACCTGAAAGCAAACAGCTCTCAAAGTTTAATCCTTGCGGTAGTCGCTCAGCGCTCCCGCAAGGATGCTCGGGAAGTTGCCGAAATAGAAAAGGCTCTGAAGGTTACGGCAAGCTTGCACCTAAGCATCATGACGCAGCAGCTGGCCGGAAGAAAGGACTACGAACTCGTGGAGGAAGCGCGCTTTCGGGCAGCACTGAAGGGCTGTTCCTTCGCCTATGCACCCATCTTGACGGCCGAAGGCCAAATTTTGCACAAACACCGTCGTGGCGAACTGCTGCGGGAAGGCCGCCTTCTGCTCAACGATATGGGCGCGGAAACCGAAACCGGATATGCGGCCGACATCACCCGCACCTTCCCGGTATCCAAAACCTTCACGACTCAGCAACGAGAACTTTATGAGATCGTCTTACAAGCGCAGGAAAAAGCTATAGCAGCCTGTAAGCCGGGTCGCCCTTTTCGCGATGTTCACCTGCTGGCCGCTACTGCTTTGACAGAAGGCCTGAAAGCTCTGGGGCTGATGAAAGGCGATGTGGAAGAGGCCGTGTCCGTCGGTGCGCATGCTCTGTTTTTTCCACATGGCCTGGGGCACATGATGGGCTTGGATGTGCACGATATGGAAAACCTGGGAGAGGATAAGGTGGGCTATGACGAAAACTTTCGGCGTAGCGAACAATTCGGATTGGCGTATTTGCGTCTGGCCCGCCCCCTGCAAAAGGGTTTTGTGGTGACCGTAGAGCCGGGGCTTTACTTCATCCCAAGTTTGATGGAAAAGTGGGCGGCAGAGAAAAAACACGAGAATTTTATTTGCTATGAAGCGGTAAATCAATATCTGGATTTTGGGGGTATCCGCATCGAAGACAACATTTTGATTACGGATTCGGGCTGTAAAGTGTTGGGGGATGTTCACATCCCTAAATCGGTTGCAGATATAGAAGCACTCAGAGGAGAAAGTTTATTTTAAAGATAGACAAGGAGAATACATCAGCACATGGCGTATCTTGGCAGAGATCTTTCTTTTGCACTTGAAGCTTTACAAAACGGGCAACTGGTGGCCATTCCTACCGAAACCGTTTACGGCCTTGCGGCAAATGCTTTGGATGAGGATGCCGTGTTGAGGATTTTTCAGGTGAAAAATCGTCCCGCTTTCGATCCTTTAATCGTGCATGTAGCTAGTTGGGAGCAGGCCTTGAATTGGATAACAGAGGAAGAACCGGATAATCTGAAAAGAGCCGCCTATTTGGCGAAAGCCTGTTGGCCTGGCCCTTTGACGCTCTTGCTGAAAAAATCAAAAGAAATTCCTGACTTGGTTACTTCGGGCCTGCCCAGGGTAGCTTTGCGGGTGCCTCGTCATCCTTTGACTTTACAGTTGTTGGAAATGTTGGATTTTCCCTTGGCAGCTCCTTCAGCCAACCCCTTTGGCTACATCAGCCCTACAAAACCGGAGCACGTGCAAAAACAGCTGGGGAACCGCATCGCAGGAATTTTAGACGGAGGCCTTTGCTCCATCGGCCTGGAATCCACCATACTGGGTTTTGAACATGGGAAACCCGTGGTTTATCGAAAAGGCGGTTTGAGCATAGAGCGAATAGAATCACTCATAGGAACGGTAGAAGTGCAAGCACATTCTTCTTCCGAGCCGGCCTCTCCCGGTATGTTGAAAAGCCATTATGCACCACGCACGCCTTTGGCCTTGGGAGTTTTGCAAGAACTGGCAAAGGGAAATGCCGATTTGACCGCAGGTGTTTTGGCCTTTCGGCAAATGTTACCCGATGTCCCTCCAAACAGGCAACGCGTGCTTTCTCCCGAAGGAGATTTGACGGAAGCTGCCAAGAATCTCTTTGCCGCCATGCACGATTTGGATGCTATGAATTTGGATATTATTTGGGCAGAGCTCTTGCCTGAAAGGGGCTTGGGCCGTGCTATTAACGACAGGCTGCGCAGGGCAGCTATTAAATGATGTACCTATGAAAAAGCTTTTCTTCTTTTTTCTGTTGAGTTTTTGCGCTCCTTTTGCTTTTCTAACGGCACAACAAGTTGATGAACTGTTGAGTGATGAGTTGGTGCGTGGTTTATATGAGTTGCCGGATGTGGTTTTTGTCAAGGCGGATAGGCAGGGAGACTACGGTACGGTGTACGAATTGCGCGTTAAACAGCCCATTGATCACAAAGATGAAAGCAAGGGCTACTTTTATCAAAGGGTTTTTCTGACCCATGTTGGTTTTGATAAACCCATGGTCATCTGTACCGAAGGTTATATGAGGCCTTCTAATCGACTGTATGAACTGACGGAGATGCTGGGAGCTAATCAATTGGACGTGGAGCATCGTTATTTTGGAGTCTCTTTGCCACATCACGCTCAGCCTGAAACACAGGAGTATTGGCAATATCTAAACCTGGAGCAGGAAACAGCTGATTTGCATCACGTCCGTAGCTTGCTGGGCAAACTCTATCGTGGCCACTGGCTAAGTACGGGCATCAGCAAAGGAGGAGAAACCACCATTTACTACCGCTATTTTTACCCCGATGATGTGGCCGTTTCCGTGCCCTATGTGGCACCATTGACTCAGGCTTATGAAGATCCGCGCATCTATGCCTTTTTGGATACCATGGGCTCGGAAGAATGCCGTCGTAAAATCCTGGCCTATCAAAAGTACATGCTTAAAAATCGCGATCAGGTTTTGCCGCGCTTGAAGTGGTATGCCAAAGGAGGCGGCAATAAGTTTACTTACCTGAGCTTGGAACAGGCCTTTGAATATGCCGTTTTGGAGTATCCCTTTTCGCTTTGGCAAATGGGCTTTGGCTGTGAGGCTGTCCCGGAAGGCTTGAAAAAACAACCCATTGATGAGTTGACGGCTCATCTGATGGAGGTGGCCGATTTGTCGTTCTGGGATGATGAGCACCTGGAGCTCTTTGGCCCGCACTACTATCAGGCTGCAACGGAAATGGGCTACTACGGTTACGAAACGAAAAACTTTAAAGGGCTGTTGAAAGCCTTGCCGCTATCGCCCAATCCACATGCAGCTTTTGTCCCCTACAAACTGGATGTCAAAAGGGATTTCTCTTTGGCAAAAGATGCTTTTAAGTGGGTGAGAGAAAACGGAAATCGCTTCATTTATATCTACGGCGAAATTGATACCTGGACTTCTGCCGGTGTGCCGCCTTCGGATCAGGTGGATGCTTTGTGGATTTATGTCAAGGGAGCAGACCACCGCAAAGCCCGTATCCGCTATATGAGTGAAGAGCAAAAGAAAGCCGTGAAAGAGGCCCTGACCCGCTGGTTGTCAGAAAAAAACTGATGTGGCGTGGCCATGCGTCTATCACCGCAACCACGCATTTGTCGGCCTTATCCATTATAGATTTTAAGGCTGAGGTCGAGGGGTGTAGCGGAATGCGTCAGGGCTCCTGAGGAGATGAAATCTACACCTGTTTGGGCATAAGCTCGGGCATTGAAGACGGTGATGCCACCGGATGCTTCCGTTTCGTATTGGCCGTTGACGATAGCTACGGCTTCAGCCAGGAGGGGAAGTTCAAAGTTGTCGAAGAGGATGCGATCGAAGCCGCCGATCTGCAGGGCATCGAACAGTTCTTCCAGGTTGCGCACTTCGAGGGTGATGGGGAGGTGCTCGAGTTGTTGTTGTTTTCTGAAATGTAGAACCTTTTGCAAAGCTTCGGACAGACCGCCTGCGGCATCGATGTGGTTGTCTTTGATCATGAACCTGTCGTAGAGGCCGAAGCGGTAGTTTTCACAGCCTCCGATTTTTACGGCCCATTTTTCGAGAAAGCGCAGCAGCGGAGTGGTTTTTCGGGTGTCCAGCACAGTGGTTTGGGTGCCTTCTACTTCAAAGAGGAAGTGATTGCTGAGGGTGGCGATACCACTCATGCGTTGCATGGTGTTGAGGCAGAGGCGTTCTCCTGCCAGCAAAGCACGGGTGTTGCCATACAGATCAAAGACCACATCTCCTTCGGAGACGGCAGAGCCATCGGGCTTGTGGATGTCCAGCTTTGCGTGGGGGTCCAGCCGGCGAAAAAGGTATTGGGCCACCTCTACACCGGCAATGACGCCTTCATCTTTGACCAACAATCGGGCATGGCCGCGGGCGTCTGCAGGGATGCAAGCTTGTGAAGTAAAATCGCCGGAGCCCAGATCTTCGGCCAGCCCTTGTTCTATAAATTGTTGTAAATAGGCTTCTTTATCTTCCATGCGAAATCAGCTCGTGGCAAAAGTTTTTTTCAGGCGACTTTCGCCGCCTGAAAAAAACTGAGAAGAGAAAATCTGTCGGCAAAGGTTGGCCGATGCGTTTTTGTTTAAAACATCACACCCAAGTGAAGCGTAATGGCCCGGATGATGGCTTTGGATTTTTCTTCTGTGAGTTCAAGGGGGTTGTCCAAGTATTTCATGGCTTTGTTGGTGGTAACATCCATGAAGCCTTGTTGGTAAAAGACCCCAAAGAGAATGTTGGTATCTCCTCGGCCATTGCCACGCAGAATGTACTCCCCTCCGGCACCGGCTCCCCAGGATAGAGAAAGGGGCAAGACGTCTTTTTGGATGTTTTCGTCATTGCTATCAAGTGGACCTGCTTTGCTGATGTCACCCCGAGCTTGGGAGCGAAAGCCAATGAAAAAGGCGGGGATTTCTACAAAAACTTTCAAATCGCGTCCTATTTCAGGTGTGAGGAGTTTGAGCGAAAGAGGCACTTCTACATAGCGAATGGAGTATTTCAAATCCACTTCGGGGGGGAGGCTGTGCAGAGCTTCGGAGCTGAGTTCGGAGTTGGGCCAAAAATCTCCTCCGTACTCGTACAGCATGGTGCCGCCGGCGTTGAAGAAAAAGCCGACGCCGGTAACCAGAGCATAGCGCTCTGCAAAAAAGAATTCGCCTCGAGCACCCAACTTGAGTCCCAGATTACTGCCGTTGGCGCTGATGTGCTTGTCATCACTGTCTATCCAACTGAAGGAGGGGCTAACCTGAAAGCCAAAGCGGAAATCAGTTTGTGCTTTGGCGGCTAAAGGCAGCAGCAGTAAGGTGAACAGGAAAAGTGAGATCTTCTTCATACTCTTAAAAGTTTTGTGTTGAAAAAAAACGTGTTTTTTCTTTTGCTATCATCATTTTTGTTTCCTTTGTGCGTTTGTTCTATGCTTTCCATAGATTACTGAGAGCACAATTCAAAGCAAACAGCTATGTCGGCAAAACTTTTTTTTTCTCTATTCGCCCCTTCCCTTTTTTTCTTTGCATCTTGCTCGTCCGACAAAGGTAAACATATTCCCGATGTGTCGGGCATCCCCATGCAGGTGGAAATCCGGCGTTTTGAGCAGGATTTGTTTGCCTTAGATACCAACGTTTTGGATACCGGCATAGCTGCTTTGTACCAGCGCTATCCCCGCTTTGCCCCGCTTTTCTTTGAGCAAATTTTGAGTGCCAACGACCCCCGTTATGCTCCTGAAGGGCCGTTGCCTTTTATTAAGGGTTTTGTCTCTCATCCTGCTTTGCGCAAGCTCTACGACACGGTGCAAGTGGTCTTTCCGGATATGCAGCGCTATGAGCGCGATTTTGAACAGGCCTTCCGCTTCTTTTCGTATTACTTCCCAGAGCAGTCCGTTCCTACCGTAACTTCTTTGATTTCCGAGTATTCCATTGCCAATTTCATCTATGGCGAAAACGACCTGGCTGTAGGGCTTGATTTTTTTCTGGGAAAGGATTATCCTTACCAAAAATACAATCCGGGCAACCCCAATTTCTCCAACTATCTCATTCGCACCAATACGCCGGAGTACCTGGTGTCCAAAACCCTCAAACCTTTGATTGAGGATTTGGTGCCCCAGGCAAAAGACAATCGACTCATCGATTTGATGATTCGCAACGGGAAAAAAATATACATCTTGCAGCACCTTTTGCCCTACAGCCCCGACAGCATCATCATGGAGTACACTCAAAAGCAACTCGATTGGGCGAGGGACAATGAGCTCAACATCTGGACGCATCTGGTTACGGAAGATTTGCTTTACTCCTCCAATTGGTCGGATATCCGAAAATTGGTAGATTACAGCCCGAATGTACCGGGTATGCCTCCCGAAGCGCCCGGGCGCATTGCCAATTGGATTGGCTTACAGATTGTGAAAAGCTATATGGAACAGCATCCAAACATGGAGCTTCGTACCTTGCTGGACAAACAGGATGCCGATGCTTTTTTACAGGCTTCAAAATACAAACCAAAGAGAAAATAAATGACCTACGACCAACTGTTGGAAGCCCGGGATTTTATCAGGCGAGAAACCGACTGGCAGCCCGAAACGGCTCTTATCCTGGGAACGGGCCTGAGTGGATTGGCTGCAGAAATTGAAGTGGAAAAGATCTTGCCTTTCGGCAAAATTCCGCACTTCCCCAGAGCTACGGCCCCCAGCCACAAAAGCGAATTGGTGTTGGGAACGCTTCAAGGGCGAAAAATCGTAACCACGGCCGGTCGATTACACTATTACGAGGGCCACAGCATGCAGGAAGTGGTTTTCCCTCTGCGGCTGATGCATTTGCTGGGTGCCCAAACGGTGGTGCTTTCCAATGCTGCCGGTGGGGTTCACGAAGACTTTAATCCGGGGGATTTGGTGCTCATTACCGACCACATCAACCTCATGCCCGACAATCCTCTGCGTGGCCCCAATGATGAGCGGCTTGGTCCGCGCTTCCCGGATATGTCGGACGCCTATGATGCCGACTTGCAAAAGCTGGCAGAGGAAAAAGCTCGCTGGCTGGGAATGAAGCTTCACAAAGGCGTGTATGTGGCTCTTCCAGGGCCCAATTTGGAAACTCCGGCAGAGTACGAGATGGTGCATCGCCTGGGTGGGCAATTGGTCGGTATGTCCACTGTGCCCGAAGTAATCGCCGCCCGACACATGGGGATGAAAGTCTTGGCCTTCTCCGTGGTGGCCAATGCCTGTTACCCCCTCTCGCGCATCAGGCCGGTCAGCGTAGAGGAAGTCTTGGCGGTGGCCCGGGCGGCAGAGCCGAAGCTGGCTGCTCTGGTCAAGAGCGTGCTGGAGGCATAGCATTGCTCACCAACAGAAATTCCTGAATGTTCTCCACATCCAAGACGCCGATGAGCTGTCCGTTTTCATAGACAGGAGCTATGGGAGACTGATTGGACAGCAGAGCTTTCATGGCATCCTCCAAAGGTTGATCCGGAGCCAGGGTGACGAAACTGCGGCGCATGGCCTCGGAGATGGGCTGTTGTGGGCCGGCTTCCGCCAAATGCCGGATGATGTCATTGCGAGTGAGAATGCCGATCACTTGCTCGCCGTTTAGGTCCAAAACGATGAACTCTTTGTCCTGGCCTTTCAACAGTAGATCAATGGCAGCTTGCAGAGGCTGGGAGGGATACAAAACCTGGTAATGCGTCATGAGGACATCGCGTACTTTATAACCTTCCAAAACGTGGTTGGTGCTTTCCTGGTAGGCTTCGGCAGAGGCTCCCAAATAGATAAAGATGCCGATAAAGACCAGCCAGAAATTGTAGAAGAAGCCGAGAAAGACAAAGCCTATAGCCAGAATTTGCCCCAGTGAAGCCGCCCAGCGCGTGGCGGTTACCCGATCAGTGCCCATGGAAAGCAAAGCGCGGAAAACCCGCCCGCCATCCATGGGGAAGGCCGGGATGAGGTTGAAAAGGGCGAGGATGAAGTTGGCCAGCATCAGCTGTAGCAGGAAGTTGTTTGGCGTAAGCCGGCTTAGTTCGGTAGTCAAATTTTCTAAAGCAATGCCTTTAATCTGTGTCAGATAGCCCCACAACAAAGCACCGATAAGGAGGTTGACGAAAGGTCCTGCCAGCGCGACCAGTAGCTCCTGAACCGGTTTTTCCGGCATTTTGTTCATGCTGGCTACGCCGCCAATAGGGTACAAGGTGATTTTTTCGGTTTCTACTTTAAAACGTTTTCCCATCAGGGCGTGCCCCAATTCGTGTAGAGTTACACAGGCAAAGAGTGCAAGAATAAAAGCTCCGCCCAACAAACCCTGTTGAACATCTCCACCGGATTGTCCGTAGTAAACCAGAAAAATCCAGATGAGGAGGATGGCAAAGGTCCAATGCAGGTAGATGCGAATGCCGGAGATGCGGCCCAGATAAAGTGCTCCTTTTTCCATGGGAGTAAAGATATTCCAATTTTAGGAAAAAGAGAAGCCTTCCTTTCCTTTAAAGAACTTGCCTTGTTGCGTATGCTTGGGCCCTTTCCTCGCGAAATTTTAGGCATGAGCTTTGCCGCCTAAACTATACTCATAGCGAAGTGGTTTGGGAGGCATCAGCCTCCCCAATTCCCCTCCCCATCTTTCGCCCGTTTGCGAGTCGTAAATATCCCAAACCATTTCAGTTTGGGTCTGTTTGTTTGGGGGAACTTATGGTAGAGCAGCAGCCTCAACCAATTGCTCCACAGGTAATTCGAGGTCGAACTGCCCTTGGCCAATAGGCCCGATGAGGGCCAGACGGACCTTTCCCGATCGGTTCTTTTTGTCTCGCAACAGATAACGGACGAAGCGCTCCCGCTCTGTTTTTTGAATTCCCTGTAGAGCGTAGTGTTGGCTCAGATAGTCTCGGATGTCCTCCCATTGTTTTTTGGGAAGTAAGCCGAGCTGATGAGAAAGCTCTGCCTCACAGGCCATTCCTATGGCTATGGCTTCGCCATGCAAAAGCTCCTCTGAAGTGCCCAGACGGAGGCTCTCCAGGGCGTGTCCAATGGTGTGTCCAAAATTTAGCATCTTGCGGAGGCCTCCTTCATGGGGGTCTTTTTCTACAATTTGGCACTTGACTTCAATGGAAGGAATAAGCCATTCCCTTGCCCGACTTAGATCGGCCGGTTGGGTCGCTCGTATTTGTTTCCACAAATCGGGCCGGCCAATGAGGGCGTGTTTGACCACTTCTGCCCAGCCGCTCATCTTTTGTCGGTGGGGAAGAGTTTGTAAAAAGCCCGGCCAGATGAAAACCAAGTCCGGTTGTCGGAACAGGCCTATGATGTTTTTGGTCTGTTCAAAATCTATGCCCAGTTTTCCGCCTATGGAAGCATCGGTTTGAGCAAGCAAACTCGTGGGGAGAAAGACAAAGGGGATGCCACGCATGTAGGTGGCTGCACAAAAACCTCCCAAATCACCTGGAACGCCCCCGCCTAAAACGATGAGTAAGGCATGTCGGTCGAGTTGAGCATCTAACATTTGCCTCCACAACAACTTGCAGTTCTCGAGGTTTTTGGCTTTTTCTCCTGCCGGCATGTCAAATAAAATGATGTCTTGTTCTGGCAGGACTTTTAGTAGTTTGGGCAGACAGTGCTTTTTCGTATTTTCATCGCTCAGTATGGCCAGCCGTGAAGGTCGGGGGAGGGAGCTTTGTGGCCATAATGTGCAGTAAAGCTCTTCCAGCATTTGCCGAAAGGGGGCTAAATCATGATGGATGACGACAGACGAGCCGTGTAATTCAAAGCGATGCATTTTTTATAGTCAGCTTGTTTTGTAGGCGCTCCAGGCCATAGGTTTGTCGTTGAACAATTGCTTTGCTTTAGCCCATGTTTTTTGGAAAAGCTCTGATCGACGATAGTTTTCCAGGGCTTCGGCGCTTTCCCAAATGCTGTAAGTGAAAAAGACGTGAGCTGCTTCGGCTTCTTGCCAAAGTTCTAAACTCAGGCAGCCCGGGAAATTTCTGATTAGCGGTGCGCTTTCGCGAAAAATTTGCCGAAAGGCATCTGCTTTTTCAGGAAAAAAAGAAAGGCGAACTATGCGTCGAAGCTGTTTTGTTTGGCTCATGAGAGAAAGTCGATTTGTATGCTGTCGTTCAGGTGTAAGTTGAACAGCTCTGCTGCATGACCCATGTTGACGGCGATTTCAAGCAGGCCGGCAGAGTTGAATAGGCAAAGGGGCTCGCCGGGTTCAACTTCTCCGTAATGCCGGTGGATTTTTGTCAAGGGGTCGTTGTTTTTAAAGAAAAGGGCAAAAGGCCGCCCTCGACTTACCCGTTCAAAGAGCTTTTTGTTGATGTTGAGTATGGCATTGCCGAAGTGGTCGATATAGAGGATACTTGCCCGCACAAATTGATCGCTGATAACAGGAGTTAAGGGAATGAGTTCTTTGATTTGGCGAGCCGGAACACCTATTTGCTCTACGGGTTTGGCTTTCGCCAAATGCGAGGCCACTTGCTCGAAAACTTCGATTTGAGGGAAACTGCTGTCGTCTCGGGTTTCGATTCGGTAAATCTTTTTTGGCATTTCGAGCTTTGGAAGGCCGAAATCGGTTTGTTTGCTGCGCAAGGGGCTGAAGGCCAGAATGAGCGACAACAAGCCGTTATCCGGTAAAGCGAAATAATGTCCCCGATATTCGGCAAAAAGAAAAGAAGGTGAGTTGTGGAAAGTGCCGACGCTGCACAAATGCAGACTGCCCTCAGGGAAAGCTTGCCAGGCCTGAGCCAGGGTGTAAGCAGCTGTTGTCAGGGTGAAATGTTGATGTGCATGGGTAATGTCGATGAGTTGAAATTTGGGAGCAGCAGCTACCAGGCGCCCTTTGAGCAGGGCCAGGTAGTGGTCGGATTTCCCCAGGTCAGTTGTTAGCGTAATGACGGACATGACGACGTTCAATGGCAGTTTTGCCTTGCCTTGGTTTGTACTGGTGCGGAGAAGCTCGGGCGCTGCCGACTGCCTCAACGCGCTTGTCTCAAAATTTGGCCCCAACTCAAACCTGTGTGCTTTACATCTGTTTTGAGAAAAAGGCGTATTTTTGTCTTGAGACAGTGCAAAGATGAGAAAAGTCTCACGGATTGCTCCTCGGAGCGTTTTAAACTTCGTTTGATCACCTAAAAAAATTGAACCATCGCAAACATCAGTGAAATCATTTTGACCGTCGAAGGGGTGGATTATCGCGAGTTGTATGGAGAAAATGACGCTAAACTGGATCTTCTACGCAAGGCTTTTCCGGATGTTTCCATTACGGCACGGGGTAGTAGCCTCCGCCTTCTGGGAGAAAAAAAATACACGCAGCGAGCCAAAGCCAAATTCGAAGCTATGGTGCGCGTAGTGCGCGAGCAAGACGAGTTGAGCATTCAAACGCTGCACCAACTGCTTGGAAGTGAAAATGCAGCCTTATTCAAAGGGGATACGCTGCTCTATGGAAGAAACAGTCGCCGCATTGCAGCTAAAACCCCTAATCAGCGGAAGTTGGTCAAGGCCATAGAAGAAAACGATATTGTTTTTGGCATTGGTCCGGCAGGAACGGGCAAGACGTATATGGCTGTCGTCATGGCTGTGCGGGCCTTGAAGAACAAGTTGGTGCGCAAAATTATCCTCACCCGGCCGGCTGTAGAAGCCGGAGAAAACCTGGGCTTCCTCCCGGGAGACCTCAAGGAAAAAGTGGACCCCTACTTGCGGCCGTTGTACGATGCCCTGGATGACTTGCTGCCGGCAGATAAGCTCAACTATTTTATGCAAAACCGCACCATTGAAGTCGCTCCCCTGGCTTTTATGCGCGGTCGCACCCTGGATCAGGCCTTTGTGATTTTGGATGAAGCGCAAAATGCCACCAGCATGCAAATCAAGATGTTTCTGACCAGATTGGGACCTTCAGCCAAATGCGTGGTAACCGGAGACCTCTCCCAAGTCGATTTGCCGCGCCGCCAGCGTTCGGGCTTGGTGCAGGCCATCAACTTGTTGGGGAAACTTCAAGGCATAGCCACCGTGCGCCTCACCGAGGCCGATGTGGTGCGGCATAGGCTGGTAAAACAAATCATCAAAGCTTATGAAGAGGAGGAGTAAGCTGCCAAATCGGGTACTTACTCCTCCCAAACCCTCAGACAAACATCACCAACTGATGGTCTCTTCGTCTTCGGCCTGGCCCTGCCGCGTGCTGACTTTGATTTTGAGGACGGAAGTGCCGCGCTCAAGCGTGAAAGAAGCCGTTACCAAGCCGGTTTCGGGCTGAAAGTCAAAATCTATGGCCTGGCCGTTGAGCGTAAGGCTGATTTCACTCTTTTTGCTCACGTTCTTCGTTTGGGCTGTCATGCCCGAAGGTGCTATGTTGGGATGCGAGGGGTTGCCCACGGGCTGGGTGATGGAAACGATTTCTACGGTGGGTTTTACTCCGCCTGTAGGTCGCGCCTTTTCGTAATACACCCCGCTGTTTGCCCGACTGCGTCCGGCCTCGTTTACAGCACTTACTTCAATGGGGTTGTTTCCGGCTTTTAACGTGATGTTGGCGCGCAGCATCTTGCTTCTGGAGTCATACGTAAAGCCTTTTATCTCCTTGTTGTTGACCTTTAAACTGATGTCTTTTTGTCCCCTCACGTGTTCAATCTTCACTTGTAAGGCATAGGGCGTCTTGCGGGTTCTTTCTCCCTTTTTGGCCGGTTTGATAAAAGTGATAATGGGTTTAGGTGTTGCCGGCGGTGGCGTGCTGTAGGTGATGCGTACTTTGTCCTGGCTTTCGCCAAAGGGATTGACGACCTTGACGAGGATGGTATTGCTGCCTTTGCTGAGGCGGATTTGCGCTCGGATTTGCTTTCCGTCGAAGGAGAAGCTGCTGAGGCTTTTGCCGTTGAGGAAGAGCCTGATGTCGCTGCGGTTGTTGACGAAGCGTGTGTTGGCGGCGAAGCTGATGTCGGCTTGCTGAGTGCTGCTGTTATTGGCAGGTTTGGTGATGTTGACCTGAGGCGGGTTGCCCGCCGGCGGTGGAGGAGTCTGGATGCGTTCTTTGAGCACGATGGTCACCTTGTCCTCATCGCTGCCTGCGGGATTAAAAGCTTTGATTCGAATGCTGTTAGCTCTCGGATGTAAATTGACAAGGGCGTTGAGATAGCGGCCGTCGTATTGGAACTGGCTTACTTCATAGCCATTCACGTAGAGGTGTACATCTTTTCGGTAAGGAACATGCAGAATTTCTGCCCGTATATTGGCTTGGGCGTCAAAGGTTTCTACATAGCTCTTGGCCGGTATGGTGATTTCCACGCGAGGTTTTTCCATCTGAGATGGCGGGGGGGGAGGAGGTGGGGGCGTTTGGATGACGGTGCCTTCCAAGACGATGATGGCTACTTTGTGGTCACTGCCGACCTCATTGGTTGCAGTGATGCTAACCTCATTGCGGCCGGGACGGAGGTGAAGGTTGCTTAGGAGGGTTTCGTTGTAGAATTGAAAAGGTTGCTCGTGTCCGTTTAGGAGGAGGCGAATGTCGGCAGCGGAACGGACATGTTTGATTTTAGCTTCCAAGCTGTATTCCGGATAGGCTGTAGTGGCCGGATTGGTAGCCGGGTGGATGAAAGTGATGCGGGGTTTGGGGCTTTGTTTTTTGCGTTGGTCAAAGCTGAATTTCAGCCCGAAATAGTTGTAGTGATAGAGGTCATTGCGTTCGTCGGCCCATTGTTGTCCGTCGATGATGTTGTCTCGGGTAAAGGTCGTTCTATGTCCTGCAATCAGAGCAAAGCCGGGGGTGATTTGCCAGCCTGCCTCTATGCCGAGGGAGGGCATTAGGTTGATTTCTCCGCCCGGGGAGAAGCCGTCGGCCAGGGTTTCGTATTGTCCGTCTAATTTGTTGCGTAGCGTTTTGCGGATACTGCTTTGAGAGGCATTGGGGTCTATGTCGGCGTATTCGGCGTAGTAGGCTTGTTGAGAAAAATCGTTGAGCTGGTCGGTTTTGGTGAGGTACCAGTCTATACCCAGGCCGCCATAGAGGGAGAGCAACAAGCCTTTTTGTCGCAGGCGGTTGAAGGTGAGCACGCCTTCAGCGCCCAGTTCGCCCACTGTAGTGCGGTGGTTGAGGTAGGCGAAGCCCCGGGATATGCCGTAGGAGCTTGGATACTGGAGGTAGTTGGGGCCTCTTTGGCCATTGAGGGCGTTGTTTTGGCTGATGTCGTAAGAGGGGTAGGGATTGAGGCCGTATTGACGGGCATAGAGCAGGCGTGCGCGCAATTCAAAAGCCAGAGGGCTGGCAGCCGTAGTGGGAAATTCTTTGCCCAGCGTCAGGCTCAGTCCGAATCCTCCTTTGTCGTTGCGCAGGTCGGAAGTTTGACAGGAGCTGCCGGCGGTGAGGCCAATAACAGTTTTGCCTTGATGTTGAGCAAAGAGGTTCGCATGCAGACTTAGAAGAAGAAGTAAAAACAGGCTTATTTGTTGGAAGATGAAAGCTGCCGGATTTTTCATATTGCGTGTGTTTTGTCCTGCGGAATAGGGTTTTTGTGTTTTTTTACAAAGGCAAAGTAGCCTATAATATTGGAGCTTTGCAAACGCTACATATTATTTTTTTAACAATATGAGTGGGCTGCTAAAAGGGAGGTAGGCCGGCCGATGTGCAAGTATTTTGGGGCTTTCGCCAAATGCTTCTTTAGGCTGCAGGATGTGTTGGTGTTAAAATTTGCCGAAAGGCGGGAAAGATATTTAACAAAATTTAATGTGTTGGTGATTTTTTTTAACGAGCCGGAGTTTTTGGATTAAACTTTTTGAAAAAGGATTTTGCTTCTTAGAGAAAAAAAGATGTACCTTTGTCGCATCCCCCAAAGCCGTTACCCACTTGCACAGCACTTATGAGAACCTGAGCGGGCTTTACGCAGAGCGTGAGATGCTTGGCTACATGTATTTGTGAACCATGAACAGTTAAACCAAAAAATCATGAGAAGATTTCTACTTTTTGCTCTGGTGCTGTCTTTTGGCTTTTCGCTTTTTGGTCAGGAGTATCGCACGTATGACGGGACGTATAACAACCCGTATCATCCCGAGTGGGGTTCTGCCGGGGTGAAAATGCTGCGCATTTTTCCGCACGATTATGCCGATGGTGTTTCTGCGCCGGGAGGCCAGAACCGGCCCGATGCTCGGGTAATCAGCAACGAGTTGTTTGCACAAGATGGGCCTATTTGGGACATTTTGGAGCAAAGCGACTATTGCTGGGTGTTTGGCCAGTTTATCGATCACAACATCACTTTGGCCTTAGACGGAGAGTCTGAGATTATAGAGATTCCCATTCCTGCCGGAGATCCTTGGTTTGATCCGTTTTTCACCGGCACACAAGTGATGCATATGCCTCGTTCGGTGCCTTATCCGGGGTCCGGTACGGGGCCGGGAAATCCGAGAGAGCACGCCAATGCCATTACCAGTTTTATAGACTGTTCTGCTGTTTATGGTTCTGACTCTGTTCGGGCGGCCTATTTGCGCTCCTTTCAGGGCGGGAAATTGCGGATGTCTGCTGGGAATTTGCTGCCGTGGAACACCCTCTCAGGGGAAGTTGATGGAACGGTGGACCCCAATGCTCCGGTTATGGCTAATCCCACGGGGCAGTTGAAGTTTTTTGTTGCCGGAGACATTCGGGCGAATGAGAACGTCTTGCTTTTGAGTATGCACACCCTTTTTGCTCGGGAGCACAACCGCCTTTGCGATGAGTTGGCTCAGCAGCATCCGGGTTGGAACGACGAGCAGCTCTATCAGCATGCCCGAAAAATTTTGGGGGGCATTTTGCAAAACATCACCTACAGTGAATGGTTGCCTACCTTAGGCGTTCACCTGCCCCCTTATACGGGTTACAAGCCCGATGTGAATCCAACGATTCCCAACAGTTTTTCTGCAGCTTCTTATCGTTTGGGGCATTCACAGCTGAGTGGCGATTTGATGTTGATGGACATGAATGGAGATACCCTGCAAATTTTGCCTTTAAAAGATGCCTTTTTCAATCCATTCCCCGTTTACAACGAGGGTATTGATTACTTTTTGAAGGGCATGGCTGTACACATGCAGCAGATGTTGGATGCTAAGGTGATTGACGATGTGCGCAACTTTCTTTTTGGTGATCCCGGAGAGGGCGGTTTGGATTTGGTGTCTTTGAACATCATGCGCGGGCGTGAGCACGGCATACCCGATTTGAACACCATCAGGCAGACCTTGGGGTTGGCTGCTTACACTCAGTTTGACCAGGTCAATTCCGACCCGGCTGTTTGGCAGGTTTTGCAAAATTTGTATGGGGAGATCAACGAAATAGATGCCTGGGTGGGTTTGTTGTGTGAAGAACCCATGCCGGGTTCTGTTTTGGGTGAGACTTTGCAGCGCATTATTCAAGATCAGTTTGCTGCTTTGCGCGATGGCGACCGCTTTTTCTTTGAAAACGATCCGGCCTTGACAGAGGCGGAAAAAGAGATGATTCGCCATACGCGCATGAAGGATGTTATTCGACGCAATACCATTATTCCCGTCATGCAGGACAACGTCTTTTTGGCCATGCCGCAGGAAATGCTTTGTACGGCTTCGGAACCGGATGCACCTATTGGAGGTAGCATACAGGCTTCAAGCGGTTTGCTGGTAGAGAATGTACAGGTGGACATCTTTTTGGACGACAGCGTTACCGTCATCACTACGGCCTACACTGGGGCAGACGGTACATTCATGGCTCCAGGCATTCCCACTTGTGATCAGTATTACGTGCGTCCGCGCAAAAATGACGATGCCGGCAATGGTGTATCTACGCTGGATATGGTGATTGTTTCGCGTCATGTTCTTCAGGTAGAGCCTATTACATCTCCCTACAAATTAATAGCGGCAGATGTCAACCGCAGCAACAGCATTTCCACTTTGGATTTGGTAGCCATGCAAAAAGTCATTTTACAATTGGAAAACAGTTTTCCGGGCAATACATCCTGGCGCTTTGTGCCGGCCGACTATGTCTTGCCTTCGGATCCTTTTGCAGAGCCTTTCCCCGAACAAGTGGTTATCGACAATTTACTGGAGGCTACTTCGGTGGCTTTTACGGCAATCAAAGTAGGAGACCTGAACGATTCGGCGACCTTTGGTTCAGGAGACGAGGTAGCTTTGCGCGAGGGAGAACCCTGGACTTTACAGCTGTCCGATTTGAGTTTGGAAGCGGGAGAAACTTATGAAGTGCCGGTTTATTTGGCAGGGGGTGCAGTCAGTGGTATGCAGTGGAGCCGTTTGGTCGCCAATACTTTGAAAGAGTTTACTGTAGAGGCGGGATGGATGGAAGATGCGGATGCGGACAATTTCCATCTCAGCCGAGGGCAATTGTTGTTTAGTTGGGTTGCTGAGCGAGATGCGTTGAGTGGAAAAAGAGATGAAGCTGCTTTTTATCTGCACTTTGTGGCCGGGAAGTCCGGTCGTTTGAGCGAGTTTTTGGGAGCTTCTTCGGTTTTGTCAGCAGAGGCCTATGATGGCGTTTTGCGTACGCATCCCTTGATGTGGGTGTTTGATGAGGCTTATGTAGCAGATGAGCATTCGGCTATGGAGAATTGGGAGGTAGGAGAGAGCTATCCGAATCCTTTTGCGGAAAGCAGTGAGATAGAGCTTTGGCTGCCGAGAGCATCCGATGTGCAGTTTGTAGTGTATGACCTTTTAGGACGTCCTGTTTTTGAGCGTAGGATAGAGGCCGATCGAGGAGTACAACGCATAGTGGTGCAGGCAAGAGATTTGGGAGGGCACGGTACATATCGCTGTGTGATTCGCTCGGCTTTTGGTCAGGAAGTGCGCACTTTGGTTGTGCAGTGAAGAAAATGCCCGCGGTTTTTTGTTTTGAATCATTCTGCCTGTTTTCTTTAGTTTGGGCATAAAGTGTATCTTAGGCGTTTGGATGTCCTGGTTGGTCTCCAAACGCCTTTTGTTTTTCTTGGAGCTGAAGGTTGAAGAGGTTTGGGCTTAGGAGGTTGGCGCATGAGTACGGCTCAGATGCCGGAAGTCTGCTAAGGCGGCTTGTGTAAATGATTTTATCATCAGTGTAATTTATTTGGAGTGAACATGCCTTATCCCCATCTTTTTTCTCCCTTGGAAGTTGGAAGTTTGAAGCTGCCCAACCGCATCATCATGGGTTCTATGCATACCGGCTTGGAGGAGCAGCGAGGAGGGTTTGAGCGTTTGGCGGCTTATTTTGCCTTGCGTGCTGCCGGTGGTGTAGGCTTGATGGTTACGGGAGGCATAGCGCCCAATCGGGAGGGCTGGACGGCGCCATTTGCTGCTCGAATGACCCATAGCGGGCATGTGCGTAAGCACCGCTTGATTACCCGGGCGGTGCATGCTGAAGGCGGTTTGATTGCCATGCAGATTTTGCATGCGGGCCGTTATGGGTATCACCCTTTAGTAGTTGCCCCTTCGGCTGTGAAATCTCCAATTTCTCCTTTCAAGCCCCGAGCTTTAAGTCGGCGGGGTGTAGAACGCACCATCAGAGCCTTTGTTCGTGCTGCCGTATTGGCTAAGGAAGCCGATTATGACGGCGTGGAGATTATGGGCTCGGAGGGTTACCTGATCAACGAGTTTTTGGTCAGGCGTACCAACAAGCGAAAGGATGAATGGGGGGGGAGCTATGAAAACAGAATGCGTTTTCCACTGGAGATCGTTCGTCGTATGCGGGAAGCTGTGGGAAAAGACTTTTTGTTGATCTTTCGGCTGTCCATGCTGGATTTGGTGGAAGGGGGCAGCAGTTGGCAGGAGGTGGTGCGTTTGGCGAAAGCCCTGGAGGAAGCCGGCGTGGATATTCTCAATACCGGTATTGGTTGGCATGAGGCCCGCATTCCCACCATTGCGACCTTAGTACCTCGGGGCTTTTTTAGTCGGATTACAGCCCGTTTGAAACCCGAAGTGAGCATACCTTTGGTGGCCACCAACCGCATCAACAAGCCGGAAATAGCAGAGCGCATTTTGGCAGAGGGAGAAGCCGACTTGGTGTCTATGGCTCGGCCTTTGTTGGCAGACCCGAATTTTGCCGTGAAGGCTAAACAGGGTCGCAGCGATGAAATCAACACTTGTATTGCATGCAATCAAGCCTGTTTGGATCACGTTTTTGAGCGAAAAATAGCCAGCTGCCTGGTTAGCCCCATGGCTTGCCGAGAAACGGAGCTGATCTTGCGAAAGACGACTTCACCTAAGCGGATAGCGGTGGTTGGCGGAGGGCCGGCGGGGCTGGCTTTCGCCAAAACGGCTGCCGAGCGAGGGCATGAGGTTCATCTGTATGAGGCTTCTGCGGCCTTGGGCGGGCAGTTTAAGCTGGCTATGCGCATCCCCGGAAAGGAGGACTATGCAGAGACTATCCGCTATTTTGAGCGTCAGTTGGATTTGTTGGGTGTTCGGGTTTTTCTGAATCATTTGGTCAAGGAGGAAGATTTGGCGAAAGCCGGCTACGATGAAGTTGTTTTAGCAACGGGTACTCGAGCACGAAGACCGGATATCCCCGGCTTGGATTCTCCAAAGGTTTTGACTTATGAAGAAGTTTTGTCGCAAGATTTGAGAAAAAAGCTTGGAAACAGGGTAGCCCTTATCGGAGCCGGAGGTATTGGTGTGGATGTAGCCGAATATATAGCTCATTGCCCGAAGGATGGCGTTGATGAGGATGTGTTGTTTGCTGAAACCTGGGGTATTGATTTGACGGGCCAAGCTGCCGGAGGATTGGTTAAACCAAAAGTAGAGCCATCGAAGCGTCGCTTGTACTTGTTGAGGCGTTCCGAGGGAAAAGCCGGAGAAGGTCTGGGCAAGACGACCGGCTGGATACGTCGTTTGCGTCTCAGGCAGTTGGGAGTAGAGTTTTTGCAAGGGGTAACTTACCTGAAAGTGGATGAGCGGGGCTTGCACATTCGGCACAAAGGGGAGGAGACCGTTTTAGAGGTGGATCATATTGTTTTGTGTGCCGGTCAGGAGCCGGTTTTGGACTTGTTTCAAGCATTGCAGGGAGCAGGCGTACAAATTCATTTGATAGGAGGTGTTTTGCGGGCAAAGGGGCTGGATGCCGAGCGAGCGGTCAGAGAAGCTGTAGAACTGGCACTTAGCCGGTAAAAATACCTTTTTTGGTGTATTCTTTTGCGTCATAAAGTGTGCTAATTTTGTCCCTATGATAAGCCCCCCACGTTTTTTGTTGTAAAAAAACAGCATGGAGGGCTGTATATTGGCAAAATGTCGTACATTTGCCGCAAAGCTTTTGTCACTACGAGGTGACGAGAGTCCCATGAACAAAAACCGATTGGCGCCTTCGAAAGGCCTCCTGCTTTTTTATGTATTTGTAGTCTCTTCTACGAAGGCGCCGGGTTCCATGGGATTTCTCAAGTTTGAAGTGACGAATTCAGGGCGCATAGCGTCTATGATGTTAGAAACACGCTCTTAGAGAAGGGTGTGAGCTGTGGTAAGCGACCACAGTTTTACTTTTGAGGAAAGAATGTGGCCTCTTTTTCAGGGGATAGGGGAGGCCGTCTTTTTTAACTACAAAACTTGATCTTATGAAAAAAGCGAATTTTACAAAATGGCTACTGTTGCCTGTACTGCTTCTGATGGGAGTAGTATATGCATCAGCACAGACCATTGCCTGTAACGACAACGTACAGGTCTCTGTGGATCCTGCGACAGACGGTACGTGTACCGTTGACTTGACAGCTGACATGGTGTTGGACGGAGATCCCGATCCCAATGTCAATTATCAGCTGGACGTGATGCAGGGTGTTAATGTTCTGTTTACCGGCATTAATGTGGTGTCCTTTTCCGCTCACGACTATTTGAACCAAACTTTGACGGTTAAGGTGACGGATTTGAGCAGCGGCAACAGCTGCTGGAGCTCCATTTTGATTGAAGACAAGGCTGCTCCCGAGGTGATTTGCAACACGGTAACCATCGCATGTACTGAGGATTACAACAATGTCCCCTTTCCTCCGGCATATGACAACTGCGATTTGGCTCCTGATGTGCAGATGTTCGATCAATATTTTGTTGACACGGATGTCTGTGATGACAATCAGGTAGTGGTTATGCGCGGTTTTATCGCCATTGACGATCAAGGCAATGAGTCGGCCGGCTGCTATCAGAGCATCATCATTCAACGTCCTACGGATGTCGATTTCCCCAATGACATCATGTGGGAGTGTGATCAGTACAGCGACTATCCCGCCATCGTAGATGCTACTCCGGTGCATCCTACGGTAGCAGCTTTGGAAGTCGTTGGTCAAATTACCGATGCTACGGGCATTGCCGATGCCAGTGTTTTGGCCAATACCGGCTCTGGCATTCCCCTGGCCATTGACGGTGAATTTTGCAACTATGGCTACAGCTATAGTGATCAAACCATTGAAACTTGCGGCAACACTTTTAAAATCGTTCGTACCTGGACGGTTCTGGACTGGTGTACGGGAGCTACTGTTACCAGCAATAACCAAGGTGAAGACAACATCCAAATCATCAAAGTAGTGGACATCACTGCTCCGGTGGTGTACATGGATCCCTTCACAGTGTCGGCTAACGTACCTGCTGCTCATCCGCAGCCCTGTAAGTCCACCGGCTATTTGCCTGCACCTCAGGTGACGGACAACTGCCACAGCTACACCATTGGCATCTTCACGCCGGTGGGTGAGGCCGTTTATGTGAACGGCACGGATGGTGCCCAGGGAGGCTTCATTCCTGCTCCCGGTTTGGAATTGGGCTATCACGAGATTCTGTACCAGGCTATTGATGAGTGTGGCAATGTAGGTGAGTACTTTGTTACCATTGAAGTGGTAGATGACATTGCTCCGACGGCTATCTGTTTGGAGATTAC
>Ga0256839_1001516_pt1 | contig 28036 bp, 33 predicted proteins | sample 354166metaG_FD_185968 | JGI IMG/M metagenome (GOLD analysis project Ga0256839, IMG submission 185968) | Hydrothermal vent microbial communities from Mid Atlantic Ridge, Atlantic Ocean - 354-166 | ecosystem: Environmental > Aquatic > Marine > Hydrothermal vents | place: Atlantic Ocean: Mid... | reverse complement strand
TCTTTAAGTGGATACCATGTTGGTGTAATCTACAGAGTGAGTTTAGATTCAACAATAGGCATAATAATATCTATGTTATACTATTGAAGAATCTAAGGGAAAATAACCTCTAAAGTTTACTAGACCCAAAGCTATTATCTCTCTGTCTCTTGTTACTTTTGCAAGTATACTGGCGGCTGACACTTCTGCTATTTTATCATCTGCTTTTACCATAGTTGTTATGTTCTCTACCCCAAAAGTACTGTTGCCATCAAACAGGTAGTCAACACCTTGTAAATGTTCTTGTATGCTTAGTAACCCTTGGTGTAAACACTTAGAGATACCCAGTTCATCTACCTCTTGTGGAGAAAAAGAGATGATGTGATACTTGGCATTATCTATAATACATGGGTAGAGGGCTTCACGCTTTTTTTCTGTAAGTTTTTTAGAGTCCATCAAGCCTTCTATAGTAGAAGTAAGTACTACTCCTGCTATTACCAATGAGCCTGCAATACACCCACGTCCTGCTTCGTCTATGCCACAAAGAAGATTCTCTTTGCCTTTCAATTCATCACCTCTAGAAATATCTCCCCATACCGCTCAAACTTCACTTCGCCAATACCATGAACCTCTAACATCTCCTCTTTATTTTGAGGAACCTTACTAGAGAGGCCTTTAAGTGTTTTGTCTGAAAATACAATGTAAGGGGGTATGCCTTTTTTTGAAGCAATTTGCGTACGTAAATCTCTTAGCTTGTCATACAGCTTTACATCATAGTCGTCAAAGTAAGCCACTTTCTTTTTAGCTTCTACCTTTTGTATAGTGAGTCTTTCTTTTTTGAGGTCTATGGTATGTCCACCCTTGATGACCTCTGCTCCAAACTTTGTGAGTTTATATACTTTAAACTCACCTATGGCAACAGCTCCTAGTTCTAAAAGCTTGTCACCTATGGTTAGCCATTGCGACTTAGAGTATTCATCTCCTATGCCGTAGACTGACAAGCTGTCATGTCCATTTTGTAAAAGACGTTGTTCTTTACTTCCTTTAAGTACGTCAACTATGTAATGTAAGCCAAAACTCTGTTCAGTACGCAAAATAGCGGAGAGCATCATGCGTGCTGCAGTGGTGATGTCAATCTTGTCACCTTGAGGTAAACTACAGTTGTCACATTTGTCTTTACAAGCTTCTATACGGTCATCAAAGTATGCTGCAACTGTCTGATGTCTACAGTTTTCACTATTGGCAAAGCGTACCATGGCATCGAGCTTGTTAAATGCATGTTGCTTATAGGGTGTTTCTGGCAAGTCTTCTATAAACATCTTCTGTTGCACAATGTCTGCTGCAGAGTAAAGTAAAAGTGTCTCTGATTCTTCCCCATCTCGTCCTGCACGTCCTATCTCTTGGTAAAAGTTCTCTATGGTTTTTGGGAGTGTCATATGTACCACAAAGCGGATATTTGACTTGTCTATGCCCATACCAAAAGCTATGGTAGCAACGACTATCTGTACTCTGTCGGCTACAAAATCTGCATAGGTAGTGTTTTTCTGTTCTGTGGGTAGTCCTGCATGGTAGGCTTTAGCTTCTATGCCTTTTCCTTGTAAAAAAGTAGCTATATTTTCTGTCGATTTACGCGAAAGTGTATAGATGATACCTGACTCATCGGTATGTAGTTTAAGAAATTCTAAGAGTTGTTGCCGCCCATCTTTTATGCGGTGTCTTGCATGAATGGTTAAATTTTCTCTAAAAAGTGAACCTCTCACGCGTTTTGGGTTTTGTAGCCCTAGGTTTGTGGCAATGTCTTGTTCTACTGCATTGGTAGCTGTGGCAGTAAAAGCTGCTATGCTTGTGGTGGAGAATTGTTCTTTAAGTAGTGAAAGCCGTCTATAATTTTCTCTAAATTCATGCCCCCATTCTGACACACAGTGTGCTTCGTCTATGACAAAGAAGTTTATGGGTAGTTGATGCAATAGGTTTAAAAAATATGCATTTGTTAATCGTTCAGGGGCTACATAAAGTAGTTTTACCTCTCCATTACGTAGTTGTTGTTCTATATCTTGGCTCTGCTCTAATGTTTGCATGGAGCTTAACATGGCTGCAGGGATATCATTTTCTTTGAGTGCCACTACTTGGTCATGCATGAGTGCAAGCAAGGGAGAGACAACTATAGTTATACCTTCCATAAGTAAACTAGGTAGCTGGTAGCAAAGAGACTTTCCTCCACCTGTAGGAAGTATCATTAGTACGTCTTCTTTATTTAAGATGGCATCTACTATCTCTTCTTGTAAAGGTCTAAAAGTATCATGTCCGAAATAGTGTTTAAGGGTTTCTTGTTTATTCATAGCAGAAGTGTAGCGTTAAACAAATATGAAATGAGCAAAATATGTCATATTGACATATTTTTATTTAAAGTTATATCCTACACCCCACACTGGGTGGAAATAATTTTGTTCATTTTCAGGGTCTATCTTATTTTTAAGACGGTTGATGGCAACATTTATAGCATTATCATTAATATTTTCTCCTTGCGTTCCCCATACCTCATCACGTAAGAAGTCTCTTGCTAAAGGCTTATCTATATGTTTCATAAAAGTATGTAATAATTTAAATTCTAATCCTGTAAGAGATACTATTTGACCTTTTATCATAAGGTCTTTTTTACTTAGGTCTATAGTCAAGGATTTGTATTTAATTTTTTCTTGTTTTTCTAATGCACCTGAGCGTTTAAGTAGTGCTTTTACCCGAAGTGTCAACTCTTTAGGTGAAAAAGGTTTACACATATAGTCATCTGCTCCTGCTTCAAAACCTTCTTCAAGTTCAGAGTCATTATCTTTTGCTGTAAGAAATATGACAGGTATATCATAACCTAACTTGCGCAAATATGCTACAAACTCAGAACCTTCCATCCCTGGTAAGTTTCTATCAACTAGCATCAGTGAGGGTGATTCTTCTTCTAAAAATTGCTCGACATTTTCTGTAGACAAAAAGCCAGTTACAGAGTAACCCTCTTTGCCTAGATGGTACTCTATGAGTTCCAATATATCTACTTCATCTTCAATGATGACTATTTCAATCTCTTTTTGCATAAAGAGATTATAACCTAAAATTTATATCGCCACCCAAAAGAAAAAAGTGTTTCTGCATTTTTATGTATGTCAAGTTCTATCTCGTGGTGATTCCACGCATATCCAACCCCTACTTTAGCTGCTGCAGAATTATCTACACCATAACCAAAAGCATAGACCCCTTCTACTCCACCCACTAAGAACGCAGTATCTTTTGCATCTTCAAAATAGTATTTTCCTTGTATGCCTACAAGTGCGGCTATAACATATCCTTGATGCTCTAAACTCAAAGTAAATTGTGGTGTTACCCCATAATCAGCAATCATATTTAACATAGGTACTCCAAAAAATGAGCCATCATTTACATCGCATTTATCCTCAGGAACATCACAATTGGTAATACCACCTAAGAACATTGCCCCTATACCAAAATGCCATCCTGTTCTGTCTATTTGTTCTGTCTCGTTTGCCCATACTAAACTACTGCAGAGTAAACATATTATGTATGATTTTTTCATCTTCATTCCCATCATTTATTTTTGTAATGAGTGTAGCGAAAATACATTAGAATACCTATAACTTCCCGCCCATTCGTGCAAATATTATACGTTGTGCGATGCTATCAAGTCTGTCAACAATTTTTAAATTTTTACGTATATATTTTAATAGATTAAAATACTCTTCAGCAAGACCATCTGCCTCACCCATTTTTTGAACTACAGACTTTTCAAGCAAGGCATAAATATCATCTGTTTTGGCATACTCTACATCTATCTCTATAGCGAGTTGTTTGATTTTATCATTGTCGTTAAACGTTTCAAACATTTCTATTGTTTTATTGAAGGCATTAATCGTGCATCTGTTAATACTCAAAGAGTCTTTGATGAACTGAACAATATTTGCATCTTCTTCTGCTAGCATACTTTGCATATTTTTTAAATAATTATTGATATTTGTCTTTATACGATTAAATGCTGATGTAATTTTAAGATAAGAGACCATCTCTCTTAAATCTTTTGCTTCAGGGGTATATTTCGCAAAGATAAGGACAATTTCGTTGTCTATAACTTCTGTTTGTTTTCCTATGCTTTTAATAGACTTTCTTACTTCTTCAAGCTCATGTGTATCTGATGCTTCCAATGCTTTAAGTGCGTTATCATTGGCTTTTGCCAATGTTTTTATCACGTCTATTACTTGGTCTCTTACTTCGTGTCGTGCTTCGCTATATCCTGATAACATTATCCAAATCTCCCTGTTATATAATCTTCCGTTAACTTCTGTGTAGGGTTTAGGAAAATTTTATCTGTTTTGTCAAACTCTGCTAAGTCACCTAAGTACATAAATGCCGTATAGTCACTGAGCCTAGATGCCTGTTGCATGTTGTGTGTCACAATGACTACGGACACTTCTTCTTTTAACTCGGTGATAAGTTCTTCTATAGCTCCTGTAGAAATAGGGTCTAGTGCAGAAGTGGGTTCATCAAACAGTAGTACTCTAGGTTTTAAGGCAACAGCTCTTGCTATGCAAAGACGCTGTTGTTGTCCACCAGAAAGCCCTAATGCACTCTCTTTTAGTCTATCTTTTGTCTCATCCCAAATGGCAGCACCTTTAAGTGCTTTTTCTACCCTTCCTGTGAGTTCGGTTTTATTTTTAAGTCCTGAGAGTCTTAGTCCATATGCAACGTTATCGAAGATACTCATAGGAAATGGTGTAGGCTTTTGAAATATCATACCTACTTGTTGACGAAGCTTTATAAAGTCATTCTCTTTTTTTAACTCAAGAATGTTTTTTACCTGACCATCTTTTGCATAGAGGTTAATCTCTCCTTCATACGTATTCCCAGGGTAGAGATCATGTATACGGTTCATTGCACGAAGTAGCGTAGACTTACCACAACCACTAGGTCCTATCATGGCAGTAATTTTATGCTTCTCTATGGGAAGGTTTATGCTATTGAGAGACGGTTTGCTTGCACTCGCATAGGTAAAAGTAAAATTTTTGAGTTCCATTACCATGTCATTTTTTGCCATCTTGAATCCTTATTTTTTATTTCTTATGAGAAAGCGTCCCATAAGGTTGATGCACAACACAATCATCGTGAGTACAAATGCCGCTGCCCATGCCAATTCTCTACTGGCTTCATCAGGATAGGTAGCAAGATTATAAATACTAACAGTAAGTGAAGGGAACTGCCCAGATAAATCCATAGTAAAAAATTGGTTATTAGCAGAGGTAAAAAGAAGGGGTGCGGTCTCCCCAATAATACGTGCAAAAGAGAGAAGTACCCCAGTTAAAATACCTACTTTTGCCGCCTTAACGACTATTTGAAGTATAATCTTATGCTTAGAACCACCCAGTGCCATACCTGCTTCTCTTAGTTCTGTGGGTACAAGAGCTAACATATTGTCTGTAGTAGAAATGATGATAGGTATCATCATAATTGCCAGTGCTACTATTCCAGCATATCCGTTATAGCTACCAAATGGGTCTACCAAAATGGCATACACAAAGACCCCTATGACTATAGAGGGTGCAGACATCATGACATCAGACAAGTTACGTATCACAGATGCCAGTTTTGAACCATGCCCATACTCTCTTAGGTAAATACCTGCCATCATGCCTATAGGAACTGCTACCATTGAAGCTAAAATCGCCATAGTAAACTGCCCTACAAGCAAATTTCGAATACCGCCATTTACAAGGTCATTTGTAAATGTACTCCACTGTATACTTGTTATTCCTTTGTACGACAACGTTGCCAGTATCCAAAAAAGAAAACTTATACCTATGACTGCTGAGAGTGTTGAGAGTATCAGTATGATTTTATTTAAAACAAGCCTATTCATCACTTTGCCTTTTTCATTTTATGTATCATTTTGGTTTTCTGCCTAAAAAATAAAACTTCGCTGTAGAAATAATGGCAAAACTCACAACAAACAAGATGAGTGCCAAGTAGTACATAGAACTCATCTCTAAGTCTTGTGCTTCTGCAAAGTTATTTGCGAGGAGTACTGGTATGGAAGTAGTTGGATCAGTCACATTTTTTACTGTACTCATCACGGAACCAATCAAGAATGCCACAGCCATCGTTTCACCTAACGCTCGTCCAAGTGCTAAAATGATAGAACCAATAATCCCTCCCTTAGAGTAAGGCATAATGACATCTTTTATCACTTCAAACTTCGTAGCCCCCATTGCATAGGCAGACTCTTTAAGTACGTGTGGTGTGGTATTCATAGCATCTCTAGTAATGGCTGCCATAAAAGGGATAATCATAATCGCAAGCACAATCCCTGCAGTAAGAAGCCCTACTCCATTTCCCCCAACTGTTGACTGTACAATAGGAGCAAAATAAAACAAGCCCCACATACCGTAGATAATACTAGGAATGGCTGCAAGTAACTCTATGGCTATAGAGACTGGTTTGGCTATATTTTCTGAAGCAACTTCTGTTAAAAAAATGGCTATACCCATTGCCAAAGGCACTGCAATAGTCATGGCTATTAATGTACTAAGCAATGTACCAATGATAGGAATATACCCCCCAAAAATTCCACCTTCATCATCTTCATCTGCTTCCCATGTCTCAGACAATAGAAAATCAAAACCAAACTCAGCAAGTGCTTCTTGTGCATAGGTAAAAAGTATAGCAAATATACCTACAAGTAAAAAAAATGAGAGTGTTGCTGAGAAAAATGAGAAATTACGGAAGAGTTTTCCACCCATAAAAAGCCTTTATTTTTTATGGATGGAGTGTATAAAAAGTTGGTAACATTTTGGTAACATGTATATTTATTTAATCTTTTTTGTTTCCCAATATTTTCTTATTTCATCTTTTGTAGAAGTTGGAAGTGGTACATAGCCAAGCTCTGAAGCTGCTTTATCACCTTTTGTGAATGCCCATTCTATAAATGCTGTTACTTCTTTGTTTTTTTCAGTTTTTTCTGTTGGCAACAAGATAAATGTTGCGGCTACAATAGGATAAGAAGTAGCACCCTCTGGGTCACCTATGACAGCATAAAAGTCATTGTCTGCTGTCCAAGTAGCATACTTAGCACCATCTTGGAATGATTGTACCGTTGGATTAATAAATTTACCCTCTTTGTTCTCTATTTGTGCTGCTGGTAGTCCTAACTTGATTTTAAATGAATACTCTATATACCCTATAGAGTTTTTTATTTGTTGAATATTTGCTGATACACCAGAGTTTGATTTACCTGCTACTACTTTCGCTGCTTTCCATGTTGGTTTTTTACTTATCTTAACGTCTGGATTGATTTTATTTAAAAAATATGTGAAGTTAAATGTAGTACCAGACTTGTCAGCTCTTACACAGGTAGTGATAGGCTCATGAGGAAGATTAAGTCCTGCATTTTCTTTTGTTATGATAGCATCATCCCAGTGTGTTGCCTTGCCTGAGAAGATAGCATCTATGGCTGCACGGCTTAACTTTAATTCACCATCTTTTACACCATCAATGTTATACGAAAGTACAATCGAACCTACAACAGAAGGGAACATATAGAGTTTTGCTTTTTTAAGTTTCTTTGCTTTAAGTGGTTTATCTGAACCAGCAAAATCTACCATTCTTTTTTTAATGGACTTTACACCATCTCCTGAACCAGTTGGGGTATAATTTATTTTTTTGCCTGTTGCTGCATAATACTCTGATGTCCATGCTTTATAGAGTGGACCAGGAAAAGAAGCACCTCTACCCTTAAGTTCATCTGCATGTATAGCTGTAAGTGATGCAGAAGCGAGGACTGCTGTAGTAAGTAATGTTTTAAATGTCATAGTTTTTCCTTTTAGAAAAGTGTAATATCCATTTTGGATTAGGTGAAGTATAAAACAACTTGGAAACATTTTGGTTACATTTTGGTGTTTAGGGAAAGAATATTTGTAAATGTGGCAACCAAAGCATTAGGATAAATAAAGGGAAAAAGAATAAATGCCTAAATGCAATAAATTGAAATACATTTACTTTGGTTGCTAGGAGGTAGTATAGTAGAACTTAGACTATGTTAAAAGATCATTTTGAAACTATTTTTTTCGAAAAAATGCCAAGTTGCCCTCCCATACTTAGAGCAGTTTATACCCTACACCCCAGACAGGTACAAAATATTCTTTCCCCCCGCTTGGATCTATTTTCTTTTTAAGCCTGTTCATAGCTACATTGATAGTTTTGTCATGAAAATTTACCGAATCATCACCCCATACCTCATCACGTAAAAAATCTCTATCTAATGGTTGGTGAGGGTTTTTTATAAATGTATGCAAGAGTCTAAATTCAAGATTTGTAAGCTCAATGGGAGTGCTGTCTATGCTTAAAACATGTTGGTGCAAATCAAGCACTAAATCTTTATATTTTACTTTATCACTCTCTTTGATTCCTGTACGCTTTAACAATGCAGCTACGCGAAGAAGTAATTCTCTAGCTTTAAAAGGCTTAGTCATATAATCGTCTCCCCCTCGTGTAAACCCTTCTTCTAAGTCAGAATCCTTATCTCTTGCTGTAAGAAAAATAACAGGGATTTCATAGCCTTGTTCTCTTAAAGAAGAGACAAATTCAGAACCTTCTACTCCAGGGAGATTTCGGTCTACTATCATAAGTGAGGGATGTTCCTCTTCTATAAAACGTTCAACGTTCTCAGTCGAGAGAAAACCTGTCACACTATATCCCTCTTTTGTAAGATGATATTCTAAAAGCTCTAAGATATCCTCTTCATCTTCTATCACGACTATTTCTATGTTTGTGTTTTGCATACTATCATCATAGTCTAGATTGATAACATTTTGATTACAGAACTGCAATCAAAACAAAACTTAATTAAACCCTTTAATCACATAAAAAATAATAGCAGATAGTGTCGCAGCCGCAGGTACAGTAATGACCCATGCAGCTACTATCTTCTTCACCATACCACGTTTGACATAGTTTTCTTTGAGTGAACGTTTAAGACTTTTTACTTTTTTCTTCTGTTTCTTTTGTGCTTCCGTAAGTTCTACTTGTCTTTTGTAATCCTCTGTATTTAATGTGTATAATTCATCTTTTATTTTTTGTAATGCATCTGATTCAGCTTGCAGTTTTACATGCTTTTCATCCATATTTTTAGAGTCAAGCCATTCACGCAAAAAACCTACACCAAATATGGCACCTACGGCAATATGCGTAGAAGACACAGGCAAGCCAAGCTGAGAAGCGATAACCACTGTAATAGCAGCAGCCATCATCACAGAAAATGCTCTCATTTGGTCAAGTTCAGTAATTTCAGAACCAACAGTCTTAATGAGTCTAGGGCCAAACAGTGCTAAACCTATAGAGATACCTAATCCACCCACAACCATCACCCATAAAGGAATAGCCGCTTTTTCAGAGACTCCATGTGTTGTAAGTGCATCATACACTGCAGCCAAAGGACCTACTGCATTGGCAACATCATTGGCACCATGAGCAAAAGAAAGTAGTGCTGCAGCAAAAATGAGGGGTATTGTAAAAAGAAGGTTAATGGACTCTCTACTGTTATTTAACTCCACTACTTTTTTAGCAATACGAGGTTTAACAAGTATATACGTTATAACTGCTCCTATTGCACCAAAAAATAGTGCTATACCGATGCCAGGCTTCTTGGTCTGGGGTAAAAAGCTTAGTACTTCTACTATCACTGGCCAAACTTTTTTAAGTCCTTTTACTGTGAGATACGTGATAAAAGCAGCAGTCATAATAGCGACTAATATAGGCACTATTTTTTTAGCTGCTTCTAATTTATCTTCTTTGTACACAATCTGAGATTTAATAATGTAAAGAAAAACAGCCGCTATCACACCACCAAGTACAGGAGAGATAACCCATGAAGCAGCTATCTTTCCCATAGTCCCCCATGAGACTATGGCAAAACCACCAGCAGCTATACCACCACCCAGTACACCACCAACTATGGAGTGCGTGGTAGATACTGGTGCTTTAAGCCATGTAGCCAAATTTAGCCACAGAGCTGCTGCTAACAGTGCGGCAGACATGGCATAGACAAATATCATCGGGTCACCACCAAATGCTGCAGGGTCAATGATGCCTTTTTTGATGGTTCCTACGACATCTCCACCTGCGATTAAAGCACCAGATGCTTCAAAAATAGACGCAATGACAATAGCTGCACCTATGGACAATGCTCCAGAACCCACTGCGGGACCTACATTATTTGCGACATCATTTGCCCCGATGTTCATAGCCATATATGCACCAAATACAGCAGCAAGTACTAAAAAACCTCCGTGAGAAGCATTGCCTATAATACTGTTAGCGTAAAAAGCTACTGCTACTGCAAAACCAGCTCCAAGTAGCATCTTAAATGTGTTATTCATGAATCTTCCTTCATTGTTAAAATAATAAAGGAATTATAGGAAAAAAGTATTACAATCTTGTTACCAAAATGTAACCAAGATTTGAGTTAAACGGGGAAGATGGGATTAAATACCCATCTTAAGGAGGATTAGAATTTATAAATCATATCAAGCTGTACACGCTCATACTTTGGTTCCATGCCTTCTGTTTTACTTTTACTTTCATAAAGTTCATTAAAAAAGAAGTTACCCGCAAGATAGAGGTTTTTCCCTGCTTTGTACTTTGCTCTTATAGCATGACCTTTGGCAGCAGTACCACCTCCAAAATTATCTGAGTCAGAGTATGCACCAAGTGTTGCATCTTCTTGAAGCTCAGTATACGAGTATTTTATTTGCCAATCACCAACATCTTTAGCTTTACCCAATTGAACACCTAAGTCATACCCAAAGTTATTATCATCAGCTCCAAAGTTATATGTTGCTCCTGCTGCAACTTTGAGAGGCATACCAAACACATCTTTTAACTGTATTTCACCAAATCCTTCTACTATATGATAATCATTGGTATATACACCATTGACTACAGTATTACCTTTATTTGATCCAAAAAGCGTCGTGTTACCTTTTACTCCGTCATAATAATAGATACCAGTACCTACATTAATTTTAGTATCTCCTAGTTTTACTTGATGAACATATTGTGCTAAAAAGAGATTTACATCATCCTGTGCTACAGATGCTTCTTCTAGTGTAGGTTGGTTTACACCAACTGTGATAATCTTAGTATCATCTTTATACTGATAATTTACCCCATTCATTGAGACATCATTATCCCAAACAAGTTGTGACTTAATAGGTCTATACATCATATATGCTTGTCTACCTACTTGTACCGTAGAGTTATCGAAACTATATGCTATGCCTAAAATATTGAATCTAAGAGACTCAAAGAAGTAGTCACTCAAAGGCTCATCATCACGAAAGGTTTGGTTTCCTGAAGTTGGGTTTGCAAAGCCAGATCTCATGCCCACTTGAAATTTAAGATTCTCTATGACATCAACCTCTAAGCCAAGTCTTAAACGGTATCTATTTCTATACTTGTTATTGGCATCATCTCTTTCTATGCTCTCATATCTTAATCTTAAATCCCCCTTAGCATGGAACCTATCAAAAAAGCTTTTGTCCTCTACTGCTGGTATTTCAGTATTCACTGTTGCTTCTACTACTTCTGTGGGGGCTATGTCTCCCCCTGCCATTGCTACTGTTGTCATTGCTGCTATAGTTGCTACTGATAATACAATTTTTTTCATTTCTAACTTCCTTGTTAAATAATAATTTGAGGAAGTATAAAACAAAACAGTTACAAATTGGTTACAATCATTACCCACAGGTTACATCTGTGTTCTTTCTATAAAAAATCATCTTGTTATCATTTTGTTCCTATTACATACTAACATGACATTGTCTTAAGAGATTAAGGTAAATAAAAAAGAAAGGAAAATCAAATGAAAATAAGTAAACTTCTTAAAAATGTTATTAAGAAAGAAGGGAAACATTCTCTTACAGTTAAGAAAATCATACGACTTAAAGATTCTAAAGAATCCTCATATTTAGTTGATACAACGCGTATATATTAAGACGCAAACGGATTCACTCCACCTTATATATCGATAGAACATAAACAAAGCAAAGCTTCATTTACTACTTCAGCAGTTGGCTCTCGCAACTAGTTGCTCTCAAACGGATTCACTCCACCCATCATGCCCATAGCTTGAGACTTTTTATTCTCTTCTATCATCTTTGTGACATCGTTCATCGCCGAAATCAGTAGTATTTGCAAATATTCTTTGTCTTGAAGTAAAGTATCATCTATGTTAAGGTCTATGACTTCCCCTGCTCCATTGGCAGTAACTTCTATGAGTCCTCCACCTGCTTTAGCTGTAAAGTGTACATTTTTTGCCTGTTCTTGCATCTCTTTTGCCTTGTCTTGCATCTGAGCCATCATCTCAGACATTTTAGACATATCAAAACCTTCAAACATAGACTTACTCCAACCCTTCAAATTCTTGAGCGATATTATTATCATCATCAAGTATGACAATTTTTGGCATATACTCATCTGCTTCTTTTTCTGTCATGGAAGCATAAGAGATGATGATGATTTTATCCCCTTTATGTACTTTTCTAGCAGCTGCACCATTAAGACATATGTCTCTTTTTCCTGCATCTCCAGGTATGATATAAGTAGAAAAACGTTCACCATTATTGACATTCACAATGTCTATTTTTTGTCCTACACGCATATTTGCCGCTTTAATTAATTCAGTGTCAATAGTAATAGACCCTACATAGTTAAGATTGGCATCTGTAACAGTTGCTCTATGGAGTTTAGAATATAACATCGTAATGTTCATTTATCGTTCCTGTGTATCATATTAAATTGTAAGAATTATACCAAAATCCTACCAAATATCTCTATTATATAAAAAATTGTGTAAAAATTGGGGTAGTAGTGGATGAGAAGTGGAAGTAGCCACGTTGTGGCTACCTAGAGGCAAGTGACTACTGCACTAAAGAAGCAGGTGATACTGGCTCACCCCACATGGCTTCAGGTACAACGTACTCAGAAACTACATTTCCCCCGATAATATGCTCTTCGATGATTCTGTCTATTTTCTCTTTGTTAAGCCCTACATACATAGTATGTCCTGGCTCTACAAGCATCACTGGACCTAAAGCACAACGGTTAAGACACCCTGTTTTTATGGGAGAAACTGTCCCTACGATACCTTTCATCATCAAAGACTGTGCAAGGTGTGCAAAAAGTTCTTGAGACTCTGGATTATCTGCTTTTACACAGCTTGGTTTTGGCATCCCTGGAGGTGCTGACTGCTCACATTTGAGTATGTAAAATGCTGGTTGTGGTATTGCTGGCATCATAATAATATCCTTAAGTTTAATTGAGAGTATTTTACTCCTATTTTCTTAATTTGGGTTTATTTAGCAATTTTGGAAAAGCTTATCTCTTCATAAAAACCTATACTTACTTATCAATTATCAAGGAAGCATCATGTCACCACAACTAGACATCGTAACATTCAGCCATGTAAAAAAAAGCTATTATTTAGGCGAAAATGAAATCAAAGCACTCAAAGAGATTACTTTTTCTGTCAAAGCCAAAAGTTTTACCTTTATCGTAGGCAAGTCAGGCTCTGGGAAGAGTACGCTGCTCAATCTTATAGGTGCTATTGACTCTCTTAGTGCAGGTAATATTATCATCAATGGTGTAGATATAAGCACCTTGGATGACAACGCACTCTCAGATTTTAGAGCCAAACATATAGGGCATATCTTTCAAAACTTCAACCTTATCCCTGTGCTTAATCTCTATGAAAATATAGAGTATCCACTGCTTATGATACATGAGGAGAAAGCCTCAAGAGAGAAAAAAGTAAAGCAAATCATAGAAGATGTAGGGCTACAAGGCTTGGAGCAACACACACCATCTCAGCTTAGTGGTGGTCAACGTCAACGCGTGGCGATTGCTAGGGCATTGGTCAAAGAGCCTCTGTTGGTACTGGCGGATGAACCCAGTGCCAACTTAGACTCCAAGACCAGTACGGAGATACTGGAACTCATGATTAAGATGCAAAAAAGAAGCCAAACGACTTTTATTTTTGTGACACATGACAGAGATATTATGGATGTGGCAGATGAGACGTATCTGCTTAAAGATGGAGTGTTGGAGCAAGAAGTTTTGGAGGTAAAAAATGTTTAATGATTTACGCATCGCATACAGAAACGCTTTTAGAAACAAAAGAAGAACGCTACTAAGTGTACTAGCCATTGCCATAGGTGGTTTTGCCTCACTTACCATAGGTTCATTTGTAAACTCTGTCAACCAAGGCATACAGACACAAACGGCCAGAGATGGTGGGCATATACACATCCATGCCAAAGGGTATTTTGACTTTGGTTTGGGTAAAACTGATAGGTACATCATAGAAGACTATAGTTTGGTGATGGATACCATCAAACAAAGCAGAGTTACTTCAAAAATAGCGGTGATGACTCCTGTACTTAACATCTCTGGCATCGCAGGGAATTATGCCAAAAATGCCTCACAAACTTTTGTGGGACTGGGGCAAGTCTATCCAGACCAGCTCAAAATGCAAGTGTGGGACGGCTATGGCTTAGAGATGCCAGCCCCTCATACACCCATAGATGCACAAAGTCAAGATGCCTACATAGGTAAAGGATTGGCGATGAATCTAAATCTTTGTGAAGCGTTAAACTTAGAAGGCTGTGCAGAGGAGAAAACAGTAGCCAATACCAACCCTATAGATGAGGACTTGGGTGACTTTTTAGAGACTAGCACACAGAGTGATGAAGCAAGAGTCAGCCTGCTTGTAGCCTCTAGCCATGGAGCACCCAACATTGCCAACCTCAAAATAGATGCCGTCTGGGCAAAGACACAAAAAAACCTAGACGATATGTTTTTGGCTCTGCCACTCAAAGAGGCTCAGATACTACTCTTTGGAGAGGAGAATAAAAAAGCTTCAGCTTTGCATTTACAGCTCAAAGCCTATGAAGATATGCCAGAGGTCATCACAACCCTTAAGGCATTGTTTAAACAAAAGGGTTTAGATTTGGAGATTATAGATTTACAGACTTTTAACCCAGAAGTGCAAAAGGTCATCGGTATCTTTGCAGTTATTTTTGCCTTTATATCCATCATCATCGCACTTATCGTGGTATTTACCATCTCTAATACCATGACTATGAGTATCATGGAGCGTTTTTCAGAGATAGGCACACTACGTTCCATGGGGCTACGACGTTCTAAAATACGCCGATACTTTGTACTAGAGGGAAGTATCATCAGTATTATAGGGGCTACTCTAGGGGTAGTACTGGCATACATTACCAGTACACTCATCAACACCATCGGACTCATGTGGTCACCACCCAACACAGCTGTAGAAACACAACTGGTTTTATCTATGGACAATGTAGGTTTGGTGGTCTTTGTGTGGGTGTTTTTGATAGTGGTAAGTACCGTCTCTTCGCTTTTACCTGCGATTCGGGCTTCCAAGATGGAGATTGTAGATGCTTTGAGGTATAGTTAGTCTTGGAGGTTTATCTCATCAATGAGTGTTTGACATTGGCTTTTAAATTTAGGAAGTCCATGACGGATAATCCACTCCACTATGGAGAGATTTACGCCTTCATATTCATGTGCGATATATGTTCTAGTATCGTACATACCTTTGATGTCCTCTTTGTCAAAATAGCTTATAAATTCTGTCTGATTGTCTTGTTTGAGTTTATTAAATTGCTCTGCTATGGAGCTAAAATGCATCAAAATAGCAGGTCTCATAGTAGCCATATCATCTAGAGCATTGGTAATGCTACCTGCATCACGTACTATCTTCTCTATATACTCAATCTTTTCGAGTATCAAATAAATTTTAGAGATGTGTGCTTTAGACATAAATGGCTTTATTTAAGATGAATTTTTTGGCTGTCTTGCCCATTCCTGTACTGTCTGCCAAGTCTACAGAGAGCCCACCTAGTGCTTTGCTCATCTCTTCTTGAATGGCACGCAGTCTTGCTACAGACCCAAAACCATAGGTTTGAGCAAATTTGGGTGTAGCTTCTACCAATACATCTATGTCACTATGCACATCAGCTTCATCACGAGAGTATGAACCAAAAAGAGCCTTGATAATGAGTCCTTCCTCTTGGTACTTGCTTTTAATGCTGGTTAGGTAGTTGAGTATGGTTATTTTGTTCATGGGGTTATTATAGCATATTTTGGTGATGGTACAATGTTTAATATGAGTAAACAATCTTTAGCAATTTTGGAAAAGCCAAACCCCTTTAAAAACGATAAACTCCTACAATCAACCCAAGGAGTTCAAAATGAAACTTTTAACAACTATATTACTCTCATCTACCCTTGCATTTTCTCTAAATGTACAAGAGATAGTGCAAAAATCTGATGCCATTAGAAACGTAGGTGGTTCTATGTATGAGAGAGGGTATATCGTGGAGTATAAAAATGCTAGGAAGGTAGACAGTATGACCATAGACATCTATGCCAAAGCGTACGGCAATGGCTTTAAGACACTGGTGAAGATACTCAGCCCCAAAAAAGACAAAGGCAAGCTCATACTGCGTTCGGGTAACAAAATGTGGCTATATGATCCAAACTCTAAGGCTACTGCACAAATGTCTCCACAGCAGAGGCTTATGGGTCAGTCGTCTAGTGCAGATGTGATGTCCGCGAATTTTGCAAAAGACTATAGGCTTACACTTGTAGGTGTTGAGCGTATCAAAAACGGGGCAAAACAAATGAGAGATGCGTACAAAGTAGCCATGAGAGCCAAAAGTACTTCGGTAAGCTACCCCATAGTAGAGTACTGGGTGGACAAAGAGAACTTTAGACCCATACTTGCTAAGTTTTATACCTCTACAAAAAAATTGCTCAAAAAGTCTTACTACCGTAAGTACAAAAATGTACTAGGCACCATGCGACCTACGCAAGTACTCATCATAGACGGGGTAGACACGCGTAAGGCTACCAAGTTGGACTTCTCACATATGAAACAAGCAAATCTCCCTGCTACATGGTTCAAGAAATCTTACTTGCCTAAGTTTCAAAGTGATTAGCATGCGTTTACTTGGCATAGTTCTTTTGTTTTTGACTGTGATACAGGCAGATGAATTGGAGATGTTTGATGTGGTAGATACTAAGAATAACGAGAGCCGTACATTAGATAGCTCAGATTTCAATGCCCGCATCAAGCTTAGCTATCTCGCACAAGATGAACAGACCAATAATGCCGTACTTTTTGCAGATATGAGTGACCATAAAAAGCACTATGTTTATGACTTGCGTCTGGTAGTAGATGGGGATGCGTATGATGTCTATGTCAAAGACTTGTACTATAAAACAGCACTAGATACTACCTACTTTGTAGAGCTTGGTCGTATGAATGTCAAAGAGGGCGTGGCTAGAGGGTATAACCCCACGGACTACTTTAGAAGTGGCTCAGCACTCACACTCTCAGTAGACCCCAAAGAGAGAAAGGACAACAGACTTGGTGCTGTACTGGTACAAGGTACATACATAGCAGAAGACTATACCCTAAAAGCACTCTATGCACCTAAAATCTCGGTAGATAAGAGCAGTATATGGGGGAACAAAAAGCATTTCGGACTCAAACTCCATGAGACTAATACGCAAGAGAGGGTAACACTCTATGCAGGCTACACAGGTTTGGATGACTGGAGTCTCTCCGCACTTGTACATCACAACGACGATGGCATACACCTAGGCACAAATATAAGCTACATAGATGAGCGTGCCATATGGTACATGGAGGCTTCGGTCAATAAAAGGGCAGAGCAAATCACACAAGTGTTAGAAGCACTGAACGCACCTAGTGAATTGATGGCAAATTTTAGCACGGATACTAGCTATCAAACAGAACTCTCGTTAGGATTAAATTATACTTTTGAAAACAGTGTGGTAGGTACGTTTGAGTACATCTATAACAGTGCAGGCTTTGACAGCCATGACTGGAAAACGTACTTTAAACTCATGCAAACTTCTGACAAGCATGCTCCTGTACTAGGAAAAGCAAGAGGTCTCATAGCCAACAATGCACAGCAAATGAGCAAACACACACTCTTTGCTATGGTTAGAAAAAGTGATGCCCTGCCAAACCTAGACTGGGTAGCGATGGCATGGGTTAACCCTGTAGACAGAAGTACGCTACTACAAGTGGGGACAAGCTATGACTACCATGATGTGCTTCTCTCTACAGACATCAGGTCATATATAGGTCAAAGACAAAGTGAGTATGGTAGTATGCCAAATGACTTTGAGGCACTTTTGAGTGTAGCGTACTTTTTTTAGTATAATACACCATGAATAGCCAATACAGCAAAAGCATACAAAAAGTTCTACAGACCATAGAAGAGGAGCTAGAGTTCGTCACGATTGAAGAACTCATCCGTGTTTCAGGCTACTCTTATTATCATTTTCATCGTATCTTTAAGGCATATACGGGTGAGAGTCTCAAAAAATACATCAAACGTCTACAACTAGAGAAAACCCTCCAAAAGATGCAAGTAGACAAAGAAAATATCACCCAAATCGCTATACAAGCAGGCTATCATATGCCCTCATCGTTTAACAAAGCGTTTAAAGAGATGTTTGGCGTGAGCCCTAGTGCCTATAAAAAGAGTTATGAAATCTCACGTATAGAGTACCCCGAAGTGCAACCCATACGTATAGAAAGCGTAGAAGAGAAACAGATGTACAGCATGAGACACGTAGGAGACTATGATGACCTAGATGCTCCCATACAAAAGTGTATGCAGTTTGCAGGTAAAAATGCACTAATAGGCAAAGACTTCTACCTCTACACCATCCCCCATGACAACCCTGACGTGACAGAAAATGAGCGACTGCGTTTTGACATCTGCATAGAGAAAACAAAAGAGGTAGATATATCACAGATAGATTGGCTTCATACAAAAACCATTGCAGGAGGAAAGTATGCTGTCTTTATACACAAAGGAAACCCCAAAAACCTTATAGCGTTGTATAATGCCATCTTTGGAAAGTGGCTCTATAGTTCAGATATAGTCTTGCGGGATGAACCTATATTTCAGAAGTTTTTGAATAATAAATTTGAGGTTGAAGAGAATACATTATTGGCTGAAGTGTATGTACCGATAGTATAAACGCTTATTTTATACCAAGTAACTCTCTCACAACAACCCTGTCATCAAAAGGATGTTTCACCCCTTTAATCTCCTGATAATCTTCATCACCCTTACCTAGTATAAGCAGTACTTCATTTTCTTCCAGTGCGTCAAGGGCAAGCTTTATAGCTAGTCTTCTGTCTGGACAGGCTGTGACACCATCTTTTCCATGAAGTCCCACCAAAATATCTTCAAGTATCTGCTCAGGTACTTCATCACGTGGGTTGTCAGAGGTGACATAAATCTTGTTTGCATAACGACCTGCAACAGCACCCATACGTGGACGTTTACCTTTGTCTCTGTTTCCCCCTGCTCCAAAAACCACAGAGATATCTCTGTCTTTCATAGAGTCTAGCACTGCGTGCATGCCATCATCTGTATGTGCAAAGTCTACTATAACTAGTGGGTCTCTACTTACTACTTCCATACGTCCAGAGACTCCAGCAAAGTTTTCTACCACTTCACAAATCTCTTCTATGTTTCTACCTGTAAGCATCTGCACCGAACCAATGGCTGCCATAAGGTTAAAAAGGTTAAATAGCCCTACCATAGGAGAATGAAATGTTGCTTCATTTTTCATATGTTTAATGCCTGCAGTGATGCCATGTAAAAGAGAAAATGCTTGCACCTTAAATGTAGCAGGTTCATCTACACCATAGCTCATAGCTCCAATGGGGTTATAGGTGATGTTTTTAATATCATCTTTGTTGAGTAACTTGGGAGTCTCATCTGCAAAGAAAAGGCTCTTGACACGTCTATACTCTTCCACTGTACCATGATAGTCTAGATGGTCAGAAGTGACATTGGTATGTACTTTGAGTGCAAAACTTAGCCCCTCTATACGCTTTTGGTCAATAGCATGAGAACTCACTTCCATGATGAAGTAGTTACACCCCAAATCATGTGTTTGTTTCATGTTGTGTAGTGTTTCGAGTATAGACGGTGTTGTCATACTCTTAGCTTCTATACGCTTGTCACCCGCAAATAAACCTCGTGTGCCTTGAAGTGCAGGCTTTTCCTCTAAGTCAAGTAAAAAAGAGTAAATAGCTGCGGTGACGGTTGTTTTACCGTTAGTGCCAGTCACACCAACGACTTTCATAGAAGAAAGTGCCCAAATATCTATAAGGTCTGTAGGAAAAATAACTTCTGGCTTGTCTTGCAGGGCATCATAATAGCGTTTATTTTGGGAAGTTATGAGAAACAACGTCTCACTGTCTAGCTTACTTGTGTCATCGGTGATAGAGGTATATCCATCATGCTTAAAATCTAACTTCAAACTATTTACCACTTACTACTTGATACAACGCAAGTATCTCTTGGTCATTCCCAAAAAGATGTGAAGTGGCATCTAAGTATCCTAGTGCCATTTCATCAAAGCCTTCTGTTAAAAGTTTTGTCACAAAGTCAATAAAGTCATCTTTATTTGTAATCACCACTTTGCTAGAAAACATAATATCTTCAAAGGCAAGTTTAAAGCTTCCTCTGTCTTCTACAACGAGAAGAAAATCACTATATCTAATGCCGTCTTCGTATTCTATCTGCTCTTCTATAGGGTTCAGTAATTTATGTATCTCATGTTTAGAGCTATCCAATGTTTCTATAAGGTTGTCGATGATTTCTACGGCATTAGATTTCTCTTCTTTTATAGCCTGATAATAGTCAAAGAGTACTTGAGCCTCTTCTTTATTATCAACACCAAGATCAGAGAGATACACACCTATCGTGGCTTCATCAAGAGAGGGGTAATCTTTTAATATTAAACCATAACTACGTAACGAATTTGTAAAATCTCCCTGAAGAAATTCTCCTTCTGCCCTTTGTAGCAATATTGATTGATTTACTTTAGGCATAGTTTACACCAACTGGTCTAATTTATCTTCAAATCCCTCTGGTACATTGGTCACTGTTATTTCAGGGTGTATGAGTGTTTGCATTTGTCTCTCTACGCCAAACTTTATGGTAGTTCCTGATGAACCACACCCTACACATGCCCCTTGCAGCTGTACATATACTTTTCCACCTTGTATCGCAATAAGTGCGATGTCTCCACCGTCAAGCTTAATCGATGGACGTACTTTATCTATAACGCTCTGGACTGCTGGTTGTAATTCTTCATCTGAAAATGGAATCATGGTTGCTCCTTCTATGGCATACATATTTATATAGATACTATTATAACAAAATCATTGTAAATATGTGTATACTCTTTTTCTTTCTTGTGTTATACACTAAAAGCATTATTTTGTCAATGGAAATATGGGGAAGTTTTAAAAAATGAAGTAGCAAGCTCAAGGCTAATGCCTTAAACTTACCTAGTATGGTGACTATTTAGTGACTATTGAGTAACACTCTAATTATATAAGTTCTATAATTGCCATAGGTGCTGCATCACCTTTTCTCATACGTGTTTTGATGATACGTGTGTATCCACCGTTTCTATCTGCATACTTTGGAGCTATTTCGTTCACAATTGTGTTCGTACTCGCTTTATGTTGTAACATTGCAAAAATAGCTCTATGTGCATTAAAGTCACCTGAAGTTGCTTTTGTAATAAGCTTTTCATAGTAGCTTCTAAGCTCTTTAGCTTTTGGCAATGTTGTCTCTATTCTACCTTCTTTTGTCAAAGCAATAGAAAGGTTTTTAAGAAGTGCTGCTCTATGAGAAGACGTTCTGTTTAATTTACGATACCCATGCTTATGTCTCATAATTTTCCTTTATATAACTCTCAGCACTTACGCTTTAAGTTGTTCAATTTTCTTTTTAAGATTTGTTCTTGTATGATCTGCAAGGTCAAAGTCTGCACCAAAACCATGTTCAACAAGACATTCATTGATTTCATCAAGAGATTTTTTACCAAGATTTTTGATATTTTTTATCTCATTTTCGGTCATCAATACCAACTCTGCCAAATATTTCATGCCTGCACGGTCTAGTGAGTTAAATGATCTTGCACTAAGACCCAAACTATCTACCGTCACCATAAATGGCTTAAGCTCAGAATCATCAGAACTTCTTTTTACAGGAGCTGATGAAATATCAACATCCAAAACACCGTTAAAGACAGAGAGCTGCTTACTCATCACTTCAAGTGCATTTGTAAATGCTTCCACTGGTGCTATAAGCCCATCTGTTTCTATGTCAAAAGTAATCTTTTCAAAGTTAGGATTATCTTCAACAAGTACTGGGTCTATTTTATAGTTTGCTTTTTTTACAGGGGTAAAAAATGCATCTAATGCAATAGCGTCAGTTGCAACATCATCTCTAAGGTCTTCACTTGGCACATAACCAATACCTTTTGAGATAACAACCGTAAAGTTAAGTTCTGCATCTTCATTGAGTGTTGCCAGTGGTAGTTCACCATTGACTATCTCTATTTGATCATTGTTAAGATCTGCAGCTATGACTTCTTTGTGTCCTGTAAAAGAGTACTTTAACTCTACTCTGTCACTTTCATCTTTAATTTTAAAACGAATGTTTTTAAGATTGATGATAAACACAGCCACATCTTCATGCATACCTCTAATGTTGTCAAACTCATGTGCAGCACCTTCTATTTTCACAGAAATGGGTGCGTACCCTATGGAAGAGCCCAAAATGAGTCTTCTTAATGGGTGTGCAAGTGTCACAGCATAACCACTCTCAAAAGGATACGCGATGATTTCAGCACGGTTATTGCTGATTTCATTCACTTGTACCTCTGTTGGCATAAATGGTGCAATTTTAATTTTTCTCATTAATAGCCTTTACTTATGTATTATTTAGAGTAAAGCTCGACGATTAGACGCTCTTCAACTGGGATTGATATCTCTTCTCTTTCTGGGATTCGTGTAAATAATCCAAAAAGTTTCTCTTTATCCATATCAACCCATTCAACCATACCTGTTTGGTTAGTAAGTTCGATGGCTCTTAAAATCTGAGTATTTGTCTTAGACTTTTCTCTGATTTCTATTTTTTGTCCTGCTTTTACTCTAAAAGAAGGGATATCCACTCTTTTACCATCAACAAGTACATGTCCGTGGTTTACAAACTGTCTAGCAGACGCTCTAGTCGTTGCAAAACCCATTCTGTATACTACGTTGTCAAGTCTTTGCTCAAGAAGTTGGATAAGGATAGAACCTGTATTACCATCTTTTGAGTTTGCTTCTTTGTAAAGTGCTCTAAATTGTTTTTCAGAAACCCCATACATAAACTTCGCTTTTTGCTTTTCTTGAAGTTGAAGACCATATTCTGAAATCTTTGTTCTTCTTTGACCATGTTGCCCTGGAGCGTATGGTCTTTTTTCTAAAGCAGATTTACCGTTGAGTCTACGCTCACCTTTTAATCCTAAATCAACACCAAGTCTTCTTTCTAGTCTTTCAACTGGACCTCTATATCTTGACATGCTTATACCCTTCTCTTTTTCGGTGGTCTACAACCATTGTGAGGAAGTGGTGTAATATCTTTTAAAGATGTTACACGTATACCTTCAGTTGCACCAATAGCTTTAACAGCTGTGTCTCTACCAGAACCAGGACCTTGTACTTTAATGCCTACTTCTTTCACGCCATTTTCCATTGCTTTTTGCATCGCATCTGTTACCGCTTCAGTCGCTGCAAAAGGTGTAGATTTTTTAGAACCTTTAAACCCTAGTGAACCTGCTGAACTCCAAGCGATAACATTTCCCATTTCGTCTGTCACTGTGATGACAGTGTTATTGAAAGTAGCGGTTACGTAAATAACTGCTTTCGCTATACTTTTTTTTGCTTTTTTCTTAGCCATATTTAACTACTCCTTATGCCGCGCCGACAGTTTTACGTTTACCCTTACGAGTACGCGCGTTTGTCTTTGTTTTTTGACCACGACAAGGTAGCCCTCTTCTGTGTCTAATGCCTCTGTAAGAACCTAAATCCATCAATGCTTTGATGTCTAAAGTTACTTTCTTTCTAAGATCACCCTCAACCATAACATGCTCTTGAATGTCTTGACGTATTTGTGCAGCTTGTGCATCTGTCAGTTCATGTGCTCTAGTGTTATAGTCTATGCCTGTTCTTGTCAAAATGTCTCTTGATGTTTTTAAACCAATTCCGAAAACGTAAGTAAGTGCATACTCCATTCTCTTTTTCTGTGGTAAATCAACCCCTGCTATACGAGCCATGTTTATCCTTGTCTTTGTTTATGTTTTGGATTTTTACAAATCACGCGTACGATACCCTTGCGTTTAATGATTTTACAATCATCACACATTTTCTTTACTGATGGTCTAACCTTCATGGTATGTCCTTATCTAAACGCTAAAGAAGCAAAAGCCCCTTTACCTACGCTGACGCTGTGTCCACTTCAGCAGTGGGCTCACGCGAAAGTCGCTCTTGGTGCAAGGCACCACCTCTTTTTTGTCATTACACTTTATTTGTTGCGTGGACGGGTGAATCTAAACCCTTCCAACCCTTATATAATCAGTGCACATTATATAAAAGTTCTTCTCGCAGTGCCTACATTTAACTATAGGGAGGGGGATTATATCTAAAGTATGGTTATTGTTTTCTTATTCCTATATATTTAATAGTCATATTTATTAAATATGTATCCAAGCAAAGGGATTGTGTACTTTTTTTGATGCTTCTTATCTTTAACATTAAATAAACATACTATTAGGTATAACAAAACTTAAGCTATACTATTAATTAATAATCTATTGGGAGTTACGTTGTGCTAAAAAGTCTACTTATTATCCTTTTTTTTAATGTTGGGTTATCTGCTGACTATATCCAAGCCTACCAACTCCACTTAAACGGTGAGTATGCAAAAGCCATCAAAGCACTTAAAAAGTCAAAAAAAGAATACTCTAATCCTAACCTTCACCTGCTTTGGGGGCATAGTGCAAAAGAACTTGGAAACCTTAACGAAGCCATGAGTGCGTACGAAAGAGTACTCATGCTTGATGCTTCAAATCTTCAAGCTAAAAATGCTCTTGAAGAGATTTACAAAGAGACTGACCGACAAGCACTGTTAGACCCTACATCTAGTTTGACTTCACTCAAAGCCTACCTCTCTTTTGCTTTAGGGTATGACAGCAACCTTAATGCCATTCCCGATAGTGATACATTGCAAGATTATCTGGGTGATGACACAGACGTGAACAGCACTTCATCTGCTTTTGCTCAACTTGCCACTTCGCTCACTTACACAGATGAGCTAGGAGAAAAAGGTGGTTGGTATACCAAGTATGTCTTTAAAGGTTTTCTCCAATATAATCAAGAGTCCATATTTTATAACCTCAAAACGTTTTCCCTCGAAGCTGGCATAGGGCATAACACCCAAAGGTACAACCTCTACATACCTCTAAGTTACCATAGAATCCATTACTTAGGAGAAGACCTCCTCGCACAATATAGGTTTAATCCACGACTTTTTGTGCCTATAGGTAAACACAATATGTTTAACCTTAATGTCCTTTACTCCAAAAATAAATACATTGCCTCTGGAAACAAAATAAAGAATGACACTACCATCGCCGTAGAAGTAGGTAACTATTTTCTGTTTGACAAAGATTTTGTCTCTGTACATCTGAAATATGAACACCATTCTGACATAGAAGGCCCTGCTTCTAACTTCATAGCTGCAAAATTTTGGACACTAAAGGTTGGGGGGAAACACACTTTTACCCCTACACTCACTGCATTGCTTAACTATAGGTTTAGATATGGTCAATATGCTGATGTTGTAGGGGTAACTACTACCACAAGGGATGATAACTTTCATCAACTTGACGGTAAAATATTATACAAATGGTCAAATAAAAGTAATCTTTTTTTATCATATACTTACAGCAATAATGAATCAAACTACCCTTTAGTAGATTATGATAAAAATACCGTGCTCTTTGGTATAGAATATCATTACTAGACTTGACATTTTTGACATTTTTCAAGGTATACTCACTCAAATAAAGGATTTTACTATGAAGAAGATATTTTTATTTTTATTACTTACTCTGAATACCTTTGCAAGTATAGGTACTATTATGGTGAGTAATGGCGATGCAAAAGTGAAACGTGCACAAAAGATGCTAACAGTTAAAAATGGCATGGACATTTTAAAAGGTGATGAAATCATCACAAAGAAGAAAAGCAGAGTACAAGTCATGCTCGATGATGACACTGTTGTTACCATAGGACCAGACTCTTCGTTTTCATTTTTAAACTATTTCTTTGATGGTTCTAAAAAGTCCACCATCAAAATGCAGGCTAACCGTGGCTTCTTCCGTTCTGTCACAGGGAAGATAGGCAAGATAGCTCCTGAGAGATTTCAAGTCAAAACCAAACTTGCTACCATCGGCATACGTGGTACAGACTTTTCTGCACAACTTGGAACACACACAACTTCATACATTTGTAACCGTGGAGAGATTACCCTAACGTTTTCAGACATGCAAAAAAGTGTTGTAGCAGGAGAAAAAATGTTGCTTCATCTTGATGGCATGCGTGTGAAACAAATGTCTAATGCTGCTGTAAAAAAAGATGCCAAGGCAAATAAAGTACTTGAAAAACACATTAAACAAATAAACCTAGATGCAAGTCACCTTGCTAATTTTAGTGAAAATAAAAATGATATCAAAAATATCAAATTTAACTGCGATTAAGCCCAGTCCGTATTTATGAAAAATGCCCTTGTCAAAACAGCGATTGCCTTTGTGCTTTCTTTGTTTCTTACTTGGGTCTACCTTTTTACACCTCAAGCATTTTTTTCTTTTGACAACAAACTACGTGACTTTATGTTTGTCATTCGTGGGGAACTCCCCAAGAGTGACAATGTTGTCATCATAGACATTGACAACAAATCACTCAAAGCTGTAGGTCAGTGGCCATGGAGTAGAGATGTCATAGCCAAACTCATAACAAACCTGAGCGATGCAAAAGCAGGTATCATCGGGCTCGATATGGTCTTTGCAGAAGAAGACAAATCTTCGCCACATTTACTGAAAGAAAAATATCCTAAAATATCCCAAAATCTTCCCAACTACGATGAAGTACTTGCGAAAACATTTGCGTCTGCCCCAGTAGTAGGTGGCTATATATTTACAGATGAAGAAACTATAGATATAGCTACTCCTCTCATCCCTGCTGTATTTATACAAAAAGGTTTACATGAAAGCACCTACCTTAAAGAGACAAAAGGCATCATATTAAACACTCCTGTTTTACAAGATGCCCTTTACTCTTCTGGATTTTTTGTAACCAAAAAAAATGAAGGTGGCGTAGTAAGGTCTGCTCCACTCATATACAAATACCAAGACATCATCTACCCCTCTCTTGCATTAGAGATGATACGCATCTACAGTGCAAGCAACAAAGTAGAAATACTTGGTGATGAAAATGGTGTAGAACGTATAGCGTTCGGAGAGTACAACATACCCACAGAAAGTTCTGGAGAATTCATCATAAACTTTAGAGGATCCAAAAAACATTTTAAGTATATCTCTGCTTCCCATATCTTAAGCAAACATTTTAACCCTAAAGAGATAGAAAACAAATTTATTCTTCTAGGTACTTCAGCTCCTGGCCTTAAAGACTTACGGTACATAGCGTATGACAGTACTTTTCCAGGGGTTGAAGTGCATGCAAACATCATAGACAACATCTTAGAGGGTGACTTCATACAAAGACCTTTTGTTGCAAACCTTTATGACATTCTCATCATTTGGGGTCTTGTCTTTGGGCTTATGTTACTCTTTTCCCTCCTCTCTTCCTTTTCTTCTTTGCTCATTGTTCCTGTGGCTACCTTACTTTTTGCACTCATGCTGTATGGGTTTTACACTATACTATTTCACTATGGGTTAGTGCTTACATTACTTACCCCTATACTGGCATTTGGGAGTACACTCCTTTTTTCCATAG
>Ga0256839_1001515_pt1 | contig 28045 bp, 24 predicted proteins | sample 354166metaG_FD_185968 | JGI IMG/M metagenome (GOLD analysis project Ga0256839, IMG submission 185968) | Hydrothermal vent microbial communities from Mid Atlantic Ridge, Atlantic Ocean - 354-166 | ecosystem: Environmental > Aquatic > Marine > Hydrothermal vents | place: Atlantic Ocean: Mid... | reverse complement strand
CGCTTGCTGGACCGCCCGGCTACTCCGGCTCCATCCGATCAACCTACCTCACCCCCAGGTGGGTGCGAAACGCCCGGGACCACTTAGCAGGGGGAAAAAGACTCACACCGACCATGGCGACCGGGGTGGCTGCATCCGGCCCGTGTCCGATCCGAACGGTCACCGATTGCTAGGAAACGGATCGGGAGGAAACCGCAATGATCTGATTTCCTTCCGAGTCCATGAATGTCATGAAGTGCGCAAGGGGATGGGGGGTGGGGGGCTGCACGAAGTTTACCCCCATGGCAACAAGGCGGTCGTAGACCGGATGGATGTCGTCGCAGCTCAGCACGATACCGGTCAGACGTCCGGGTTCGAACGCTTTCGGTACCGCGGGGACGAGCGATATAGTCGTGCTAGTTGCATCCCTCAGCTTCAGTTCCACGCATCGGAAATCGGGTCCGAGTTCGATGTCCTGCATGATTTCGAAGCCGAGACAGCGCACATAGAAGTCCAGGGCTCGCTCGAAATCGAGCACCGGTATGCAAACGGTTCGAATGCCCGTAAACATTGTTGTGACCTCGCCGACACACGGAGCCTTCGCTCCGGGGTGGCTGTCCGGGGGGTGGCATGGGAACGCTCCACAGCGCTCACGCCTGGAGGCGTAAACCAGCGCTGACTCCGGAGCGCGACGTGATGGATGCACTATTCTATCCACCCTCCGTTCCCGGCCGCGTCGGTTCGGTTTGCCGCGCTGGCCCGGACCACGTCCCGCCTCTTCCTGGTTCTCCCGTCACCTTTCGACCGCTCATTTCCACCAAGCCCCATCCTAACACAGAACTACCCCAGAAGTGGAGTTCGATCTGCCCCGCGTGAAGCTGGACAACCTGGGATGACGACATAGATCAGGTAGGCCATGCGGACGTTTCCGGCAACCCGGCTACGCTGAGGTCGAATGTGATCCTCCCATCGCAAGCAGGATCTTGCCGGCGCCGGTACGAGCTGCCGCTGTGAATGCCTGCACACCTTGCTCCAGAGGAAACACCTGCTCGATCAGGCTGCGTACCTCGATCTGACCGCTGGCTAGCGCAGCGATCGCAGGCCGGAACGGGCCACAGCGCGAGCCGACAATGGTGATCTCGTTGATAACCACGGGGGCCGGGTTCCAGTCCAGCGATTGCGCGGTGGTCGTTTTCAGCACCACCGTTCCACGCGGACGGACACGCTGCACCGCTTCCGCCAGTCCCGTCGGCGAACCGGTGCAGTCAACGACAACATCAAAAAGCTCCCCACTGTCGGTGCCCGCCGGCTGCGTTGGGAAGCCCAGGGCCTGGAAACGAGCCAGTTTGTGGGGGTGACGACCCAGCACCGTTACCTCCGCCCCCTGCAATCGCAGCACCTGGGCAATCAGGTAGCCCAGTTTTCCGTCGCCAAGCACGAGCGTTCGGATTCCTGGCTGGATGTCGATCTGGCCGCCGATCTCGAATGCTGCCGCTAGCGGCTCGACGAATACGCCCAGTTCAGCCGGGATCTCGTCCGGGAGCGCGTGCAGGTTCACCTGGGGAACGCAGATGTAGTCGGCAAAAGCCCCGTCGTGGTTCAATATGCCCAACACGCTTCGGTGGGGGCAATGGTTGGGCCAGCCTCGCGCGCAATAAGCACATCTGCCGCACGCACAGTTGATCTCGCTTACCACGGTCTTACCTTGCAGGGGCCCACCTTCGGCAACTCCGACGAACTCGTGCCCGGGTACGCCCCGAAAGCCCATGTAGCCGGCGGCGAGTTGCAGATCGGTATCGCAGATGCCTGCAAAGAGCACGCGGATCCGAACTTCCCCGGGCCCAGGCTCGGGGTCCGGGTAGTCGGCGCGATATTCGATGCCCTGATCCGTTAGCACTAACGCTCGCATTCCACGCGTCGCTGCGATGAAGCCCGGAAAACCTCGGACAGCTATGATAGGCCGGCTCGTGCGCACTGGCCATGGTCGGAACCATCTTCGGTTCGCGCCCGCCAGATAGCCGGTGGGGTAGAACCGTCGTTTCCCCTCTGTCGTGCCGGAGATGACCTCCAGTGCTAACATAGTCACTGGTTGGTCGAGCGGAAGCATCCGTGCGGTGGAATGGCTCGTGACTGGAGGGCGGACGTGAGAAGGCGAACATTCGGGCTGCTTGGGCTTGGCCTACTGATCGGAACGCTGGCCTTGCACGCAACGGCTGCGGACGAGCGGCCCAATTTCGTGATCATGATGACAGATGACCAGCGCTGGGATGCAATGAGCTGCGCCGGGAATCCAATCATTCGCACGCCGAATATGGATCGTCTCGCTGCTGAGGGGATGCGGTTCACGAACATGTTCGTGACCAACTCGCTCTGCGCCCCCAGTCGTGCGACCCTCCTGACCGGCATGTACTCCCATTCGCACGGGGTGATCGATAACAAGCGGAGGGCGATCCCGCGCGATATTCCGATCCTTTCCGACTACCTGCGAGAAGCGGGCTACCAGGTGGCCTTCTGCGGCAAGTCGCACGTGCGAGGCGCCCTGCGCGATCGTCAGTGGGACTACTACTTCGGTTATCAGGGCCAGGGGCGGTACCTGAACCCGGTGATTCGTGAGGGGGTCGATGGGGAGGATCGTGTGTATCAGGGCTACATGGACGACATCGTGACCTCCAAGGCGATCGAATGGCTCAAAACGGGCCGGGATCCCAATCGGCCTTTCTGCCTGTTTCTCTGGTTCAAGGCGCCGCATCGGAGCTGGATCCGGGCGCGTCGGCACCACGATCTGTTCCGCACCGTCGCCATTCCCAAGCCGCCAACCTACGACGAGGATCTGCGCGGATATCCCGGCAAGCCCCCCGCATTCGTGCAGGCGAACAACAAGATCGGCGACTTTCCGGACGTGCGCTCGCTGGAGTTCGTCAAGGACTACTACGCCACGATTGTGGCGGTCGATGAAAACATCGGGCGGCTACTGGATGCACTCGAGCAACTCGGTATCCTCGATTCCACTTGTATTCTCCACACGGGGGACAACGGCTTCTTCCTCGGCGAGTGGCGCGCTTTCGACAAGCGGTTCATGCACGAACCCTCCATCCGCGTGCCTCTCCTGATTCGCTATCCAAAGCTGATTAAGCCGGGCTCCGTCTGCGATCGCATGGTGCTCAACATCGATATCTCCCCCACGGTGCTCGACCTGGCCGGCCTAAAGGTTCCGGAGCACATGCACGGCAGGAGCATGGTGCCTCTGTTGAAGGGGGAGGAGACCGACTGGCGCAAGGATTGGTACTACGAGTACTTTGAGTTTCCCGGGCCGCACAGCGTTCAAAAACACCGTGGAATCCGCACCGAGCGCTGGAAATTGATCCACTACTACGAGGTGGACCAGTTCGAACTCTATGACTTGCAGAACGACCCGGAGGAGCGGGTGAATCTGGCGGACGACCCGGCCTATCAGGAGCTGAAAGCTCGCTTGCTGAAACGCATCGAGGAGCTCCGCAAGCAGACCGGCGACAATACCTGATTGGCGGTGCGGACCGGGGCCGCGCGCGGCTTGCAGAGCCCGCGCGTTTCTCCGGCACGAACCGGGGGCCACGCTGCTGGGTAGTGGGCAAGCGGAGCGGATGGCGCAGCGGCCGGGTAGACTGGCGGGCTCTGGACCTGCTAATCGAAGAGGGAGCGTTCCGGCGTTTGGGCGGGGGCCGAAAGTCCAAGGTGCTGGTACGCAGCGATGGTGGCCACGCGACCGCGCCGGGTTCGCACTACGAAACCTCGCCGCAGCAGGTAAGGTTCGATCTCGTCGGCGAGGGTGTCGGCTGTGATGTTGAGTGTTGCTGCCAGGGCTTGCACACCAGCCGGCCCCCCGTTGTAGACATCGATCAGCGTGCGGAGATACTCGCGATCTCGCGAGTCAAGTCCCTCTTCGTCGACTTCGAGCATCTCGAGCGCTTCGATCGCCACGCGGCGGGTGATCTTGCCAGAAGCCTTGCTGGTGGCATAGTCCCGCACCCAGCGAAGACGGGCGTTCGCCACCCGAGGGGTACCGCGGCTCCGCCGCGCGATCTCCACGCAGGCCGCCTCGTCAACGCGGCAACCGAGCCGACGTGCATTGACCCGCACGATCTCGGCCAACTCCTCCACCGCGTAGAAGTCCAGGTGCTCGTGCATCAGAAACCGCTCGCGCAGCGGCCCACTCACCAAGCCGCTTCTCGTCGTGGCACCGATCACGGTGAACGGCTTCAGACGCATGTTGATCGTCCGCGCCCCGACACCCTCCCCAATCACAAAATCGATCCGATAGTCCTCCATAGCGGGATAGAGGAACTCTTCAACCGCCCGCGGCAGCCGATGGATTTCATCGATGAAAAGGACCGAATGTTCGGTGGCGTTGGTCAGGTAGGGGATCAGGTCGCGCGGGCTGGTCAGGGCAGCGCCACTGGTCATCTGCAGATCGGTGTCAAGCTCTCTGGGGATGACGGTTGCCAGAGTCGTTTTTCCCAACCCCGGAGGACCGTCGAGCAGCAGGTGGGGAAAAGGTTCGCCGCGCGTGCGTGCCGCCTCCAGCAGAATACGGAGCCGCTCGATGACCTTTCTCTGGCCGATCACATCTGCCAAACGGCGTGGCCGTAGCTTTTCGAAGAACAGATCGTCACCGCTCAGCGCTCCTCCCGTTCCGCGAATCAATGTCTCCCTCGACATCTACGACTCCCTGGCCAGTGCCCTACGCGCTGCGGTCCTACCGCCGGACAGTTGTCCGGAGGATCCAGTTGTAGCGATTGTAGCGGTTCCCGCTTCTGGCCCCATACCAATCGACCCGGCTATTCGTGTGCCTAGCTGTGCGATTGGCGGTTGGGTTAGGCGGTACGGGCTGGCCTGTGCCGCTGCCGGCTCCCCAAGACCACCACGCTCACCCCTTCCTGGCGGCGGTACTAAAGACGGTCCTGAGTAACTCCTCGACGTCCGAGAACTGCTTCCCGCTCGACAGAGCGGCTTCCAGGTCGCTGCGCGCTTCGGTCTCGCTCCAGCCCACCTGTACCAGCGTCTGGAACGCTGCATTGATGTCATCGGCAGACAGCCCCGCCGCGGCGGACTCTTCCTCGTAAACCGCCAGGAACCGCTCAACGTCACGGTAGAGCTGTGCACAGAGCCGTTCCGCAGTGGATCTTCCGATGCCCGGGAGGGTGTTGAGCAGAGCAGTATCTTTCTGGCGAATCGCCGAAGCGAACTCGGCCACCGGCCATACGAAGGCGCGCAGCGCCTTCTTCACCCCTAAGCCGTTCACGGATGCAAGTAGCTCGAAGAACTCCCGCTGCGTTGTGGTGAGGAATCCGACCAGGCGGGGCACAAGGCGGTTCTGAGCCGGGCCCCCTTCGAGGTAGTGCAGCGTATGGAGGCGAACCTGCTTTCCTTCGGTTCCCTGGAGGCGGCGGCGGACCAGTTCCGGCACGAGCACTTCGTACTCGAACGGACCTACCTCCAACACAACGGCAGAGTCAGTTAGCTGCACTACCCGGCCGGTAATGGCCCGGATCATCGCATTGCCACCCGTGCTTTCAAGACAGCACAACCGTTTGCGCGAATCGTGAATCGATCGACGCCCAACACCCCGCACACGGCTACGGCGATAGCGTCACTGAGGTCGTGGGGTTCGGGGAGCCGATCCAGCCCGAGCTGTTGACACAGTGCAGCCCGAACCTGGGTTTTCGGCGCCCGTCCGGAGCCGGTGATCGCTTGCTTGACGAGCGTGGGGGCGAAGGAACGGACAGGAACCCCCCGCAGACCGGCAGCCAGGTACACGACGCCCCGGGCGTGGGCCATGATGATTGCCGTTCGGGGGTGGCGGAGGTTGGCATGCACTTCCTCCACCGCCACCAGATCGGGCTGGTACTCGTCCAGCACATCGCTGACGCTCAGGAAGATCTGCTCCAGCCGGCTCTCCAGGGATTCGTCCGTTACAGGGCGGACGACACCGGCCTCTTGGAGCTGGATGTCCCCGGTGCCGCGCAAGGATGCCCGAAACTGTGGAACTTCCCCCGCCGTTTGCACGACCGCGTAGCCGGTCACCGTGAGGCCCGGGTCGATGCCAAGCACGCGAAACGTCTTGAACTGGCCGTTAGGTGCCATCCTGCACGTCCTCGCTAGGGCCACTCCGTTGGTTCCTGCCGCCTCTTTACGGTCGTTCTGCGAACCGCCACACCGTACCGCCAGGCCGATCCTCAAGCACGATCCCGAGCTCGCCCAGGCGGCGGCGGATCTCATCTGCCAGGGCGTAGTTTTTCTCGGACCGGGCTTGTGCTCTGAGGTCCACGAGAATCTTTATGAGCTTTTCCGTCAATTCCGAAGTGGAGGCGTCGCGCCTGGGGGGTTCGAGGAACAGACCGAGCACGTGGCTGAGCTCTCGAAGCACGCACGCCCCCTTCTTGAACGCTTCCACCTTCTCCCTGTTGCCCTTGCCTTCGCCTTCCAGGCGGTTACGATCGGCGTAGCGGTTCAAAGCGGAGAGTAAGTCGTAGAGTACTCCGATTGCAGCGGCGGTGTTGAAGTCGTCGTCCATGGCCTCGAAAAAGCGTCGCCGCAGCCCTTCCACTTCCCCGAGGAATTCCGTGTCTGGCTCCGTCGAGAACTCGTCCGACCGTCGCTGAGGCGGTTGGATATCGTAGAACGACTCGGCAGTGATGCGCTGGTAGCGCTCGAAAAAGCGATAGAAGCTGTTCAGACCCCGCTCGACTTCCTTGACCCGTTCCAGGGAGAATTCGATCGGGCGGCGATAGTGCGTGGAGAGAATGAAGAATCGGAGCGCTTCGGCAGGCACCTCCTTAAGCAACTCGCTGACGATCACAATGTTGCCTTTGGACTTGGACATCTTGAGCGCTTGCTGCTCGTCGAGGTATTCCACCCCCTCGCGGTCGGCGCGGGCGCCGAGCTTGCGCGTTGCTTCCGCCAGGCGGAGTAGCCCGTTGTGCAACCAGTACTTGACGAACGGTTTGCCCGTGTACGCTTCCGATTGGGCGATCTCGTTCTCATGGTGGGGGAACACGAGGTCCAGGCCGCCGCCGTGGATGTCAAAAGTTTCCCCAAGGTATCGCATGCTCATGGCCGAGCATTCGATGTGCCAGCCGGGCCGCCCTTTACCCCAGGGGCTGTCCCAGGCCGGTTCGCCCGGTTTGGCCGCTTTCCAGAGGGCGAAATCTGCGGGGTGACGCTTCAGCGGACTGGGTTCGATCCGAGCACCGGCTTCGAGCGCCGCCGGATCCCGGTGGCTGAGCTTCCCATATTGCGGGAAACGCGTCACATCGAAGTAGACGTCTCCGTTTGCCTGGTACGCGTAGCCCCGCTCAATCAGGCCCTGCACCAGCTTGATAATGGCGTCGATGTTCTCAGTGGCTCGGGGCATGAAATCGATCGTGTCGACGTGCAGCTTGCGAAGGTTCTCCAAATAGTCCTCCGTGATCTCTTCGGCCAGCTCCTTAACCGCAATCCCACGTTCCGCAGCCGCTCGGATCAGCTTGTCCTCCACGTCGGTGATATTGATCACCAGCGTCACGTCATAGCCAAGGTATTGGAGGTAGCGCTTGATAACGTCAAAGATGACTGGCCCGACCATGTGCCCCACATGGCTGGGCATGTAGACCGTGGGGCCGCAGCAGTAGATTCCCACCTTGGGGGGATTAACCGGCTCGAAGGTCTCCTTACGGCGCGTCAGCGTGTTGTATACCTGAAGAGCCATCGCTGTATCGCTCGCTTCTTGCGTTTTTCGGTTCGTTGAACCCGTCTACTCGGCTGCTTCCAGCAGCACGACGGCGTGACATCGGATCACTTCCCCTCGCCCCACCGCTCCGACTCCTTCGCCGGTCTTCGCCTTCACCCCTACGGCTGTAGGGGGGATACCAAGGAGGTCCGCCACGCGCTCTTGTATCTTAGGCTTGTATTCGGATAAGTGGGGCCGCTGGGCGTGAATGACCAGATCGACGTTCACGGGGCGCCAGCCCGCATCCTGAACACGCTGCAGCACATCCTGCAACAGGCTGGTGGAATCGACGTCCTTGTACGCCGGGTCCTTATCCGGAAACAGTTCCCCGATATCGCCCAGCCCTGCTGCACCGAGCAAGGCGTCGGCGATCGCGTGCAAAACCACATCGGCGTCGCTGTGGCCCGCCAGGCCATAGTCGTAAGGGATCCGTACTCCCCCCAGGATGAGCGGCCTGGCCAGGACGAGCCGGTGGGAGTCCTCGCCAAGCCCAATCCGAAGCTTGGGTTGCGCTGTCACGATTCCTCTCCCGCTGTCCTCCGTTGCTTCAGCGAAAGCGTCGGCTGTCCGTCGCTAGGTTCGAATCCCCGTGCGTAAATGGTACTGCACCACAGCGCGCTCCGGCCTGCCAAAGGGCTCTCCCCGGTTGCGCCGTGCCGCCGCCAGGTGACGGCGGGGCGCTTACGATAACGGGTAAGTTGTTCCGAGTATCGATCGGTCTGCTGCTCGGATCGCGATACCGTTCGGACTGATCGCTGGGCGGCGGGGTGCGGCCGGCCCGGCCAGCAGCTTCGGTCTGGGAAAGACGAAAAGATATGAGTGAGATTGAGAAGCTGAAAGTCGCGGACATCATGACCCGCGACGTGGTCACAACCAGCCCAGAGGAACCGCTTCGGACCGCTGTTGAGCGGATGAAAGACCGTCAGGTGGGCTCGCTTGTCGTAGTGGACCGCGGAACCGTGGTCGGGATCATGACGGAGCGGGATCTTGTGCAGCGAGCGGCCGAGCGGTGCAGGGAATGGGACCGCATTCGGGTGGGAGAGATCATGAGCAGTCCCGTCACGACGGTGCGTCCCTACGACCCCTGGACCCTGGTGGCGCTCCGTATGGACGAGCTCGGCATTCGACATGTCCCCGTCACTACGGACGAGGGGGAGCTTGTCGGAATCGTCACCGCCCGGGATCTCCTGCACCACCGCGCCGTGTTCCTCGAAGCTGCCGTTCGCGACCGGACCGCCGAGCTAGAGGCACGCAACGCGGAGTTGATCGCCCGAGAACGCCTTATCGACTACCACTTACGCCTGGCCAGTCGTATCCAGCGACAGCTCTTGCCCAGGGAGTTTCCCCGCGATCCACGGGTTCGTCTGGCGGACTGGTACCAACCTGTGGACCGGGTGTCGGGCGACTTTTATGACATTCGCCGCGTTTCCCCCGACTGTGTCGGTGTTATCATCTGCGACGCGAGCGGCCACGGTATCCCGGCGGCTATGGTTTCGGTGATCGCTCAGACCGTGTTCCGCACCGCTCGTGATACGTCCTGTTGTCCTGCGGAGTTGCTGCACGACATCAACAATCATCTGCGGGCGATTCTAGAGCAGGAGCGGTTTGTGACGGCATGCTACGGCAAGCTCGATCTAGCCACCGGGACATGGGAGTTCGCCAAGGCCGGGCATCCTCCCCCTCTTCTCTACCGTGCTCGGGACAAAGTCTGCGTTTCCCTCGATGCGAAGGGAATGCTGCTGGGTGTTTCGGACAAGGCTACCTTCGAGGAGGTCGAGGTCCAGCTCGCTCCAGGGGATCGCCTCATCATGTACACTGACGGTCTGGTGGACACCTGGAATGACCAGGGCGAATTGCTCGGGCTCGCTCGGGTACGGCAATGGGTGGCGGAACTGGGGGCGTTGCCTCCGGACCTGTTGCTCGAACGGCTCCAGCAACGCGTCCATGCGTTCCGCGGTCATCGGCCGTTCAGCGACGACCTGACCGTGGTGGTGATCGGCTACGAGGGGCCGGACCGCGGGAAGTAGCCATGATGAAGAGGGGGCGCTAACAGGAGGCGCCCTCGGGTGCGGTCCAGACGCGGGAATGTGGGTGGATCTGGTCTGGTACGGAGGAGATCTTCATGCCCGAACATAGCGCGGAACAGCGTTTGAAGGAACTCGGACTACAACTTCCCCCTCCGCCGAAGCCAGTGGCGACGTACGTGCCGACCGTGCGTGTGGGGAACCTGTTGTACGTTTCCGGTCACGGTCCGCTTCGTCCGGACGGAACGCTCGTCGAGGGCAAGGTCGGCGCCGATCTGACGGTTGAACAGGCTCAGGAAGCGGCCCGGCTGGTGGGGTTGGCCATCCTGGCCTCCGTTCGGAACGCGCTGGGATCTCTGGACCGCGTGCAGCGGTTGGTCAAGTCGTTCGGAATGGTGAATGCCACCCCTGACTTTCGGGACCATCCAGAAGTGATCAACGGCTATTCGGACCTAATGGCGGCAGTCTTTGGCCCTGAAGCGGGGATCGGAGCCCGCTCGGCGGTGGGTATGGGATCGCTCCCCAGGAACATCCCGGTCGAGATCGAAGCAGTGTTCGAGGTGAAGTGATTCTCGATCCGCTCGGGATCCCGCTGCGCCGGCCGTATCCGTGACCGGCACGCACGGCAGGAACGTACCCCCCGGGCGTACGGCCCGAGCAGGTGTCTTCTTCCGAGCAGTGGTGGTCTACCGGGGACGAGCCGTACTGATCCGGGGCATGGCAAACCCTGCGCGGCGATGGGGGCTACGCGGAAGAACTGTCCGGCTGGTTCGGAACCAAACCGGCCTGGCGTGCGTAGTTGAAAATTCCGCCGGCAGCAATGATGGGACGCACATCGCCAAGGGGGCGAAGGCGGTACTGTTTGCCGGTCGTGATATTCGTCAACAGGCATCCGTCGATGTCGATCTCAACGACGTCGCCGGTCCGCACCTCCTCGCACAGGCGCTCAGCGGTTTCGAGGGGGATCAGGTAGCCCCCGTTCACCGCGTTGCGGAAGAAGATCCTGGCGTAGGAGTTCGCCACGACGGCCTTCACTCCCGCGGCATTGAGGGCGATCGGGGCGTGTTCTCGACTGGAACCACAACCGAAGTTCTTGCCGGCGATGACAACCTGGTAGTCCGACGTGTACTCGCCGTCGCGCACGAACGGGATTCTGCCGTCTGGGAGTCCGGCCCGTTCCGTGGGGACACCGCTCAGCGCGTAGCGACCAAACATGCGGTACTCTTCGGGGTCGGCCGGATTGTACACCAGGTAGCGTGCCGGGATGATCTGGTCGGTGTCGATGTTGTCGCCCAGCACGTATGCAAGCGATCGAATGCGGGTTTCCATGGCTTTCGGTTGGTTGGCTTACCTGATTGCGGGTTTCGCGATGCTATGGGAGAAGTTCACGGGGGTCTGTGATCGCGCCACGGACGGCCGAGGCAGCTACGGTGAGTGGGCTGGCCAGGAACACCTGAGCTTCCTTGTGGCCCATTCGACCGGGGAAATTCCGATTCGTGCTCGAGATACACCTTAGCGGTTCGTTCAGTCGTCCCAGCGTATCCAGGGGGCCACCCAGGCATGCGCCGCACGACGGGGGGCCAATGATGCATCCGGCATCTTCGAAGACCTGGCGGAGTGTTTTGCCGTTAAGCCGGACGCGGTCCAGTGCCTGGAGGATCTCGCTGGTGGCAGGCACGACGTAGGTGTCGATCTTCACCGTGTGCCCCGCAAGGATGCGGGCGGCGGCGATCATGTCGAACAGCTTGCCTCCGGTGCAAGAGCCGATGTAGGCTCGATCCAGTGGTTCACCGGCCAGCTCGGACACAGCCGCCGTGTTGTCCGGCGAATGGGGACGGGCGACCACGGGTTCGAGCTCGTCCACGCGGATCGTGTAGACTGCCTCATAGGTTGCGTCCTTGTCGCTTTTCAGCGGCTCGTACGGTCGGTACGTCCCGGCCGCTTTCATCCGCTCTTCAACGAACTCAATGGTCACGTCGTCTGGTTCGATCACGCCGTTCTTACCGCCGGCCTCGATCACCATGTTGCACAGCGTCATTCGCTCTTCGATAAGGGGGTTGAAACGCACGCCCCGTTCGTTCACCGCGGTGCCGGCGAAGTCGGCGGCAATCGCCCCCAGTTGTGCGAGAGCGTCGCCGCGAAACTCCATCGCCTTGTAGGTGGCGCCGTCGCAGCCGATCAGTCCGATGGTGGCCAGGATCAGATCTTTCGCCGTGATCCACGGAGGCGGGTTTCCCTCGTACACGAAGCAAAGGGTAGGAGGAACTTTGAGCCAGATCTTCCCTGTGCCGAGGACGAAGCCGGCATCGGTATTGCCCACACCGGTGGCGAATTCACCGAAGGCGCCGGCCGTGCAGGTGTGGCTGTCCGTGCCGAGAAGCACTTCACCCGGCCGGGTATGTCCCTCTTCGGGTAAAGCGATGTGGCAGACGCCCTTGTACCGTTCCGTGCCCACGTCGTAGAAGTAGGGCAACTGCTGCTCACGGGCGAATTCGCGGAGAATCTCGATATTGCGGCGTGCCTTTTCGTCCTTTGTGAAGATGTAGTGATCCGGGATGATCACAACCCGATCGCGGTCCCAAACCCGAGCGGTAGGACCGAAATGTTGCTTGAAGACGCCGATCGTGCCTGGGCCGCACACGTCGTGGGTCATGAGGACATCGACGTTGACCCAGATATTCTCGCCGGGTTCGGTGCGTGCCTTACCGGCCGCGCGGGCAAGGATCTTCTCTGTGAGTGTCTGTCCCATCGGAGTCGCGTCTCCGCCCCTGGAATGCCGATCACTGCAGGCCACCTTCGCTCAGTAATGTTACGGTCACCGGTCGGCGGTATCCGAGTGCGGGAAAGGACGGGCGGTGGGGGTGGATTTCGCTCTGGCTTCTGTCCTGCGAGACGTTCCGTAATATTTCGAGTGGTTGTGCCGGCCCAGACGGGCCGATCGTTGACAGTCGAGAGGACCGGTTGGAAATGGGACTGACGCTTGGTGTAGTTGGCGCGACGGGGGCCGTCGGCCGCATCATGGTGCGTCTGCTGGAGGAACGCCACTTTCCGGCGGAACGGGTGCGGTTTTTCGCGTCGCCGCGCAGTGCTGGGCAGAAGATCTCGTTCCGCGGTCGCGATATCGAGGTCGAACCGCTCAACCCCGATAGCTTCCGTGGGATTGACCTGGTGGTCTCGTCCACCCCGGACGACGTGGCCGGAGAGATGCTGCCTCACGCAGTCAAGGCCGGGGCGGTGGTCGTAGATGAATCGGCCTATTTCCGGATGCACGAGGACGTTCCGCTGGTAGTACCGGAGGTCAATCCTGGGGCGATTGAGCGGCACAAGGGGATCATCGCCAGTCCGAACTGTTCGACGATCCAGCTTGTGGTCGCGTTGAAGCCGTTGCACGATGTAGCAAAAGTACGAAGGGTCCGAGTGGCCACGTACCAGGCGGCCAGTGGAGCGGGACGTCGTGCCGCGGAGGAGTTGACCGCGCAAACCCGGGCGTTGATCGAAGGTCGGGAAGTCACTGCTCGCGAGTTTGCCCACCAGTTGGCCTTCAATTTGATCCCCCAGATCGGCAGTCCGCGCGAGGAGGGGTTCACATCCGAGGAGGTCAAGATGGCTCGGGAAACAAAGAAGATCTTCGAGGATCCGACCATCGAGGTGTGTGCGACCTGCGTCCGAGTCCCGGTTGCAAATGCGCATTCCGAGGTTGTGTTTGTGGAGACCGAGCGAGCGGTGACCGTGGAGGAGGCTCGCAAGCTGTTCTCCGCAGCGCCCGGCATCCGGGTGGTCGACGATGTGGCCGCCGGCCAGTACCCGATGCCGCTGCAGGTGAGCGGAACGGATGAGGTTTATGTGGGGCGTATCCGTCGGGATCCCTGCTCACCGAACGGGCTGGTGTTCTGGTGCGTGGCGGACAATTTAAGGAAGGGGGCTGCAACGAACGCTATCCAGATCGCGGAGATTCTCGCTGCGAAGCTGGCACCGCGATCGGTGTGAGCGGACAGAATCCTGGCCGGGCCAGGTTCGAGGCTACCGGCCCAGGCGGGTGCAGGGGCAGCTCCAGGCGGCATGTGGCAGGTCCATTCGGTGTAGGAAGAGGTGGACCGGCGCGGATCAGGGGGGCTGCTTGGCGGGGCCCTTTCTGGCCTGCAGCGGGTGAATTGTTGGATTGCCCGCCGCGGTGCGGCGGTGCCCCAGGCCGCACGAACGTGACGCGGGGTGCGTGGGGGGCGCGATAAGAAGAGCAAGGCGCTGCTGAGGACTGCCTGGTCTGCGGGGGACGATGCTGCCCGGGCGGCCGCCGGTACCGGGTGCGGCAGGGAATTCGGACCATTGCTCGGCGGGCTCTAGCTATCCCCCTCGACACCTTCCATGGTTGCGATCGTGGTACGGGCAGCGACCATGGCTTCCCGCGCGATCTGGAGCAACCCTTCGGGGGTTTGTTCGCAGCGATCGAGCAGGGCGCTGTCGAACGGGACTCGGGCCGGGTTCGGTGCGATCGCTGCGTGGGCGGCCTGGTCCGCGAGCCCCACGACGGCGGTGAGGGGGTCCGGGGTACAGGCCAGGTTGTGGTGGTGTTCGAGGGCCTGCGTGATTGAAGAGGGGAACTGCCATTGCTTGCTGAGCCAGGCTCCCACCTGGGAGTGGTCCGTGCCAAAAACGACGATTTCGGCGATATAGGGCTCGACACCGTAGTTCACCAGCTCTAGCGTGCGCCTGTATCCGTCGGGGAAGGCACGGCACAGCACGACCTTACCCAGGTCGTGGAGCAGGCCGGCCACGAATGCTTCGTGCGGTAGCACCGATGCCGAACGGGTTGCGATCAGCTCCGCGGCGTAGGCTGTGGTGAGGGAGTGCTCCCAGAGACCTTTGATCTCGTCGCCGATGAAGAGCTCTCGCGAACTGGCCGCTAGCACGAGACGATAGATCTTTCGCATGCCGAGCAGAACGAGCGCGCGACGAATGTCGGTCACTTCGGCGATGAGTCCAAATCGGGCGGAGTTGACGTAGCGGAGGATTTTGGCGACGAAGCCGGGATCGGTGCCCAGCACGTGGGCGAGTTCTTCAAAGTCAGGCTCGGGCCGACAGAGCACTTCCAGTGCTCGCGTCAGCACCGAGGGGATGACAGGCAGGTCGGTGCCACTTTCGATCACCTTCCAGACTTGCTTGGGGATCCGATAGGAGGCGAAGGCGTTGACGAGTTCCGGGTCGAATTGCTGACCGGCCCCCTTTTTGAGTTTTTCCAGTGCTTCCTGATGGCTGAGAGGAATGCTATATGGCCGCGGGCTGGTCATGGCGTCGTAGGCTTCGGCGATGGCGATGATTCGGGCCAGTTGGGGGATCTGGCTGGCTCGAAGGCCATCCGGGTAACCGCTACCGTCGTACGCTTCGTGGTGCCACCGCACCGTGTCGCGGACCACCTTAAGACCGGCCACACCGGAAAGCAAGCGGTAGCCTCGGGTCGTGTGTGCCCGAGCCATCGCGTACTCTTCCTCGGTCAATCCGCTCGGTTTGCCCAGGATCAGCCCGGGCAACGTGAGCTTGCCGATGTCGTGCAGAAGCCCCGCAAGGCGAAGATACATCGCGTCCGTCGGGTCCAGACCGATGGCGTGGGCAATCGCCAACGCGTAGTTGGCAACCCGGCGCGAGTGTCCGGCTTCGACGGGCTGGCGGAGCTCAAGCGCTTGGACCAGGCTGGTGACCAAACCTTCCAGGATAGCCGTGAGATGCTCTGCTTCACATTGCTGGCGTGCTCTCTGACCAAGCTCGGTCAACAGCATGTTCAGCTCCGTCGAGCCCAGCGACCGAGGCAGGACCAGGATGTGGTTCTTGTCTTCGTGCTGGCTGAAGACATGGGCCGGATTGGCGTTCGTGAGGAGCACGAGCGTAGTGCGCTTGGAAGGGTGGTTGCGAACCGCTCTGAGCAAGACGGCCAGGTCCGGTTCTGGAAACGAACCATCAGCCACCAGAACATGGTGTTCGTCTACCGTCACATGGTTCTGGAACTCCTGGGGGGTATGAACGAGGCGAACCTCCAGTGGCGGACCAAACGCTTCGTCCGCCCAGAACTCGGGGCGATCCGCCGAAAGGACCAGCACCCGCACAAAATCATGGGAGTGCTCGATCGTTTCACCTTGTGCGCTAGCGGCAGTAGCCACACTCATCTTCCGATGGCTCCTTCTCACATCACACAAGCGGTGGTGGCCGGTTCAGGAATGCGTTCTCCTGCGCAACCATAGCTCACGCACCCTGCCTGGGCATTCGGTTCTGGCCCGGGCGACCGCCTCAATACCGACCCTACGGCCAGGACCGAACGGATGGGATCGGGCGGTGAGAGCGGGTGCAACTAAAATGCAGGAGTGGTGAGCAATTCGAACGAGCGCCGTGCAGAATGCGGCGGCGCGCACAGTGGCAGGGGGTACGATGGAACTGCCGAAGACGGTTGGCGAACTTCGAGCAAGCGGCTACCGGGTGCTGCCGGTGAAAGCCGAGATGCGGCGAAATCTGATTCGGATGCTTCGCCGCGCAGAGCCCCTTTTCCCCGGAATTCTCGGCTATGACGAAACCGTAATCCCCCAGGTCCAGAACGCCATTCTCGCCCGGCACGACATCCTGTTCCTCGGATTGCGGGGGCAGGCGAAGACCCGTATGATCCGCATGCTCGTGAACCTGCTAGACGAGCTCATCCCCATCATCGCAGGTTCGGAGGTGAACGATAATCCATTCGCGCCGATCTCCAAGTATGGTCGGGAACGGCTGCAGAAAGAGGGCGATAGGTGCCCCATTGAGTGGATCGGCCGGGAGCGACGTTACGGGGAAAAACTGGCGACGCCCGATGTGACCATCGCCGATCTCATCGGTGAGGTTGATCTGGTCAAGCACGCCGAGGGACGCTACTTGTCGGACGAGGCGGTGATCCACTTCGGGCTGATTCCGCGCACGAACCGCGGGATCTTCTGCATCAACGAACTGCCCGACCTGAGTCCGAAAATCCAGGTCGGTCTGTTTAACGTGCTCGAGGAACGTGACGTGCAAATCCGCGGCTTTCCCGTGCGGTTGCCTCTGGACATCATGATGGTCTTCTCGGCGAATCCGGAGGACTACACCAACCGAGGCCGCATCGTGACACCGCTGAAGGATCGGATCGGTTCCGTTGTTCGGACCCATTACCCGCTGAACCGTGAGGTGGCTATTCAGATCACCGATCAGAATGCCTGGTGCCAGCGTGACGGTGGTGTACGGGTGGTGGTGCCGCACTTCATCAAGGAGATCATCGAGGAATTCGCTGCGCTGGCCCGGCAAAGCGGCGAGATCAACCAGCAGTCCGGCGTGAGCGTGCGGGTGTCGATCGCCAACCGCGAGGTGGCTGTCTCAAACGCGGAGCGGCGCGGTATCGTGCACGGGTTGGATGTGGCCGTGGTTCGCCCCTCGGACCTCGCTTTCACCGTGGCCAGTTCGCGGGGCAAGCTAGAGCTCGGCCTGGCCGAGGAGGAGGGCCAGGAGGATCGCCTGTTTCAGAAGCTGCTCGGCGAAGCGGTCAAACGGGTCTTCGCCCAGTACTGGAAGCCCGACCACTGGATAGCGATCGCGGGCTGGTTCTCGGGAACGAAGACATTCGAAGTAGGTGATTCGCTGCCGGCCGAGCGTTATCTGGAGCAGGCGCGCGAGGTGCCCCGAATGCTTCGCCGCATTGATGAGGCAGCGGAGAAGCTTGTGCGCGAGGACCTGGGCCAGGGCTATGACGCTGAGTTGTATGCGAGCGTGATCGAATTCGTGCTAGAAGGACTGTACGTGCACAACCGGCTGAGCAAGACGGTCCGCTCTGGCCAGATCCGATTTAGGGGGTGAGCACGGGAGCTTACGATGACGCCGCCGACGGTGATCACGGCCTGCCGGCGGTAGCCCGTGGGAGCGGATTGCACCGGACAGATGGGGGCTGAAGATGCCCGTTTACGAGTACCGTGAGTTCGACGAGTCGGAGGCGTTCCGAGGGCTGGATGCGGCAAGGATTTTCGATACGGTGAGCGAATATCTGCTCCACTACGGCGACCGCATTCTCCGGCAGCTCCAACCTGAGGATCAAGACCTCCGGGACATCCTCGATCTTCTGATTCGCGAGGGGTACTTGCGGCGGGACGAGGCAGGGAGACTGGTGGTCACAGCAAAGGGCCTGGGGCGGGTTCAGCGGCGGGCGCTGGAGGCGTTGTTTCAGGAGATGAAACGTGATGCGCTCGGGCGGCATGAGACCGATCAGCGCGGGCCGGGCCAAGTCGTCCTGGATGAGTGTCGGCCCTGGCAGTTCGGGGATCCGGTGTCGAATCTGAACATCCCCGAGACCCTGCGCAACGCAGTGCAGCGACGCGGACCGGGGACGCCGATCGAGCTCGACCCCGACGACTTCGTTGTCTACGACACGGAGTATCAGACCCGGTGCGCGACTGTTGTTCTATTGGACATGTCCGGTTCGATGGGGCGGTTCAACAAGTTCTACCACGCAAAGCTAGTGGCTCTGGCGCTGAGGGCCCTGGTACGAGCAGCCTATCCTGGGGATTCCATCCGGTTCGTTGGGTTCTACACCTTCGCGTCCCCTTTGAGCGAACGCGAGCTCTTGTTGAGCACGCCGAAACGGGTTTCCCTCCTCGAAGAACGGATACATCTGCGGATCTCGCTGGACTCGCCCCCTGCTTTTGTCCCCGAGCATTTCACCAACATTCAAGCGGGTTTGCGGGTCGCCCGGGCGATGCTCCGCCGCGAGTCCTGCGAGAACCGACAGATTATCCTGGTGACAGATGGCGAACCCACAGCGCACATCGAGGGGCGCGAGATCGTCCTGATCTATCCGCCCGCACGTCGTACCCTGGCCGCCACTCTTGCCGAGGCACAGCAGGCGCGTCGAGAGGGCATCAAGATCTCCGCCTTTGCACTGGTCGAAGACTACTTCTACTTTAACTTGCTCAACTTCGTTCGCCAGCTTGCCCGCGTTTGTCGGGGGGTAGCAGTTCACTGCCGTGCCGACGAGCTCGGTAAACTGGTGCTGGAAAGCTTTCAGAAGGGGCGGCGGGAGAGCCGCCGGTTGAGCGGCTAGGCCAGGTGGCCATCTCCGCCATTCTGCTCGAGCAGCCCCACGTACAACCGGCGGATCTGGGCCGTCATGGTGCGGTGGTCGAACCTCTCAACGAGCCGATCTCGGCCGGCGGCCCCCATGCGGCGGCGCAGGGACGGATCGCTGGCTAATTGCGCCAGCCGCTCCGCCAGCTCGGTGACGTTCTCCGGCTCAACGAGAAACCCGCTTTCACCGTCCTCGATCACCTCCCACGCGCCGTCGAGCCGGAACGCGACGACCGGTTTTGCCGCCAGCTTCGCCTGAGCCAGCACTCTGGCAAGCCCCTCGCGCAGGCTGCAGTGCACCACGATATCCATGGCGTGGATCAAGTCCGGCACTTCCTGGGGACGTACCAGTCCCGTGAAGACGAAGTGGTCCCCTAGCCCCCGCCGCTGGATCTCCCGTGCCAGAGCGTCGCGTAACACGCCGTCGCCGACGAACAGGAAGCAAACCCGTGGGTTGGCGCGGATCACCTGTTCGGCTGCCTGAATGACGTACTCGTGTCCTTTCAGCTCGAACAAGCGGGCCACTTTGCCGATCACGACGGCCTCCTGTGCGATTCCTAGCCGGGCGCGCGTCCGGGCCGGCTGCTCGCAGGGGACCAGAAACCGGTCCGCTTCCATACCGCTGTAGATCACCTGCACGCGGCTCGCCTCAACGATGCCGCTCTCCACATAGAGCTGCTTCATCGCCTGGGAAACGGCGATCAACCCGTGGCAACGGTGAGCTGCCCAGCGTTCCGCTGTGCGGTACAGCCAGTTCTTCCAGGGACGTTCGTACGGGTGGAACGGTGAGCCGTGCACAGTGTGCACCACGACAGGCACCCCGGCACGGGTTGCCGCGGCTCGGCCGAGGATACCGGCCTTGCTGCTGTGGGTGTGCACAACGTCAGGTTGCCACGACTGCATGAGATGAAGCAGCTTGCGATAGGCGATCACATCCCGAACCGGGTGGACCGCTCGGATCAGTTCGGGCACCACGTGCACGGGCACGCCACTTCGTTTGACGCGGTCGAACAGGTCCCCCTCGGGGCCCTCCGCCGGTCCGGTCACCAGGAGGACCTCATCGCCGTAGATCCGCATCAGGTCTTCGACGTTCAGAAGCGTGTTTTCCTGAGCCCCCCCAATGATCAGCCGGGTGATCACGTGCATGACACGGAGGTGCCGCCCCCCACCGGAAGCTCGGCAACGCTCAGAGCTAGCCGGTTTGCCGGACGGCACTGTCAGAGTAGGTTCAGCTTTGCGACCAGCCATCTAACTGTTCGATCCCGTACCACACTTTCACCAGATAAAGCCCCTGGGGAGGTGCCGTCGGACCAGCGCGGCGTCGGTCCCGGCTTTCCAGGATCTCGCGCACGGCCTCGACGGGCCAGTAGCCGCGACCCACGTTGTACAGCGTTCCTGCGATTGCTCGGACCATGTTGTACAGGAAACCGTCCGCCGCTACCTCAATGAACACCAGGTCACCGCGCTCCGCCCCGACGCCTTCGTCAGGAATCGCCCGGTCCTCGAACAACCAGCGCGCACTGGCCCGGCAGACGGTGCATCTCGTAACAGTACGGACCGTGGAGGCACGAGGAGCGCCGCGGGTCTGGAAAGCGGCGAAGTCGTGCCTACCCAGCAGAGCTCGGGCAGCACGAGCCATGTCGGCCACGTTCAACCGGTAGATGGAGCGTGCTGTGTAATGTCGGAGCATGGGCAACGGCACGGGCGAGTCCTGGAAAACATAACGGTACAGTTTGCGGCGGGCGTCGTAGGTCGCGTGGAACGCCAGAGGCACTTCGCAGACGTGGCGGCAGCGAATCGAAGGGGGCAGGTGGGCGTTCAGGGCTCGCCAGATCGTGTGGCAACTCCGCCGTGTGCTGGTTCGAAAGTTGGCTACCTGCCCCAGGGCGTGCACCCCGGCGTCGGTGCGACCGCTGGCCAGCAGCGAGACCTCCTCCTGGAGCAGCTCACGAAGGGCTCGCTCCACGATCGCCTGGACGGTCGGTCGGTTCTTTTGCCGCTGCCAACCGCCAAGCTCGCTACCGTCGTAGCTGAGAATCAGAGCGATGTTACGCATCACGCCTCGCGCACCAGGGGGGCGGCCCACACCATTAGGCAGGTGTAAATGCTAACCCGCACCGCGTGCGTCTGACCAGCAGGTGCGTCGGTTGCGTGGGACGGAGGTTCCACTACATACCGCGGTGCCGGTGCCGCTGAACCGGGCGGTCCTGTGAGCGGTGTTGGCTGGGATGGTGGATCGATGGTCGAAGACAGCTCTCACCTGCGCCGAACTCCGGCACGGCCGGCGCGCGGTGTCGAAGCGGGTAGAATCATGATGACCGGCGGCCCTGAGGAGGCACGTCGAAGAGGTGCGTGGCGCGTGGATTCGATGGGTTCAGGTCCGTTTCCCGCAGCAAACAGCGGTTCCCCGTCCGATGTGAACGTCTGGGGAGCTCTTGCCGGCAAGCAGCTCGGTGATTTCCAGCTCATTCGGCTGCTTGGCGCGGGAGGCATGGGCGAAGTCTACCTGGCGCGGCAGCTCAGTCTGGACCGCACCGTGGCGGTCAAAGTTTTGGATCCGGTGCGGAATCAGGACCCGACCGCCGAACTTCGCTTCGATCGCGAGGCTCGCGCGGCGGCCGCCCTTTCCCATCCGAACATCGTGCAGATCATCGACTACGGCCGTCAGGAGGGGACGCTGTACCTGGCGCTGGAGTACGTGCGCGGTTGCACGCTTCGGGAGTACGTTGAGCGGAACGGCCCCCTGCCGGTTCGGACCGTCCTCGGCATCCTTACTCAGGTAGCGATGGCTCTGGATCACGCCCATCGGCGGGGGCTGGTTCACCGCGACATCAAGCCGGAGAACATCCTGATCAGCCGAGATGGCCTGGTGAAGGTCGCGGATTTCGGCCTGGCACGGGTGGCGGTTGACGAGAACGTCCATCTCACCCGCACCGGTACGGCCCTGGGGACGCCCTTGTACATGAGTCCTGAGCAGATCCGGGGCCATAAGGTTGATGCTCGCTCGGACCTGTATTCGCTCGGCGTGACCGCCTATTTCATGCTGACGGGCCATCCGCCTTTTGAAGGCGACAATGCTTTGACTGTGGCTCTGCGGCACCTGGAAGAGGATGCTCCCGCGATCCGTGCCGTTCGTGCCGACGTCCCGCCTGAGCTGGATCGCGTCGTGCGCCGTCTTCTGGAAAAGGACCCGGCCCGGCGGTACAGCAGCGCGGCGGAGCTTCTGGACGAGCTTCGGGAACTGGCGGCCCAGGATGGCATGCAATCCAGTGCTGGCGTGCTCAGCATGGTGCCATTGGAGCGCACCGCTGGCGACGGCCGACCGGGCGGGTGGCCATTCCGCACCTTGCCTTACTGGTCGCGGTACACCGCCGTTATCGTTGTGGGGGTGCTCGCCTTTATCTTGGGGGCAGTGCTTCTGCCCCCAAAGATCGACATTTCGACTGCTTCGCAGACGACTGCTGCCGGGCTCCGGCCGGCGGACCTATCCCGCTTTGCCACCGCGGACGAAGCGATTCGATACGCTCGTTCGCTGGGCCGCAGCGAGGCAGCGGTCGCGACATGGTACGGGATCCTGCGCCGCTTTGGCGAGAACAGATTCGCTACGCTGACAGCAGCGGCGTACCTCGTTTACCTGTGCGGTGTTCGGGGACAGACGGAGCAGGCACGCCTGGTGTTGGAGGAAGTGGACTGGGATCGGATCGAGGGTGGGCGGCTGGTCCGGCGTCTGTTGGAAGCGTGCGTGCTGGCGTATGAGGACCGGCCTGAGGAGTCCCTCCAACTCCTGCACGAGTTGAGCCGTGAACTGCCCGTGATTCCGGACGTTTCGCTGGCGAACGTGGTGGCGCACGCAGTTGAGCGTAACCTGTTCAACACGGGAGCAAGCAGTCCTGACCGGACCCTGTACCGTTGGATAAGGGACAGCATACGGCGACTCGGTCCGACCCCGCCGAACCTACGCCCGTTTCGAGGTAGGCCGAGGCGGGGCCCACGCAGCCCGAACCGGCCCTTGGGCGTGACGCGGGTAGGATGGGCGTGCGTGTTGGCCGTGTGAGCTGCCGTTAGGAGGCGTGCAGTGTCTAGATCAATTGCGGACTTGGAGCGACAGGCACCGGAGTTCTTCACGGTTTGCATCAGCCGCGAAACCGGCGCGCGGGGTCGCACCGTGGGCAACGTCGTTGCCCGGAAAATGGGCTGGACCTTGTACGACCAGGAGCTGCTCGAGTACATCGCTCGCGTTGACCACGCTCGCGACGATGTGCTGAGCGCCCTCGACCCGACTCAGCTTCAGTGGCTCCGCGCCTGGCAGGGCGCGATCGTCTCGGAAGAAGTGGCCGACGAGGACTACATCAAACGGCTCATCGAGGTGGTGCTGGCGGTGGCAATCCGGGGTAAGGCGGTCTTCGTTGGGAGGGGGGCTGCTTTCATCGTGCCGCGATCGCGCTGCGTGCCGGTGCGGGTCATCGGCGACCGTGACCGGCGCATCAGCTACCTGTGCCAGCGCGAACGGCTATCGCCCGAAGACGCCAGCCACTACATCGACCAGACCGACCGGCAACGAACCGACTTCGTGCTCCATTACTTCGGCAAGGATCCGCGCGATCCCCACCATTACGACATGTTGCTCGATCCGGGGACACTGGGCGAAGAATTGTGCGGCAACTTGATCGTCTCGGCCGTGCATGGGAAACAGGAGTACCTCCGCTACCTCAGTGGCCGGCAAACACGGCCCTCGCCGGTCCCGGAAGCGTAGCCCCGGAGTGAGCGATGAGCCACGTTCCGGACGTCATCCAGCTTACCCAGGAACTGATCCGCATTCCCTCGCCCAGTGTCCAAAGCAACAGAGAACTGGTCGAGACGCTGGAGAGGTGGCTCGCATCCGTGCCAGGTGCGGTGGAGCTCGAGCGGGTCGAGTACACGGACGCTCGTGGTGTGGAGAAGATCTGCCTCGTGGCCCGGATTGGCCGGGGAGAGGGCGGATTGGTGTTCTATTCCCACACCGACACCGTGCCCGCAGCAAGCTATGATGCTGCTGTCGATGGGGGCCGTGTCTGGGGCAGAGGGGCGTGCGACATGAAGGGGCCGATCGCCTGTGTGTTCTGTGCTCTTCTCGGAGTGGCTCACCTGTGCCGCTCCCTGTACTGGGTGCTCACGGCGGACGAGGAAGTGGGCTTCACGGGTGCAGAACATGTGGTGGAACGCTCCGCGCTGTACCGTGAAGTCCGCTCAAAGCGGCTGCCGGGGGTTATAACCGAGCCGACGGAGTTGGCGATCGTCCACGGTCACAAGGGATGCATCGTCCTGCGCGGCGTGACACTAGGCGAAGCAGCTCACAGCAGCACCGGGCGGGGAAGGAATGCGAACCTGGCAATGATCCCGTTCCTGTACGAGCTGAAACGAATCCATGACGAACTCGTGAGCAGCGAGAGCTGGCGCGATGAGCGGTTCGATCCCCCGGTGCCAGGGTGGAACATCGTGATGAGCGACGGGGGCACGCCGCCCAACGTGACCGCTCCCTATTCAGAGGTCCAGGTGAGCTGGCGCCCGATGCCCGGGCAACCGATCCAACCGGTTCTGGACCGGGTTCGTGCTGCTGCGAACCGCTGCGGCGTCGAACTCGAAGTGCGCGGTCTGAATCACAGCCCCCTTTTCCTGGCGCCCGACCACCCCTTTGTTCAGGCGGTGGTTGCAGCGGTGCGCGATCTTCTCGAACCGAAACTAGGCGTCGTCTCCTATGGCACTGACGGGGTCGTGTTCGGTAAATATGCCCCCGCCGTGGTGCTCGGGCCGGGGAGCATCGAGCAGGCCCATCGGCGGGACGAGTGGATCAGCGTCGAACAGCTACAGCTCGGCGTCCGGGTTTACCGCCGTCTGATCGAGCAGTTCTGTGGGCCTGATGCGGAACAGACGGCCAGTACAGAGCCGACCGGCCCGAAGGCGCGAACGGAGGCCCCCGGGGAGGCCGAGTGAACGCTGTCGCGCCTCTCTGCCCGGAAGCACCTGCGGAGCAGACCGGTTCAGCGGGCGGTTCCGTACCGTGCGGCTAGCCGAACGCGGAGCAAAGATGGAGTCATTCCGGAAGGGGGAGGACTTGCACCCAGCTTCCATCACGCGCCGTGGCAATCTGCTTCCAGCATCTCTTCTGTTACCGCCACGACGGAGATGCCCAGTTCGTTTGCCAGTCCGAGGGTTTCCGATTCATCGAGCAGAATGGTCTTGTGCGCCTCGATTGCAAGCACGGTGCCCCCTGCTTTATGGAGCGTGCGGATGGTGTTCGGGCCCACGGTGGGGACGTCGAATCGCACGTCTTGCTGGGGCTTGGCGACCTTGACGACCACGAAGCCCCCCAGCCGGCAGAGCTGGCCCGCTCGCTCGATGGCGCGATCGGTGCCTTCGATCGCTTCCACTGCCAGGGTGGCGCAGTCCCGCACCGCGACGCTCTGGCCCACGTCGAGCCGGCCCATCTCCTTGGCCAGCCGCCAGCCGAATCGGATGTCCTCCCACTCCCGTCGGTTCGGGGAGCGCGTCGAAAGCAGTCCCGGGCGAGCGAGCAATTCCGGACAGATCTCCAGTGCGGATCGCACCTGAATACCCTCCGCCTCGAACTCGTCGATTACCGCCAGCAGCATGCGGTCGTCCTTACGGTTGCCCCGACACGACCAGAGATAGAACCGGATGGTCCTCAAATCGGGCAGGTAGCGAAATACACGCCACCGGTCGAAAAGGCGGTGCTTGTACACTTTGCCCGCGAGCACGAGCTGGCGCACTCGGTGCCGCTTGAACAGGCGGATCATCCTGCCGAGCTTCGCGATCCCCACCTCGTGATAGACGGTGCTCAGACGGCGCAGCACCTCATCGGCAAGACCGCGGATGCCGACGCAGACGACCTCGTGTCCGCGCGCGATCGCCGCCTCACAGAAGCGAACCGGAAACCGCCCCGCGCCCGCCAGCAAACCTACCCTTCGCTCGAACCCGCCCGTCGTCAGACGAGAACCGATCCACGGGTTTGCCACCGATCCGAGCTCGGATGCGTGGGGGCAATCAACCTGCCTTCCGCTTTCGCAGGACATCGTCACCACCTGCCGTGAGGCGGTCTTCGACACCTTTTAACCGCCGACTCAGTTCCAGCACCTGTTTTCGGAGGTCCGGCAAGCGATGGAAGACGGCGTAGACGCGGCGTGCATGTTGCTCGGGTTCTGCCGGCAGCCCCATCACACGGCTTCCCGCGGGTACCGATGACATGACGCCGGACATGGCGCCGATGACAACGCCTTCGCCGACCTCGATGTGGTCTCGCAATCCCGCCTGGCCGGCGATGACGACGAAATCCCCGGTCGTTGTCGAACCCGCAATCCCAACCTGAGCCGCGATCAGATTGAACCGTCCAATCTTGCAGTTGTGCGCGATCTGAACCTGGTTGTCGATCTTGGTGCCCTGGCCAACGACCGTTGCTCCAAAGGTTCCCCGGTCGATCGTGCTGTTCGCACCGATTTCGACGTCGTCTTCGATAATCACGCACCCATAGTGGGGGACCTTGGTGTGCCCACCAGGACCACTGCGGTAGCCGAAACCGTCGGCTCCGATCACGGCGCCTGCGTGAATGACGACCCGGCAGCCGATCTGCGTGTTCTCGTACACGGTGACGTTCGGGTACAGGGTGGTCTCGTCCCCGATACGGCACCGATCGCCGATTACCGTTCCGCTATGAATCTGAACGTTGTTCCCGATGTGACATCCGGCACCGACATACGCACCGGGCCCGATGTAGACGCCCTGGCCTATGGTCGCCGTCGGGTGAACTTCGGCTCGCGGATGGATTCCATGTTTGGGTTCGGGCACAAGGCCGTTCAGCTCCTGGAATACCGCACAAAAGCTGAAGAGTGGTTGTTCGACCTGAATGACAGCCGCGATGTGGTCGGGACGGGGCAGTTCGCAGGGGGCGATTACCGCGCTGGCCCGAGTGTCCCCCAGTACGGCGGGGTCGGAGGCGTCCTCGAGGAATGTAATGTCACCGGGTTGAGCCTCGGGCAGCGGTCGTGCCGATCGGATCACGCAATCGGGGTCACCATGGACGACGCCGCCGATCCACCGGGCGATTTCGGCGACGGTGTAGCCACGCTCCTGTCGGGCATCCATGCTCGGTGCTCGCTACTGTCGCGTTTTCTTCTGGGAGGAACCTACCGAAGATATCGGCTGATCGCAACCGCAAAGCACACCTTCTATGCGTTTTGGCTGCACCGGACGGCGGCTGCACCCTCAACCGGACGGGGTGAGAACGGCGGTGATCGAGACCCGACGGGCAGCGGGGGCTGTCCCGGCCAGCCCAACGGGGAGCGCGGTCCCCGAGACGCCAGGTCGCAGTTGTGCGCCACGGCCTATGGCGAATGCGACGCTCCGCGAGGGATAACCGGTTGCCCTATCGGCTCTTGACTTCGGCCTATCCAGTTAGCTACCGTCAGGTGAGGCCTCTTCTCTGTTTCGGCCCTGCCGGCGTCGTTCCGCCAAGGACGCACCGGCAGGGTTATTTAGCGTCCGGTGCCATTTCCCACCCACACGGGCGAGCCCCAGGCTGTGATGCCGTCTGCTTGGCGTACGCGCACGTAGTAGTAGCACGGGCCGCCTGCGTAGCTGGTGTCGGTGATCGTGATGTCCACATCCGTCTTGTTCGGCGCGAGACTCCGGACGACGCGTGCCGAACGGATGAGCTGGATCTCGCTGATCGGAGCGGTACCGCGCACGCGGATGCGGACTTCGGGAGCTTTTCCCGGATCGTCCACCACCGCCTGGCCCCCCATGAGCACGCCGTTGACCCGCATCTCGAGCATGATCTGATCCATCGCTCCGAACGTGTGACGCGCCTGGATCGCTCGGAACACTCCCTCCCGCGTTCTTTGCTTTGCCCAGGCACCGGCGAAGGAGAGGTGCGTGGAGTGGTGGTCGCTGGACGCGATGAAGCCAAGCCGGTAGCCGCGGCCCAACGCGTACCACAGAGAAGCTCGCTCCGGTACCCCGTGGGGATCCGGCCGCTCGTAGTCCCGCCGGTATGCCTGGAAAATCTCTGCCACCGGTTCCACCTGCGGATCGTTGTACGTCCAGGTGCCGCGCTTCGCCCGCGCGTTGAAGCCGGGCGTGTGCGCGATCGTAAACGCGAACCGGCCGCGGAGACGAGGATAAAGGGAGACGTTCGGCCGCGTGTCGG
>Ga0256839_1001514_pt1 | contig 28052 bp, 23 predicted proteins | sample 354166metaG_FD_185968 | JGI IMG/M metagenome (GOLD analysis project Ga0256839, IMG submission 185968) | Hydrothermal vent microbial communities from Mid Atlantic Ridge, Atlantic Ocean - 354-166 | ecosystem: Environmental > Aquatic > Marine > Hydrothermal vents | place: Atlantic Ocean: Mid... | reverse complement strand
GGGGGATTTTTATGGCGCGGGCTTGAGCATGGTGTGGGGGAAGACCTGCTTAAGCTGCGCGTAAGCAGGGCACCCGGCATTGAACTAACAGCAACAGTCGAGGTCAACTCCAATTTTTGAATCAAAATTTTATCACTACTCAGCACGGCTCACCCTACCGCTGCTACGACCTTTTGGGCGGCATCACCAAGATCGCTTGCGACTTGGAGGGTTGGGAGGTCGGCGGCGGCTTGTTCTAGGATTTTTCGGCCGGCGTCTACATTGGTGCCTTCTAGGCGGACGACCAAGGGGATGGTGAATCCGATTTCTTTGGCGGCGTTGACGATTCCTTGGGCGATGATGTCGCAGCGCATGATGCCGCCGAAGATGTTGACGAGGATGCCGTTGACAGCGTTGTCGGAGAGGATGATTCTGAATGCTTCGGTGACTGCTTCTTCGGTTGCTGAGCCTCCGACATCGAGGAAGTTTGCGGGTTCGCCTTCGAAGAGTTTGATGGTGTCCATGGTGGCCATGGCGAGTCCGGCGCCGTTGACGAGGCATCCGATGTTGCCGTCGAGTGCGATGTAGGAGAGGCCCATTTTATCAGCGCGGACTTCGGCGGGGTTCTCTTCGCTTGGGTCATACAGGGCAGCGATGTCTTTGTGGCGGAAAATGGCGTTGTCGTCGAAGTTGAACTTGGCATCAATGGCGATGACCTGCCCGTCGGGGTGGTCGTTGGTTGAGGGGGTGACGATGAGGGGGTTAATCTCGGCGATGGAGCAGTCTTTGTCGGTGTAGAGTTTGGCGAGGGCGAGCATGATTTTGACGGCTTGGTTGATCTGCTTGCCCTTGAATCCGAGTGCGAACGCGACATCGCGGGCTTGGTATGGTTGGAGCCCGAGGATTGGGTGGATGGGTTGTTTGACGATTCGTTCTGGTGTGTCGTGTGCGACTTGTTCGATTTCGACGCCGCCTTCGCGTGATGCGATGAGGGTGTTTTGCTTTGTGTTTCGATCAGTAGTGATGGCGAGGTAATATTCGTCAGGCTTGCCGGGTTCGCGATCGGCGATGTCTACGCCAGCAGCCATCAGAACCTTGTTGACATCGAGTCCTTCGGGGCCGGTCTGGGCAGAGACCATTTTATTGGAGAACATGAACTTGGCGGCTTCGTGTGCTTCTTCTGGTGAGTTGACGAGTTTGACGAATCCGGCTTTGCCGCGGCCTCCGGCGAAGACTTGGGCCTTGACGACGGCGAGGGTTGAGTCTTGGTTGGCGGCGATTGTTTTGTAGGCCTGTGTCGCTTGGTCTGCGGTGGTGATGACCTCGCCAGCGGGGACGGGGATGTTGTAGGAATCGAGGAGGTCGCGTGCTTGGTATTCGTGAATCTTCATCTGTGGGTCCGTCCTTTTGATGAGCGGGGTGGTTGTTTGGGTATTGTAGTCGGTTTTGAGGGTTGGCGGGGAGGATTGGGGCACGAAAAAAGCCGCGAGGGCATGTTGAATTTTCCGTATGAGATTATTTTGATTGCCTTCACAAACGCGCTAAGCATACGCCCGTTGCTTGGATACACAATATCTCATTCTCTTTATGCGTGGCAGGTGGTGGTGTTTACTACCTGCCCAGGGGATTTCTTCCACTCGACTTACATATCCAAGCTGCACTTGGCTCACTGTGATGTGTTGGTCTTGCCAAGTCTGTACGAATGTGGCGGGGCCGTCGTCCTTGAAGCAATGGTCATATCGAAACCTGTGATTACCACTGCCTGGTGGGGCTGATTATTTTGGTGATCGTTGTGAGATTTTGTTGCCTCCAGAGAGTCGAGAATCACTCATTGAGGGTTTCGCAAAGGCAATGCGAGTGCTTGCTGAATCAAAGGATCTCCGAGATCAGCTCGGGCGTGTGGGCGGAGAAAAGGTCCGCAAGGTGTATGATTGGCAGGTTACGGTGGACCGTATGCTCAGTATTTATCGGCGGGTAATCACAAGTAAGGGTTGCCTGATTCATTCCATCAGATTTAATAGATGCGCGAATCCTCAGGGTGGGGATGTATTTGTAAGTTCTTGAGTAGACTCGGTACCTTTGCAATTGTTGTAGAGGACAGTGTTGTAGAAAGAAGGCCCGGGAGCAGATGGGGGCATTACTCGCCGGGCCTCACGCACAGGATATGGTTCTTCGTCAGAGGCAACATGATTGCGTTTGGTTTTATTCCGGTCACCGATTGGTTTTTGCCGAATTATATCGACCAGCGCAAACCAGCCACGCGATTATGAGGCCCTGCATACAGAGTCTACGGGGTCGTGTTTGGAGTGGTTTTTATGAGGTGATTCTGGGGGAAGTTGTCGATTGGCGGATGATGAGGGTTTCGTCCAAGGTCACAGTCCGTGAGGGGATGGGTTCGATGGCGGCCAAACGCTCAGCAAGGAGTTCGCCTGCGGTTTTGCCGGCAACCGCTGCGGGCAGGGCGATGGTTGTCAGTGGTGGGGTGGACATTTTGGCCGGAAGTTCGTCATTGAAAGCCACGACGGACATATCTCGGGGGATGGACATGCCAAGGGTATTCATAGCTTGAATGAGGTACATCGCAGTGATGTCGTCGTAGGCGATGACGGCGGTGGCGTCGCCTTTTTGGAGGACGAGTTGGCAGTAGGACATGGCGGAGTGATCGGTGCGCTCGTAACCGGCGACTGGTTTGAGCCCGCGGTGCTTGAGGATTGATTCGTAGGCGAAGAGTCGATCGTTGACGGAAGTATGGCGGATGCCTCGGGGGTTGAGCCGATTGGTTTCGAGATAGGCGTAGGCGATTTTTGTGTGCCCAAGTTCGAGGAGGTGGTCGATGGCTTGGTCCATGCCGTGTCGCTCGTTGAAGTTGACGGCATCGCCGCCCGGTCCTGCGAGCCCGTTGATCGAAACATAGGGCATGTTCTGCTCTTCGAGTTCGTTGAGATCGGTTACATCACGGACCTGCAGCGCGATCGCGCCATCGACACGCCATGACGGGAGTTCGTGTCCAGAGTAGTCGGGGTCGAGGAAGGTGGTGCAAATGTGTTTGTCATTGTCGCGCAGGACGCGGACCGCTTCGGAGAGTGCGGTTCGGTTGACGCCATCGGATGCCCACCCGACGACCGCGACGAGGTTGGTTTTTTTCGCGCTGATCGAGCGGACCATTGGGTTGGGTCGATAGTTGAGTTCCTCAGCCGCATCGAGGACACGCTGGCGAACTTCGGGACGGACACGGAAGTTGTGGGTGTAGCCATTGATCACGCGTGAGGCGGTGGATTCGGCAACGCCTGCCTTTTCAGCGACCTTGGCGAGCGTGATGCGTTGTGTTCTTCGCTTTTCCATGGTGATTCCGGAGTTGCATGTCTGATGGTGTTTTTGTGTCGGAGATTGCTGCAGTGTGCAACATCCGGTTTACGGGATTGTACGACGATAGTGTACGAAAAATCGGGTCTCGAAGCGAGGATTCATTTGGGGAATGTCGGGGTTTGTGCAGGTTTGGGGAGCCAAACCCGAGCGTGTGGTTAGAATGGATGGCGGTTCGGGTATGCTGGGTTGTCTGGCAGCGTGCACAATAGACGATGGAGTGTGGTCTTATGGGGTCAATGAGCAGATCATGGCAGCGATGGGTGACGGCGTGTACGGTTGCCCTGCTCAGCGCAATGGCCTATGGGCAAGGACGAGGTGGGCCTCCGCCGGCCAATGTGGTACTCGATGAGGTACGCGTTGAACAACTCGTCCATCGCCGGATCGTCACAGGCGAAATCCGATCCCGACTCACCAGCACATTGGCGTCACAGGTTGAGGGGCTGATGGTTTCGATGCTTGTCGAAGAAGGGGATATGGTCGCGCGCGGGCAGGTGATTGCCAAGCTCGATGATGTGCGCGCACGGATCGCTTTCGATCAGGCGATGGCCGATGTGGACTTTGCCCAAGCAGTGATGATGCAACGCCAGGCGGAACTTGAGATTGCTGAGCGTGACCTTGGACGATTGGAAGAACTCGCCCGGATGGGATCGAGCGGGGTTTCGCAACTCGACGAAGCCAAGACACTCGTCGCCTCGCGCCAGGCGCTCATGGCCCAAGCCAAGGCGGAAATGGTCTCGGCCAAGGGTGATCTGATGCTCCGCGAACGAGAACTCGAAGACATGACCATCGTGGCGCCCTTCCGTGGGCGCGTCGTGAGCAAGGAGAGTGAAGTCGGACAGTGGGTTGGGCGGGGCGATGAGATCGTGACGATTGTGTCGCTCGATGCGCTCGAAGCCTGGGTCGATGTGCCTGAGGATGTGTACACTGCGGTCGATGACGCCCGGACCCATGGCGAACGGGTGGAGATCATGCTCCCGGCTTTGGGCGATCGCAATGGCGGGCGTGTTTGGGGGGAGATTCTCGCAATCTTGCCTCAGGCCGATTCGCTAAGCCGACTCTTTGCGGTGCGGATTGCGGTGTCGGCCAAAGACGAGCATGAGAAGAATCTGTTGCGTCCGGGGATGAGCCTCTCGGCCTTGGTGCCTACGGGCAAGCCCGGAGCGTTTGTGACGGTGAGTAAAGATGCAATTGTCCGCAAACCCACCGGTGAGGTGGTCTACTACGCCAACGATGGTGTCTCGGCGATCGCGCCGGTGACACGCTTGTTTGCAGTTGGTGATCGGGTCGCGGTGCGAAGCCCGATGTTGCGCCCGGGGATGATGGTGGTGGTCGCGGGGAACGAACGCCTGCGGCCTGGGCAGGGGCTCAAGGTTCACGACCCGGTGCGTGATGATGTGGTGGGCACCGAGCCGACAGCGGGTGGGAGCGATTGATGGATATTGTGCGATGGTGTATCTCGCGTCCCGTGACGGTGGCGGTCGGTGTCATTCTGGTTTTGCTCTTTGGGGTGATCGGTGCAAGGGAAATCCCGGTACAACTCACGCCCACGATCACCAAGCCAACCATCACCGTATCCACGATTTGGCCAGGGCGAAGCCCCGAAGAGGTGGTCGATGAGATCACCAAAGAACAAGAAGAACGGCTCAAAAATGTTGAGAACCTCGATCGAATGAGTTCGTCGAGTTCGCAAGGCAACAGCGAGATCACACTCGAGTTTCAGGTCGGATCGGATATCTCACGGGCGTTGCAGGAGGTGAGCGATGCGCTTCGCCAAGTGCCCGCATATCCTGAGGAAGTCGATGAGCCGATCGTTGTCGCTGCCGATGGCGTATCGAGTGGCGGCGGGGCGATCGCATGGATCATCATTGACTTTGATGATGAGGCACTTGCGAAGCATGCGGATTTTGATCTGACGACGATCTTTGAGGAGGTTGATCGAGAGATCAAGCCTTACCTTGAGCGTGTCAAGGGCGTAGCAACGGTCAATGTGTTCGGCGGGCGCGATCGTGAAGCACGGGTCTTGATCGACGAAATCGCCTTGGCCCAGCGCGGATTGAATCATGTCGATGTCATCAACGCACTGCGCGGCGAGAACCAGAATGTGTCCGCTGGGAGTATCGCAGAGGGCAAGCGAAACTACCGCGTGCGGCTTGTTGGACAATTCGACACCCCCGAGAAGATACTCGATACAATCGTCGCATACCGCGAAGGACGATCCGTGTTTGTGCGCGATGTGGCCAGTGTCGAGATCGGGTACGAAAAACGAAACGGATTTGTCCGATCCCTCGCACGCCCAGCGATTGCGATTAATGTGATTCGTCAGAACGACTCGAATGTGCTCGAGATCATGGACGAAATCAAGATTCGACTCGAAGACATACGCGAGACGATGCTTCCCAATATCGGAGGCGAATCAAATGTCGGAGCCATCGGTCCAGACTTACGATTGCGCCATGTTTATGACGAAACGATCTATATTCGTAGCGCGATTGGATTGGTGACACAAAACCTATGGATTGGGGGAACGATCGCAGTGATGGTCTTGTTGGTGTTCTTGCGAAACTGGCGGGCGACGGGGATCATCGCCATTGCAATCCCAATTTCGGTGATCGGCACATTTCTGATCCTGCTGGCGCTTGGTCGATCGCTCAATGTCGTATCGCTGGCGGGATTGGCTTTTGCCGTGGGGATGGTGGTTGATAACTCGATCGTGGTTTTGGAGAACATTGATCGGCGGTTGAAACTCGGGGAATCACCAATGGATGCGGCATGGCGCGGGGGGAAAGAAGTCTGGGGCGCGGTACTCGCATCGACCCTGACAACGGTCGCTGTATTTATTCCCATCTTGACAATTCAGGAGGAGGTTGGGCAACTCTTTGCTGATATTGCCATTGCCATTGTCGGGTCGGTGAGTTTTTCGTTGATCGTTTCGGTGATGGTGATTCCGACCGCTTGCTCGCGATGGCTTCGCCCTGAGAAAGATCATCACGGGGTCGTCAAGCGGATTTTGGGAAACATGTTCGGGCTGACGGCCTTGGCCAATCGGTTGGTCGCGTTGCTCGGTGTCGTATTGCGGTGGGCGATGACAGGGATACGCGGGTGGACGGTGCGTCCGGCAGTGATCGTCGTGATGACGGGGGCGAGTATTTGGGGGGCGGCGGTGATGATGCCGCCGATGGATTATTTGCCAGCGGGAAATCGGAACTTGGTTTTTGGTGGATTGACGATTCCACCCGGCCTTTCGGTTGAGGGGATGGAAGAGATTGCCAATTGGATCGAGGAGAAGATTTATCCTTATGCCAAAGTGGATAAAAATGATACCCAAGCGATGGCGGCGCTCGATCCGATCCAAATGTTCCCAGGGATGCCGATCTTTGAGCCCGTTGCAATTGATAACTTCTTCATCGGCGGATTCGGCAACGGCATGTTCGTTGGCGCAACAAGCCAAGACGATCAAACCGTCATCCCCATCGGGCACCTGATTACCGGCGTGATGATGAGCATTCCTGATTCCTTCGGCGGCGCAGGACAAAGTTCACTCTTTAGTGGGCTCGGTGATGGGGGGGTGATCCGGGTCGAAATTTCGGGGGTCGAACTTGATCGTGTGAATGCGGCGGCCTCGATGATGTTCCGTGCAGCGGGGATGGAATATGGCTTTGGAAAGGTCAAACCCAACCCGTCGAACTTTGCGGTGCAAGAGCAGGAAATGCAACTCGAACTTAACGCCCTCGGGCGAGAGTTGGGATTGACAACCCAAGGCTTGGGCGTGGCGGTTCGCGGGTTGTTCGATGGGGCATTTGTTGGGGACTACAAGATTGGATCAGAGACGATTGACTTGGTGGTGCTTCCCCACGGCGGGCGGATGGAAACTTTGGAGCAGATCCGCGATGTCCCCATTGCCACGCCGGCGGGGCCTGTGGTGCCCGTCGATAGCGTGGTGAACTTTGTACCCACACTGGCAGCACAGGTGATCCAGCGGATCGAAGAGATGCCCAGCGTGTCGATCGAGGTGACGGTGCCCGAGACGATGGCAGTGGGGCAGGCGATGGCATGGATTCAAGAAAACATGATCGACGCTGCCAAGGAGCGTGGATTGATCGACCGAACCATGCGGGTTCGCCTTGAGGGCAGCGCAGCCGATCTCGAACAAGTCCGGACATCGCTGATGGGCAACTCGATCGAGCATACTCCGGTAGAGGCCCGTCGGGCGATGCGCTCGGCAGCGGGTGTTACCGTGCTGGCAATGTTGGGCTCGGTGGTGATTTTTATCCGAGGCAAGCGCAACGCCAATCCGTTTGTGTTGTATGGTGTGGTGGGATCATTGATCTTGGGATTGATGGTTGCCGGATTGGCCTGGTTGGTCGTTGGTCAGCCTGAGTTGCTGACGGCCCGGATGGTTTGGGCTTTGCTGGTGACTTATCTGGTCATGTGTGCATTGTTTGAGAGTTTCTTGTATCCGCTGGTGATTATGTTCTCGGTGCCTTTGGCGGTGGTCGGCGGGTTTGGTGGATTGGCGATTGTGTATCAGTGGTCGATGATGGATTTGACCAAGTCCCCTCAGAAGCTTGATGTGCTGACGATGCTGGGGTTTGTGATTTTGATTGGGGTCGTGGTGAATAATGCAATTTTGCTGGTACACCAGGCATTGAATTTCATGGGGCGAGGGGTAGATGAGGAATCGGCATCGCTCGGGGCGGCTGATGCGATTGTCAAGAGTGTGCAGACGCGGATTCGTCCAATTTTTATGAGTGTGTTGACAAGCGTGGGCGGGATGCTGCCTTTGGTACTGATTCCGGGTTCTGGGAGCGAGATGTATCGTGGTCTTGGCTCGGTGGTGGTCGGGGGGTTGATCGTCTCGACCGTATTTACACTTGTATTGGTGCCGATACTGTTTTCATTGGTGATGGATATGAAGAAGGGGCTCGGAACGGGCCATTAGGGTGCTACCCGGGTTAGGAAAAAGCATGAGATCATGGGCGAGATGCCTGTGTTGCGTAGAAAGAAAGAATGGAGCTTGAAATGAAGATTGGAATGGGACTGGCAGGTTTGGTATTGGGCTCGGTGATGATGGGTGGATGTTCGACAACGCCTCGGGTCGATCGTTCATCAGCCGACGCGGACACAACGGTCAGTCGAGAAGAAGCTCGAGCGGTGACGATTCGCAAAGGTGATGGCACGGGCATCATTTCATGGGATGAAGTTGTTGCGGATATGGTTTCTGCTGATGTTGTGTTATTTGGCGAGATGCACGGGCATCCATTGGGCCTGGCGATTGCTCAGGAGCTTTGGGAAGATATTTTGGTGTATCGTCCCGACGCCGTATTGAGTATGGAGTTTTACGAGCGCGATCAGCAGCTGGCGGTTGATGACTATTTTTCGGATGTGACCAACCGTGAGCAGTTCGAGAAGGCTGCCCGTCGCAACAAAGGGAACAACGCACCGGGTCATATCCGAATGCTCGAAGCAGCCAAGGAGGCCGGACGCCCGATGATTGCAGCCAATGCGCCCAGAAGGTATGTGACCATCGCACGCAAGCAAGGCTATGACGCGCTCAAAGAGCTTGGTGAATCACAGCAGGCAATGTTCGCTTTGCCCATTGGCGACAGCAAAGGCGGGTATCAGGACCGGTTCTTGAAGCTGATGAGTGGGATGGGAGATCATGCGGGCGAAGAAATCGCCGCTGAATTCTTTCGGAGCCAGTCGGTCTGGGATGCAACGATGGGCGAGAGTATCGTCAATGCCCTTGAGCTCGGCTCACCCGTTGCCCATGTGGTCGGTTACTTCCATGTGCAGTTCGGAAATGAACAAGGTGGAAGCGGGTTGATTGACCAGATTCGCTTGCGGAGCGACCGTGATCTCAAAATTGTGACCATCATCCCATTGGCCCGCGACGATCAGGAACTTTTTATGGGGGTCGAGCCCGAGATTGATGAAGAAGGCAACGAGACCGGAGGCGAAGAGTCCGATCTGCATATCGCAGACTATATCGTGTATGTAGGGGCGCACAAGTAGGCACACAAGCAGGAGACATAAGTAGGAAACAAGTGCGTTGAAAGTGAAAGAAAAAAGCCCGGCGAGTTGGTCGGGCTTTTCTCTTTGGTTTGTATTGGCTGATTGGTTGGTGACTGGGTTTAGTTGTCCGAGAGGTATGCGCCCGAGCGAGCGGTGTTGTCTACGGGGACGCCTCGGAATCGGCGAGGCTCGACCGGGACCCACTCGCGATTCGGATCGTCGAGCTCGACATCGGGAAGTTTTTCATCGGGATACTCGATTCCATCACGCAGGGCGACCTTCAAGAGACGCGCGTCCGCACCGGGGACAGCCATCGTGTTGGTGAGATTGGCCCGGCGTTTGGTCTGGTCATAGATTTCCCATTGCATAATGTCGGGGCGACGGGTCGTGCCTTCTTTGGCTTTGTTGGCTTGGAACCGGACGGTGACTTTTTGACCTATTGGGACATCAACCGTCCAGAGCGGCTCGTTGTCGCGCTGGTCATAAAGGGTGACGGTGAGGGGCTCGAAGGGGGTCGAAATATAGGTAAAAGAGTCGGTTGAGCGCATGTGCCCGCCTGGGGAGTTGGAGACGAGTTGTTTGATGCACCCGCTCATCAGGGCACTGGCCAAAAACATGGCGATCAGGACGAGGGCGGATTTATATGTGGTGTTCATTGATGTCGTCTCCGGCTCGCTCATTTGAGCGAAAAAACAGTCGAATGCTCGCTACATGATAGGTCATTGGGATCGGGAACAGGCAAGCATGGGGTTTATCGGTAAGATAAGGAGCGAATCATAAGAATAGGGTTCGGGAAAGAGGATCAGATGATGGATATGGCACATATATTTCGGATTGGTCATGGGTACGATCTGCATCGCCTCGAGGTTCGCAGGCCTGCGGGCAAGGGGCGGGCATTCGTGCTCGGGGGGGTTGAGATCGAGCATGATCGAGGTCCGATCGCCCATTCCGATGGCGACGCCCTGCTCCACGCAGTTACCGATGCCTTGCTTGGCGCGATCGGTGAGCCTGATATCGGGCAATTGTTCCCCGACCACGATCTTCGGCATGAATCACAGGATTCACGGGTATTTCTCGAAGAGGCCATCAAAAGGGTGCGGAATCAGGGATATCAGCTCATCAATCTTGATGCAACGGTCATCTGCGAGAAACCTAAGCTGAGTGTATACAAAGAGTTGATGCGGGCCAATGTGGCGGCCGGGTTGGGGGTGGAGATCGGGCAGATCAACATCAAAGCCAAGACCCACGAAGGCGTCGATGCAATCGGGCGAGGGGAAGCGATCGAGGTACATTGTGTGGTGCTTTTGGGAAGGGACTAGGTTGTGTCCAACGGCTCGGTCGGGGCACCCAGAAAAAACAAACGAGTCCGCAGACATGACTTCGACCTTTTGCCCCTTCCTGCGCCTCGCGGGGAAGGACAATACCGCTGTCTGTCGCCCATTACCCACTCCTTCGTGATATACTTCCTCCTATGGCCCCAAAAACTCCATATCCGGTGCGCGTGATTGCGATGATGAACCAGAAGGGAGGCGTGGGCAAGACCACGACCACCGTGAATCTGGCGGCAGCCATTGCGCGGATGGGGCGCAAAGTACTCATTGTTGATCTCGATCCCCAAGCCCACGCGACGCTCCATGTCGCGGGCGAACGCGAGGATGATCCAGATCAGCCCACCGTCTATGACCTCTTACTTGATCCCGAGTTTGAGTTGTCCGATTGCGTCCGAAATGTGGACGAGTGTTTGGACATTGTGCCCGCCGAGACCGACTTGGCAGCGGTCGAAACCGAGTTGGCCGGTCAAACCGATCGGAACCAGAAGCTCATGCGGGCGATCGAGGCCGGGACGACCGATCATGAGTTCATCTTGCTCGATTGTCCCCCAGCGTTGGGGCTTTTGACGCTCAATGCGCTCGCAGCAGCTCAGGAAGTCATCATCCCGATGCAGGCGCATTTCCTCGCGTTGCAAGGCGTGAGCAAACTCCTCGAAACCGTTGGCCTCGTCCGCGAGCAGATCAACGCTCGGCTTCGCGTCGCGGGGGTGGTCTTGTGCATGCACGATGCACAAACTTCGCACTCGAAGGAAGTGGTGGCCGATCTCGAACGGTTCTTCGAGGGTCAACGCAACACGCCGACAGCGTGGAGCAGCGCACGGGTGTATCACCCGGCGATCCGACGCAATATCAAACTCGCTGAGTGCCCGAGCTTTGGGCAAACCATTTTTCAATACGCCATGTGGGCACCGGGCGCGATGGACTACAAAAAACTTGGCGAAACCATCGTGGCCGAGTGGGATCGCGCGTTGGCCGTCGCCAAGGCGAGCGATCTGAGCGAAGCCGAGATCCGGGTACTCAAGGGCGCCTCGGCCATGCTCGAACGCGAACCAAACGCAGAGGCTGCGGTTGAATCAAATGAATAACCAATCGGATGCTTTGCGATCGGTTTTCCGTGTCGGATTTGTGCTTTATACGCTGGCACTGCTGACGGCGACGCATTGGCCTGGATTGACGGTGCATGGGCCTGTGGATCGGACAGATTTGCTGATCCATGTCGGCGTATTTTTTGTATGGACTTGCTTGCTTTTTGCCACGCAATGGGTCGCAGCTGGCGGGTGCGGTTGCTTCAAGCGTCGGCTGGTGTGGACGGGTGTTGCTGGAGTTGCGTTTGGATTCTTCGATGAACTCACACAGCCCATGTTTTCCCGGGTGGCGGATCCTTGGGATATGGCAGCCGATGCGGTCGGGGTGCTGATGGCGTGTGGGGTGATTTGGGGGTGGGGGAAGATGAAAAGCAGCAAAGCGGGAAGGCAGCAGAGCTGCAAGTAAGAGGGGGAGAAGAGATGGGGAAAATGAACGGCGCTCTCCTTCAGCCCGCAGGATGAAGGAGGATCTTGCGGGTTCGGGCAGTTGAAGAACCTTCTTTGCCCTACCGGGTCAAAGGAGGGCACCCGGCAGAGAAGATGGAGATTTGGCAACCGCATAGACATGCTGTACAGTGGTCGAGTCGTTTTCGTCTGCCCCGATGGGAAGGGGCGTTTTAAGAAGGAGAATATCGTGAAATGTCGAAATGTCGAAGTGTCAGCAGAGTTCTCGTTTTTATTTTTCTGACTATATTTCCACAGTTATCATTTGCCCAAATTGGGAATGAGAATTTGCTCGTACCAGTTAACATGGATGATCCATATTCGTACGACAAGATTTTTGTATCGAACCTTGTAGCCGATTTGTACGATGAACAATTTAGTTTTACCAGTTCGGCACTATGGGTGGGCGAGCATCTTAATGACGATCCGGCACAGCCACGAGTACTGGGATTCACAAATCAGGTCCCGGTTCATGACGCTGAGGAGGTTGGTGTCAACAAGAATGTGACATTCTCAGAGATTTCGAGACTTTCAGCACCGTGGCTTGGATATACGACAAGTAGTGATGTTTCATCAGTTTCAGGGGTTCCATTTTTCTATGAAATAGAAGAATACGGCGAAGTGGTTTTTGGATGGTTAGACAATTCAGATGGCGTGTCACGGCTAGTTGTAGGGATAGTGCTTGTATTAAACTTCGAGGTTATTGATCCAGCGGGCGAACGGGCTGAGTTGTTCTTTGAACGATTTTATCCGGTCAAACGGTTTTTTAATGAGAATCAAGCAAGTGATTATGCCCAAGATTTGGCCGAAGACATCGATCTTAGATACGAACTAGAATCAGGAGGAGTTGGTTGTTCGACGCTTCCTGCGGGAAATGAACGGGAGTGGTGCTATTGCTTAACTACTATTTATATAAACTATGATAGGGACAAAACCAGTTGCCTAGGGGAGCCAGATCTTGGCGAGGCAATTAGAGTTGGTGTGGCAGCGGGTGCCGGGGCGGCGGTAAGTAGAGGAATTATCAGGAGAATTGCAAAGAGGGCCTCTGGTGTATGGGGGACTGTAACTTTGGGAGTGGGTGGTTTTATTCTTGGATCGACCACAATGTATGGCGGGCAGTATGCTCAATGTATGATTCGGGCGAAATCCACCAAGGATGCTGCGATCAACCATGCTACGAATGCTAAAAATCAAGCTGACGCGAATGGAACGGCATTTATTTGTCCTACTGGTCCTCGCTAAATTTTACTATGTCATTTGTCAAGTTTAAAAAATGGATTGCATTTGGTTTTAATCCAGGCTACGCAAGAATGAAAATTCTTGCGTAGCTTTTATATGTTGAGATAACATCATTGCTCGGTAAAGCAGCACAGTATACGACAGGAATTGAGGGGGCTTTGGGCGGGCCTATCTCTTGGATTGCTGGGAGTGCCATGCTTTTTATATTTATCCGGATGATGTATCAGTTTGCTTGTGAAGCAAAAAATGCGACCAATCTACTTAGTGAAGGGAAGTTGCCGTGTATTAAATGCGGATATCCATTATTGGATGACGAGTCTCTTCCTTGCCCTGAATGTAGAAAGAATCTAGAGCATTCAGAAGTGATTGAGTATTGGAAAAACGAAATTTGGTTACCCCTTTTCCACCAAATGTTGCTCGTTAAATCTGTGGAGTCTCTGACCAACCAAAGACTCCGACCTGATCTACTCGAAATCGGGTTCGATTGCCGGGTGCCCCGACTCGCCTCTTGAGCGCAGTCGGGTTTTGGACTGGTTGCTGTGATATTCGCCCGACTGCGCCGGGGCATCCATAGCGAGAGTTGGATTAAACGAGCCGCGACCGTGAGGGAGCGGTCTTCGCATTTGAGTTTGGGAAGAAAAGACTACTCCCTCACGGTCGTGGCTCGTTGGGAAGGGGGCAAACTCGCCCATTTGAGGCGAAAAGTGGGGGGATTGGTCGATTGAATGGGCGTGTCTCTCGATAAGGAACCACAACACGATTCGCCCGTCTCGACGCATGAAGATGGGATCGGCAAGGACACGCGGACGGTGGCGGGGTTGACGCTGGTGTCGCGGGTGTTGGGGTTGGCGCGGGATCTGGTGACGGTGCGGGTGTTTGGGGATACAGCCATCGGCTCGGCGTTTGCAGCGGCGTTTGCGATTCCCAATATGTTCCGAAGGCTCTTCGGCGAAGGTGCACTCTCGGCAGCGTTCCTTCCTGAATACACACGGATGGCCGACGATGATCCGGGCAAGGCCGATGCGTTTGCGTCGTTGACGATCGGGTTGCTGGCCTTGGTGACGGGGATCATCACGATCGTGATCGAGTTGGGATTGCTCGCTGCGGTGATGTATTCGAGCGATGATCCCGATCGAGCGTATTCGTTGAAGCTCGTTATGGTGATGCTGCCGTTCATGCCTGTGGTTTGCGTGGCGGCGATCTTGGGCGGGATGCTCCAAAGCCACGGCAGGTTCGGGCCTTGGGCGGCGGCTCCGATTTTGTTGAACTTGTGTATTATCGCAGCGGCCCTGCCTTACTTTTTCATTGAAGGTGCCGATGCGGGGCTCTGGGCGTATGTGATCGGGATTGCAGCGGTGGTGTCGGCGGTGCTGCAAGTGGTTTGGTCAATCTGGTGTTTGCGGGGTAGGGTGAAATGGACAACGGGGGTCTCGCAGGCGCGGGTTGAAGCCAAGGCGATGCTGTGGCGGATGGTGCCTGTGATGATCGGGCTGGGGACGCTGCAACTCAATGCGTTTGCTGATACGGTGATCGCGATGTATCCCAACTGGATCGGCCCGACGATCTTTGGGTATGACTATCCGCTCGATGAATCATCCAATGCGGTGTTGTTCTATGCGCAGCGGCTCTATCAGTTCCCGCTTGGGGTCTTCGGTATTGCCGTGGCGACGGCGGCGTTCCCGGCGCTCTCGCGGGTGGCAGGTAATCAGGAGCGCTTCGCCGAGATGCTCCGTCGCGGGGTTCGGCTGAGTCTGTTTATTGGATTGCCTGCGAGTGTGGGGCTGATGGTCGTTGGAGGTGATCTGATTCGCGTGATGTATTCAGGATTCGGCGATGGATTTTCAGAAGAAGGAATCGTGCGGGCCAGCGCCGTGTTGATGGGATATGCAATCGCGGTGTGGGCATATTCGTTGAACCAGTTGTTTACACGGGCGTTCTATGCCAGTGGCGATACAAAGACACCGATGACGATCGCGCTGGTGATGGTGGGGTTCAATGTGCTGCTCAATGTGGTGCTGATCTGGTGGCTCAAGGAAGCGGGGTTGGCGTGGTCGACCGCGATTTGTGCCGTTGGGCAGACAATTGTGCTGGTGATTGCTGCGAGACGAAAGTTGGGATTAGGACTTTTTACGGGAGAATCGCAGGCCTTTGGGCTGATTTTGGCAGGATCCGCAGTGATGACAGGGGCTTTGCTTGGAGTTTCCCGGATCGATCCCTCCGGGATCAGTTGGGGCGGCGAGTTGGTACGGGTGTTGGTGTTGACGAGCGTGGGTGTAGTGGTTTATGGGGTTTGGTCGATACTGATGAAGATGGATGAACTTGGCTGGTTGCTTTCGCGATCGACCAGTGTACAAGATTCAGAGTAAGGAGCCTGCAATGGCAATGCACAATACCAAAGTGGAAACAAAGCGCAAGATGACGGTCTTCACGCTCATCGCCTTCGCCATGGTCGCAGTGGCCCTTAGCGGGTGTAATACTGTCCGAGGTGTGGCCAAGGATGTCACCGAGGCAGCCGATGCGCTTGATCCAGGTGAATAAGATTGTTCATGACCAAACCGATTGACCTTTCGGAAAAACCAATCATCATCACCGGCGCATCGAGCGGGATCGGCGCGGCGACGGCGGTTGCGTGCGCCCACGCAAGGATGCCCGTGGCGCTCTTGGCACGCAGCGAAGACAAACTCGAAAAAGTGAAAGAACAGATCGAGCGAGATGGCGGTAAAGCGATGATCGTGGTGGGGGCGGTTGAAGAGGTCGATGCCAACACCGAGTTGATCGCCAAAGCCCAAGAGGCATTCGGGGATGTGTATGGTGCCATTGCCAATGCGGGGTATGGACAAGAGGCGCCGTGCGCGACGATGCCCGTTGCCGATATCCGTGCGATGTTTGAGGTGAACTTCTATGGCTCACTCAATCTCGTCCAGCCAATGCTGGCCCAGTTTCGTCAACGCGGCTCAGGTCATGCGATGATGGTATCGAGTGGGCTCTCGAAAATCGGGTTGCCTTACTATGGGGCGTATTGTGCAACCAAAGCAGCGCAGGATCATTTCTGCCGGGCGATGCGTTTGGAACTTGTTGGCACTGGGGTGATGGTGTCGAGTGTGCACCCGGTGTTGACCAAAACTGAGTTTCACTCAGCAGCTGCTCAAAAATCAGGTGGGAAACTCAAGATCCATCGCCCTGCCAGGATGCAGACCGCCGAGACGGTGGCCGATGCGATTGTGCGGTGTTTGAGAAAACCCAAAGGCGAAGTGTGGACGAGTTGCCCATCGCGGGTTGGGCTTGGGGTGAGTGTCATGATGCCGGGGGTGACGGACTGGGTGTTGAAACGGATGGTAAAGAGGTCATAGAAGAGGTCATCGATCATGGGGAAGAGCCGGGCACAGTCCACTAGGCCATAAGTCTTTCGCGCCCTAGGGCTCTGCGTGTGTCGGCAAGTTGGCCATAGTGCATGGTGGGATGCATGATCGAGACGGCGAGGCATTGTCCAATGGTACCAAAGAAGTCTTTCCATTCATCGGGGCAGCCGATGGCCGGGTTGTCGAGATCGGCATTGGTGATCGAATCAAGGTAGACGAGGAGTTCTGCTTGGGCTGATTCAAAATAACCCATCAGCTCATCGAATGGGGGATAGTCCGACGCGTTGGTGGTGGGCTCGGATTTGAAATCGAACTGATCTTTGAGTGCGTGGAGTGGGCAGGTCTTTTGGCCTTGGATTATCTCGTGGAGGATCGAAGAGTCGGAGTAGGCCAGATGCCCTAAAATCCAGAGGGCGTGGTTGCCGCCTTTGACGGTGGGCTGGGCAAGTGGTTCATCTTTGAGGTCTTCGATCAGGCTCCGTGTCCACTGGCGTGAGGTAATGAGGGATGATTTGATGAAGTCGGTGGCATGCATGGGGTTCTCCTAGGTCGGTTTTTCTTCCACATGCACGGTAGGCCTTTGGCCGGGTATCTGTCAAGTCAGGTGAAGAGAACCTCTCACATGCTGTCGGATTTTTTATCGAGCGGAATCCACACCGTGACGGCAAACCCTGGTGGGAGGTATTCGATGGTCGTGCGGTAAACATAGAAATCGTTGGGATCGTGCTTGATGCGTTTGAAGACGGAAGCTTGGAGGTTTTTGAGTTGCGGAATTTCGCGTGTGTTGATGCGGTCGATCCCCATGCCGAGTCCGATGGCTTGAGGTTCGTCGTCCATGCGATAGGAAGTGTCGTCTGGTTTATAGCTCTGGGTGCTTGGGTTGAACCCGAATCGTTCGATGGTGAGCTTTGGTGGTTTGGCCTGATGGTAGAGGTCTTTGTGGATGATGGTGTCAAAGATGTTGATGTCGGCGGGGAGGACGGGCGCGTGGTGGACGACTTCGTGGGTGCGATCTTGGGTTTGGTATCGTTCGAGTGAACGGGCAATGCGTTGGCCGAAGAAGATGGTGATGGGGGTGTTGATCTGGGGAAAGTCAGAAGCGAGGACCAGGCGAAGTTCGTCGCCGCTGGGTTCGAGGGTGAGGGCTTCAGGAGGAATGGATCCGAACTGGTGGAGAAGTCGAAGCCTCGGGTCGGGGTCGAGATCGCCATCGAGTGTTTCAAGTGCCGGGTCATGGACACCGGGTTTACGGGTGTAAACTTTTCCGGAGAAGACGACGGGTGATGGTCCGATGCGGAGTCTTCGCAGGTCAACATATCCAGCAGCCGCGACGACATCGACCTTGGTGTCAAGATTCTCGGAGGGAACAAGGATTCCCGAAACATACCGAACGGTTGCACGAAGTCCAAGGAGTTGGGACATTCCGATGGAAACTTGGCGGAGTGCTTTTTTGTTGGCGGCCTCGCGTGCTTTGGGAACCTCGGCGGAGAGTGCGCCGTCGAGTCCGGTGCGTCCTTCTGGGAATTTCTGAAGGAGGGCCTCGTACGCTTGGACGACTTGCCGGGCCGACTGGGTGGCTTCTGGGGGCGAACCGGCATACCGGGCCGCATCAATAATGAGCCCGAGGCCCTTGGGGGCAGGTGATTCGTAAAGGATGGTGTAAGGACATTCGTCGCTCATCATTCGGGAAAGTCGCCAGGATTGGGTGCGATCGAGGGAGAGGACTTCGCCGATATCGTTTGGTTTGGGCCCAAGCCCGGTGAGCGGTTCGATGAGGTCTCGCATGGCCAGTTGCAATTTTCGCCCCAAATCCGCCAATTCGAGCATGAGATCACCACCGGAGTCTGTTTCCGGGAAATATTTTTGGGGAAATTTGCCGGGCATGTGCATCTTTTTGCTTGAATCCATCGAATGATCCCGTAGTATATTTCTGTGCAACGCTTCTGAGAAACAAATCGTCCGTTTCCCTTCAGTATTCTGCGTTGCGTCCCAATGTGCATAAGATGGTATGCACTTTTCAGGAGTTTCACAATGAAAAAGACAGCAGTCCTCACTTTGGCAGCATTGGCCGGGGCAATCTCGTCGGCTCATGGGCAGGTTTCGACCTTTTCCTATACGGGAGAAGTGATTGAAATCGTTGATGAGCTTGGGATCTTTGGTCCTGTTGAAGTTGGGAGCGAAGGCAGCGGGGGCTTTGTGCTCGATCTTGATGCCGAGGCATACGATCTGCCCTCCGGTGCGAGAGGTTTGTTCGATGCATTAGGCGCCAATGTGGCATTGGGTGATTTTGATATTGATGGGGCGGCAGATCCCGAGCACTTCCTCTATGTCACAGCCAGCGACAACATCATGCTCGGCGAAGATGAGGAAGATTTTGATGTTCTTGAGGTTGTTTTATCTGCAGGTGCATCCCAAGCGTACGATTTTGGATCTGTTCGCGTGATTTTGGTTGGGACGAGCGACTGGTTTGAGCATGTCGAGACGCTTCCTGATCCGCTTTCAATGGGATTTGAGAACTTGCTGAGTGCCGAGGTCGTCATTGAGTTTTCCCAATTCCAAGGCGATGGTGGGGGGGGCGGCTCCCCCGGAGATGGTGATGGAAGCGGTGACATTATCATACTCAGCTCCCGTGCGGTTCTTGATATCAGTTCGTTGGTGAGTGCCAGTGGATTTGTTGCAACCATTGGCTGTCGAAGCTTCCAGTTTGCTGCTCCGGTTGCGGTGTTTGACTTCTTTGACATTTCAGAGTTCATTACGGAGTTCACAGCCCAGACACCTGCTGCGGACATGAATTCTGATGGGATGTTCAACTTCTTCGACATCACGGAGTTTATTAACCAAGTTCAGACCAGCTGTTCGAACTGACTTATGTGCAGGCCTACTCAGGCGAGTCGTTTGACCTGCGTAGGTAAGATCGGACAGTGCGCCCTCGCTGGTGGACTTCGCTTTACCCCAAGCGTTGTCCACCAGCCTATTTTTGGAGATGGCCGCAGTAGGGAAAGCCGTCGGGAAAAAAGCCGCATCAGATGATGCGGCTTTGTGGAGTGTCGTTGGGAGATGGGGGGCGGGCTTGAAGCGGTTCTGCCACGAACAGGTTAGATTTTTGGACCGCCCGAGCGGATATCGTCGGGGAGATCGAACTGGGCGTCGTTCTCACGGAAGAGTTGAGCGAGTTTTTGGGCTTGGGTGTCGTAGGCCGCTTTGTCTGCCCATGTATTGCGTGGGTCGAGCACTTCATCGGGAACGCCTGCAACGGTTGTGGGCATGTGGAGTCCAAAGATTGGGTGTTCGGTGGTCTCGGCCTGATCGAGTGAGCCGTTGAGGATGGCGGTGACCATTGCACGGGTGTAGGGAAGCGAAAATCTTTTGCCTTGGCCACCGGCGGGGCCTCCGGACCATCCGGTGTTGAGCAGCCAGACATGGGCGCCGTGTTCCTTCATGCGATCGGCGAGCATATTTGCGTATTGGGATGGTCGGCGTGGCATGAACGGGCCACCAAAGCATGGCGAGAAGTTGGGGGTTGGTTCGTTGACCCCTTCTTCGGTGCCTGCGAGTTTAGAGGTGTACCCATTGATGAAGTAGTACATCGCCTGTTCTGGGGTGAGTCTGGAGACAGGAGGCATGACGCCAAAGGCGTCTGCGGTGAGGAAGATGACATTTTTCGCGTGCCCACCGATCGATGGAATTTGGGCACCGGGGATGAAATCGACGGGGTAGGTGACGCGGGTGTTCTGGGTGATCGAAACATCGTCGTAGTCAGGGATGCGGGTGATGGGGTCGATGATCGTGTTTTCGAGGACGGAACCAAAGCGAATGGCATCCCAGATCTGGGGCTCCTTTTCGCGGGTGAGTCCGATGACTTTGGCATAGCACCCGCCTTCAAAGTTGAAGATACCTTCGGGTCCCCAGCCGTGTTCGTCGTCGCCGATGAGTGCGCGGTTTTCGTCAGCGGAGAGTGTTGTTTTTCCGGTGCCCGAGAGGCCGAAGAAAAGGGCGACATTGGTTGGGTCGTCTTTGGCGATGTTGGCCGAGCAGTGCATGGGGAAGACGCCGACCTCGGGCATGTCGTAGTTCATGGCGTAGAAGAGTGACTTCTTCATTTCGCCAGCATATTCGGTTCCGATGATGATGACGATGCGTTGTTCAAGGGATTGGGCGATGAATGTTTCGGAGGTGACGCCGAGGGCGGATTGCTCTTCAGGAGTGAGCTTATGTGATCCAGCGTTGATGACGGTCCAATCGTGTGTCCATGACCCATCGCCGGCGTCGGAAGCAGATCCGGGTCTGATGAAGAGTGTCTCAGCAAAGAGTGAGTGCCACGCCATGGTGGTGATGACCTTGACGCCGAGTCTGCATTTGGTGTCTGCGCCGGTGAAACCTTCGAAGACGAAGACTTCGTCTTGGCTGTTGATGTATTTGGTGGCGATGTCGAGGGCGGTGTCGAACTGGGTTTGGGTGATGGGTTGGTTGACCTTGTTCCAGTTGATGTTGTCATGGATGGCGGGGGAGTCGACGAGGTATTTGTCTTTGGGTGATCGTCCGGTGCGGTCGCCGGTGTTGACGCATACGCATCCATTGGCTGCGAGCTGCCCTTCGCCTTTGAGGATCACGCGTTCCATGAGCGCAGCGGGAGAGAGATTGGTGTGGGTGCGTTGTGGGGAGAGGTCGAGTTGATCGGTGACCGCGCTCATAATCAGGCTCCTCATGTCCTTTGCCCCGATTGGATGGTCCATGAACGGGGTGTTTAAAATCGGGCTTGGGTTGGATATTGGCGGAAGTGTTTGGTATCCGAGATATCCGCTCTTGTGTCAGGTCTGAATTGTAGCCCAGAGGGGGGGGAAATGTTGTGAATTCTGAGGAGTTGAAGGCAGACTTTGGGGAGGTTGTGGTGCTATATTTGGAGACACGACGGGCGAAAGTGTTTGTCTTGTCGATGGTGGACGTAGCTCAGTTGGTAGAGCACCTGGTTGTGATCCAGGATGTCGCGGGTTCAAGCCCCGTCGTTCACCCTTATTTGTTGAAAATCATTTGTTGAAAATCGGTTGTTGAAAACAGGCCGAAAGAGGAAGAGAAGATTCGGAAGGTTTGTGAGACGGCGCGGGCGATCAGAGGTAATCTGGGATGGTCTGGGGAAGACCATTTTTTTATGACCGTTTTTGATGATGCCCCTCTGGGCGGTGTTTGGCTGAGAGGGTTGATTCGTGACTCGAGCTCAGGGGACAATGAGGACCCTGGAGATGTGCTCGGCGAGGAGCTCGTACACAACATCAATATCGCCATCGGCCAAGCGGACGCACCCCATGGATTCGTCACTTCCGATCGAACTTGGATCGATGGTACCGTGGAGCCCGAGGGAGGTGAGCGAACTATATTGTCCGACACCGGTGATCCCGATCCAGTATTCGCCGATGGGGTTGTCAGGGTCGTCTGGGCTGTATTGTTCGCGTGCGTCGCGTGGGTTGACCCATCCCGGATTTTCGAGCTTGTTGGCCGAGACGACGAACTCGCCGACGGGTGTGCCATCGTTTGAGCCTAAGCCGACATCGAATGATTTGATGTAAAGCCAAGAGTCTGGGTCGGCGGGTGAGCCGTGGAAGATGTCGAGTCGGTGGGCGGATTTGTGGACGACGGCATGGAATGGGCCTCGGACGAGTTTGATATTCTGACCGAGTCTGATTTTGGATGGGTCAGCAATCTGGTTGATGCGTGCGATGAGTTTCCAGTGGGTGGCGAGTTCTCTGCGGGCGGCGATTTTGGAGAGTGAATCGCCGGATTTGACAGTGTAGGTTTCGGCCATCGGATCGTTGGGGTCGACGACGGGGGAGAAGAGGAGTTGGTTGTTGATGATGGTAAGTTCATCACGAAGATACTGGGCCTGTGTGTGGGTGATGTTGGCACTAAGGAGTGTTTGGGAAAGGAGTTTGCGGGCACCGACACGATCGTTTTGGGCAACGAGTCGTTGGGCAGCATCGAGTTGGAGTCGAATCCCGGCGGGGTTGTTGCTTTCACGCTGAGTCTGGGGTGGGGCAACCGGGGTGGATTGGGCTTGGTCGATTGCGGTGGAAAGGATATCGGTATTGGTGGTGCGGGGGGCAGCAGGGGCAGCAGGGGCAGCAGGGGAGACGGTGCCTAAAACCTGCTCGACCTCTTGGACCGGATCAGGGCGATCGTCTGCGCCTGGGAGCGGACGGGCTGGTGAGTTGCGGATAACCAATGGTTCGTTCTCTTGAGGCGTAGGCGATGGGGTTGCTTGGGCAAGGGCGTTTTCGTTGGTGGCGTTGGTCTGGTCTTGGTCGGCTGCGAGTTTGCTGGCCCGTGGTCGAATCAGGGTGAACCAAAGCAAACCGATGAGGACGAGAATCACGATGACGGTGAAGAGCTTGCGGATCGGGCCTGCGCTTGATCGACGGTAGTGGACTTGCGAGGATCGCGTGGCGTTTCTCGAAGATTGGCTTGGTAGGCTCATCCGTGGTACCTCTGGTCTCTGTAATGGCTGGAATCATGGGTCTTATGTGTGATCGAGTTCGCCCATTTCAGTGATGATCCGATTCATCGGGTGATCGTGTGGTTCAGTGGGAACGGCATCGACGATTTGGCACGAGAAGCATACGCCGACGATTGGCGGGGGGGGGGAGGTGAGGGATTCGATCAGTCGATCGTAGAATCCTGCACCCCGGCCAAGCCGATTCAAATCGCGGTCGAATGCGAGCCCAGGGACCAAGATCAGGTCGATGTCGCATGGTTCTAGCAATGGGCATGTCGATATGGGCGTCCGCACGCCATATCGACCGATTTTGAGATCGGTGTCCAGATTGCGAATCCGAGCGGGGTGCATGGATTTGGAGTCCCAGTCGATGGCGGGGATGCAAAGGCGCTTGCCATCATCAAGGGCGGTGGTGATGAAGGAGTCAAGGGAGATTTCACACGGGAGAGCGGCGTAGGTGAGGATGGTGGTGGCGGATCGGTAGAACGCTGAAGTCAAGAGATGGGTGGCGAGGTGTTGATTGGCGGTGGCGCGGCAGGCAGGGGAAATGTTTGCAAGAATGGATTTGGCGGTAGTGCGGAGGGCAGTTTTGGTGGGGGCGGGATGCACAGTGTTCGATGGTAGGGTGTTTTTTCCTGCTTGTGTCTTGATACAAACGAGAGGTCCCCATAACCGTTTCTTCAGACGCCGTAAGTGAGAAAACTCTGAAAAAGAGCAATTTTAGGAGATTTTCCATTGCTTGAGGAGTTCTTTGTCGCTAATCTGTTCGCTCGCACACTTATTACTCTAAAGAGGAAGTTTTCATGCCCATCAGTCCGTGTATCAACTTGTTTGTAGACAATCACTTCGGGCGTTTTGTCTGTGTTTTTGTGCTCGCCGCGGCAGGTTCGCATGCGTCTGCCCAAGCCTTGCCTCCAGTTCCTTTTCCGCCGGAGAATCCATTTACTCAGGCCAAGGCAGATTTGGGTAAAATCTTGTTTTGGGATGAGCAACTTTCGAGTGACAACACGATGTCGTGTGGTTCGTGCCATCAGCCTGCGGTTGGTGGGACTGATGAACGCCGGGGGACACATCCTGGTCCTGATGGTATTTGGGGGACAGATGATGATATTGTTGGTTCTCCTGGCGTGATTTTTCAGGACTCGTTGGATGATTATGTGGTTTCGCCGTTGTTTGATCTCGATGTTCAGGTCACTGGGCGTCAGGCCCCGCCTGCGGTGATGGCAATGTATGCACCTGAGTTGTTCTGGGATGGGCGGGCTGGCTCGACATTTACAGATCCGTTGACGGGTGAGCTTTTGATTGCTTCGGGTGGTGCTCTTGAGAGTCAGGCGGTTGGACCTCCGACCAGTGGTGCGGAGATGGCGCATCAGAATCGTGATTGGGCACAGATTCTTGCCAAGCTTGCCGGTGCAAGGCCTTTGGCGTTGGCATCGAATCTTCCGGCAGATATGGCAGCGGTGATTGCTCAAGGAAAAACTTATCCGGAAATGTTTGAGGAGGTTTTTGGTGATCCGGAGTTGACTGCTGGTCGTGTTGCAATGGCGATTGCAACTTACGAGCGGACACTGGTTCCTGACCAGGCTCCGTACGATCTCTTCATTGCAGGGGACGAGAGTGCGTTAACATCGCAGCAGCAGATGGGACTTTCGATGTATCGTGCATCGTTGTGTAATGCATGCCATAGTGGGGCAGAGTTTACGGATAACTCGTTCCGAAACATTGGTGTTCGCCCTTTGGCTGAGGATATGGGTCGGTTTGAAGTGACACAGGATAGTGCCGATCGTGGTCGTTTTAAGACGCCTTCACTTCGCAACACCGGATTGCGTGATCGGTACATGCACACGGGAACGCAGAGTACGCTTCAAGAGGTCTTTGACTTCTATGCCCATCGCAATGGGTTGGTTCCCTTCCCGCAGAATCTTGATCCGTTTGTGATCAATCCAATCATCTTTGTTCCACCAGTCGAGGCAGCGATTATCGACTTCCTCGCCAATGGGTTGACCGATCCACGCGTGGCCAATGAGACTTTCCCGTTCGATCGTCCGGTGCTCTATGCCGAGTTGCCCGATGCCAATCCTGCGGTTGTCGAGTCGGGGACTGTTGGTTCGGGCGGGTTTATTCCGGAGATGGTTGCGGTGACGCCTCCAAATTTGGGCAATGATGGGTTCAAGGTCGGCGTGAATCGCGCCTTGGGCGGTGCTCAAGCGTGGGTGGCGGTGTCGAGTTCAGCTCCAGTTGGCGGGGTGGTTGTACCGGATGAACTTTTGGGCCCGATCACACTCGAAGGGTCAAGCGATGGCGACGGATTCGGGACGATGCACTGGCCGATTCCCAATGATTTGACCCTCGATGGACAAGTTCGGTACATGCAATGGCGTATTGCCGATCCTGCAGCAGCCGATGGTATTGCCTACTCGGCAGTGGCACATTTTACGATCTTCTGTTCAATGACTGGTGTGTGTGTCAATCCTTGTCCTGCTGATTTGACTGGTGATGGCGAACTTAACTTCTTCGATATCTCTGCCTTCCTCGTGGCCTTTGGTGCCCAGGACCCGGCAACAGACTTCACCAACGATGGTGAATTCAACTTCTTTGATATCTCCGCCTTCCTCGAAGCTTTCAATCAGGGATGTCCATGAGTGATTCGTGACTGACGCAACATTCTTGCTGATTTGCGGCTGGCTGATTCGATCAAAATGCAGTGTGACATCCGCCCGGCTTTTTGGTCGGGCGGGTGTTGTTTTGTGCTGATTTGTGGGGCCGAGATTGGTCGAGATTGATAGGGAAGAAGTTTGGAGCGATGGGGAGGGTCAGTCGATTATGTGCACAGAGTGATAATCAGGGCACTTCACTTCCCGATTGTGGTCATCGATGGAAAGCCAGACTCGGCTGGCGAGTCGACACCTCTTTGAGTGTTTATGAATATGCTTGGCGCATGTGTTTGCGGGCGCGGGCTTGGTCGAGGTGATGTTTGAGGATTTTTTCGGCCCCGATGTCCTTGGGCTTGTAGTAGTGTTTTTCGACGCCAAGGTAGTCCTGTCCGGTGAGTTGGTCAGTGCTGTTGTGGGCGTATTCGTAGTGCTCAGCTTCGAGGTTGCGAACGCGATGGCCTGAGCCATCGGCTGATGCTTGAGGCGAGGTGTTGGGATCTCGCAAGTACATTGGGACAGGTAGGACACGGTTGTTACGGACATCATCGAGGGCGGCGTCGATGGCTTGGTAGGCCGCGTTGGATTTGGGGCAGCATGCCAGATAGGTTGCGCACTGGGCGATGGTGATCCGGGCTTCGGGCATGCCGAGGCGTTCGGTGAGGTCCCAACAAGACTGGGCGATCACCACAGCTCGCGGATCAGCATTGCCGATGTCTTCGCTTGCGAGGATTGCCAGACGCCTGCAAATAAAGCGTGGATCTTCGCCGGCGTCGAGCATTCTGGCAATCCAGTAGAGGGCTGCATCGGGGTCGGAGCCTCGGATGGATTTGATCATGGCCGATGCGGCGTCGTAGTGTCCGTCGTCGCCGTAGTTGGCGAGTTTCTGTTGGATGGAGTTTTCGGCGAGGGCTTTGGTGATGTGGATCGTGGGTGTGTTGGGTTGGTTTGAAGCATCGGGCCCGAAGCCCGTTTTACCGGAAGATGAGAGGACGGCGACTTCGAGGGCGGTGAGGGCTCTTCGTGCGTCGCCTTCGGATTTGACTGCCCAGACTTGCAGCGCTTCGTCGGCGATGGTGATGTTGCAGTTCGGGAAGGCATCGGGATGGGCGATGGCGTTGCCGATGAGTTCGATGGTTTCGTTTTTGGAGAGGGATTCGAGGCGGAAGAGGGTCGAACGCGAGATCAATGCCGCGTTGACGGCGAAGAGTGGGTTCTCCGTTGTTGCACCGATGAGGGTGATCAATCCGCGTTCGACATCGGCCAAGAGGACATCTTGCTGGGATTTGGAGAAGCGGTGGGTCTCGTCAAGAAAGAGGATGGTGCGTTTGCCCGAATCGCCCAAGATGCGATACGCATCGTCGATGATCTCGCGGATGCGCTTGACGCCGACCGACGCGGCGTTCTCGCGGACAAATCTTCGACTGGTGGCTTTGGCGATGACTTCGGCGAGGGTGGTCTTGCCGGTGCCGGGTGGTCCATGGAGGATGACGGAGGTGAGGGCATCGGCGTCGATCATTCGGCGAAGGAGTTGATCTGGGGCGAGGAGGTGAGATTGGCCGACAATTTGCGAGATGGAGGTCGGACGGATGCGCGCAGCGAGGGGGGCGATGCGGTCGACTGCAGCTTCTCGGTTGGCTTGCCAAAGATCAGACATACGGGAAGTGTATGGGTGGCAAGGGGTGTGTCGGGGTTGGTCGGATGAGAATTGTCGGAATTCCGGATATTTTCGTATGTCTTGTGGAACACTATCTTTGCAAATGCTAACATTGGGTGCATGGATCTGATTCTTTGGGTCATTTTGGTTCTGTTGATCGTCGTTTTGGCGGGTTTTGTCAGCGGTCGTGCCTTTGGGAAGAGGTGGACCCCCGAACTTGGAACGCTCGATGGGGTGCTCTATTTGCTTGGGTTTGGGTACGCCCGTGGGATGCACGATCTGCAGGTTGAAGCCCAGGATGGGGCGTTTGATGATTTGGGTGGGCCGATGATCGTGGTGAGTAATCACTCTGCGGGTGTTGATCCGATTCTGGTGAGTGCATCGGTGCCGACGAAGATTCGATGGATCATGGCGGACGACATGCGGATTCGTGGGATGGGATGGT
>Ga0256839_1001513_pt1 | contig 28066 bp, 27 predicted proteins | sample 354166metaG_FD_185968 | JGI IMG/M metagenome (GOLD analysis project Ga0256839, IMG submission 185968) | Hydrothermal vent microbial communities from Mid Atlantic Ridge, Atlantic Ocean - 354-166 | ecosystem: Environmental > Aquatic > Marine > Hydrothermal vents | place: Atlantic Ocean: Mid... | reverse complement strand
GCGACACGAAATTCCCCAGCACATCGGCCAGATCCTTGTTGATCCCGCCCTGGAAACTTTCCCAAGTGAAATCGCTGTCGGCGCTTTCGGGGGCGTTGCTCAACAACCACCAGCGCCAGTAGTCGGAGGGCATCACCTCCAGCGCCTGATTCATGAAAATCCCGCGCCCCTGACTGGTGGAGAATTTCCCGCCCTCGTAGGTCAGCCAGTTATAGGATTTGATGTAGTCCACCAGCTTCCACGGCTCGTTCGACCCCATCATGGTTGCGGGGAACGACAGGGTGTGGAACGGCACGTTGTCCTTGCCCATGAACTGCACATAATGCACATCGTCCGCGCCCTTGTCGGTGCGCCACCAGCGTTCCCACGCCGCATCGCCCAGATCGTTGGCATGTGCCCATTCTGCCGTCGCTCCGATATATTCGATCGGCGCGTCGAACCAGACATAGAACACCTTGCCTTCCATGCCGGTCCACGGCGCGCCCTCGAACTGCACCGGCACGCCCCAGTCCAGATCGCGCGTGATGCCGCGATCGCGCAGCCCGTCGCCGTCATGCAGCCACTTCCTGGCGATAGATGTCGTCAGAACCGGCCAGTTTTTCTTTTCGTCGATCCACTTGTCCAGCGTCTCGCGCATGGCGCTCTGGCGCAGATACAGGTGCTTGGTCTCGCGCACCTCCAGATCGGTGCTGCCGGAAATGGCCGAGCGCGGATTGATCAGGTCGGTCGGGTCCAGTTGCTTGGTGCAATTCTCGCACTGGTCGCCGCGCGCGTTTTCCGAGCCGCAATTCGGGCAGGTCCCCTCGATATAGCGGTCCGGCAGATAGCGCCCGTCCGCATGGGAATAGACCTGCTTTTCCGACACTTCCTCGATCAGCCCGTTTTCCGCCAGCTTCGCCGCCAGATGCTGCGTCAGCTTGCGGTTTTCCGGCGAAGACGAGCGCCCGAAATAGTCGAACGACAGGCGGAAGCCATCGGCGATATCCTTCTGCACCTGCCACATATCGGCACAGAACTCCGCCACCGGTTTGCCCGCCTTGGCGGCGGCCAGTTCCGCCGGTGTGCCGTGTTCGTCGGTGGCGCAGATATACATCACCTCGTGACCCCGCGCCCGCATGTAGCGCGCGTAAACATCCGAGGGCAACTGGCTGCCGACCAGATTGCCGAGGTGCTTGATTCCGTTGATATACGGCAAGGCGGAGGTAACAAGAATTCGAGCCATGATTCATCCCTTTGTGGTCTTGTCCTGCGGTTTAGCGCAAAGGCCGGCCATTGACCAGCGCCCGCCAATCGTCATGATAGACCGATGTTTCCGATCAAAGACCACAACCCGTCCGAACGCACGCCCTATGTTACCATCGGGCTGATTGTCATCAATGTTCTGGTCTACCTCTACAGCTCGCAACTTGCCGCGACGCAGGCGCAGCTCGGGGCGTTTTACTACGACTGGGCCAGTGTGCCGGCGCTGGTTACCGACGGACGGCAAACCCACACGATCATTACCAGCATGTTCCTGCATGGGGGCCTGCTGCATATCGGCCTGAATATGCTGTTCCTGTGGATTTTCGGTGACAATATGGAGGACGCCTTCGGCCACATCGGGTTTTTGCTGTTCTACCTCGCCAGCGGAATCGCCGCCAATCTCGCGCATATCGCCTCGGCCCCCGACTCGCAGATCCCGATGATCGGGGCCTCGGGTGCCATCGCCGGAGTCATGGGCGGCTACCTGTTGCTGTTCCCGCGGGCGCGCATTGATGTGATCGTGATTTTCATCATCTTCTTCAAACGGTTCACGGTCCCTGCATGGGTCGTGCTGATCTTCTGGTTTGCCCTGCAAATCCTCAGCGGAGTCGGCTCCGATCCCGCAACTGGCGGCGTCGCCTACTGGGCGCATATCGGCGGATTTGCCGCCGGTTTCCTGCTGACGGTTCCCTACTGGATGCTCCATCGCGGTCCCGCCTACTGGCGCGCCAACCAGGGCCGCCCGCCACACCCGCCGCGCGAAATCGAGCGGGTGACGACGATTCCCACCGTCACCCGCCGGCGCAGATAGCGCCTATTTTTCCAGACACCAGCGCATGATCGCCTTTTGCGCGTGCAGCCGGTTTTCCGCTTCGTCGAAGATCACCGATTGCGGTCCGTCCATCACCTCGTCCGTCACTTCCTCGCCACGGTGTGCAGGCAGGCAGTGCATGAACAGCGCGTCCGGCTTGGCATGTGCCATCAGTTCCGCATTGACCTGATAGGGCTGCAACAGGTTGTGGCGCGCGGCGGCGTCCTTGTCGTGCATGGAAACCCATGTATCCGCCACCACCAGATCGGCGCCCTCGACGGCCTTGGCCGCGTCGCGCTCGATCTCCACCTTTACACCCTTGGAGCGCGCGAATTCCACGAACTCCGGCTCGGGGTCCAGCTGCTCCGGTCCGGCAAAGGTCAGGTCGAACCCGAATTGCCCCGCCGCATGCAGGAAGCTGGCGGCGACATTGTTGCCGTCACCGGTCCAGACGACCTTCTTGCCTTTGATCGGCCCGTGGTGTTCCTCGAAGGTCAGGATATCGGCCATGATCTGGCAGGGGTGCGTGCGGTCGGTCAGCCCGTTGATCACCGGCACCGTGGCATGTTTCGCCAGTTCCAGCAGCTTCTCCTCCTCGAAGGTGCGGATCATGATCAGGTCCACATAGCGGCTCAACACCCGCGCCGTGTCGGCAATCGTCTCGCCATGACCCAGCTGCATATCGGCACTGGACAGCACCAGCGTCTGCCCGCCCATCTGCCGCACCCCGACGTCGAAGGACACGCGGGTGCGGGTCGAGGGTTTCTCGAAAATCAGCGCCACGATATGGTCCTTCAGCGGCTGCTCCGCATCCGGCGCCCCCTTGGGCAGGCCCTTGCGTGCCTCTTTCATCGCGCGCGCCTGGTCGATCATCCCGCGCAGCTCCGCCGCACCGGTTTTGTGAATGTCCAGAAAATGGTTCATAGCGTCTCCTCCACGGCCCGCGCCGCTGTCTCCAGACGCGCCAGCGCCTCGTCGATTTCCCCGGTGGTGATGTTGAGCGGCGGCAGCAGCCGGATCACATTGTCGCCCGCCGGCACCGTCAGCACATGCGCATCGTAACCGGCGTTGATCACATCCGTGTTGGCCGCCTTGCACTTCAGGCCGACCATCAGCCCCTCGCCGCGCACCGATTCAAAGACGTCGGGATGCGAGGCCACCAGCCCCTCCAGCCCCTGCCGCAGATGCCCCGCAACACGGGTGACGTCGTCAAGGAACCCCTCGCCCGTCACCACATCCATCACCGCGCAGCCGACGGCACAGGCCAGCGGGTTGCCGCCAAAGGTGGTGCCGTGGCTTCCGGCGGTCATCCCCGCCGCCGCGCGTTCGGTGGCCAGACACGCCCCGAGCGGGAACCCCCCGCCGATGCCCTTGGCAATCGCCATGATATCCGGCGTAATACCGGCCCATTCATGCGCGAACAGCTTGCCGGTCCGCCCCACGCCGGTCTGGATTTCATCCAGCACCAGCAACAATCCGTGCTCGTCGCAAAGCGCACGGATGGCTTTCAGGTCGGCTTCGGAAAACGCGCGGATACCGCCTTCGCCCTGCACCGGTTCCAGCATGATCGCTGCCGTTTGCGGCGTGATCGCGGCCTCCAGCGCCGCCATATTGCCAAAGGGCACGTGGTCGAACCCGTCCGGCAACGGCCCGAAGCCCTTGGTCAGCTTCTCGGCCCCCGCCGCCGAAATCATCGCCAGCGTCCGCCCGTGGAACGAGCCTTCGAAGGTGATGATCCGGTTGCGCTCCGGCTGTCCGGCATTATCGAAATACTTGCGCACCATCTTGACCGCGGCCTCGGTCGATTCCGTGCCCGAATTGGTGAAAAACACCGTATCGGCAAAGGTATGTTCCACCAGCCGCTCCGCCAGCGCCCGCTGGTTGGGAATGTCATAGAGGTTGGACGTGTGCCACAGTCGTCGGGCCTGTCCCTCCAGCGCGGCAACAAGGGCGGGGTGCGCGTGGCCAAGGGAATTCACGGCAATGCCGGCCCCCATGTCCAGATAGCGCGTTCCATCCTCGGTTTCCAGCCAGGGGCCATCCCCTTTCACGAAGGAAAGCGGCGCCCGCGCGTAGGTCGGCAAAACGGGGCTAATCACGTCATTTACTCCTGCGGTCCATCCAAAAGAAAACACCCACCTGCGACCGCACAGATGGGGGTTGAACGATACATGCCCCAATGCTTACGCCGAGTCAATCTGGGGGCAGGGGTGACTAAACCACTAAACCGGTTTAATGGTTTTGAAAGGGGGGATTTCCCTCGTCGCAGGAGCATCCCTTGCTGAACGTCGAAAACCTGACCCGCCTGACCATCGGTCCCGTATCCCTCGCGGTTGCGGATGGCGAGTGCGTGGCCATCACCGGCCCGTCCGGCACCGGCAAATCGGTCCTGTTGCGCGCGATAGTCGACCTTGATCCCAACGACGGCACGGCCCGCACAGCCAGCACCGACCGCGCCGCCGTTCCCGCCCCGCTCTGGCGTCGCCGCGTCGCTATGCTGCCGGCCGAAAGCGGCTGGTGGCAGGACAGTGTCGCCGCCCATTTCCGCACCCCCGACAAAATCCGCCCGCTGCTGCAAGAGGTCAACCTCTCGCCCGAAGCCCTCGACTGGGAGGTCGCGCGCCTCTCGACCGGCGAACGCCACCGCCTCGCCCTGCTGCGCGCACTGGAAAACGACCCCGAGGCGCTGCTGCTCGATGAACCCACCGCCGCGCTGGACGAAAAAACCGCCCTGATGGTCGAGGCATTGCTGCAAGCCCGCCTCGCCGCCGGTCTGTCGATCCTGATCGTCACCCATGACCCGGCACAGGCACGCCGCTTTGCCCACCGCACACTCCACCTCGAAAACGGCACTTTGCGACAGGTGGCACCATGAGCGGCTATATCGCCCTGACCTACTGGGATCTGCTCTGGGCCTCGGGCTTTCTGGTGCTGAACGGGGTCCTCTCTATCTGGTTGAAACTGGGGCTGGAGCGCAAACTCGCCGTTGCGGTTGCCCGCATGGTGGTGCAACTGCTGATCGTCGGGTTCCTGCTGAAATCCCTGTTCGCGGTGCAATCCCCGTGGCTGACCGGCGGCGTTGCCCTGTTCATGCTGCTTTTCGCAGGGCGCGAGGTCTGGGCACGGCAGGATCGCAAGCTGCGCGGCATCTGGGGCTACGGCCTTGGCACTGGCGCGATGGCCCTGTCGGCGATCACCATTACCACCATCGGCCTTGCCGCCATGATCGGTGCCGACCCGTGGTGGAGTCCGCGCTTCGCCCTGCCGTTGCTCGGCATGGTGCTGGGCAACGGCATGACCGGCGTCAGTCTGGCGCTGGACACGCTGCACAGCACCGTCAAACGCGAAAAACCGGCCATCGAGGCGCAACTTCTGCTCGGCGCTACCCGGTGGGAGGCCATGCGCCCCTTCACTCGCCGGTCTCTGCGTTCCGGTTTCATGCCGATCATCAACTCGATGGCCGCCACCGGCGTTGTTTCGTTGCCGGGTATGATGTCCGGCCAGATTCTTTCGGGCGTGGACCCGACCGAGGCGGTGAAATACCAGCTTCTGGTGATGTTTCTGATCGGCGGCGCCACCGGCCTCGGCGTGCTGCTCGCCACCTTCGGCTCCGTCTACCGCCTGACCGACGAGCGCGACCGCCTACGACTGGAACGCCTGACATCCGGCGAATAGCGCCCCTTGTATCTCCGCCCACAAGGGTTACAATAGAGGCAACTTGAAACAGCCCCCATATCTGCAGACCGGACAGGGGCGCAGGCTCTGCGCCCTCGGGGGCGTGTGAAATTTGACGGAGGCACCATGTCCTGGACCGAAGACCGCGTGGCAACCCTGACGAAAATGTGGGGCGAGGGCAAAAGCGCGAGCCAGATCGCCAAGGAGCTCGGCGGCGTGACCCGCAATGCGGTGATCGGCAAGGTGCATCGCCTCGGCCTGTCCAACCGCACGACCACGGCCAAAAGCACGACCAAAACCGCCAAGGAACCGGCCAAGCCGAAGGCCAAGGCCGCGCCCAAACCGCAACCGGCGTCGAAACCGGCCCCCGTTCCGAAAACCAAGACCGAGATTCCGGCCGTCCGCGACATCCCGCGCAAACGCCCGATCATCACCGCAGGCCAGCCCCTGCCGCCGCAGCCCTCGGCCTCCGAAGTCAGCGCCGAGGCGCTGGCCAACGTGGCGGAGATCGAGAAAAAGGCCAAGAAGCTGACCTTGATGCAGCTGACCGAACGCACCTGCAAATGGCCGATCGGCGATCCGGCCACCGATGAATTCTGGTTCTGCGGCCATCCGGTGCAGGCGGGCAAGCCCTACTGCGAAACCCACGTCGCCGTCGCCTTCCAGCCCATGAGCAGCCGCCGCGACCGCCGCTCGCGCTAATGGGCGATCCGGCCAGGGTCCTCGTCAGCGCCTGCCTGCTGGGAAACCCCGTGCGGTATGACGGCGCGGCCAAAACCCTCGAACATCCTGTATTGGACCGCTGGATCCGCGAGGGCCGCGTGGTGCCTGTCTGTCCGGAAATGCTCGGCGGCTTGCCGACCCCGCGCCCGGCGGCCGAGATTTCGGCAACAGGGGCTGTCATGGACAGCACCGGACAGGATGTAACGGAGGCCTATCGCGCAGGGGCTGATGCCGCCCTCGCCTTGGCGCAAGCGCAGGCCTGTGTTGCGGCCCTGCTGACCGATGGCAGCCCCTCTTGCGGCGCGAAAACCATCCACGACGGCAGTTTTTCCGGCCAGCGCATTCCCGGACAAGGTCTGGCCGCACGCCGTCTGTGCGCAGCCGGAATACCGGTGTTCACGCAATCGGAAATCGCGAAGCTGGAGAGTTTCCTGCGCAGTTTGTGATGGACGCTGCCGCGACCGCCGCTCGCCCTAGGGTCAGGACCCATTAATCCGGCGCGCGCAGCGTCATCGGCACGAAATATCGGTGGGTTGCTGCCCGCAGGTAAGGGTGCTCCCCTTTCCAAGGGCAGCGAGCCGCTGAGATGAAGTGCCGATGACGCCAGAAGGGTTTGGCGGATTTGCCCCCTGAATGCGTTCCAGCCCCTTGAAATAGCGCCGCTATTCCTGCGGGTCTGCGCCTGTTCAGCGAACAAATCCGTCAAACTGCGCGTGCCGGATTAATGGGTCCTGACCCTAGACCGCCTGCAACAACGGCAGCAGCTTCGACATATCCGGTCCGTGATCCATTCCGGTCAGCGCCTTGCGCAACGGCTGGAACAACCCCTTGCCCTTGCGCCCTGTCGCCTCTTTCACCGCCGTGGTCCACGCCTTCCACGTCGTCGCGTCGCGCGGCGCGGGTGGCAGCATGGCCATTGCCTGCGCCACAAACTCCGCATCCTCCGGCGCAACCACCGGTTCCACCCCGTCGCGGCACAGCGCCCAGAGCGGCGCCATACCGGCCCGCGTTTCGATATTCTCGCGCGCCATGTCCCAGAAATCCCGCGCCAGATTCTCCGGCACGCCCAGCGCCGCGATATCCGCCGCCACCTTGTCGAACTCCATCCCGTGCAGCAGCTTGGCGCTCAGCCCCGCCAGATCGGATACATCGAACTTCGTCGGCGCCGCGCCGAAACGCGAGATATCGAACCCCGCGACCAGATCCGCCATATCCTGCCGCAATTCCACCGGATCGGCGGACCCCAGCCGCGCCATATGCGACAGCAGCGCCATCGGCTCCACCCCCTGTTCGCGCAGGTCCTTCAGCGCCAGCGTGCCCAGCCGTTTCGATAGCGCCTCGCCCTGCGGTCCGGTCAGCAGCGAATGGTGTGCGAACCGCACCGGCGCGCCGCCAAGCGCCGCGATAATCTGTATCTGCGTTGCCGTATTGGTTACATGGTCCGAGCCGCGCACCACATCGGTAATCCCGAAATCCATGTCGTCGCAAACCGAGGCCAGCGTATACAGAACCTGCCCGTCGCCGCGGATCAGCACAGGGTCCGAAACGCTGGCCGCGTCAATCGACACCGGCCCCAGAATCCCGTCCTGCCATTCGATCCGCTCGTGATCCAGCCTGAACCGCCAATGCGCCGCCCGCTCCGCCCGCAAGGCGTCCTTTTCCGCCTCTGACAGCGCCAGCGCCGCACGGTCATAGACCGGCGGCCTGCCCATGTTCAGTTGCTTCTTGCGCCGCAAATCCAGCTCGGCAGGGGTTTCGAAACACTCGTAAAGCCGCCCCTTGCCCCGCAACTCCTCCGCCGCCACCGCATAGCGGTCCAGCCGCGCCGACTGCATTTCCACACGGTCCCATTCCAGCCCCAGCCACTCCAGATCCCGTTTGATCTGATCCACATACTCCGGCTTCGAGCGTTCGGGGTCCGTGTCGTCGATCCGCAATATAAACGTGCCCCCCGCCTTGCGGGCGATCAGCCAGTTGAACAGGGCGGTGCGCAGGTTGCCCACATGCAGATACCCCGTGGGCGAGGGCGCGAAACGGGTAACGGTCATGAGGGGTCTCTCCAGCGGTTGGCAATGGGATAGCGCCGGTCGAGCCAGAACGCCTTGCGGGTCAGCCGCGCGCCGGGCGCTGACTGGAACCGTTTGTATTCACTGATATAAAGCAGATGCTCGACCCGTTTGACCGTCTCGCGATCAAACCCCGCTGCCACACAATCGGCGACCGAGGCATCCTCCTCGATCAGCATATGCAGGATGGCGTCCAGCACCTCGTAGGGTGGCAGCGAATCCTCGTCCTTCTGACCCTCGCGCAATTCCGCCGAGGGCGGTTTCTCGATCACGCGCGGCGGAATCACGACGCCCGCAGGCCCTTTCATCCAGCCGGAATGGTTCTCGTTGCGCCAGCGACAGGTGGCAAATACCCGGGTTTTATACAGATCCTTGATCGGATTATACCCGCCCGCCATATCGCCATAGATCGTGGCATAGCCCACGGCGACCTCGGACTTGTTGCCGGTGGTCAACAGCATCTCGCCGAACTTGTTCGACATCGCCATCAACAGCAGCCCGCGCAACCGCGACTGGATGTTTTCTTCGGTCACGTCCGGTTCGCGCCCCTCGAACAGCGGCGCCAGCGTTTCGGTGATCGCCGCACGCCCCGCCGCAATCGGCACGCTATCCAGCCGCACGCCCAGCGCCTTTGCCACGGCCGCCGCATCCTCCAGCGACTCCTTGCTGGTGTATTCGGACGGCAGCATCACGCAATGCACGTTCTCCGGCCCCAGCGCATCGGTCGCCACGGTGGCGACGAGCGCGGAGTCCACCCCGCCCGACAGCCCAAGCACCACCTTTGAAAATCCGGTCTTGCCCATATAGTCGCGCAGGGATTCGACCATGGCGCGGTATTCCTGCTCCGCCAGCGTCGGCAGTTCCGCCAGATCGCCGGAAACCGCCTGCCAGCCCTCGGACCCCTCGACAAATTCGACCTCGCAGGTAGCCTCGTCGAACAGCGGCATCTGCACCGCCAGCTTGCCGCCGGGGTTCAGCACGAAGGATCCGCCGTCGAAAATCTGGTCATCCTGCCCGCCGACCATATTCAGGTAAACCAGCGGCAATCCCGACTCCACTACCCGCGCGACCATATGGTTCATGCGCCGGTCATACTTGCCGGAATAATAGGGCGAGCCGTTCGGCACCAGCAGCACCCCGGCGCCCGTTTCGGCCAGCGTCTCCACCACATCCTCGTGCCAGGCATCCTCGCACACCGGTGTGCCCAGACGCAGCGGCCCGAGTGCCGCCGGACCGGACACCGCGCCGTGGTCGAACAGGCGGCGTTCGTCGAACACATCCTCGTTCGGCAGATGGTGCTTGCGGGCAACGGAATGGATCTTGCCCCCCTTCAGAATGAAATAGGCGTTATAGAGCGCATCCCCCTCGCGCAGCGGTGCCCCGATAGCCAGCGCCGGACCGTCGGCGCAGTCCTCGGCCACCCCGGCCAGCACCTGCTCCACATGATCCAGAAACGCCGGTTTCATCACCATGTCCTGCGTCTGGTAGCCGGTCAGGAACATTTCCGGCAGGGCGACCAGATCGACACCGCGCGCCGCTCCGTCGCGATGGGCATCCACGGCCTTGGCGGCATTGCCCGACAGGTCGCCGACTGTCGGGTTCAACTGGCACAAAAGGATTCGGAATGTGGCAGGCATGTCGGTCTCCAGATCAGGGTCACCGTTGCAAATACCCTCTCGTCGGGGCAAAGCACAAGGGATTATGGCCCTGCGCCGCCGGTGCCGCCCTATGGTTGCCAAAAAGACGTTGAAAACAAGCACCCTAGGTCATAGACTTCCCGACAGCATTGAACGCGCACTATCCGGCGCGCGATAAAATTCAGGGAGACCGGAGCGTCAAACCTCCGGTAGGGCAATTTGCAAAGAACAGTTCTCTTTGGCGCAGCGGCGCTCGGTATCCTCGCAGGCGCTCCGGTTGTTGCCCAGGACGGCGGCATCCAGACCAAACAGTATGACACCGGCGGCATTTACGAAGGCGAGTTCAAGGACGGCAAGCAGCACGGGCAGGGAACCTATCGTCTGCCGAACGGTTATGAATATACCGGCCAGTGGGTCGAGGGCCGGATCGAGGGGATCGGCAAGGCCACATATCCCGACGGCTCCGTCTACGAGGGCGAGTTCAAAAACGGCCGCCCCGAGGGCAAGGGCAAGATCACCTTCGCCGACGGCGGCACCTACGAAGGCGACTGGGTGGACGGCAAGATCCAGGGGCAGGGCGTGGCGCTTTACGCCAACGGCGTGCGCTACGAGGGCGAATTCAAGAATGCGGTCCACGACGGTTTCGGCATAATGACCAGCGCCAACGGCTACCGTTACGAGGGCACATGGGTTGACGGCGTCAAGGACGGCAAGGGCAAGATCACCTATTCCGACGGCGCCATCTACGAGGGCGATATCGTCAAGGGCGTGCGTCAGGGACAGGGCACGCTGACATTGCCCGACGGGCTGGTCTATACCGGTAGCTGGGTGGACGGACAGATCAACGGCAAGGGCGTTCTGGTTCAGGCCAACGGCGACCGCTACGAAGGCGATTTCGTCAACGGCCAGCGGCAGGGAACGGGCACTGTTACCTATGCCAACGGCGATAAATACGAAGGCGAATTCGTTGGCGACCTGCGACAGGGCAAGGGCACCTTCACCGGCACCGACGGCTACGTCTATACCGGCGACTGGGTGCAGGGCCGGATCGAGGGCGAGGGGCAGGTGACCTATCCCGATGGCTCGGTCTATGTCGGACAATTCAAAAACGACGTCGCGCATGGCAAAGGAAAGATCACTTATCCTGACGGCAGCTCTTACGAGGGCGAGTGGGTCAACGGCGTGATCGAGGGCTACGGCATCGCCAGATACGGCAACGGTCTGGTTTACGAGGGCGAGTTCAAGAACGCCAAGAACCACGGCAAGGGCACGATGATCTATCAGGACGGTTACCAGTATACCGGCGACTGGAAGAACGGCCTGCGCGATGGCGAGGGCGTGGCGACCTATGCCGACGGCACCATCTATACCGGCGGTTTCGTCAACGGCCAGCGCGAGGGGATCGGCACGATCACCATGGCGGACGGCTTCGAATACACCGGCAGCTGGAAAGCCGGAGAGATCGACGGGCAGGGCGTTGCGAAATACCCGAACGGCGATGTTTACGAAGGCTTCTTCCGCAAGGGCCAGCGTCAGGGCCGCGGGATCATGCGCTATGCCACCGGCGAGGAATACGACGGTTTCTGGGCCAACGGCCAGCGCGCCACCGAGGAAGAGGCCGCTGCAGCGGAGGCCGCGCTTTCGGGCAATTAAACCGCATAAACCCTACGGAAAAGGCGCCCCCGGACGGGCGCCTTTTCTGTCTGTGCTTATTTCAAGCAAGTATCTGGAAAATATGAGAAATAACAGGTTATTGCCAGTTGGCAATTTTTCCGGTTTTCAGACCTTGTAGTAGTCCCGATACCACTCGACGAATTTCGCCACTCCGTCAGCCACCGGCGTTTCGGGGCGATAGCCGGTCAGGGCCTGCAACAGCGAGGCATCGGCCCATGTTGCCGGCACGTCGCCCTTCTGCATTTCCATGTAGTTCCGTTTCGCCGGCATGCCGAGCGCATCCTCCATCGCGCTGATAAATTCCTCCAGCCCGACCTTGTCGGAGTTGCCGATATTTACCGTGCGGAACGGTGCGGCGGGGCTGAGGCTGTCGCCTGCCGCAATATCCTCGCGGCTTTCGGGGCGTTTGGGCGGCGTGTCGATCAGCAGGCGGATGCCGCGCACCAGATCGCTGACATAGGTAAAATCGCGCGCCATTTTGCCGTGGTTGTAAACGTCGATGGCGTCGCCCTCCAGCGTTGCCTTGACGAATTTGAACAGCGCCATGTCGGGGCGTCCCCAGGGGCCGTAAACGGTGAAAAACCGGAACATGGTTGTGGGGATATTCCACAGGTGGGCATAGGAATGGCCCATGCTCTCGGTCGCTTTCTTGGTGGCGGCATAAAGCGTCATCTGGGTTTCGGTCTGGTCGGTTTCGCGAAACGGCATATCCTCGTTCGCGCCGTAAACCGAGGAGGTGGAGGCCATCAGCAAATGCTCCACCCCGTGTTCGCGCGTTAGCTCCATCAGGTTGAAGGTGCCCATAATGTTGCTCTCGACATAGGCGCGCGGGTTTTCGAGGCTGTAGCGCACCCCCGCCTGCGCCGCCAGATGCACCACCACATCGGGCGCGGCGGATTCATAGGCGCGGCGCAAACCGTCCTGATCCTCCAGCATGGCCTGATGTGCGGTGAAGGCGGGGTTTTGCAGCAACATCTGCTGGCGTCGCTGTTTCAGGCGCACATCGTAATAATCGGTCATGCCGTCAAAACCGGCGACCTCGAACCCCTCGTCCAGCAACAGCCGGCACAGGTGGAAGCCGATGAATCCGGCCGAGCCGGTAACGAATACCTTGCGCATCTAGTTTACACTTCCTTTACCAACGCCGGTGTGGGAGAGGCCCGCGGCCTCGACCTCGGACACCGGATAAATATTGCGCAGATCGACAAAGACCGGCGCGGCGAGGGTCTCCCTGATCCGCGGCAGGTCCAGCCCGCGGAACATGTTCCATTCGGTGATGATCACCAGCGCATCGGCCCCGTCGGCGGCGGCATAGGCATCCTCCACCCAGTCAACGCCGGGCAGCAGACGACGGGCTTCCGCGCCGCCCTCGGGGTCGCAGGCGGTGATGGCGGCGCCCTGTTCCATCAGTTCCGGCAGGATCACCAGCGAGGGGGCGTCGCGCATGTCGTCGGTGTTGGGCTTGAAGGTCACGCCCAGCACCGCGATGCGCTTGCCTTTGACCGAGCCGCCGCAGGCCGCGACGATTTTCTGTGTCATTGCGGATTTGCGGGCATCGTTAACCGCAACCACGGTTTCGACAATCCGCTGCGGGGCGCCGTGTTGCTGGCCGGTCTGCACCAGCGCCAGCGTGTCCTTGGGAAAACAGCTGCCGCCATAGCCCGGCCCCGCGTGCAGGAACTTGCCGCCGATGCGCGCGTCCAGCCCGATGCCCTTGGCGACCTGCTGCACATCGCCACCGGTTTTTTCGCACAGGTCGGCGATTTCGTTGATGAAGGTGATTTTCGTCGCCAGAAAGGCGTTGGCGGCGTATTTGATCGTCTCGGCCGTTTCCAGACCGGTGAACAGGATCGGCGTTTCGCGCAGGTTCAGTGGGCGGTAGATGTGGCGCAGGACCTCCTCGGCTTCGGGGCTTTGCACGCCGGCGACGATGCGGTTCGGGCGCATGAAATCCTCGATCGCCGAGCCTTCGCGCAGGAATTCGGGGTTGGAGGCCACCTCGGCCCGCACCGGCGGATTGCAGCTGTCGATGATGCGCTGCACTTCGCGGTTGGTGCCGATGGGGACGGTGGATTTGGTGACGACAACGGTCGGGGTTTTCAGCTTCTCGCCGATCTCGCGCGCGGTGTCGTAGACATAGGTCAGATCGGCAAAGCCGTCGCCGCGCCGGGCAGGGGTGCCGACGGCGATAAATACCGCATCCGCCCCTTCCATGGCCGCACCCAGGTCGCCCGAAAAGGTCAACCGTCCCTCGGCCATGTTGCGGGACATCAGTTGTTCCAGCCCGGGTTCGAAAATAGGCACCTCTCCGGCACGCAGTTTCGCGAGGCGGCCGGCGTCCTTTTCAACGCAGGTGACCTGATGGCCGAAATCCGAAAAGCAGACGCCCGAGACAAGTCCGACGTAACCGGCGCCGATCATAACAATTTTCACGAAAAATGCTCCTGTCAGAAATACCGCGTTTTGCGAATTCTATGGCATAGAAGCGGAAAATGGTTAACGGAATATTTCCCCATTTTATGTTTTACTGCGGATTTTGCCGGTCCCAGCGGATTTCCACCGCCAGCCCGCCAAGCTCTGACCGCCCGAGCGAAAACGCCGCGCCGTAGGCCGCGGCCATATCGGCGCAGATGGCGAGGCCGAGCCCCTGTCCCTGCACGTCGGGATCCAGCCGTTCGCCGCGTTCGAGGATGGAGTCGAAAAGATCCTCGGGAACGCCGGGGCCGTCATCCTCGATCCGCAGGAAGGCGCTTACGTTGTTGTGGCCACCGACGACACGCACGATGCTTTTGGCCCATTTCCGGGCGTTGTCGAGGGTATTGCCGAGCATCTCGGACAGGTCGTGTTCATCGAAGGGGGTGACGAGGGTATCGGGGACATCGACCTGCCATTCCAGCGGGGTTTCGCGCGGGAACCGTTCGATGGCGGAGACCATTTTCGCGGCGACGGGAGCGGCTTTGGCACCGTTGCCGGCAGGGGTTTTCGTGCGCACCCGTGCCAGTTCGCGCTCGATGTAATGGCGCATGGATTCGACCTGTTCCTCGATGTCTTTGGCGCCGGTTTCGTCTCCTTTGGCGCGCAGGTCGCGGGCCAGGGCGAGCATGACCGTGAGCGGGGTTTTCAGGCCGTGGGCCAGATCGCTGGCACGGGCGCGGGCTTCGGCAAGGGATATCCGGTGCAGGTCCAGAAGTTCGTTCACCTCCTGCACCAGTGGCTGCACCTCGCGCGGGAAGCGGCCCTCCAGCCGGTCGCGGGTGCCGGAACGAACCTGTTCGACCTTGCGGCGGATGGCCTCCAGCGGGGCCAGGCCGAGGCGGACCTGGATCCACGAGGCGAGGATCAGGGCGAGGAACATCAGCGACAGCCATTGCAGGAAGGCAAGGCGGAAACCGGCGGCGGCTTCGTCGACCTCGCTTTTGTCCACGGCGACAGTCAGGGACAGGGCGCGGCGGTCGTCCTCGTCCCCCAGCAGGATCGTCCAGCCGAGGGCGAGAACAGGGACGCCGTTACCGGCTGTGGTCGCGTGGCGGATTTCCTCGCCGGGGGTCGTATTGGGCGGCAGGTCGATGGTCTTGCCCCAGAGCGAACGGGAAAGGACAGGTTCCTGCCCCTCCTCGGTAACCTGCCAGTAGAGGCCGCTGAAGGGCAGGGTAAAGCGTGGGTCCGGCAGTGGCTGGACCGAGATGCTGTTGTCGGGGTTGATGACGATACGGGCGGTGACCTGTTTCAGATACTGGTCCAGCTCCGAATAGATGCGTTCCTCGAAGTAGTTGTAGAATTGCTTGTTCAGGAAGAATCCGGTGGCGGCAAGGGCGAGCGAGATCGAGACGCAGGCCAGCAGGATCAGCCGCAGGGAAAGCGAGAAGGATTTCACGCCGTTTCCCCACCGTCCGGCCCGTCCTCGGGGATCATGTAGCCGAAACCGCGGCGGGTCTCGATGACCTTTGTTTTCAGTTTCCGGCGCAGGCGACCGACGAGGACCTCGATGGCGTTGCTGTCCGGCTCCTGGTCCTGGAAATAGATGTTGGTGGCCAGTTCCTCTTGCGAGATGACGCGACCGCGCTGGTGCAGCAGATAGTTAAGCAGACGGAATTCCAGCGGTGTGACGTTGACAGGGCTGCCGTCGACCGTAACCCGCATCTGTTTGGTGTCGAGAACCAGCGGGCCGGCCTTCAGGCGGGTGTTTTTATCGGCACCGGAGCGGCGCAGCAGGGCGCGCAGGCGGGCGATCAGTTCTTCCATGTGGAACGGTTTGACCAGGTAGTCGTCGGCACCGGCGTCGATGCCGTCCACCCGTTCCGACCAGCTGCCCTTGGCGGTGAGCAGGATCACCGGCATGTCCACCTTTTCGTTGCGCCAGTTGCGCAGCACGCTGAGACCGTCGAGCTTCGGCAGGCCGATATCGAGGATGGCGGCGGAGTAATCCTCGGTCCCGCCACGGAACCAGGCATCCTCGCCGTCGGTCGAGATTTCCGGCACAAATCCGGAATCCACCAGAACGTCCCTGATCGAGGTGGCGATTTTCGCCTCGTCCTCGACAATTAAAATGCGCATCAGCAGCCTATGATTTTTTCAATTTCACCTGTGCGGGCGGATACTATCACGGTTTCCAGACGTCCGCTGGCGGAAATTGCCCTGAAGCGGAAACGGGGGCGCCAGCGATAGCCGGTAAATTCGATACTGATGACCTGGCCGGGGTATTCGGCCATAAAGGAGGACCAGATGGAGTCCAGCGGTTTGGCGTAGCCGGCCTCGACAGCCTGTTGCGCGCGTTCGAAATCGTGGGCGCTGATAAAGGGGGTATCGGGGTTGGCGACGTTTCGGGCGTTTTTGCAGGAGTCCGTTTCGATGACGTCTGCCTCGATCTCCTCGATATTGCTCGGGGCGGTCGGCGGTGTCGGCGGTGTCGGCGGCGAACCGTTGGTGGGGCCGCTGGGCGGAGTCGGCTGCGAGGTGCCCGAACTCGATGCCCGCGCCTCGCTGACCAGCAACACGCTGGGCGCGACATAGGCGGTCGTAACGGCGAGGCCGAGACGACGCAGGGCCTCGCGGCGGGTCGGGTTGTTGTGCTGGTTACGCGCGGACATGGTCATTGTTTCCCGTTTACATGTTCTGCTGCTGTTTCTGCCGGAATTTCGCCGGATTGGCAAATCCCGCTGCCGGAAACGAGCAGGCCGTTGGCCGCAAATGCGGCAAGGGTTTCCATAACGTCGCTGTGGATCGTCTCTTTCTTTTGTTCGGGGAAGACCGCGTGGAGCATCTCGACAATTTCGCCGGCGGTAGCGGGTTCTTCCAGAAGACGCCAGATCATGGCGGCGCCGTCATTGAGGTTGTGGATACTTTTGCCGTTGCGACCGGAAAGGAAGCGTTCGCCGTCGGTGGAAACTTCCGTAATGCCGGGGGCCTGCAACAGGGTCGCGGTCCCGATGTCCGGCCCGCTGGCCCAGCCGTCTGTTTCCAGAGCCGAGGCAAACAGGGATTCCTCCGGTGTTCCGGCAAAGGTAGCGGGCGGATGCTGCCAATTGACGAAACGGGATTCGAGCAGGGCGATGGCCGGTTCAACCGCGTCGTATTGCAGCCGGTAGGCCGGCGTCTGTTCCGCGACAGCGCCCAGCACTTTCAGGATGCCGGCGGCGTTCATGGCGCGCGAGAAGTTCTGGGTGATCAGGGTGCGCAGGGTCTCGGCTGCTGTGGTCTCCTCGATATGTGGGTCGCGGCCTTCGGCGCGTTCGAGGAAAACCAGTGCGCCGATCGGAGCCGACTGGTTGAAACGGGCGAGGTCCGCCGGAGCGGGCGTGATGTAGCGGTAACGTTCGTTGGAAATCCCGGGGTGCGCGGCGATATAGGCCTCGGCCCGGGAGCCGAATTGCGACGGCACCGGAAGGCGAAGCCGCGGCGAGATGCCGTGCGACAGCCCCTCTATGCGGTTGTTGTCGCCGATTTGCAGCGGTAGGAAATCATCGGTGAATACGGTTTTTCCGGCACTGGCGAGCGCAACGGTCAGAGTGCTTTTGCCGGCGCGGCGGGTGCTGGGGAAAACCACGAGGCGGCCGGAGAACTCGACGGCAGCGCCGTGCAGGCACAGCAGGTGTGTGTCCTGTCGCAGGCGGGCCCAGGCGATTTCGACGATCAGGGCGCACAGGCTGTCGACCGGATCATTATGTGTCACGCTCCGGTCCATGAACGGCGAGGTCAGCGTATAGCCGCCCTCCCGACGGGTGACCGAGGCGAACGGCGGTTGTTCGAAGGTATCGCGCAATGCGAAGGGCCAGTTCGGGAATACCGAAGGGAGCGCGCGCAGGTAGGTATCGTCCACACGCAACGAGACAGGGGCGATCAGGGTGTCAAGATGCAGATATGTTGCAGCCTCGCCCATTCTTTACGCCTTTCTTGCCCGGATAAATGATTCCTCCCGCCGGAAAGGGGGCGGGAGGAAAGCTTACACCGGAAGCCCTTCAAGGGACAAATTTTGTTGGGCCGCCGGTGTGAACGCCTGTTAGTTGACGACGCCGTATCCTGCCGGAACAACAACGTCGGCCGGGATTACGAAGCCCGGCGGCAGCGGGAAGCCGTTGTCAACAACACACTGGACATAGGCCGAGTTGGTCAGGTCCTCGGGACCACAAACAGCGGCGATCTCGGCCGGTGTGGCTGCAGTGCCGGTGGTCGGGGTATTGGTGCCCATGTTGGTGCCGCTGGGGCCGGACATGCTGGGGCCGGAGTTGCTCGGGCCGCTCGGAGCGGACGGAGCCGACGGGGCGGAAGCGCCGCTGGTGCCGCTGCCGGCCTGTGCCATGGACAGGGTGGTGAAGGCCGGAACAGCGTAGGCTGCTGCGGCGAGGCCGCCGATGCGGGCCAGTGCCTTGCGGCGGGAGAGTACTTCGTTGGATTTGGTCATATCTTTTTTCCTTCTGCGGTGTTCAGGAGGACGAATCATTCTGTCCCCTCGAAGAAAGGTCTAGCCCATGTCCCTGTTCAAAACCCTTACACGGGTTGTCAGGAAATTGTCAGGTAGGAGCGGGGCGAAAGAGACTCGCAATTTCACGCCGTGCAAACTAGAATCCCCGGCACCAGAAAACCGGAGCCAGCATGACCGACACCGACACGCCAGCCTATCAGGTTCTAGCCCGCAAATACCGGCCGGAGACCTTTCGTGACCTGATCGGGCAGGAGGCCATGGTGCGCACCCTGCGCAATGCCTTCGAATCCGACCGGATCGCGCACGCGTTTATCATGACGGGGATTCGCGGCACCGGTAAAACCACCACGGCGCGGATCATTGCCAAGGGGCTGAACTGTATCGGGGCGGACGGCAAGGGCGGGCCGACGATCGAGCCGTGCGGGGAATGCGAGCATTGTGTCTCCATTACCGAGGGGCGGCATGTGGATGTGCTGGAGATGGACGCCGCCTCGCGCACTGGTGTCGGTGACATTCGCGAGATTATCGAGAGCGTGCATTATCGGGCGGCCTCGGCCCGCTACAAGGTCTATATCATCGACGAGGTGCATATGCTGTCCACCTCGGCCTTCAATGCGTTGCTGAAAACGCTGGAGGAGCCGCCGGAGCATGTGAAGTTCATTTTTGCCACCACCGAGATCCGCAAGGTGCCGGTGACGGTGTTGTCACGCTGCCAGCGGTTCGATTTGCGCCGGATCGAGCCGGAGGTGATGATCGCGTTTCTGGAAGGAATTGCGAAAAAGGAGAATGCGGCGATTTCCGGCGATGCGCTGGCGCTGGTGACACGGGCGGCCGAAGGCTCGGTCCGCGATGCGCTGTCGCTGATGGATCAGGCGATTGCGCACGGGGCGGGGGAAACCACGGCCGATCAGGTGCGTGCTATGCTGGGGCTGGCGGATCGCGGGCGGGTGCTGGACCTGTTCGAGATGATCATGCGCGGCGATACGGCGGCGGCGCTGAACGAGTTGTCCGGGCAATACGCGGACGGGGCCGATCCGATGGCGGTGTTGCGCGATCTGGCCGAGGTGACGCATTGGGTGAGTGTGGTGCAGATCTCGCCCGAAGCGGCGGAGGATCCGACAGTAAACCCCGACGAGCGCGCGCGTGGTGTGGCCATGGCCGAGGGGCTGCCGATGCGGGCGCTGACGCGGATGTGGCAGATGCTGCTGAAAGCGCTGGAGGAGGTGGCGAGCGCGCCGAATGCCATGATGGCGGCGGAAATGGCGGTGATCCGGCTGACCCATGTGGCCGATCTGCCGACGCCCGACGATCTGGTGCGCAAGTTGCAGAATACGCCGGTGCCCCCGGGTGGTGGCGGTGGCGGGGCGCGGCCTGCGGGTGGCGGTGGCGGCGGGGTGTCCGCACGCGCGGTCACGACGGTTGCGGGCGGGGCGGGCGCGATGCCGGCACCGCAGGCCAGTGCCGATGCGCTGGCGCGGTATGAACGGTTCGAGGATGTGGTTGCCCTGATCCGCACGCGCCGCGACATGAAGCTGCTGGTCGAGGTGGAAAACTACCTGCGGCTGGTGAAATACAGCCCCGGGCGGATCGAGTTCGAACCGACGGAGCAGGCGCCGACCGATCTGGCGGCGCGGCTGTCGTCGCGGTTGCAGAACTGGACCGGTGTGCGCTGGGGGGTCTCGGTTGTATCGGAGGGCGGCGGCAAGACCATTGGCGAGGTGAAGGCCGAGGCGCGCGATGACCTGTATGCGCAGGCGGCGGCGCATCCTTTGGTGCAGGTGGTGCTGGAGACGTTTCCGGGGGCGGAGATCAGGGATGTGCGGGCGCTGGAATTCGACGGTGCCAACGAGGATATCGTGCCGATCGACCCCGATGATCTGGGTGACAACTGGGACCCGATCGACCCGTTTTCCGAAGAGTGAATTGTTTACATTAGAAGGCTCTTATGTTAACAACTCCCAGATGAAAACCTGCGGGCGAGGCAACCATGGTCTTTTCGAAAATATTACAAGGCGCTATGGCAATAGCGATAGTTTCCGGCAGTTTTGTTGTGTCGCCCGTGCCGGTTTTTGCCCAGAGCGACACGGCGGAGGCGGCAAAACGGCGGGTTAATCTGGCCGGTCGCCAGCGGATGCTTTCGCAGCGTATGTCCAAGGACGCCTGCTTTGTATTTGCAGGTGTCGAAACGGAACGGCATCTGGAAGAACTGTCGGCGACAATGGCGTTGTTTACGGAGACAAACGAGGCGTTGCGCTACGGCAGCGAAGCATTGGGGCTGCCGGAAGAGGTGCACCTGCCGGTGATCGCGGGGCTGGTGGATGTTACGAAGGACTGGGAGGGACTCCGGCCGCGTATGCAGGGTATTCTGGACGGAACTGCCCTTGATGCGGAAAATGTTGCGGGGATAAATGCGGCGGGGCTGGTGCTGTTGGCCGATATGAACAGCACGGTGGGCCTGATTGCCAGTTCCTACGGTGAGAAAATCGAGGATCTGCCCTTGATTCTCGCAATCACCATCGATCTGGCCGGTCGCCAGCGGATGTTTACCCAGAGGATGGCCAAGGATTTCTGTCTGGTCGATGCCGGTGTCGATGTCGAGGCAAGCCGTGCCGATCTGGCCGAGACCCGCCAGTATTTCAACGCAACGCTGGATGCGCTGATGGTCGGTTTTGCCGGTGCGGTGATTCCGCCGCCAAACGCGGAAATCGCCGATAAACTGCAAGAGGTCAAGGACCTGTGGCTGGGGCCGGATACAGTTCTGGCGGCTGTGGCTGACGGGGCGGCAGTCTCGGACGCGGATCGCCGGATTATTGTGGACGGGATCGAAAAGGTTCTGGTGGCGATGAACGAGGCGGTGAACCTTTACGAGAAAGTTACGGAATTACCGTAGGGGCTGTTAACCCGCCGGACGCACAGTATTGCCGGACAGGGTCAGCCAGGGGTAGGGGCTGGCGGCCAGTCCGGGGTCGGTTACGGTGTCCCATTCCATGCCGGCGAGGCCCAGCCCTCCTTTGGCCGGGGTAACGAGGTTGTTGGCGACGAGGGTTGTCTCGACCCCCTCCACCACACTGATGCCGATGCCGATGGTGCAGTTGCGCACGACGTTTCCGGTTGCGCTGACATTGCGCAGGTATGGTCCCCAGCCAAGCGCGAGGCCGACGCCGGGAACATTGTCGATGACGTTGCCGTTTACGGTGGTGTCGGCCTCGGCCGCGATGCCTACTGGCGTGGTATCGGGGTTGGTCGGGCTGCCCGCCCAGATGTTGCGCACGATATTGCCCGAGCAGCTTGCCAGTCGGCCGCCGGTGTCCAGATTGGTGATCGCGATACCCTGCGCGGCCTGGTCTATGACGTTGTCCGAGATCACAGAGCCGGAAAAGCCGAATTCGGAAAAAATAGCGACCTCTTGCAGGTTTGTGCAAAGATTGGAGGAAACGATAGCATTGCGTGTGGCGTTCAGGCGGATTGCGGAGAAGGCACAGTTTCCGATAACGTTGCCCTCGATAATTATTCCGTCGGTCCGGTAGGCGTTGATCCCGTTGCCGTTCTGTCCGTTGCCGCCGCCGGCCCAGCCGATGTTGTCAATCCGGTTGCCGCGAACGATTGTGCCATCCGGCCCGGGGTCGTAGCGTGCGATATATATGCCCAGATTATCGCAGTGTTCTATCCGGTTGTCGGTGATTGCAAGGCCTGTCGCGTCGTGCGAGGAAATGGCAGCCGAGCGGCAGCCGGAAAAACGGTTTGCATGTATCCGCCCGCCGGTGCGGAACAGCGTGAGCGCGTTGCCGCCCGAGCCGGTGAAGGTGCATCCTTCCAGAACAAACATCGGACAATTCGCGACCTCGACCAATCCGCCTGCGGGATCCTGGTCCAGACCGCGAAAGCCCAGCCCGGAAATCCGCACATATTCCGGTGAATCCAGTATTAGGACGGGGTCGCTGCCGGCGGCTTCCAGCACGGCGCCGGCGGCACCGGTAAGAGTGGTGCCATTCGGCACCCGCAGGGGGCCGGTCCGGTAGGTCCCCTGTGCAAGGTGGAGGGGGCGCCCCGTGCTGGCGGCGTTATCCAGTGCGGCCTGAAGGGCTGCGCTCTGGTCGTCGGGCAGGTCGGGGACAGGGACGTTTGCGGGCGCTTCCTGTGTCAGTGCGCGGCTGCCATGCGCTAGTGGCACAGCCATGGTAAAAGCCAGAATTTTGCGGCGCGAGATCATGCGGTGCTCCTGTTCCCTGCCGATAAATAGCGGTTTTTCCCCGAAAGCCCAAGCTCTGCCTTGTGCCGCGGGGTATGCGACCGTAATTAGGGGGCAGGCATCATCACGAAAGGGGATGAATATGTTGAAAGGACTGGGTGGGCTTGGCGATATGGCCAAGCTGATGAAACAGGCGCAGGAACTGCAGGGCAAGGTGCAGGCGGCGCAGGAACGGCTTGACGAGATCATGGTCACGGGCGAGGCCGGAGCCGGAATGGTCACCGTTACCGCCAACGCCAAGGGCGAGTTGAAAGGGCTGAATATCGACCCCTCGCTGTTTATGCCCGAGGACAAGGAAGTGGTCGAAGACCTGATCCTTGCCGCAATCAAGGAAGCGCAGGCAAAGGCGTCCGAGGCCGCGCAGGCCGAGATGGCCAAGGCCACCGAAGGCATGCCGATGCCCGAGGGTATGAAATTCCCGGGCATGTAGATGGCGGATAGTGCCGGCAAGGAAATCGACCGTCTGATCGACCTGATGGCAAAGCTGCCGGGTCTCGGCCCGCGCTCGGCGCGCCGTGCTGTGTTGCAACTGGTCAAGAAGCGGGCGATGTTGCTGGAACCGCTGTCGCAGGCGATGGCCGAGGTGGCGGTAACCGCGCGCGAATGTGTGACTTGCGGTAATGTCGGCACATCGGAGGTCTGCGGAATTTGCAGCGACCCCAAACGGGACGACAGCCTGATTTGCGTGGTGGGCGATGTGGCGGACCTCTGGGCGATGGAGCGGGCCGCCGTGTTCAAGGGGCGTTATCATGTGCTGGGCGGGGTGCTGTCGGCGCTCGACGGGGTCGGGCCGGAGGAATTGCGTATCCCGCTGCTGGCTCGGCGGGTGACCGAGGGCGGGGTGAAAGAGGTGGTGCTGGCGCTCAACGCCACCATCGACGGGCAGACCACCGCGCATTATATCGCGGACCAGTTGGAGGGAAGCGGGGCGGTTGTGACCTCGCTGGCGCAGGGCGTGCCGATCGGCGGGGAGCTGGACTACCTCGACGACGGGACGATCACTGCGGCGCTGAAGGCGCGCAAGGCGTTTTAGACTTTCATTTTCCGCAATCGGCTTTCGCGTTGCGCGATGTAGAGCGTGGCGGCGATGATGATGGCAGCACCGGTGATGGTGGCCACGCCCGGCGTTTCTCCGAACAGAAGGTAACCGCCAAGGGTTATCAGAACCAGCCGCAGATAGGTAACCGGTGCCAGCAGCGCCGCATCGCCAAGGTGATAGGCGGCGGTATCGGCATAGCCACGAATAGCGCCGGTGGCGACCAGTGCTGCCGTGGCGGCCCATGTGATCCAGTCGACCGGCAGGGCGTAGACCGGCATGGCAATCGGCAGGGTGATGATTGTGGTGATGACCACCGAGGAGAAATAGGTCGACAGCACCCCGTCGGCGCGGGCCAGATTGCGCGACAGGGTCAGGGCCAGCGCGAACAGGAACGAACTGCCGATGGCCGTGAGCATGGCCGGATGGAACTCCGAAAATCCCGGGCGCAGGATGATGACGGCACCGATGAAACCGGCGCTGACCGCGCTCCAGCGGCGGGGGCCGACTTTCTCGCCGTGGATCAGGCTGGCGAATACGGTGGCGAAAATCGGGGCCATGAAGAACAGCACCGTTGCCGTCGCCAGCGGGATGTTGGAGATGGTATAGAACCCGAGGTGCGTGGAAAGCCCGATCAGCGCGCCGCGAAACATGTGGAGCACAGGGCGCGAGAACCGCATCCGGCGGCGCAGCGGGCTGGCAATAACCAGGGCTGCGAGGATCAGGAGCGTGGTGATGCCGGCGCGCAGCAGCACGATCATCCGGCTGTCGACCTCCAGCGAGACCTGCCGCACGGCGATGGTCATCAGGCTGGCGCTGACGACCGAGATCAGGATCCAGACGAGCGCGCGGACATTGTCGATAACCGGCGCGGGGGGCACCGGCAGGGCGGTCGGCCCCTCGTCGGAGGGGATGATGGGAGTCGGGGTGGACATGGCGGAACCTTTCGCGAAAGGCTTCTGCCAAAAAGGGCCGGTGGTCAAGAGGTCAGACGAAGATGAAATCGTCTGTGGTCAGGATACCCGCGGTCATGGTGACATGGATCAGATAGCTGGTGTCCACCGTCACATCATAGACGCCGCCACCGGCATCGACGATGGATACATCTGCCGCGCTATAGGGGGTTGCCTCGCCGTTCAGTTTCAGCTTGTCGCCGGTTTTTTCGAAATCGGTGATGAAATCCTCGCTGGAGGCTTCGCTGAAATCAATGGTGCGGCGGAAGATGAAGGTATCGTTTCCGGCGCCTCCGGTCAGCGTATCGGTGCCAAGACCGCCGCGCAGGAGGTCGTTTCCGGCGCCGGCATAGAGCGTGTCGTTGCCGCTGTCGCCGCGCAATTCGTCATTGCCGGTGTTGCCGAAGATCAGGTCGTCACCGCGCCCGCCGACCAGATAGTCGTTGCCTGCGTTACCGGTGATGGTGTTTTGTGCAATGTTGCCCTTGATCACGTCGTTGCCGCTGCCGCCGATGGCGTTTTCGATCAGGGAGCGCACGTCGGACTGGTATTGCAGGGCATTGAAGATGTTGCCGCGGGCGAAGTTGCCGTCGCCGAGGTTGGCGAGCTGCACAGTGTCGAATACCGAATACTTGCCGGGGCGCAGGTTGAGCGCGAGGTTGGTGGAATAGGCGCTCAGGTCATAGGTGTCGATGCCGCCGCCGTCCCAGATCGTGGCGAAGATGCGGTTTGTGCCGGGAGTTATGCCCGCGGTGCCGTTGACCAGTGTGTTGCCGGAACCGGGAGCCCAGGAATAGGTGGTCGCGCCGCTGTTGGTCGTGAAATCCGCACCATACATGTGTTGCAGGGCCGCAATGTCGGACATCATGTAGGTCTGGGCAAAGCCCCATGTCTCGTTCACGAAAGCATTGCCCGTGTCGCCGACATAGGAGGCATAGGTCATGATGGAATATTCCATCGAGTTTTTGGTTGCGGGCAGGGTCGGGAAACCGTTTTCGGCCACATGCCCGTGCTTGAGGCCGAGGGCGTGGCCGGTCTCGTGCAGGATGGTGAACCAGTCGTAGTTGCCGGCTACAGGGTTGACCAGGAAGCCGGTGCCGAACCAGACATCGCCACCCGGTTCCGCGGTTGTGGGCAGATAGGCCCAGGCGCCCCCGATGGCGGCATCGGTTTCGGCGAAACGGAGGTTGGCCTTGGAAGCCGTTGTTTCCGAGATAGCGAGGTTGGTGAATCCTTCGACAGAGAAACCGTCATTGGCCGTGTTGCCATAGGCCTGATCCAGCCCGAAGCGGGCGGTAGCCTGTATGGCGGTGGAAACCGCACCGAAGGTATTCGGCTCGTTTTCGAGGGTGTAACCGGCGGCATATTCTGCCGGACTCACGGGAAAGGAAAAGTCGATGCTGCCGCCGGCCCATGCGTCGCCGCTGAGGGAGGCGTCAATTAAACGCTTGCCGGTGGCGTTGACGGTTTTGGCGGAGTTTCCGGTGCCACTCATGGCGGTAGTCCTGTCTTGATATCACTGTTGGGTTGCAGGGGTGGTTATTCGTTCGCCGACAATATCGCAGCCAGATGCTCTCTGGCAAGGACGGCGAGGGGGTGGTCGGGATGGCGGGCGATGAAAAATTCGTAGGATTCGACGGAATTTGCCGCTACGGCGGCGTCGAATTCCTGCCGGATAGCGATATCGCCGTCGCGGGCCGGACGGATTTCGTCGCCTCTGGCGGGGGAATCGGACATGGCGGGGCCTCCGTTCGTATCGGGGTGGGCTGCCAGGGCAAGAAGCAGCAGCGAGAGGGTGATAACCTGCATTTTCCGGCGTTTCCTTTTCCGGTTTGCGGACAGACTAGCACCGGTTCACGGGGCGGACAAAGGGGCGGGGGGATGGTCGGCTATTTCTTGCGCGACTGTTTTTCCACGATGCCGGAGACGCCCTCGCGCCGTTCCAGTTCTTTCAGCACGTCTTCCCATTTCACGCCGCGGGCGGATAGCATGACCAGCATGTGGAACAGGACATCGGCGGCCTCTTCGGTCAGGTTTTTCACGTCGCCCTTGGCGGCGGCGATGATGGCCTCGACGGCCTCTTCCCCGAATTTTTCGGCGCATTTTTCCGGCCCGCGGGCGAAGAGTTTCGCAGCGTAGGATTTTTTCTCGTCGCCGCCCTTGCGGCTCTCGATTTTCCGCGCGAGGCGGGTCAGCACATTGGCCATTATAGTCTTACCGGCACGCCGGCCTCCTGCATGTATTCCTTGGCTTCGCGGATTGTATACTCGCCGAAATGGAAAATGGAAGCGGCAAGAACGGCAGAGGCGTGGCCGATGGTGACCCCCTCGACCAGATGTTGCAGGTTGCCGACCCCGCCCGAGGCGATGACGGGGATGTTTACCGCATCGGCGATGGCGCGGGTCAGGGGCAGGTTGAAGCCGGCCTTGGTGCCGTCACGGTCCATGCTGGTCAGCAGGATCTCGCCCGCGCCCCTGCTTTCGACGAGGCGGGCGAACTCCACCGCGTCGATGCCGGTGGGGCGCGAGCCGCCGTGGGTGAAGATTTCCCATTTGCCCTCGGATACGGTTTTCGCGTCGATGGCGACGACGATGCACTGGTTGCCGAATTTGTTGGCGCTGTCTGCCACCACGTCGGGGTTGGCGACGGCGGCGGAGTTGAAGGAGACCTTGTCGGCACCGGCCAGCAGCAGTTTTCGCACATCGTCCGGCGTGCGCACACCGCCGCCGATGGTCAGCGGCATGAAGCATTGCTCGGCGGTGCGGCGCACCAGATCATACATGGTGCCGCGGTTTTCCAGCGTCGCGGCGATGTCGAGGAAGCAGAGTTCGTCGGCACCGGCAGCATCATAGGCCTTGGCCGATTCCACGGGGTCGCCGGCGTCGATCAGGTCTAGGAAGTTGACACCCTTGACCACGCGGCCGTCCTTGACGTCGAGGCAGGGGATTATGCGAGTTTTCAGCATGGCTTACCCTTTCAGAAACGCCGCGGCCCGCGCCACGTCGATGGCGCCGTCGTAAAGCGCGCGGCCCGAGATCGCGCCGTTCAGCGGTGCGCCGCAGTTTTTCAGCGCCTTCAGGT